>Ga0179593_1300969_pt1 | contig 10237 bp, 10 predicted proteins | sample CZODoug2_1_08_16_FD_185931 | JGI IMG/M metagenome (GOLD analysis project Ga0179593, IMG submission 185931) | Vadose zone soil fungal communities from Angelo Coast Range Reserve, California, USA - CZODoug2_1_08_16fungal (PacBio error correction) | ecosystem: Environmental > Terrestrial > Soil >...
CACCAGAACGAGGGTGGGAGAGTGGGTCGACGCTCACAACGGACAAGGAGACCAGAAAAGGCGTGCCCCGACTCCTTTCGGTGGAAATGCCCGCGTGATGTTTACTCCTGATAAATACGAGCACCGGGTCGACCGTTCCCAGCAAAACAAGGGAAAAAAAAATACCTAGAAACCCAGTGCCCATGACCCGAAGAAACTATACGCCTCTCTACAGAGTTGGACCCCGCTAGGTTGGAGCAAGAAGCGCACAGTCTTTATGTGGACCGAAAAAGATACAGGTAAGTCCAGAAACATCTCTCGCAGCGGACCGACCCGACCACCATTTCCATAAACCCGCCGCTATTTTCTTAGCACAGAAGTCGAGGGTCATCAGCACACCAGGAGGAGCTAAGGTGGGACGAAGTCCACGAAGTGGCCGACCCTTTTCCAGCTTAGCACGGTGGAATTGGCTCGAAGGGTTGGAAAGGGGGGAGGGACAGCCCTTCATAAACGCGAAGAATTTCTAGGAGCGCCCAACTACCCAATGTCCCTGGCCAGGCCTCGAACGTCGGCGGGTGTTTTGGGCCTACACGCAATTGAGAGGAGAGTCCGGCGAGTTTCACCAAGTGAGGCCTGATGGAAAAAAGGACATGCGTCCGAGGGCTGAGAGATGGTTGCATTCGCTTAAAAACCAGGGGAGTTCATGTAGACACGACTTAGCGGGACAAAACCCCCAGGTCCCAAACAAATGGGGGAAATGAAGGAAATGAAAACTTTAATGTGTAATTCACGGTGGCGAAGCAGCTTCTTTCATCAAAGTTAGGGCCAACGGCGTCCAGGGGCGACGCACCTGTCCCTGGACGCACGTGTTAAAAAACGTCCGGTCGGCAACGACGAGCATAAAGAAAAAAAAAAGAGCTAAAAGGGTGTGGACAAGAAGGCTTACACAGACAAGAATCGCCCCCTAGATCAACGGCATAACCGTGAAACATGGGGGCGCTCTACAGAAGACCAATGTAAGAAAATGACTTTATGGGCAGCAGAAAGGTCCTCTTTTGGATCTTGCACCTTTTCACCTTGAGCTAACGCCTGGCCGACCATGACACTCACGAGAGAGCACGACGTGCTGGAAAGGTTTTTCTCTCGCCAGAACCTTGAAGGAGGGCATCCTGAGGACATCGCCGGGTGGAGATCGCCGCATGATGAAAATGTGGAGCGTGTCAGCCTCTATTCAGTAAAAGCCTTACAGGACAGGAGGGGGTAGGGGCCGTCTCTAAGGGGGCTCGTTCCAGAAAATGCCACGAAACAGCCGGAGACCTTTTACTACGAGAGGTGGAGGGAAGGGGGTGGGGGAGTCAGAGGAGGACTGCGGTGCCACGGCAGGGTGAGGGAGGGGGCTGTTGGTTCCTCCGATCATTACTGAAATGCAAAGGCCCTCGTGCTTCAGGGACGCACGCGGCCTGGTTTGCGTCAAGAACGCTGTTCGGAGGCTCCCTAATCTTGTTGCGCGTGCTGACAAGCGGTCTCAACCGCCCGAATGGACCGCCGCGGATAGGGGCGGAAAGGAGAGGGGGCGCGGACGACAGAATGATTACGAATGCAGGAACATAAAATCCAATGTTCACACGATGAAGCGCGCTGGCGCGCTCCTCAGATAAAGACTTCTAATGATCGAAAAGGAGCCATGGGTTCAGGGAAAACGGCGGCGGGGGGCCGGGCAAATGAATGACCAACACAACAAAAGAAAAGCAGGGAATTTAAAGAAAACAAACACCGGGGATGAAAAGATAGAGAGGAAAACCCAAGGTCTCACGGTGCGGCGTTTGGAAAAAAACGACACCGCAGCCAGCGGGGCCGAAAATGGGAAACAAAAGGGGAAAAAGGATTAAGAATAGTCGGACAGGGAAGCGCACTATTCCTTCTGGGGGAGCTGAACCTTTCCCCTCGTCCACCTGCGATCCGTGGCCTCTCCGCCTGAAGAACTTCCCAAAGAAATGAAGAAAATCGCGTGCGAGGCCAAACTTGAAAAAAAAAAAAGGGCCGGCCTACGTAAAAGTCAGCCGTCCTTAAGTCGTCCTAAAAAGAGCTCGACTCAACGGGGGGGTAGCATCAGAAGCTGGGTGGAAAAAAAGGGGCGCTAGGGAGGCCTCACTCCTATCAGTGAAGGGAACTAAAAAGCACGCCAGAAGGAAAACCGCCAACGGGGAAAACGGTGCCCAATTTTTGCCCCTCAGCCCAGATGCGAAATACGAAGCGATCTTTGCAAAGATCAAAATCTTACGAAGACGAGAGAGGGCTCAGGACGAACATCATCTCGACTTCGAACCAAAACCCGGGCGATGCTAGAGGAAAAAGGAAAAAAAGGAAGGGGCAAGCTTCCCAGCATCCTCGGGGAATCCTTTCGTTGCAGATAACTTCTCACGGAAAAAGGGTTTAACGATGCAGAACCGGCAACCTTATAAAACGATCGAGAGGAGGCCCCTTAGGGGAAACGCACGTAGGATGGACCCTTTCAAGATGGAAAAAAAACGGTCAATATTCGAACTGCACTGTACGTCCCTCCGGGACTGGGTCACAGAAAGGTGGAAGGGGGCTGGCGTCAAAAGGGGAAAGCACTTCAAAAAAAACTAACTTCCGAAAACAGCAAAACCGCGGGGCCTCTAAAGGCCGCCCAGCAGCTCCGACCAGTAAGTTCCATCAACCGTGGAATCGAAAAAGGGCGGGGGCGATGCAATTTGACCGGGATCACTTTGAGCCATTCTCCTGAAGAAGGAAAGCGGAAACACAACTCCCCTCTCAACTCAACACCGCGGACGCAAATCACTTCGTAAAGGGGTACCTATTCATGCCGCGGGGGCAGCAGAGGGAAGGAAGGGGCAACTGCCAACGGAGAAGTGTATCACTAACGAGACGTACAGGGGAGGGGAGCAAGCTGCGCAAAAAAGAATAATCCACTTCAAATCTCAAACAGGGCGCGGCCGGTCGCGAAAAGAACATTTTTTGGAGCCAAAAAAGCACGCAACTTCCTGTGAGAAAGGAGGAACAAGGGGTCCGGCCGCTTGAAAAAAAAGGTAGACAGGAGATCGAAGGGTTGCCCTGAAGGCGGGTACGAAAAGCGGTTTCCTGTGAATGTATCGGGGGGGAAAGGACCAAGGAAAGGGGGGGAAGAGAGGGATCGGGGCGTCTGACATCACTTGAAACCGAGTGAGAGACACACGCTCGAGCTATTAAGGGGAAGGGGACCACATCGCGGGAATGGCTCCCTGTTCCCCCTGAGGGTCTGAAAAGAGAGAATTAGCAACTTTGAGAGTAGTAACGACCAAGGCCCCCCCAAAAACCAAAAAACCCCCCTACCGAGAAGGCTGATTCTTCGGCGGTCTACAAGGGGGAAACAAGACATTCTCACTGGAGCGAAGCCACCTTGGGCCTATCACGAAGAAGGTGTCGAAGGGGATCAGCAATCAGTCGGGGGATTTTTAGCTGGGAGCGCGCCATGTCCTCCGGGCTAAGCACCGCCGGGCTCCTTGGAGAAAAAAAACAAGTATAGGGAAGATATATCACTCTCCTTCTTCTGAACAGTAGCATCCGACAGGTTTCGAAGACGTCCCGCTGTAATAGCCAAAGCAACCAAGAAAAGGGAAACCTCTACAAGGGAGGAAACTATTTAGGAGTCGTTAAAGGAAAAAAGTGGGGTCGCGCCGTCGAAAAGAAGAGGAAGGGCGCCGCCTACGTGTCTCTGATCGAATCCCGTCGACGGCACTCTGCGCAAGGGACCCGAATTAGAAACCGCACATCGAGAAGAAGTTGCCAGGATATTTTGCAGCCGCGCGCAATTCTGGTCCATAACGGAAGTGGGCTGCCTAAGCGGACCTCTTGATTTCAAGGCGAGGGAAACGAGAGAAAAGGGAAAGAGAAGGAAATTAACTTAAGAAATCGTCCTACACCTAGAAAAGGCCTGTCTACAAAGCCACCGATCTTCCCCCCCTCGAGAAGGTGAAGAAGGTCTCAATTTTTTAGACCAGAAAGGAAAAAACAGCGGGAGGGGGGGGGGGGAAATCAAAGGTGTTTGGTGTGTAGAAACCCGCCGCAGGTGGCTGGAGAGAGTGGTGGAGTAATTCTGCACCTGCAAAGACCAATTCCCGGGCTCAATCCCAGTGTGTTTCAAGGGGGTGAAAAAGTCACGGGGGAAGGTAAAGAGGTGGCCCCAAAGCGAGGGGAGCCGTCTCGATAAAAGGGTACCCTGAGCCGGAACCCCGAAGCACATAAGGGGCGGGGGGTTGTTCCTTCGCCCAGGCGGAAGCAGCGACCTTTTCACCAAAGGAGCAGGGGGGGAAGAACGCCAGGTAGAAAACAGCCTTTTAAGAAGATCAAGAAGGGAATAGAAAGCTTTTTCTCATGAGCAATGCTGGGCGAATCCCTCCTTAACGGAGAAAAACTCAAAATGCTGGAAGTGTTCGCAGTGATTCCAAAAGAATCGCCAAAATTCAGCGGGGACGGAACATATGCGACTCAATTCCTACATCCCCTCAGAACTGCATCCCATCTTGACATGCTGCTCTATCAAAAACCACCAACGTAGCGAAAATGAGTCCTTGGGAGAATTGCAGTTCAATCCATTGCAGAACTGCCGCGCAATCACTTCACTCCCACGACGGACCGAACGGGCTTGAGGGGCCTGGGGGGCGCGCCGCCAAGGATTGGGGGCAATAGAACGGGTGGCGAGGCCAATTGGAGAGAATTAGAGTGGTCCTTCAACCGAGGTTCCGAATGCGGTCAGCCAACGCAATTAAAATGGCACGGGGGAAAGGACACTGATCGGAGTGGTCGGCGCGCATTTTGATGAAAAACCGGGAAGATCCGTGTCCATATAACGTGGCCCCTCTTTTTAAATGCAAAAACGCTTGGACCGTTACAAGGAGAGGGGCCGACCGATGCCAGGGCGAGAATCCAACTGAGGCGCCTGCCTCTCCCTTCACCGGTTAGAATGGCGCTGGACGTCTGAACTACAAGCGCGGGGTGGGGGGGGCCGGCCAAGGGGGAAATCACGGCAGGGTTCGTGACAAAACCACTTCTTGGCTGCCGAGAAATACAGGGAAATGTTTGAAAAGGGAGGTAAATTTTTCAATTCTACCAGCATTCAAAACGTGTTCTAAAAAGGAAGACGTCTTTCAACCGGTTCCCTAGGGTTTCCTCTAAGTGAAAATCGCCCTTGTACCTCCTTATACTCCTTCGGGGAAAAGGGGGACCAGAAGGGGGAAACTGGCCCCGGGAAAAAAGGAAAGCATCGGCCGCTGTTCTAACACAACAAACGGGTATTAGAACCGGCAAGAAAAAGCTTGTCGGGGAGGAGCAGACGACCACCCGCCCTCGGCTGCTTCTCTCCTAGGTGAAGGCGATGCAGGACGGAGGAAATGGAGAGAAATCGTGGTTGTGGGGCTTTCCGCAAACTCGTCCTGCTAGGGTTCCAAAGTAGCGAAGGCGTTGACCGATCCCGCCTACACATCGGTTACAATCGCGGCCCCTCAAACGGGTAGGGGGGGGGGGCTTCAGAGCGGCGGGGCCAAACCGCAAGGGAGACCGGGGGACAACCGGGATCGCGGTCCTTCGTCAGCTCGCCCGGCCTGACATTGGGGCCTCTTCGAAAAAACCGGGATCAATTGGAGTCCGGGGAAAAGGAGAGTCCCAACCATCCGCCGGGAGTCCCCGAAAGGCGGGTTCGCAAATCTCTCCACGAACCTAATTCTTGATTTCCCCACCCACGAGGGGGACGAGAAATGGAAAAAATAGGCTCGTTGTATAACATCAAAGAAATGATGGGGAAGGGAAATGTACACCCTTTCTCTTTAGCCGCAACAGCGGAAGCCCGGCCTACCGCCCATCCATAAAAACTGAGAGGACTGACGCAATTTCAATGCCCTGCAGGTCATTAAGCCGAAAGCAACGCGAGAAAAAAGCGATGGGCACGGACCCAATCCCTCGCTTCGATCCTGAAGGATTGCCAAGTTTGAAAAGCTTAGAAAGGGAGGGAGAGTCAGCGATTTCACTAAGAGGGGCCTCTATGGAACGTGCTCAGGGAACTAACCCTTTACTCAGTCCCCGTACAAAAAGCGTGTCTAAGCTCCAGCCGGGAACACGGGGCCCATCATATCTACTCGGTGCAAATCAACAGTGTATCCCTAAAATCCTAGTTAGAGGGTAAAAATAGTCAAATCAATGCCAGTAGGAAACACCCGGACGAAAATCCAGAACACTCATCAGTAAAGTCACCGCGCGATCCAACTTTCAATCGGCACAAGGGACTGAAGGAGAGGGGAGCTTGGGAAACACTTAACCCGGGGTGCCACGGCCGGACGGGTTGTAAAAAAGGGGGTCACTACAGAAAATCACTCAATCAATCTAACCTCCCGCGTCGGTCGCAGAACCCCTTTGTGTGACATGAAATCACCTGCCTTTTCAAAGAGGGGGGGAAACAGGATGTCATCGTTAATCAGGGAAAGACTGAAGCCTTGCTGCCCTCCTCCCGCTTTTAACGACGGGGGCGCAGGGTCTGGGTAGACGGAAACTACCGGGGGAAAAAGACTGAGATGGAGCGGGGGGGGGAGTTAGGCGGTCTACGTCAGTCGGGGCGGGTTCGGCTGGAAAGTCAACCAATTCTTGGTCTGGTCCTGGGCGGTATGATGATTCGAGATACCTCCTCAATGTCTAACAGGGGAAGAACCCACCCCCCCCCAGGGGAAAAAAAGGTAATCCGGCGGCGATCCGAAGAAAGGCAGGCGCCCAACTATTCCCGGAGGGAAGCAACGCTAAAGGAGGCCTCCGTTCAACTCTTCACGGGGGGGAGTCTTTCTGCGGCTAAACTCTAACGCTCGCGCGAAGTCAAACAAAAAAAGAAAGGGGGGGGGACCGTCTACAACAACTGAGGAGGAGAGGAGCGTCTTGTAAAAACGAATGGTTTCTCTCATGCCCCTGGATCCAAAGAGGAGGGCCCTCCGAAGCCCCGCCATGACCGTGACCCCTTCTACTGTCCCTGAGTATTGGGAATCACATAAGGAAAAAGGAAGGGCCTGGTGGTCGATTGTAGAAATCCTAGACAAAAACCGCCGAGACCGTCTCGAAACATTCCGCTAAATCGGCCACTTTAAGTCAAAAATGCCCCTATAGTCGATCCGAAAAGTGGGCCCCCCAGGGGGGGAAAAAAGCCACTCTTGTTATCAATAATGCCTTGGGCTTGAAGCACGCGCGGCTTTCGGCTACCAAACTCAAGGATCATTGCATTCCGAATACTCTACCAGGAAAAAAAGAAAAAACCTTCGCAGGATTAGGGGGGGGAGGGAACCGCAACACTGCGCTGTCTGCCTGAATGGAGAAAGGTCAAGATTTGCAGGACTCCTTTTTCCTAGAAGGCAATTGGTGCCATAGATAAAATGTCGCCGCCAGAGCGTTGCCGACGCGGGGAAATTGCATTTGGAAGATCCTTCTCCCCCAATGTCCGGCGAAACCTGCCAGTAAAAAGTCATGGGTTGCTAAATTCCTGTCGTCACTGCAAAGTTGGCAAAGCGGGAGAGGAATGGAATTGACGGAAAAAAGCTGCACGGCGGTGAAAGGGCTGCGTCTCTGTGTTCTATGTCAGCGGCGCCAACCCCTGTCAGCGAAAACCGAACGGAATCGACACGGGGGGGGGATGCCGGCGGTCCGATAGGGGGAAATATCGCGGTTGCGGACTGGCATTAAAAGCACCGGGGCAGAGACAGGAGACGAACGTTTTAAAGACAAAGGTTTCTTTCCAAAGCAATCGCGGCAAATCGGAATATTTTTACCGGAAGAAGCAAAGGAGGAATCACGGCAGTCATAATCCTGCGCCCGTAAGTTGAAGCGGCCGGACCGAAGTCGGCGGCCCTTCGGGGGGGGCAGAGAGCGAATCCACTGAAACACCCTCAATTAGAGATGCACCTACGCGGGCCTGACTTAAAAAAAGGAATGGCACAGGGACCAGGGGAGCGGCTCTTTTGGCCTGAGGGGAATCTCCACAAGAGGGACCTTGGGGGCTATTCCCATTAAAGCTTACTTTGGGAGGATGAGTTTGATGCGGCGAGACGATCGTCAAACTCTGAGTCATTGGAAAAAGTCCCTCCACGAACGTCCCCCGCGAGCAGGGAAAAAGAAGAAGAAGCACAGCAGTGGCGATGCGACGGGGAAAACTTGTTTCAAGTTAACTGAGGGGCCCGTGCCGCCGACAGGAACGAGCCCAATGGAAGGAAGCGCAGGTTATGAAAGCGAAGCCTCACGTTTTTGCTCATTTGCGCCCGGACGTGACGAAAAGCGTCGTTTTTGCGGCGTGCATTCAACGGGAAAGGGCCAAAGACCCAGCCGCGATGGTGGGCCTGGCTGAAGGGGGCTTGTCCGAGAACGCGACGAGCACAAAACTCGAAAAGTCCGCCGCAGGGAAAAAAGGGACATACGGTGCCGCCGCATGGAAGAGGGAAGTAGCCTGAACCTGGGTTCGAGAAAACGAAAAGGACCGGTTTTTCGGCCCTCAATCCAACTCCAGCATAGCGCACAATGGAGCTTCGAACCCAACCGGAAGGGGAGGAGGAAGAGTCCCCATGCGCCCTTCGTAAACTGTGAGAAAAAAAAAACCCCAGGACAACCTGCGTCTCGAACAAGTGGGGGGGTCAAGGCGAAGATGAGATAAAGCGGAAAGGAAAGAAGGAGGAACGGTTGACTCATATGGGGCACCCACGCTTAAAAGACGTCCTGCCCTTCCCCAAAGGCGACCGGGGGAGCCTCATCCCACCGTTTCTCCTATCGCCACGCCCGCCGGGACTTTCAAAAAGAGCCATGAGGGAGCAAAAACAAGTATTTCGTCTACGAAACAAAAACAAGTTGGCCTCTTCGAGACGCCGCCAGGAAAGTAGAAAATTTTAGATGTACGCAATCCTGGAACTCCGATCAGGGCAAAAAAAAAAGCTCAGTTCAAACGAAGGAGGGGGGGGAGAGGGCAAGGTCCAGAAGCTCGAGAAAACAACGGCCTTGCATTCCGCAACACATCTTTTCTTAAAAATCGAGACGTTGAAGCACGGCCACATCTGTGCCGAGGGGCTCAAAACAACTATCGGCGAAAATGGAGGGGTGGGAAGAACAAAATCTCAGAAATGGAACGGTATCAATGACAGAAAGGGGGGGACGCGATCCTACTCGGCCCAGGGAAAAAACCGCCAACAGCCGTCTCAGGTCTGAAACTCGAGTTTGAGAATGGAGAGGCAGTGAGGAGATAGTTCGGATGCACTCACGGGCAAAATCGTCAGATGCATCCTGGGTTCATAAAAAATTGAAAAAAACCGAGGTATAAAAGTGCTGAATGCCGGGAATCAGGTCAAACGCGATGGGAGCGCAGGCGCTATCGGAAGACGTGGGGCATCAACGTAAACAATACTACTCGCCAGGGCTGCAAATGTCCCCGGGAGAGGAAAAAAATCGGCCGAGAAAAAGCGGTAAGAATGGTATCGACCTGCCATCGGTGGAGAGGAAGTCCGCAAAAGGGCTCCCCACCACCCCCCCCCCCCCCCCCACCCCAAAAGGGTGGCTCTGCCTCTGACGGGAAAGCCGGCAATAACAGATCAAAGCAGGGAGCAAATTGCACGGGAGCTTGCGCAACGCGTAGCGAATCTCGCCACCGGGGCAATACACGAAGGGGGGAGAGTAAAGGAAGAAGGTTGACTTGCAATGCAGAAATCCAAAAAAAGCTGAGAACCTCCGTGGGGATCCTCATTCCAAAAAACTAAAAAGTGAGTCAACGCGACAAGCTTCAACTTTTTTGACTTAAGGGGTAGACCTTCCTCAGAGGAAAGAAGCAAGGGGGGGGAGGGAAAGCCGAGTCTGGGAGCCGAAGCCCCGACAGGTGGGGGACTCGATAGGGATCCCACTGATCGCGCGCAGGCTGTTTCTCTGGCCAACCGGGCTTCAAAGAGCGAAAAAGAAGAAACTGACAGGAGGAAACAAATGAGCGGCGAGGGAAGGAGGCCTGCAAGAAAAGGCTAACTCAGCTGGAGAGCGGCACGGCGCCTCTAGGGAGGCCTGCGCTCAAAACTTAAGAAAAGGTCAAACGAACAGGCGAAATGGCTCCGTGTCACTAGAAAAAAACAAACAGTTGAGAAAAGGGGAAAAAAGAGAGAGGGGGAGGGTTCGGGCTGGCTCTCTCGACGAGCCTTGAAAGAAAACCGTCGCGGGGGACGTCCATCACCGAAAACGGGGACAGGTG
>Ga0179593_1354664_pt1 | contig 10237 bp, 13 predicted proteins | sample CZODoug2_1_08_16_FD_185931 | JGI IMG/M metagenome (GOLD analysis project Ga0179593, IMG submission 185931) | Vadose zone soil fungal communities from Angelo Coast Range Reserve, California, USA - CZODoug2_1_08_16fungal (PacBio error correction) | ecosystem: Environmental > Terrestrial > Soil >...
AAAAAGAAATGTAAGACTTAAAAAGGAAAGCTCAAAGAAAGGGGGCTCTAACTGCACGCCGCAGAAGTAGAATATTCAAGCTCCGGAACTGAGACACTTGAATAGAAAAAAAATCAGGAAGAGGTCTACCCAACAAAGACGAGCCCCAGCGCCAAAAACAGATACTGCTAAGACAGAGTGATTGCAAACAGGGAGTCTTAAGGGGGAAAAAGCCATCAACAATCGATAGATGGTTACCGCTCGCTCGACGGAGAAGAAGAGTCTCCTTATTATGATATAGGAAAATCACTTAGATCGTAAAGCTGTGGGTAACGCGCTTGCGAAGATCGATCCACAAAAGGCGGAAATTCCCGCCGCCGGGAATTCCAGGTGAAGGGATTCAAAAAGGAAAAGTGAAATAGGGGGCTTTTCTCCCTGAATATACGCATGGTCTTAGTGCTAAGGGGAATAAGAATTCTATACAACATCCAATGAACAAGAATATCAGAGCTGCAAGGGTCAGGTAGTCTGACCTAATGGCGATCGGACCGAGTAACAAGAAGGGAATTCATAACCCGAAAGAAAGAACGGGGCTGGAAAGCCCAGGAAAAAAAATCAGCGTTCATAGGGCCTAAAAAAAAGCCTGCGCCTTGAGGGAGCAGGCAAATGCCTATTGTCCCGGTGCATCCGGTTAAGATCGAGAATTTAAACCAGCTAAAGCTGACGCGGTAAGTGAATCAATCGTAAGAGGGGGGCAGCGGGGACAAAATCCTGACTGCAGCATCGCTAAACGAGTTCTAAGTAACACAGTCCATCATCGACGAAGGGGGGAAACTGTCCGTTCCAGGAGAATGCTTCCCTCATTAACTCACAATCGATCACACGGAGAGTTATTAAAAAAAGGAATAGGTGAGGCGAGGGGAAAATGAGCCAGGGCCTCTGCTCGCTGGAAAAGATAAGGGTATCCTCGAGAGGACGTAGAACTCTTTGAGCGTGAGTGAAGGTCATGGAAAAGGGGGCCATGAGTCACCTGGGAAACTGGCATGACCGCGGAAGTCTCTTCGGCGGAGACGGAAACGAGCTTTACAGGGAAACGGCGGCAAAAAGCAGCATAGGTCATCTGCTTATAGAGGAGAAGGACAGGTGGTTCGTTCGGCGCGAGAAGGAAAAGGACGGGGTTATTTCGTCCAGAGGAACCACTCTTATATGTTCGGAGGGCTCCGCGTGTTCCAGAGACGGCGGTATGCAGGGGGCGGGAAGACCGCAGGAATGAGCATGCTACTCTTTTTGGACGATTTTGGGGGGGCAGACAAAGTAGGCTTCATCACGATGGAGTAAACCTGACTTCCAGCAAGTTGCTCCTCCGGGCGCAAACAATGAACCGGGGTAAAGTAAAGGGGTTTAACACATTCCGGGAGAAACTCGGGCGGAGCAATGTAGCTGATTGTGAAAGACATTTCTCGCGCGAGGTTGAAAAGACGCTGTAATCACGAGAGCGAACGGGCGTGGTAATAAAAATAAAACCAGCAGGTGAGACGTCCGAGAATTCGAATCTAGGCGTTAATTTAGACCAGACGAATAGGGGGGTAAATTGGAGGGGGGGGCACGGGAGCTTTTGACTAAACTGAAAAACCGTTGTTGGGGGGGAAAAGAAAGTCCCACTGTCTCTGGAATCGGGCGTGGAGCGATTCCTTGGTGTGAATCGAGGGAGTGACGCATGGCCAGTCTAAAAAGGAGCAGAGAGGAAGACGGCGGCGAGTTTTTCGCCGTGGAAGGAAAAAGGGAAAGAAGGGTCTCAGGAGAGAATGAGGCAGCCGGGTGCACATTTCAATGAACTGGCTAAAAAACGGGATCCAGCAAAGGGATCTGTGGGGGGGAGGGGCCGATAAGAGCTCGAATGAGTTACGTCATCAGCGCGCGAAACGTGAGACAGGCAATCGTTGATGGGGGGGGGCTTTAGAAGAATCAACAAAGAAAAAAAACCGCTCTCTAAATAAGAGCAGAAGCTCTCCACACCTTCGTCGGGGAGAAAAGAGAAACCAAGTAGAAACCTCGAGGCTTTTGTGGCACATTTCTAACTAAACGCTGAGGGAAGTGATGGCGTGAGGGCGAAGAAGTGTGGGTTCCCGAGTAAAGCCATTAAGACGCCGGCTTAAAACTCCGGCCGAAATGTCGGGGATTATGCGGATTCTTCCTGCATTTCAGGAAAAAGGACTCGGGAATTCGGGGTCGAACTCAAGGAATATTTCTCCGAGGATTTTTCTGACTTCTCTTGACGGAATGCTTTTTTGCGGACTGTTAAGGTCGCTCCATGGGGGAAACTTTGGTGAACTGCCATTCGGATTACTGAATCTGTATCGCTTGGAGTTTTACCGAATGGGGAACGATGCTGGGGGGTGGAAGTCAACGGGGGGGGGGGACATCAGGAGTTCCGCGGGTAAATTCCGGCCGTGTCGAAAGACTGGCAGGATGCTATCAGAAGCGAACGAAAGAGAGTTCTATTGGAAAAGGACGGGAATACAAGGATGGAGAAAAAAGAAGTTCGAACTGCAGAGGGGGGGTTCGGAAGAAGGCAGCCGGGTAGTCATCAAATGGCAGGGGTGGGAGAAGGGTAGCGTCCTTTCCTTCTGCACACTTGCGCTCAAAAAAGATTCCAAATCTAGGGAAAACTTAGGGTTTCTGAGGGACCTCAAGTAAGACGGGTTTAACTGATGAAGAAAGGGGTACTAGTTGTAGGACGGTACAAAGAAAAAGGGGGTCTTTTAAAACGGTGGAAGCAGCGGATGTAGGGTGGGGAGGGGTAGTGAGGGTGTTGGGGAAGTGGAAGGGAGGAGAAGAGAAGGAAGGGGGGAGGAGGGGGGTGGGTGGGAGAGAGTTGGGAAATAGGAGAAGAGAGAACGAGAGTGTTTTGGTGGGGGGGGTGGGAGGGGGGGGGTTTGGGGTGTGTGGGGGGGGGTGGGGTTTGGGTGGTTGGGGGTGTAGATGGTGGGGGGGGGTGGTGTGAGGGGGTTTTTTTGTGGGGGTTGGGGGGGTTTTGGGGGGGTTGTTGTTTTGTTTTGTTTTTTGTGGGGGGGGGGGGGAGTGGGAGGGGGGGGGGGTGGGGTTGGGTGGGTGTGGGGGGGGGGTGGGGGGGTGGGGGGGGTTGGTGGTGTGAGTGGTGGAATAGGGGGGTTGGGGTGAGTGCAGGGGGAGGTGGGTGGTGGGTGGGGGTTGGTGGGGGGGGGGGGTGGGGGGGTGTGTAAGGTTTTTGTGGTGTGGTGGGGGGGGGGGTGGGTTAGGAGGGGGGGTATAGGGGTTGGGGGTGGTTGGGGGGTTGGGGGAGGGGGGGTGTGGGTGGGCAGGGGTGGGGGGGTTGGGGTGTGGTGTGGGTGGGGGGAGGGAGGAGGTAGGGTGTTTCGTTTGGGTGTTTCGGCGGGTGATGGGGTGTTGTGTGGGGGGGGGGGCTGGGGGGGGGGGGGGGGGGTTGTGGTGGGGGTGGGAGGGGGTGTGGGGGTGTGTGGGGCGTGTGGGGAAGAGGGGGGGGGAGGGGGGGATGGTTGGGTGGGGGAGGAAGGGGGGGGAGTGGTGGGTGTTGGGGATGGAGTGGGGGGGGGAGGGTGTGGGGAGGTTGGGGGGGGGGGGGGGGGGGGGGGGGGGGGGGGGGGGTGGGGGGGGGGGGTTGGAGGGGGGGGTTGGGTTGGATGGTGGGGGGGGGGGGGGGGGGGGGGTTGGTGTGGGTGTGGGTGGGGGGAGGGGGGGGGGGGGGGGGATGTGGGGGAAGTGGGGGGTGGGGGGGGGGGGGGGTGGGTGGTGGGGGGGGAGGGGGTGGGGGGGGGGGGGTGGGGCGGGGGGGGGGGGGGTGGTGGGGGGGGGGGGGGGGGGGGGAGAATTGGTTTGTCTGTGGGTACACACGGGATGCGGTGGCTGTTTTGGGGGGGGGTTTGGTGGTATAAAAGCGGGATGGAGGGGTGGGCAGTGGAGGGGTGTTTGTTTTGTTGGGGTGGTGTGGGGGGGGGGGTTTCTGGTGAGGGTGTGTGTGGTGGGGGGGGTGTGTTTTGTGTTTTTGGTGGTTTGGGTGGGGGTGTGGGAGAGGGGGGGGGGGGTGGGGTGTGGGGGCGGGGGGAAGGGGGGGGGGGATGGGTATGAGTGGTAGCTGGGAGGGGGTGGTGTTGTGGGGTGGGTGGTGAGGGGGGGGGTGGGGGGTGGGGGGGTGGGGGGGGGGGGGGGGGGGGGGGGGGGGTGGGTGAGGGGGGGGGGGGGGGGGGGGCCGGGGATGAGAGGGGGGGGGGGGGTGGGGGGGGGTGGGGGGGGGGGGGAGGGGGGGGGGGGGGGGGAGGGGTGGGGGGGGGTGGGGGGGGGGATGGGGGGGGGGGGTGGGGGGGGGGCGGGGGGTGGGGGAGTGGGGGTGGGGGTGGGGGGGGTGGGGGGGGGGGGTTGGGGGGGGGGGGGGGGGGGAGGGGGGGGGGGGGGTGGGGGGGGGGGGGGGGAGGGTGGGGGGGGGGGGGGAGGTGGGGGGGGAGGTTGTTTGGGGGGGGGGGGGGGGGGGGGGGGGGGGGAGGAGGTGGGGGGGGGGGGGTGGTGGGGGGTGAGGAAGTGACGTGAAGGCTTTTCGATAGGCAGGAATCCCGCGGTGCACGGTCAGTCGTGGCACTTGCAGACGGGCTTGGTTTCCTGCCTTGCGTGCAGTTCGCTGTTCCAAAGAAAAAATCGAGGTACAATGAAGGGGAGAGGGCGGGAAGTAAATGCTAACGTTCGTTCATAGAAAACATTCCTCATTCCTGGGAAGGAACAACGTCTGGAGTCTAGGTAAGCTTAATTGACGCTGTGAGCGGTGAACCATTTAATGGTGCGAGCTCACCAAAAAAGGGAGAAAGAGTTGACAAACCTTAAATTCGCGACGGTAAAAAGGCCATTGGCAGTTCAGGGGCTGGCGGCAAGAAAAGAAAAAAGAATTATTCTGAGAACAAGGGAGATTCCGCAACAGTATTTTGGGAAAAAGGTAGGAAAAAAAGATCACGGTGCTTCGATTCGGGAAAGAGTTGTCAGCCCCTTCAGAGAGGGACGATCAAGCGCAGGTTTTCAGGCGACTAAAAAAGTCTGAGAGGCTTAAGGGGGGGCGGGGGGTTAGCTCGGAGAGGGGGGACTAAACAACAAACGGGAGAAAAGATCGCAAACGTTTCATGAAGAGGCTCCAAAATTCCAGAAAAGAAATCCAGCAACCGGCGTCGGAACGAGAAAAAGCTCTGCTTGAAGGGACAGAGAAACTTCGAATTGATACCTTCCGCCTTCCGAAATCCTGGCACGTGTGTCAAGAACGTAGACCAACGTGACAGGGGTCACTTCGAAGGAAAGAATAAGCCTCTTGGACATTGCTCGTCAGTTCAGGGAAAGCCCGAGTACCTGAATCTAGAGGGAATTTAACTCGCTAAAGTTAATGTTAACGAGAGGTCGTTCCTCCTCAAGGAGGAAAGGATAAAAGGTTTCAACGATCACATCGAAGGGGGAAAAAAAAGAGGACCTAAAATAACTTAAAGATCCAGAATTGTCTACAGATTGCAAAAAAAATGTGTTTTTTGTCTATGAACTCAAGGGGAGCATTTAATGACACGTCCTCTGGAGGGGGGGGGGGGAAAAAAAATATTTTTACTAGCCGGGAGGACTTAAGGGGATGAAACAGGAGTTAAAGCGTTCTCTAAAAAAAATCATACAAGGAAAAAGAAACAGGTTCGGACAAATCGAATCTGCTTGAGGGCATTCCGTGGGGCTTGGAGAAATCGGGAAACAAAAGAAGGAGAGCCGGATGTGAATCTTCTCTTTGGGATGAGGAAAAAAACCGACTGGAAGTAGCTTATATCGGTGAGGAAAGCCTTATTTGACCGGACGCCACTGTATTTCGAGGACTGCTCAACAATAAGTCATGTTCAAATGAAATCATAACGAAGCCTCTGATTAAGAACTCCTGGGCCCACCCTATTACTGAGGATCGAATCTAAACCTCCCCTGCGTCTCCAGTAATTCGGAAGTCGGGTCCTAAAAGACTCCCTCTTGAGACCCGTTCCGTGATCCCCCCTGCCTCTTTAAGGGTCGACCCCAATCAAGCGTCAATCGAAAGAACTGTGGCCAGATCTGTCATTAATGGATCATTGAGACTTCGCCACGAGAAAATCGACACCACGGGGGGGATTGGCCTCCAGCGATCAATCCCATGCCCTGGTGGAAAATAGGCTCGTCTTTCGCAAACCAGAGGTCTGAACTGAATTTCACTCCTCAGGTCCGGTACGGCCTCAGCTCGCGTCCGACTGAACCTTTCTTTCAATTTCGTGGCATAACAGGGGCTCTGAGTGATTCAAACAGCCACTGAAAGTCTCTCTCTGCGCCTCAGGAAAGGGACGAATTGGAAAAAAAAGATCAACGGCCTACAAAAGGAGGAGGGGGGGGGAGGGTACTCAAAACGGCGGGAGGAGGAAGAGGAAGAGTCTTGTCGAGACGCCGGGGTAGAAGAACATCAAATTATGCCGGTCTGCATCAAGGACAGAGAGGAACGCGCGGAGCGAATTAGAAACTCTCCGACGACAGGAAAATCAGAGGAGGGAAAAAGAAAGCTTGCAGTTTTTCTAAAGAAGGAAATCAAAAAGGGGAGATTTAGAAACGCCAATCTTGGGCCAAAGAGGAAAGGAACAGCCAAATCGCCGAATTAAAAAGCTGGAAACTTGGACGGAAGAGGCAAACGGGAATTCAAAAAAGATCCTCCCACGACATCGCCGCGACGCACGAGGGGACCACCGGTGAGGGAACTGCCGCATTTTAAAAATAATCAACCAATGTCGAGCAAGGGGGAAAAATGACCGGAGCAGCGTCGACTTACAGAGTAAGAGCAGACCGATGGGAGATCTCGAAAGGAGAACAACTTCCACGCTGGTTCATCGCTCTGCTCATGGAGACAAAAATCATGCTCGAAAAACGACGAGGGTCCAGTTAAGGGAATTAAAACCTGAGAGGCGGGTTCATCTCTTTCTAAAGGAAGAAAAGAAAGCGGCTGGTGTATTTCGAGGGAGTCACCGAGCCAATTTCTGAGGCAAAAAATCCGCAGAGAAAAACAAAGACTCTCCCAGGAAGGAATTAGAAGGAAGGGACCATCGAATCCACGAACACGCGGACTTTTCCCAACAAAAAAGGAAAATCTAAAAAGTTGATTCTGCTTAAAAAAAGACAGGGAAGATCGCGGCCGCCGGAAACCAACCTTTCCTGCGCCTCTTCACATTCCTCGTAGGAAGTGAAGCACTTCAAGTCACTCTTAACCAGCGTCGCATAGGGGGAGGGGGCTGTAATGCAGGAGGTGAAACTGAATCATGATGAATCAAACAGGAGAAAAAGACCCACGCAAAGAGGGGTACCGTCCCCACAAAAGAGCTGAAGTCCGATAGAAAGCCGATGCCCGAAGTTTACATTCTCTCGGAAAAGAGTCAACACGACTAGGAAAAGCAACCAACGGAGGAGGAGAGGGAAGAATCTTTGAAGTTCAGACAGAGGCAGAGAAGGGTAAGACAGGATCGCGCTCTTTACTGGGGGAGGAATTGGTAGAAAAAGTGTGGGTACTCGAAAAGCTGTTGAGCGTGCGGTAAATATGGAAATGTTTAACTATGAAATCAGTTTCAGAATTCAGGGACGGTCGATGTCTCGAGGACGGACAGTGCTTCTTCGGAATTCAGCAACTGAGGAGGCGACTTTCCGGTTCTATATAAGAAACCGGGGGTTTGTTTTCAGGCAGGGCGCGAGATTAAAGATGCGTGGTCCTTTTGCGGACGAAAAAAGTAACAGTAGTATTTCTGGGTTCGTAATTACTACTAGGATGTAACGGATTCTGATTTCTAAAAAACTTAATATACGACCTCGAATCAGTGCATATTAGAGAGTGTGGTCAAGTTTGGATTTTGAAGAGAAATGGGAGGCTTCGAAGGTTTCTAACGGGGGGGGGGGCGGCGGAAAAAGAGGTTGAAAGGAACCGCACGCTAGGTAAGGGAACTCAGGTGTTAACTTCCGGGAAACGGGAAGTCTTCGGACGTAAAAATGAAGCTGTTGAGCGGGAGGGCAGAATAGAAACTGCTGTCTGTGGAGCCTCGAAGGAGCGCCGCGTGAGTAAGTCGATAGGAGGAGAGAAGTAACGTCGAAGAGGCGGGAATTGACCCGAATCTAATTGGGTTGGTTTGAACAAAGGGACCTACGTGTTTGAAGAAGAGTCATTTATCTTTGGGCTGGGGTACTTGAGGGTTTTGTGGGAAGATCTTGAGCATGCTTCGAATTTTGACGAAAAGGGTCTTATGTATAAGTCGGAAGGGGTGATTCCGTGAAAGAGGGCAGCGATTTTCAGACGGATATCAATTGGTGCGGACAGTGCTTTTTAAAAGGGAAAGAAAGAAAGTGAATAAAAAACGTCACTGCGGTACCTCGACACCATGTAGCGTTGTTATATTAGGATCTACACCTGTCGAGGGATGAGATGAGTTCCCAGGTCCTCGATCTTCTCTCTCAAGAGACTTCGCGTCCTCGGCATCGTGAAGGGGACTTTCTAAGAGCAAGGGTTATATAGGAAGCCTAGCATTCGCGAAGCCCGCACCCACGATCTCGGGCAGACACCTCGAAAGTGAGTAAAAGCGAGTGCTGGTTGGGGGCTGAACTTTCTCGTGGACAGCGGAATTTCGTCTTTAGGAAGACGTTTCACGGGGCCGAAAAAAGGATAAAAAAAGTGGGTCAGTGACTTAAAAAAAGAAGTTTCTAGGTAGGAAGCGGGAGTCGTAGGAGGATGTCTCAAGTCATGAAAAGGGGCGACGGAATTATTGATGTTATGAAGGAGGGGGGGAGATTCTTTGTTTTTAGGTTGCAAAGGTAATCTACAAAAACGAGCTGCCTTTACTGAAGAAGTGAGAGGCGTGATGGGCGCCCGAAAATAGGGTTGGAGGGGACACGTGGTTGGGGACAAGCGGGAGTTTGGTTTAAATATGAACGGAAGGGAGCGGAGCATCATTAAAAGGGGGGGGCAAGAAGTATCCGAAAGAGTTTTGCGATTTCGAGGATTATCATCGGGAGTTAAATGGGGGGGGTTCAGAACTAGAGGGGGAGAAGAGATAGTGAGATGGGGAGGGAGGAGCAAAATCAGGCTTGAGAACCGAAGCTTATTGACTTAAGGGTAAAAAAGAAGGGGCGCTCCAAACTCTAGAGTCCATCGGGGCGGGACAATCAGGAACTGTTTTAGTTCAAAGCAAGCAAGGTTTACTTGAATGGATACTAGGTAAAAGGGACCTTTTAGAAAGAGAAAGCTAAAAGGGGTGAAAGGTTAAATATGGGAGAAGGCACTCTACCTGAGGGGTCAATCAAGCTAGATTTGTAATCAGGCAAGAAGGTACTCGTAAAATCAGGAAGGAACGCGCGCTGCAAAAGTAAGGAAAAGGGTCATGAGGACTCCCGTCATCGAAAAACCATGCGGAAGATTCCTGGAGGACAATCGTCTTGGGAAAGGCAAGGGGAGGGGAGGAGGGTATCTTAGAAAGGGGTAAAGGTATCGGAACATATTTGAGTAGGACGGTAAATCCGTGGGAGGACAGCTGGGAACTTACCGGAAGTCTCTAAGGTGAACCACTTCCGACGCGAGACTTTCCGGTGTTGATGGATGTCGGAGAGCAAGGGGACCATATGGAGTGGAAAGGGGTCTACCCTTGAGCATGCGTACCAATTCAAAGAGGTTGGATCGCTGGGAGGCAAAACGATAAGGGAATGCACGAGGGTCGGGGATGGAAATTGAGGGCCGTAGAGAGTATAAGATCAATCCGAAATGAGGCAAGTTTTGGTAGTAGTTAGGCCTACTTGGCGATTTTATGGGCTGGTAATGATTGGGGGGGAGAAGACTTCCTAAAGGGTTGCGTCGTCTCAAAAAAAACCGGCGGAGGATTACAGATATAGGCATACGTGGGAAACGGCGGGAGGGCTCCCACTCGCCCAAAAGCAAAATTGCGAGTAAGAGACCTCAAAAAAAAAGCGAAGCTTATCTAAGAAACTAAGGAAGGTGTGATGAAATTCAAGCCTTCCTAAGGAGGAAGGCCCCGGGCGGAAGGTTTGTGGAAGAGAATCCAAAGAGGGGATGTCAGAACTCAAGGGGGAACTGCCTCATAAGAATAGTGGACATGGTCAATCAAGGGACTGTCGAAGACACCCTCAATCAAGGGGGGGGTGAAGAAAAAATGAGTCAAAGGGAAAAAAGGCTCGAACTGTCAGGTAAATTTCTCCT
>Ga0179593_1439107_pt1 | contig 10237 bp, 12 predicted proteins | sample CZODoug2_1_08_16_FD_185931 | JGI IMG/M metagenome (GOLD analysis project Ga0179593, IMG submission 185931) | Vadose zone soil fungal communities from Angelo Coast Range Reserve, California, USA - CZODoug2_1_08_16fungal (PacBio error correction) | ecosystem: Environmental > Terrestrial > Soil >...
GGATCGGAAAGGGGTTGGTTGTTGTACAGTGGCACTTTAGGGACTGGACAGGCGAAAGGTAAAAGACCCGGGGGAAAGCAATTGGTCAAGAACGGCAACCATGAGCGAAAAATTTTGATCAGGAGTGGGAAACTCAGGGTGGAAGCACCAAAAAAAAAAAAAACACACGGTAACTCGTGGGTAGCAATCGACCAAATCACCGGGGGGAGAACGAACGGAAGCAAAGGAAAGGCTCACACGTCGTGGGAACCATGGCAAGGGTTGTTCAACAAAGGGGGGAACAAGCGAATGCAAAACCGAACGAAATAAAAGGGGGGGTTGAAAAAAACCTCGGAGGAGAAAACTGAAGCGCAAACATTGAAAAGTATCAAAAGAGGAGGTGCCGCCCTCTAGCGAATCTTGTGGGTGGGGCCGTGGGGGTGTAGTAAGAGCCGACTTTCAAAATCGCAAAAAGGTGGAGTGGGGGGACAAAAAAAGGGGCCACCGGTGACAAGGACTTCGAAGGGTTAGCCAGTCAGGGTAATCAGGAAAACAGAGAGAAGGTCGCGCCAAAAAGAGTTGAATGGGCGTGACGAAATAAATTAAAGAACCAAACGGGGAGAACAACAACTGTGGTTAAATAAAGGGGCCACGGTTAATAGGAGGTGTCAACGGCGGTGCCCAAAAGCTCTACGAGGACGCCCCCCGATAAGGGTGCGGGTGCGTCATGACACTCATCTGGCAGTTACCAGGAAAGGATGCGTGGGCGGGCGCTGGAATGTCTATGAAAACAAGGGGGCAAATTAGATACGGGCCCTGCGGCCGAAAAGGAAGGCCGGGTAGCTAAAAAACAAACGGGGGCGGCAAAGGACCACAGTGGTAAGGAGGGTTAACTACAGATGACGAAAAGAGGGGTGCGTCCCCATAGTGGGTCAAAAACACTCTTAACCCTGCACCCGGAGAAAAAGAACGGGGGGCTAGGATCTGTGGCGGGAGTAAAATCGGGGGACAAAAGGAAAAAAACGTCAGGTGAAGGGCCAATAAGGCACCGTTCTCGAACCTAAAGGGGGGGGGGTGACTGGTGCAGAAAAAGGACTACCAGATGAGGGCTGATCGAGAATGGGGAAGCCGTCACACAGTCGTCGGGATGCAGTCCCGTACGGCGGGAAAAAAGGAATTGTCAGAGATCCGCCCGAGGTTCAAAAAAGACTTCACACCCACGAGCTCAAAAGAAAGGATTGCTCAAAGGAACCGACGATATTGCGGTGGCGCAGAGAAGTGGAAAAAAAAAAAATAACTGCCTGGGCCGGGACCAAGAAAACCAAGGTTTGGCTGAGGGGTTAGGGTGGGTTGTCGGACACAACCCGACGGAGCATCAGTGTTGGATGTCTAAACACAAGTGATGGCCGGTAAAAAAAACGAGTAAAAAAAAAGGGTCCAACTGGGCAAGGGGAAGTACAGAACTGCAAAGGAAATGGTTTCGCCCAGACGCTGGGGGGAAAAAAAAACGCGGCTGACGAACGGGGGCGGGTGCCGGCGAGAAAAAAAAAATAAGGCGCCTGGGTCGAAAAACCGCACCCAAAGGACTGTGAGAAGAGAAAAAAACAAGGTAAAGGCAGGCCTGATGTCCCGCTCCCCCCAAAAACGGGGATCGCCGCCCGCACGAGGGGAAGGGGAGGTCGAATCACGTTCGTAGACGCGCAGAGTCACAACAAAAACCTGAATGAAGGACACAACCGGCCGCCTGAAAACACCAAACGGACCGCGGCTATAGTCCAACTGCCGAAATCAGGTAACCCTGGGAATGTACCACCAACTGAAGCAACGAAAAAAAGAAAGCCTGACCAGTCTCCATCAGACTGCAAGGAGCAATAGGCCGAGTTCTACAGGTGAGTTACGGGGGTGACCGAGTCACCCAATATGGGGTCTTGCGTGTGGTTTCTTGGGGCCAATGTTACAAATAGGGAAAAGAACCATCCCCTACCTTTTCCCTAGCTCACTTACAAATAAAGGACTGAGACTCAAGGGGGAAGGGGGTCTGGGAAACTCGCAGGAAAATCTTCAAAACCCGAGGAAGAACAAAAAAAAAAAAAAAGCAAGCTTGGGTTAGTACCTCCTTCGCGGAGCGGTTGCAAGGTACAAAGAAACCGAGGCGATCAAAACCCATGGTAAGGATGGAGGGGACGGACCTTTATTGAAAAAAGGAAAAATGATCCAGGATTTTTGGGCGCTGATGAAAGGGGAATATGCGAAAAGAAGCCACAGACGCCCTTGCCAAGAAGTGTCTAGAGAGGGAAGGTCCGGGTTTTCCAAAGGGAGCGAAAACTGGAAACCTAGGTCCACTTGAAGGAGACAAAAAAAAACCAAAAAGGAATCGATAACAAACTCCACCAGCCGCTGGGGGCCCGTTGTGGATGAAAAACTGAAATTTTCAAACCCTTGGGGGGTAAAATCCTGACATTCCTAAAACAGCACGGAAAAAAATTCAGAAACCCGCATAAAAAAAAAAACTTGGATGGAAGGGGTACAGACTGTCCACCTGAAGGCTCCGTAAAATCAACTCTTGAGAGTGTACATACTTTGCGTCACTAGAAGGCAGTGAACGACTAAACCATTTAACCGTCGCAAGATGGGGCATAAGGAAAGAAAAGTGTCAAGGTCTTGGCGCTCGCCACTGTGAGGGGATCTACAAACCCTGACCGGCAGCGCAAAAAAGACCAAGAGGGGCATTTGCCGAGAACCCATAAGGACATGCCTGATAGAAGCTCGCCGAAAAACAACCCGAGATTAAACAGAGACTATCCTCGGACAGCAACATCTGAAAAAAAAAGCAGGAAAACGACAACAAAGAAAAAATAGCAGTCTGAAAGCGCCGTCGCAGTGCAAAAGCAGAGGCATAGGGGAGAGGAAAATGCAAATGACCGCCGGACGGTGGAATTATCACTCTGGGTTCCTGAAATGGGAATGGGCAATTGCAGAAGAAGGGGGGAAAAAGCGAAAAAAAAGGTTTGGGAGGGACGTCGAGGTGGGGAAAAAAATAGGGACCTCCACATTGTCAACGAAAATCGAAAAAACGCGGCACGTGTGAAGGGGAAGGTTCACAGGGTCTACCGACCACAACGCTGAGGCCCGAGTTTAGTAAAAGGCGAAAACCAAAAGGGGGACTCCCGCGGTCAGAAGGAGAAAACACAGGGGGGTCAAGGGAGAGGGCCCCTAGCAAGAGAAAACTCGACTTAAAAAAGAAAGAGGGGTAAACGGGTGGAACAGATAAAAAAAAAACTTTCCCTCAAACCGGAACCAAACCAGATAATCATGTGGTGAAACGAAAGAGGGGAACGACTCTCAGCCAAGGCCCGCGAACACGACTCGTGTCAAAAATCAAGGGGCAGATGGTGACCGAAAACGGCAGTATGGGGACCCTCCAAACCCAAGCGAAGGAGACAAACAAACAAAAAGGGAAGAACAGGAAATAAAGCGTTGTTGCGAATAGCCGTTGAAAAAAAGGTACACCATCTGCCCCAAAAATGAGGGAAAAAAAAAAATAGTGTCGCAAGGGGGGGAAGCGTACCAAAACGTCCGGTCCAAACATTCCAATTAGTGGGGGGGGGGCGGCGCAGGTGGGGGAATTGGTACGGGGCACGTATCCGAGTGGGGTAGAAAAGCGACAAGAACTGCGGCATCGGGGGGAAAATCGTCAAACACGTGACTCGAACACAAAAAAAACAACGGGGGATGAACAACAAAAAAGAGAAACTGGAAGAAGGGTGAGTAGAAAAGGGAACTTTCACGACACGGCGGAAAAAAGAGGGGGGACTAGTTTGGTGAAAAAAGGCAGGGGGGGGGGCAGATGGCATGGTCCAAAAACCACTAAAAAAAATCGTAAAACGGAATGTCCTTTGGTGGGGAACAAATGTGATAAGATGAAGTGAAAGTCGACATTCAAGGAAACGCAGGTAAAGGCATCGACCGTACGAGGAAGTCAACAGCCCAGAATTCTGGAAGCGCTGGGCTCTTTTTCACTGGCAAGTTTGAAAGGTTCTGGGGGGAAGGCCCGGTAGGGCCTTCAACTAAGGAAGCCAATCACAGGGGGTGGCAGAAAAAAAAAAAAAAACAAAAAAAAAAAAAAGAGGGGGTCGCATCAGGTCGGAACCCCTTGCCAAGAGGGAAGGCAGCGAGGTGGGGGGGGCGCTGCCAACGGCCTGTGTGGTAAAAAAGAAGAAGTGGCTGGCGAGGGGCGCCATCCAGGAAACCAGGAGTAACCACTGACAAAGGGAAAGCGGAAGGAAAACTGAAACGGTTGAAAGAAATCAGAAAGAATGAGGCCGCCATCTTGGGGGAAAAGCGCCGCGTAGAGAAACAAGAATTTGCACTGTCATCGAAGAAACAGACCTTGTCATATGCAGGGTGTGGGCAAAAACAGTGATGGAGGGAACGGGGAAGATAAATTTGGGGGAGGAAAACCTCGGAAATCCTGTGGAAACACGGGGAAAAAAAAAGGGTCCGTGTCAAAGCGACGATCATTGGGGATGTTGGACATCTGGGGGAAGATGGGAAAAAATTGGGAGGGGGGAAAGAACCACAAAAAAAACTAAATGAAAGTCAGAAAAGGAGGGACAGGGGACCACGGAGCGGGAAGTGAGAAGGCAACTCCAAACAGAAAAACACCAGCTTTCACCTCCGGGAGGCTACCAAGTTGAAACAAAAAAAGGAGAATGACAAAAAATCAGGGAAAAAAAAACAGTTCCTAGAAGACCATGAGGTCCAGACCCCAGCAGAGACCATCTTGATAGGAAGTTCTAAAACAAAAAACTATTACAACACAAGGAGCACGGTCCGGGGGGAGAAGGGGGGGAGGAACATAATTGGTGCGGTAAAGATCGTGGAAGTTGGGGCACCGCACCAGCCAGCGGAAAAAATGCGTGGCCGACGTTCAAAGGAACGCAACCCTAAAAAAAACAGGGAGGGTGGGGGCACAAAATTCGAAAAAAAAAAGGGATCCAAGTCACAGAAATGAGGCAAGAGGGGTCCAAGCGGATTGGCAAGCAGCAGGTTGAAAAAAAAAAAAAAAACGCAAAACGTGCTTGAGGGGAGGCAAGCCCAGGGGGGGCTCTAAGGGGCGATGACGACCTAAGAGGGGGTCAGTTAAAAGCCCGGTCAACAGAAGGCAGGAGCTAAAAGGAGAAACATTGGAACTACTGCAATCGCAAGAAAGAGAGAAAGAGAAAAGGAAACGGACACGTAGACCAGGGAGGCAGGGGATAAAAGAAAAAAAAAGAAAAGAACAAGGCTGCCGGGTTGGGTCAGACGCCGGAAGAAAGCCTAGGAAAGGAGTCAGAGCGAAGGCAAAAAAATAACGGACACAAGTAAGGGGCTGGGAACTAAAAATTGTGAGACTCCGAAGAAAGACGATGTCAGGGTCGCAGACAAAAACATGGGGAAAAAGAAGAAGGTCGGATAAAAACAGGAGACCGCACAACGCAACAAGATTTTTTGAACGGGAACTGACCATATAGAGCCACAAAGGAAAACTAGATCTGAGAAAGCGGGAAGCGCGGGGAGAAAGGGGGAAAAAAAAAGAATCGTACGATCTGGGAGGAAAATTAGACGAACCCCCAATCTATCACGTTGAATCAAGATAGTCCAACGAAGAAATGTTTGAAAAGGCAACTAGGAAGGATGCAGCACAAGTCATCAAGAGGTAGTAGCCGGGGACAGACCTAAAGTGGGGGGCGAATTTAACGGACGTAACAAAGCCTAATTCCACCGTCCGCTAACCGAGGAAGAAGACGGGCAGAAAAGGTCAAGCGGTGGACACACAGAAGGGAACCATCGCGAAGACTTGAAGAACAAACAATATTCAAACCAACCAAAAGTGTGGGGAGAAACAACGGTTAGTCACAGCTCAATGGCCCTCGGCGCCGGAGCAGACCAAAACGTGGAGAGCATGCAGCAGGGAAAGGGACAATGGTCTCGCCCCTCCGAGAAAAAAATCCATGCACCTCTTCCAGAGAAGGAAAGAGCCAGAAAATAATGAGAAGGGCACGCGAGAAGCCTAGCTGGGGGGGGAAACGGAAAAAATCCAACGAATTCCCAGACAATCCAACTTGGGGTTCCTTCCAGCCAGGGTCCTATCGAATCGCAACCTGGAACAAGTAAAGCTCGGCAAGAACACTAGACCGGGGGGAGGAAGGATAATCCAAGGGGAAAACCTTGGCAGTCCACAAGTCAAAAAGGACCGTCCAAAGGCATTTTGGGAAGAAAACGGATATGCAGAAACCACAGCAAACACGATGTCTGAGAGCGGAGGCGGCACAATGATTTCTCGGAATGCGCAGACCGGGTTTGAAATGACGGGGAAAAACATGGTTTGGAAAACAAACAACGTCACAGTAGCCAAAAGAAAAATGGATAGAACTGAGGGAAACAAGAAATGACAAAAAAAACAAAAAACCGATCAGAAAGGAAGCAAGGACCATACGACGTCGAAAAGAACGGGAAAAAGGTATCGCGGGTCACGTGACCGATACGGGGTAAGGGAGGACACAGAACCACCGAAAATTCAACGTCCCCAAGTGATCAACATGGCCGGCAGGAAGGGGGGACTGCCCTGGACCCAACTTGGGAATAGAGTGACCGAGGAAAAACACGGAAAACAAAACCAACCTGAGACAAAGGAAAGGAAAATACATCCTCTCCAAAAAAAAAATGAGGCGGAAAGAAGGAAAAAGGGAGAGAATGGGATGAGGCCCGAGCGGTGGGGCGTGGTTGTCTGGTACGGAAAAGAGAGGGACCCATGTGAACAAACGTGGTCGAAGGAAGCATGATGCAGGCCACTTTGGAAAAAAGATAACAGCACGTGGAAAAAGCGAGGGGGGGGGGTGCGCTCACGGTCAAGTCGTGCATCGCCACGCTATCTGGAGGACCCAACGGTTCTGCGTCGAAAGGGACAGCAAGACGGCCAGAAAAGATAACAACAAGGCAGGGGGTCTCGGAGGGAGAAAATCATGAAAAAAAAACCCAAGGAAGGGGACCAAAAGACCAGCGAGAACATGGGTGTTCCGAATCAGGGCACGGAAAACGGCGCAAAAAACCAAAGCCCTGGGCACGAGGTAAGCACGCCGAGCAAACGGTTGTGTCCAATGTGGGGGGGGAAAGACCATCAGACCGACTTCCGGGTCAAATTTTCACTGGTAATGAGGAGGAGAAAAGAAAAACAGAGGTGCCGGCGCGGAAGGGGGGGGACTGGACCGGGTCCATGTCTCCTCTACAATCTGCAAAGAGTGGGAGGGGCCGGGGGGGGTGGGGAGAAATATCGATAACAAAGGGGGGGGAAAAAGTTGTAGAGAAGGGACTTCGAGTATTTTAACCTGTCTGGAAAGTAAAATAGGCTACAAATCTCCACCACAAAACCGTAGAAAGGTAAGTGTTGGTTCACCGATGAGCCTCGGGAAAACCGTGGGAGAATGGAGGAGGGGAGGGAACGCGTGTCTAATGAAAAAGGGACAAGGAGTCATGGGGGACGCAGGGCCTTAAAACGGGACGAAAGGAGTTGCCATGGGAAAAGGACGACACATAAGGTGGTGGGGGCACCCTGGAAGTCTGGTTTTAAAAAAAGGAGGTAGAGAAGGGGCAGTCAGCAGGCACGAGGTCGGCAAAAAGACTGGTGGGGGAAAAACTGAAAGGGGAAAACGGGACCTATATCAAAGAAAAGAAAGAAAGGTGTGGAGGAGGGGGTTATGGGACAGCCGGCGAAAGGTGCCGTGGGGAACCGATTGGGGTCGTCCGTTGAAGACAAAAACGAAATGAGCAAGACTGGGAAGGAGATACAGACCCTGGGAACTGCCGATTATCGGGATAGTGGGGAAGGGAAAAAAGAATTTAGGAAGACGGGCTAGGAAGAGAAAGGGATCCAAGGCACAAAACCAGGTCTGGAAATCCGCCACGAAAATAAAATGAGGCAAGGAAGTCAACTCCCCCTCGCGCACTAAAAGGAGGTCGAAGGAAACGGGGTAGGTTGGGGGGAGGGTGACCAGGCCGATAAAGGGGGTTAGGGCTGAGTCCGGGGACCCCTTGTTTCAAAAATAAACGTCGGTTGGGGAGTAAGAGAAGGAGAAAAATCTGTTGCTGGAGAACCCTGAATCCGGCTGGGGGGAAAAAAAAAGCCAAAAAAGGAAACGTGAGAAGCAATTAAACAGGACACCTGCCAAGAAGATGGGTGGAAACCTCCGGGAAATTCCTACTAGCGTTAAGGGGCCAACACTGCCAAAGATTTGGCATCCACACGTAAGGGGTACCAAGAAGAAGACTTGGAAGATAGGGACCAATTCCTTAGGGACAAAAGGGGCCGCGAAAAAAAAAATAAAAGTGACGAAGAGACACCTATAAAAAAATTTATTGCACGCAAGAACAAAAGGAGAATCCCAAAAAAAGTACATAATCAAGCAAACATGAGAAACTTTCCCACTACGAACAGGCGTGCGGTCAAAGCGGTGATAGGTCGAAAGTGGTCACAAGAGACCCGGGGTAAAAAAGTAACTCATCAATACGGTCCCCCTTAACAGGAGAGTCACAAAAAAAGGCCGGGACAGTCGGGGGGGAAGCGAAAAAGTAACTCGATTTTCAGAACCCAGAAGCGGCTTTCAGTTGTTTAACAGACCCCACTAATGGGGGAAAATCGAGGGTCACCTTGGGAAAAAAAGCAGGCAAAAAAGGTCAAAGGATAGACTGGGACAAATAAAAAAAGAAAAGAACCCTGGACCCTGGGGACCACGATCACCTACCGTCGAAAAGGCCCTACAGAGGGAGAAACGCCGGGCTTTGTAAATTAGGGTAAGTCTAAAAAATTAGTGCACGAGGCTTAAAAAGCTCAAGATTGGGGGGGGGGACAGACGTTCTCGGATGTAAACCGTTGAAAAGAATTCTATACCAAAAAGTGAAAAGGCAATGGCAGGGGGAGAAGGAGGGGGGGAGTAGGAAGAGGGGTGGGGTTGGGCGCTGCGGTTAACGTGGGAAGACTAGTGTCACAATAGAACCCCAGGGGGAAAAACCTCAGGACGGGGAGGTCGGGTACTAGAGAAGGGGTGTCAGTTCGAGGCCCTCATAACTGCACGTAACCCATCTGGGAAGAAAAGAAAAGATCGGAGAGGGGGACACTCCATGACTACACCTGGGGCCCGGGGGGTACTAAGATGGCCTGCACCTGGAGTGTGACCAGCATCACTGCAATAAAAAATGCACAAGGGGGCATCTCTGACACAAACCTCGCTGACACCAGGGGAAAAAATTCGGAAAATGGGGGGGCCTCAGAAACAAAGAGAGGAGAAGGTTGAACACTAGAAAAGGACGAGGTATGGGAAGAATCTGGCGCGCAAATCGTCACCGGTAGTCCCCTTATCCAACCGTGCCCGGAGCGGGAAGCTTTAAGTAAAACTAATTCCAACAGGCCGTTCTGTGGAGAAAATCATGATCACCAAATTCTGGACTAAAAACCAGGACTAGTCAAATAGGCTGAAAGCACCGAATTAATGACCCGCGACAACAGAAGACTACAGGGCTGGCATCGCGAGAAAAGAAAAAAACCTAAAAAAAATGCCCGAACTAGCAGTAAACAAATCATCCAAAAAAAAGGGATCAAGAAAAAAAGCCGTGAGGAAGTACAGCCACCTGATCTGCACAGCAGATAAAAAAAAACAAACGGGACGCCCTGGGTCACAGGATTGAGGCACCTTTTACTAAAGAACCCGTGAAAGAAGGAGGAAAAAGGAGAATAATGAGGGACCAATGGTTTTCCAAGGAAAAAGGGGCAGTTGGGAGGAGGATGAGGGTGGTGTTTGGAACAAAAACAAAAATAAACCAAGAAGTTCAAAACTAAAAACGTCGTGAGGGGGAAGTCCGGTGTAAAACGTGAAGGTCAAGAGTCATAAAAGGAAAGCCGCGTTCGGGAAAAAGAGGGTAAAAATTTGGGGCTACAGGGTGTCCCAAAAAAACTACCGAATACCTGAGTTAAAGAGAAGGACCTGGTGGGAAGAGCATGGAACAGACCCTCAAGAAATCGGGGACTACGCACATCAATCTTTAAACTGCCAGACACCAGACTTCAAAAGAACCCGAATCCAACGCCAAGAAGAAATGTTCGAATGCTGGAAGAAAGATTGGAAAAGAAACAAGGCCAACTCTAAAAAAAGGGAAGTGGTCCAGCAACACTTTCACATATGGTGACAAGAGGAAAAGATATAGAAAAAGAAAACCACAAGGAATT
>Ga0179593_1586823_pt1 | contig 10237 bp, 14 predicted proteins | sample CZODoug2_1_08_16_FD_185931 | JGI IMG/M metagenome (GOLD analysis project Ga0179593, IMG submission 185931) | Vadose zone soil fungal communities from Angelo Coast Range Reserve, California, USA - CZODoug2_1_08_16fungal (PacBio error correction) | ecosystem: Environmental > Terrestrial > Soil >...
TGAAAGGAGGGGGAGCACGGCGGACCGAGCCGCGCCGTACATGAGGCCTGACGAAGGTGAGAGAAAAAGGGTAGTGACTACACCCCACTACCGCCAGCAAGATCGCATGCTCGGGAGGCCGGCTCGCGGATGAGAAAATCTGCGGACACAAAGAGAAGGGGGGAGCCAGGGCCCGCAAACTTCTTTGGGCCGCGCCAAAAATGCACTGGAAACTGCCCCACTAAAAAAAAAATTATCGAGAGGGAATCCCACGACCGGTACAATTGTTTCCGGTTCGATAGAAGAGAGTGAACCTGGTAGGCACTCACCCTTGATGGGGAACAATCAAGATGTTAAAAAAACCAAGAGACTGGAGCAAGGAGGGGGTGGCGGGCCCACTTACCCTGTCTATGACAAAGCCACCGACTGGATCCACCGTGGGTACCACCGTCCTTCGTCGGCAATACATCGGTGTCGGGGGACCTGGTTGCCGAAAGAATAGAGATGGGGAAAGACTATCGGAATGGCCAACTTTCCCTTCCTTGGCTGTAAGAGGGAGGAGTAAGGCGAAGAAAAAAAAAAAAAAAACCCTAACAGTGAAGCGGCAAATCTCCTTTCAAAAGGGACGCGCGAAGAAATGGGAACCGCGAGGGAAGCACAGAATCGAGCTTGCCGGAAGGTAAAAAAAAAAGGGTAAGAGAAAAAGGTTGGGCTGGGAGCACAGGGGCATCAAAAAAAAAAAAAAAAAAAGTTCAACACAACGACGACGCAGGCGCGCACGGGACGGTCTGACGTCACCTCAGCCGCCAAATCAACGGTAGGAAAAACGACCTCCCAAAACCAGCCCGCAGAGAGGCAAGAGGAAAACAGGCAAAAGGGGTGGGTGAAAGAACGCGCCGCAGCGCGCACATGGCCCAAAAATGTCGTAGAAACACGACATGCCACCGGCGCCTATGAAAAATGATGGCGCGTAAAAGGGGAGAAGGAGAACCAGGTCCGGAGGGGGGAAAATATGAGAAACGCAGAGCCCAAGAACGGACCTCCGGTCGGCCGAAGCGCCGAGCATTAACGCCTTAGGGGGAATGTTTTTGCGACAGAAAAACCCAGCGCAGGGCAAACGGGCGAAAAAAAAGATGCGGTTCGGAAGAACAAAACTTCACGCCCGCAGAGGAAGGTCCTCCTCATCAAAGAAAAAAAGATTAAGATTCACCGGGGGGGGGGGGGGAAAAGGAGATTGGTGCAATAAGCAGACCACATGCTGTCCCACCAACATTGAGAAGTTGATCGGGTATAAAACTCGCCCGGAAAGAAAAAAACATCGCACAAAAAAAGGGGGTGCATGAACTGGTGCGAAGCCTCAAGCCGTAAACTTGCCGAGGGGGGCCTGACATATTCTGCACGCCGCCGGTAATGAAAGCGAAACGCCAGGCCGGGGGTAAAAACTGAGCAGAAAAACGTTCAAGCCCCAGTGCACGAAGCTAATCTGGGAGCAAACTCGACAGACCTTAGTCCTCTAACCGAAATAAAGAGAAGGACAGCCTGGTTCCACACCAAGCGGGGGGGGGGAACCGGCGCCAGCCCGGGCGACTTTCCGATAAAAACAGTGCGGAATTCGCCCTCTATCGCGATCGACTACGGAGGAATACGAGGGACATGAGATAAGTGGCGGCACCACTAGGAGAAACCCGCACCCTGCGAAACGACTGCTGTTTAAACACTCAGAGGAGGGGATGAAAATTACCTTAACTGCAAGGTGAAATACGACAGTGGGGTCCTATTGAACGAAATGGGGACACGGGAAGGGCGGACTAGATTGTGGGAACGGTCTGAAATTTTTATCACCAATCGCAAGCCAAGGAAAATGGGGGGAAATGGTGTGTGCCCGCAAAGGGAGATCGCTGGGAGAAAAGAAAACTGCCAATGCGCGAAAAAAAACCCCGGCGAGCTAAAGCACCACGGCATGTAAGGTCCGCGTTGCATGGGAATAGGGGGGGACGAATATCGACAAAAAAAAAATTCAAAGCGACACATCTTATCTCCACCCTGTGGGACCGGGGACCGCCTGCCCAAAAAAAATCGTGAACGAATTTTGCTCGTTTGAAATTTCACTTAAAACAAAATGGTATCGCTCCGACAATCCAACCCAGTCGGGGGGACACCAAGTTCGCGGGGAAAAAAACGGGGTGTTCCGGCCATAAGGCGACCAATAAGAAGAGATAGCGCGTTTGCCGACAACGTAAACTGCACACCTATTGGGGCCTGGAAATGAAAAATAAGTTTAGGGAAAGAACCTGGGGGACCCGACTGACAACGCGGTCAAAGGGTCAAAGAACAGCATTGACCTGGAAAAACCTCTTTGGCAACCTCCCGAATCGAGTCGTTGGGGGAAGGGACCAAGAAAAAAAGAATAACCACCGGAGAAAAAAGGCCATGGACGATAAAGGGGGGTTGCCGAAGACAACAGCGCGCCAGAAAAAAGGACAGTCCGACAGCACGAGCCTGGCCATCGAAAAAAAAACAACCTGGAGAAAAAGGGGAAAAAAAAAAGAAGCATCTTTTCCGGTACGTTGGCAGAAGAAGGAATCGGAGCGGAAACACTGAAATCGGCATTGCGTGCAGGGTGATCGGCTCCCCGGGAAAATCAAGATCGAAAGCAACGAGGTGCCTGGAGTGAAATCATGAAGTTGACGTCCGCGGTGGACCACGTTGAAGTGCAAGAAAGAAAAATTGGCGTGCCCACGAGCAAAACCAATCCGTGGTTGCGAGACTGTGTCGGAAAGAGCAAAAAAAACTCAAACCGACTTCGGGTAGGTGGGGGGTCCTCATTTAGGAAAAACACTGGTCCACTTTCTGGACCCGAAAAGGGATCGAACTTTAACGCGGGTTGGAGGTTGATACAAAAAGCGCCGCAAAAAATGCCGGAAAAAACATCAAAGTATTCGAAAATTCGGGCAAGTCGTGTTCATGGACTGTCACAAACCCCCAAGGGATGCGACCACTTTAACGCGGGGCGGATAGGGATGGGGTGTAACCCCCGAGACTGACCCCTCCTTAAAACTCCCTCCATTCCCGGGGTGATGGGAGAGAAAAAAGAAAAAAAACGAGGAGCATGGGGGAGCGGTGAGGCATCAAAAAGAGGGGACCGTCGCGCAGGAAAATGCAATGCCGTGGGCGTGCGTCTGGGAGGAAACCGGCGCCCCTAACACCAAAAATAGAGGAAAGGACTACAAGAAAAACAAAAAAGTGCCAGGGGAACGAAAAGAAAAAAAAGGTAAAAGTGACACCAAGAATAGAAGTTCACTGCCCGTTATCCGGTCCATCGGAACCATGTGAGTAAGGAGGTTCGGCTACCGCCCGGGGGTCGAAGGTCCTGGGTTGGGGCCTCACAGACCGATAGTCGCAGAGAAATGAGCCTCGGGAGGAAATTTTCGATTCAGAGTGGGATGAGGCCTTGCACGCAATGATCGAAGGACGCCCCGCCTTGGCATCCGGGGCAACCGCCCGTGGGTTGGAAAAAGGCTAGCCAAGAGGCGGAAATAGGGGACGGGAAGAGACGAGGAGAGCGGAGGCACGAAACCGTCATCCTCACAAAAAAAAGGGTCCCCCAGGCGGAGGAAGGGAAAAAAGGGGGGGACTCACTAACCGACGGGCCTTGGGTCCCACAATTGTGTGAGTCTCGATACCGCGGGGCGTACAAAAGGGAGCCGCCCGAGGAGAGTTTGAAATCCCAAGTTGTGAACACGAACTGACGCGCAGCCAGGGAGACCACAGGTTGCAGAGGTGTGGGCTGTGCACAAAAAATATGTGCTCAAGGAGAACGGGAGAAAATGAGGGGGGGTTTGGGAATGGCAACTAATGTTACCGGGGCGGCTCCGGCCACCAAACAATGGTTTACTAACCTAGGAAAAAAGAGCGGGGGCTCGCCGCCTGGATCTGGCCCCAACAAAAAAGGAAGGAGCGCTCCGCCAGGGGGGAAAGTGGGGGGGTGACTCCGGCCTGCAAGGCGTATTGTTCAGGAACCCTCTAGGGACAGGAACCGACAGGGTCCCCCCAAGACAACATCAGAACGGAGGAAAATCACGCGCCTCGGGCAAGGGAGTACGAAAAAAAGGAACCTAAAGGGTTCAAACGTTCTGTTGTCCCTTGCGAAAGCTTTCTACTTCGCGGGTCCGAAAAATGGGAAGCAAGAAGATCAGACCCTGCCTACGCGCCAAATTGATAAAATTCAATAAGGCCTGCCCCCCATCGCATTATAAAAATTAGACCTCCTGCCCAAGGTGAGCGGGGGGCACAAGGCGTCTGGCCACCAACCAAAGGGGCCGCGAGCTATCGCGCGAAGGGGCGGAATCCTGAGAAACGATACGAAAGAGAGACCGGAATGTGTGGGGTCCGCAACGACGCGAGTCGGTCGCTCCATGCCCCTGCTGAAGGAGAACTTCATCCACTCCAAAGAACAATAAAAGAAAACCCGGGAAGGAATACGGAAGGCGACATCTTAAAGTCATCTACCGAACGTGCCGCCTCATAGAGCTCGGACTGAATTGGGGTTTTTCAAAAAGGGCCGGCCAGGGATCACGCGTCCTCTCCTAAAACGTCTCCTATCCGCATTCCGGGCCAGGACAAAAAAAATCGGGATCGCAGACAATATAATAGGGGAGGGGGACGGTCGGAAAAACGGCCCATAAAACCGAGCACGTATCTGTCTACTAATAAACGTGACTTCGAAAAAAAGTGCCCAGGAGGGGAAATGAAAAATCCATACCCTTGCCATGGACACGAAACAACCGACTATGAGGAAGATCGTACTTCCCTTCCACTCTGCCTGGGGGTCAAGGAAACAAAAAAAAAACCGGCGGGGGGAAGAACATGGCCGATACCTGAGGGAATTAGCCGACCCCGGAAAGGGGGGAAGACAGGCGCCCTCCAAGCCGGCGAAGAAAAATTCAGGTGCGCCGCAGTTGTCCCTCAAACGAATCATTGGTTCAAAGCTCAAGTTAAAGTTGCAAAGGGGGAAAACGCTCCCACCGAGCCCCTCAAAACTGATTCTGAAACTATAATTGCCTATGTGAGGGTGGAGGGTTGGTAACCCTTCCCTGAAACAACGATCTATCCTAATCAAAAGCCCTCCCCCCGTCCGCCAGGTAGAAGACGTGCTGACTCCGCAGGCCAAAGAACTCCTCTACGAAAAAAAAAAAAGGAAGAAGAAAAAAGAGAGAAGTGGCCGCGTAACTAAACTCTGGTTTCCGCACTCCTTCTGAAGTCTTGAGAATCTCTTAATGTATCTCCGTGCAGGTGTTTCCTAACAACCGCCACGCGCCCCACTCCGGCAAATCAGAGGAAAGGTAGCCGGCGGCGTGTCCCAGGCTCCAAAAAAAATTCGCAGTCCTTGGGAGCGGTGAACCTCAAAAGGGAGGTGGTCACGCGCCCCGAAAGCAGAAAGCCCGAGCAGGATAGCTTGAGCAAGCCCCCCTTGGAAGTTAGCGATATTTATCGCCCTGGAGAAGAGCCCACTCCGAAAAAGGGAGGAAAAGCACGGAGGTATCCGACTATCTGCAACATGGCCGGGGCGTGAACTGAACCGTCATTTCCGGAAGGAGCACCTGAGGGGAAGAAAAGTCCGTCGTGCGAGCATGAAGAAGCGGGTCGGGGCCTTGTGTTGCGCAAGAAAACGGATATGAGGCGCGATCCAGAGAAGGATAAGAACCGGCCCCGACCTTGCGGGAGGAGCAGCTCCGCAAGAACGGCAGTACAACTCTATCCGCGCCGGGGACCCACGAGGGGGAAAGGCGAGGTACCCACAGGAAGTCGTAGGGGGAAGGCCTCGAGGGGGGGCGTGGTAGGGTGGCCCTTGATGAATGGATGCCTCGGGGCAAGAGGGGGGTAAAAAAGGAGACTACGGATATGGCCGCGACGGACGCTCCACAAAAAAAAACCGCAACGTCTCATAAAGTACGCCCTCACGGAAAGAACCCGGAAGAAGAAAAGGAGGAAGATCGAAGGCCAACACAGTTGGTGGTGAACCAGAAAGGGCGCACTGCGCGGTAAAATTTCGTAAACCCACTGACATGCCGCCCCGATGAACGAAAAAAAAATGGCCCGTAAAGATGAGGCGACCCAGGGTCGGCGACCGAGAGGATCGAAAGCCGCAGAAGCGTGCCGCCGGGCAGCGAGAGCTGAGGCGTAGGGGATGTTGGTCGGCGAGACCCTGGCCAGTCGGCCGAGAAAAAAAATTGCGGCTAAGGGTCGGCGACCCAAGTCAGTGGCCGCTAATACTAAGCTCAAAGCACGGGGCGAGCGCGGAAGGCGGGGGGGGGGGGTGAAAGAAGCTTGTGAAAGAAGACGACCAAAAAAAAAAAAATAAACGGGGGGGGGGAGGGGAACCACCCAATTCCTCAGCTTTATCGGGATGCACATCGGCAACAGACATCTGCGAACAGGGGGCTGCCACCTGGCTAAAAGAAAGACAGGGCAAAAAAAAGGAAACCTCCGGCCGGCAGGGAATAGGCAAGACCCGGGGTATAGAGATGAACCAACAAACTCTGGTTCATCATTGTAGAAACCTTGGAGCCGCAAGGAAACGAGAATGGCAAGAAAGCAGCGGGCTCCCGTCGAGTCGCACGAAGATATCTAAAGAAACAGCAAGATTGCGCGCGCTGCGATTAGAGGGGGACCACGGGGGGTGGGGAAAGACGCCCAAGCCGAGGCGGCAAAAAAAAAAAAAAAAAAGAAAAGGCCACCGAAAAGAATTACAGGGAAAGGGATACCCCCCACCTCGATCGACGCCGCCGTAAATGCATCGACTACTCGATCGTGGGGAAAAAAAAAAAAAAAGAAAAAGGGAAAAGAAACGAGTCCGCACCGGACAGAACTTAAACCCAACATCCGCGCCGGGGACAGATACGGCGGAACGACGTCTTTGGAAGTACGCCTTGGGGGGTCCGCCGAGCATTACCGGGGGGGGGGGGGAGGGACAGGCCGGTGAGCACCAGCGCCACGCACCCGGCATTTGCCCTTGCCCCAACCCAAACGAAAGGATGAATTCGAGAGACCAGGCCCCCTGCGACGCAGACCACATGGTAGCTCGTCCGCGGGGGCCAGGAGAGGGCTCAAAGAAGAAAGAAAACGCTCGCGAACAAGCGGAAATCGTCACACCTGCTTGTGGTTGCGGGGAAAAGAATTGACACCCTCGAAGGGTGACCTAATTGGACATGGAGGAGGGGAGACCAGGGAAAATAAAGAAACCTCGGGAAAGGGGAGAAGATGGGGAAAGAAAAGGGGAAACCGGGTTACGAAAAAATTCGACTAAAAGCACTAGAAAGCGTTTCATAAGAACTAGCACACCTTGATGGGCTGTGCACCGTCCAAAGTAAGGGGTCGAAGAAAAAGGGGGGCGACCGCTTCCACAAAGCGGTCCAGTCCAAGACCAGAGTTTTGCCCGTCCACAAGGGCCAAAGACCTCGATTCTCCCACACAACGATCACCAAAGGGGGCGCCAATGCGATCCAGGTGGGGAACGAGCGCGCACGAAAAAAAATAAGGAAAGGAAAAAAAAAGACAGCAAGAAGACCAAGCTGGCTCTGTCAAAAAACGGAGATAGAAGGGGGACTCGTGCTGTCCGCGATGGTTCAAATAGGGTGCGCGCTGCAGTCGTAAAGTGGACAATTGCGTGGGAGACGGTGGGGAATCCGGCGGCGGGGGGTGGAGAAAAAAACGATACCCTAGATCGTTATCAAAAAAAAAGATTGCTGGACTGACTCCGGTCGTTGACGGGGGGGGGGGGAAAGAGGGCCTGACCAACCGGGCACCGCCACAAGGGTGAGTCCGCAAAATCGCATTGGACGGGCCCAGCCACATTTTGCACGAAAGTTCAACAGCGCTTAGCCCTCTTAGGGTCGCCAGGGGGAGGGCGGAAAAAACCGGTGGGTGAAAATGGGGTCAGGAAAAAATGAAAGCTAAAAAGGGAACGACTGGTTGGATTGATCCAGGGGCTGAACCCAATGCCGCCCCCGCAAAATACGGCAATTCGTTAAGAGTCTTTTTGGCGGTCACCAAAAGAAAGGGGGAGGGGGAAAAGAATCACTGGGGGAGGCCCAAAAACGGGGAGACGGGGACGCTATGGTCACGAACATGCCCGGACCTCTCCCCAATGCCGGTGCATGGGGCTCCTCCGAAAGGATGAAAAAAAAGGAAAAACAAAAAACAAAAAGGGTCGCAGTTTAGGGGGGAAGCAGCAAGGGTCGCTCGGGGGAACCAAGAAAGAAGAGGGGGGGGCGCAGGGGGGAACTCACGGATCCCGAAAATCACAACGATCAGAGGGGCGCCGCGTCCAGACTTCATCCCTGAAAACAAGGCCAATTTCCTCCAAACATAAAAAAAAGACAAAAAAGATCAAGGATTGCAAGCGAAATTGTCCATCCCACCTCTAGTAGGTTTATCATTTTCTAAAAAACTAAAAGGTCGGACTTAGGGGGTGGCCAAACTCCAATACGATTCTCTCACGATGGGGCCGCCGGAATCTCATAGTGTAGGTCTGCTTCCTCAAATCCGGAGCCCGCAGAACAAGGCGGCGCCGGGAACCAGGGGGTGGCCAATGGCGAAAAATGAAGGGGAACTGGTGTGCAATTGGCGAAAAAATATAAAATCTGCTAACCAAAGGCCAAACCGCCACGGGGATGAAAAGGCAACGCCCGGGCGGCTAACGCCCCCCAAGGTTTGCAGGGGATTGACCAGCGAAAAATGTGAAAATCAAAGGTCATCTAAAAAAAAAAAAGGAAGGGGGGGGGGGAGGGGACAGTGTGAAAAAAACGTCACGTAAATGAAAAAGGGGGGACGGAGAGCGTTTTTCAAAAAAAGTGGACGCTCGGCCGGGACCAGCCAACAGTGGGGGTCAGGTCGAAAGGGGGGGAGGGGGGGGCGCCGGTGGGGGGGACTCAAAAGAAGACATGCCGAAAAGGTGGTGTTGAAACCGCGGTGGGGCGTGAGGTGCACAACAAGCTCAACTTGCCCAGAGCGAAGACAGGCAAACATCGCCAACGACTGTTCCGCTGGCAGGTCTCCAAAAAAAAAAATGCCTGCAACAGGGTTGAAGGGTGGGGGTCAGACAGGAACAGCAGCAGGAGAGCCAATTTTTCCTCGCGAGGGACGCCAAAAGGGGTCTCGACAAAGAAACGAAACAGGGAGAAAAGAAACAGGCAAATACAGGCGCGGCCCCGACGCGTTAAAGGGGGGGAGCTCCCGTTGGCTATCGGAGGGAGACCGACTGGGACGAACTATCTCTACCAACGCCAAATGTCATTCAATCAGACAAGGCGCCCGGGCAGGGGGGTGATCAAGGGTCCTACGAAACATTAACGCAAATTCCATTAGGCCCGTCCCTTCAGTCTACAAACAAGGGGGGGAGGTCGATGGGACCTAAACAGGGAACCGGGACGGCAAGAGGAGAAGACGGGAATCGAGCGGCCCAAATGTACCTGAGGGGGAGGAACTGCTGAAGAGAAAAAAGGGCGTTCCGCCGAGGTGGGGGCCCCCAGTCGCGAAATTCGAAAAGCGGTCCATGCCCTACAACGAAAAGCGAACCGCAAGCCTCATTGGGACTCTGCTACCGAGGCAACTGGGGGAAGGGGGGGCTCGAGGCCTTCCAAAATTAGCAGGGAATCTCTACTGACGGGGTTCGAGCACGGATCCACGAGAGGGGAAACTCCGTCAAGAAAGGCCGGCAAGACGGGAAGCTCTGTAAATCAAAAATCTATGGCCATTTGAGTTCAAAAAAATAACTAGGGCCCCTACACCTCCTTCAAAAAAAAGCACGAAGAAAAACTGAGGGGAGGGGGGAAGGGGCTCAGCACGGGAATGCAATCGCCATTAAAATCCGCCCATACACGAAGATGACCAGAGTCTCCGTCTGAAAAAAGAGTCTAGTTCAAACTTCACCCTCCCAAGGGGGGCTAGGTAAGTCCAGGAGATGAACCGAATCTTATCCAAAAAACCTGTGAACGGGGACAATTCGTTCTCACCCAGGATACCCTGCGGCAGTCAGTCAAAAGATGGTGCGGGGGGAGCGGAATATCAGTTAGGTGTCAAAACGAAAGGAACTTGCACCGAGGGCCGAGGGGAATCACGACGAAAGGCCGACCCAAAGGAGATTGGAGAGGTGGAGGCGGTGCGGGGTGTGGCCCGAAGGGCGATCACCGGGCGAAGCCCGCCACGCCCCGTCAACGCAGTCTTCAGGAAAAGGGAAGGGGACGCCCCTCGGGAGGCC
>Ga0179593_1252636_pt1 | contig 10236 bp, 21 predicted proteins | sample CZODoug2_1_08_16_FD_185931 | JGI IMG/M metagenome (GOLD analysis project Ga0179593, IMG submission 185931) | Vadose zone soil fungal communities from Angelo Coast Range Reserve, California, USA - CZODoug2_1_08_16fungal (PacBio error correction) | ecosystem: Environmental > Terrestrial > Soil >...
TGAAGGAGTGAAGGGACGGGGGTGGGGGTGTAAGAGAGGGGGGCAAGCTGCACTAGCGTGGGTAGTGAACCCGAGGGTAGGTCGTGTCGGATACACCGGTGAAAAAGGAGAAAGTCAAACTCTCCCGACACATCGAACGAAAAGGGAAAAACAAACAAACCAATGAAAAGAGGGAGAGTCCGATCCGAAGCAGTAGTGGGGGGCAGCTAGGGGTTCAGGGTGTCGTTTGGATGAAAGTCTAACGTAAAAGAATGGCTGGCACACCGGGAATAGGAAAAAAGGAAAGGAAAGGACATGGTCATACGTGAAGACTGGGGCATTGGGTGGACGCATAACAAAGAAGAAATCAGGAAGTCACAGGGAGAAGGGGGAGATAGTGAATGTGTTATTCGAATGTGACGAAAGAAAGGAGGGGCAAGACCAACAAGACTGCGACGCGAGTGCTGCTTCTTCAGTTTGATGAGACCTACAGCCAAACAATGATTGAAAAGAGCCGCAAAAAAATGTCTGAACGAGGAAAGAAGGGAAGACGATGGGGAAGGGGGAAAATGAAAGGGATAATACGGGCAAACTTAGCGAGCCGGGCGCCAGGAATGGAAGAAACGGCGTCGATGGGATCTTTTACGAAGTCACCGGGGAAAACACTGAATACTAGAAAAGTCAAAAAAGGGGCCTGTGGGCACTCGTGGTTAGGTTACAAAAGACATATCGAAAACGGGGGAAATGGTCGAAAAAAGAGGATAAAACTGGAAGAACTCTGCTAGGGGGGAAGAACGCCTGATTCCTAATCAGGCAGAGCGGGCAACAGGGCTATGACCGCGGAGGACTGGGGGAGTGCAAAAAACTGGACTTATATGAGGTAACAATGACCGGTATCGGTCTATTCATCATGGGACAAGAGGACGGAGGTCAAGGAACAAGGTCCGCACGTGCAATGGAGGACACTGGATATGAACGAATTGTCATGTGGGGGTTCCAGCAGGCATTGCACAGAACAACGAAGTAAGGGGGAAGGGGTTATATCTAATAAGGCACCGCAAGGGAAAGTGGGGGGAGGGAGCGGTCGTGGTGTACACAGGAAAAGGAAGGGGATTTACTAGTAAGGGCTGTTAATAGAGCAGAACACTCAAAAGGATAATACAAAATTTGGAACGACAGGGGGAGGGTAAAGAGCCGATACGATCACCGAGAGGAAAAGGCAAAAAACGGGGAGCGGGAAGCAAACAAAAATAAGAAAAAGGAGGGTGCTGTGGGAAAGAGAGGGGGGGGGTAATTTTGGGAAATTGAACACTATACCAAAAGAGAACGCCCGTCCTCGCTCAACGTTCAAAGCCCATAACGAGTAAGAAACTGCCGTAAGGGCGTATGAAGGAAGGAAAGAAGAAAAAATCTCTGAGTAACTCCGCTACTATGGAAGGGGAGGACAGGAGGAAAGGAGTAACTCTAGGGCAAAACGGGACCGGATGGAACTCCTTATAAGGATTGACACATGGGGGGAAACTGGTTGGGAGGGGGAAAGAAGTCTTCTCACCGAAAAGGTAAGAAAAGAGGAAAGGAAGAATATTCGTGCAAGCGCACCATTAAAAAGGGAGGACTGTACATGAACCGCTGATGGTCAGATTAAGGTAAAATAAGGGTTCAAAGTGCCAAACGGGGGAAAAGAGTCAAAGGTCTTTAAGAAGGGCTAGAAAAAAGGTCGGGCTAGCAAAGAGACCTTAATACTAAGGGAGGGCTGCGTTGGTCGAAATCGCGGAAAGGCTTTCCAAGTTGGTGGTGGTGCGAACGTAAAATAGGAAAAAGAATCCACTCTAGACGCGCGGAGAAAAAAAAGCCCTCGGAAAAGGGCGGGTAAAACGGCCGTGAAGGCGGAAAAATGCGGATGGTGTCAACCAGGGGGGTACCGAAACGTATTCCCGGGCAAAGGGGGCCCGGGGTGGTAAGGGGAGGAGAATGAAGAAGGGGCTGGGTCAGAAGACGAGGCAAAAAACGTCGTAAGCCAGTCCTAATCCATAGAGGGAGGAGTGAGCAAACCTCGGGGAAGTTGAAAAAGAATCAGCCACATAGGAAACGGGAAGTAAGGAATTGTGGAACCGACGAACAAGAAGGGGGGGGAACCATGTGCATAATCGTCAAGGTCGTCAAACAAAAAAAAGGAGGGAGAGCGTGGAATACAAGGGTAAAATAGAAAAAGGGATGGCTGGGCACACAAGAACTGTACAACTGGGGGGGATAATCAGGTTTAGCAAGGAAAAAGAGTTACGAAATATCTCATATAAAGCCGGATTGAAGGACGAAGGAAAAAAGGCGTCCAAGATAACTTGTGGAGGCTGGAAACAAGAGTGGAGCCGTGCGTATAGGGAGGAAGGACGAAAATCGGCACAAAGGTGCAAAGGAGGAACACTCGAAAGAACACAGGTCCGGACCGCGGATTAAATAAAAGTAACACGGCTAGAAAGTAAAAACTTAAATGAAAAAATATAAACAGTGCAAGAAACACGAAGAGGTCGCCTAAAAACGAACAAAGGGCAGGAGTAAAAGGCGGAAATATAATGGAGAAAAAAAAAGACAAGTGAAAGTCTTTTTCGCGATGGCAAAGAGGGGGAGAAGATTAGCGAGAGAATACATCGATGAAAGGCGAGCCGAAACCGGAGAGAAGAGAAGACGGGTATACAGTAGAGTCTCATACAAAGAAAGAAAGAGAGGGGGGGACTTCGTCTGGGGAGAAACGTAATTGCGATGGGGCGGGGGAAGGGTAGGCTCCTATTTCCCCGAAAAAGGGAGAACACTCAGACAGTAGCATCGCTAGGAGTGAGCAAATCCTCTAATAACGAAATATCAATTAAGAAATCAGTCGAATCATAGCGTGCGCATGAAGTGTCAAGAGAGAGGAGCAGGTGGTCGTGAAGAAGCAAATGACCGCACGGCGAAAGGGACAGCGGCGGTTGCGGCCTGGCGTAATACGGAATTTGGACGGGCTGAGATCACTATCGGGGGGGGGAAAGATGGGAACGGGGAAAAGAACGCTAAGCTAACTCCTGCAATTACGAGCAGTGTCCGCGTAAGGGGGGGTAAAATGAAAAAAGGGAGGGGAAGAGACTGTGCAACAGGAAAAATCGAATGATTGGGAGAAGGGGAAGAACGCAGAAACAATGAATTTCAAAAGTGAGAAATCCCGATTCTTGAGTGAGGATCGTGGAGATACCACTCGTATGAGGAAGAAAAGGCGAACAGAACGAGAACATCCGCCTAAAGGTCAGGGCTGGAATTGGCAACGGATTATAGAAACGGAGGCCAGGGTCCATTGTCCGTGGCGACACTGCTGACCTGCACTGAAGCCAGAACTTCGACAGATACGCGAGGTGTGCCATATGGGGGAAAAGTGGGACTTCCTAGACAAATGGGGAATCGTACATATCGGCAAACAAGGAAAAAATGCCAAGTGGCAAAGAAGGAAAAAAACGACCAGGAGGAGGTCATGAAAAAATGGTTACTCTACTACTGAGAGACGGAGAAAATACACGATAAAAAGAAAACAGGCGTAGGTAGGTGATTTCACTGTCATGGAGGGAAAAACGTAAGCAAAAGAAAGAGGGAATAAAAAGGGAACTGCGCAAGGTGACAAAATAAAAAACAAACTAAAACAGAAGGTGAGAAAATATACATAGTCGGAGGAACTCGGACCGTGCAAAAAATGACTAAAATAAAACCGAAGTATTCACATGGGGCAGCGGGCAGGAAGGAGACCGTTTAAAGGCGAAGATCGGAGAATTGGGGTGCAAGAATATAATAATGGGGGGTGCACGGGGAGGGAAAGAATAGACATTTGCCACAGGAGGAGGGATAAGCGTAACCACTTAGTGGTTGGTGGGCAAACAAAGGGACACCTGAAAAAAAATAGGCGAGCAGTGGGTCAACAAGAAGATGAGGAACCAAAAAAGGGAATAAACAACAGTCATTAGCTTAGGAGGGCGGAAGTATGAGGGGTCGAAGATTCGAAAAAAATGGAAAAAATCGAAAGTAACTACTATACAAACAAAGGGGGTCAGCTGGGGAACGACTCCACGGGACACAAAGCAGACATCTATATGAATCTGAGATAGTGCTGAAAGGGGAAACACAAAACACAAAAGTCGGAACAAGCACCGCGGTAGGGGGAATCCTGCCAGATCCTTGTCGGTTGCGAAGGGCAGGGACAGCTGAAGGAAAGAACCGGGGGGACCAACCAGGTGTATCGCGACAGAAAAAAAGGGGGGGGAACTCCAGCAAGGGAAGGGCGGGCAAAGACGGGAGGAACAAAACGACCGTAAAACAAAGACCAAGTACAGTCCAGATCGGCAAGCTCGCAAAAACAGTTAATAAAGGAGAGCACTGACCAACCATTGAGTCATGTGCACGAAGCAAGAGCGGGGCAACTACGGATGGTGAAAAAAAGAAGCAGGAGCCGGCCACAAGTACGCAGCAACGCTTAAAAATTCGGGGTCAAGCAGCTCGATCATGCAGGGGGCAAGGGCGCATGACACATGCCGGGGGCCGAGGTTACCAAGACGCAAGAGTCATTCTGGAAAGAATAAAGAAAACTGTAGTGGGCCCTGTCATGGTATGGGGGCAGAGGCGGCGGTCAAGTTGAACCAAAAGTAAGAACGAACATCGGCCGGCAAAAAAAAGCGGCAAAGATCGGACATAATTCTAACCAGGGCGGCGAACCACGGGGCATGGAGAGCTGAGGGAGGATTCCTTAAGAGGAGGGACAAGGGGGGGGGGGTAAAAGCAGCGGGTTGGGGAGCAGCAGGAGTTTAGGACTTTAGCGCGGGGGTAGGGGGGTCGGGAGTAGGAAAAAAGCTCTCAAAAAAACGGAGGAGAAGAGGGGGCGACTATCCGACAGAAACGCGAGAAAGAGAAAAGAAGAAGCAGTGAAAAAATAGACCGGGAAAAACCATTGTGGGCTCCATCCTCATTACAGGTATAGGGTAAACTAGGGTAGCTATGTCAGGAGCTCGGGGGCACAGTCATAAGCCTGGGAGGGAGAGAAAAGGCAACTAATAAAAGAGGATTTGTCCAAAAGGGAAGGGGGGGGGGGGAGGTTTAAAGGCTTGCAGTGGTTTGTAGTAGGAAAAAAAAAAAAAGAAAACAGAGAAGCAAGGAGCCCATTAATGTTCGGAGCCACGTTGAGCTCCAGAAAAGCGCTTTTTTGCAGAAGAAGACGGCAATCGTGTAGCAACCGGGATACAAAGGTGTGGGAGCCGAAAGCACCGTAGAAAAGGACGACGGCAAAGGTCCTACTAGTTGTGTAATAAAGAGGTTGGTAAGGTGGAAAAGAAGAGTAAAGCTATCACTCGTCGTCGTACGAGGGGGGGAGGGAGGGAAAGGAAAGACATGGTGCGGTAAAGGGCGCAGGCAGCTGAGGAAAGCAGGGAAAACAGCGTTTTGTGTTAGACTTAAAAATAAGCGGTTGACGTAGAGGTGAATGGGAAAGGTGGTGCGGGTCAGTACGATGAGGGGGGAACACAGCTGGAACAAACAGCAAAACAAACGCTGTTGCGGTAGGTAAGGACCAAAGTCGAGATCAGGCGGCAAAGCATTGCCAAAGAACAACAAAAAAGGGGATGAAATAAAGGGGATAAGATAGGGAGGAAGTCGCGTCAAGTAACGGGACGGGTGAAATGGGGGTAGTTCGCCTTATAATAAGAAAAAGAAACTGAGAGGGGTGAAAGGATGGAGAGTCTGGGAAAAAAGAGGGAGCAGATTCTGAAGTGGAAAAGTGGTGCCATGGGAAAAATAACTTCCAGTAAAGGAGAAGAGAGATAAAGTTTAAAGAGAGGTGGCCGAGTCGTTGGGTCAAAAGAAACACTGCGATATGAAATGGAAGAGCGGAAGGTGCAATGTCTGAAGCAAAAACAAGTTGCCGGGCACGTAAAAGACAAATTACAAACAAAATAAAGTCAGGTAAAACGGCTGGAGACGATGGACAGGGAAGGAAAACCTCAACTGAGGAAGCGAGTAGAAAAGGGAGCATCCCGATGAAAAAAGTGTCTTCGAGAAGGAGTACGGTGGAAGAGGTGCAGAATTCAGGAGACGCTTCTATCATGCCAAAGGAGGGGAGAGGGAGGTGAGATGGGAGTTGGAAAGAAAGGCGGAATAAGAGCGCACGTAGTGTGGAACTACAAAACTCGCAATTAAGAAAAAAAGAAAAGTACAGGTCGATGGGAGACTGCAAAACTTGCGGTACCAAAAGAAAAGGGTCTGTAACAAGGGCGGTTACCGCAGGAAATAAATGTTCGAAGGACAAGTAAGGACAGGGCCTTTCATGAAAAGTGCTGGTTACAAGGAATACCAGGGCAAGAGAAGATGGAGGACGAAAATGTACACGTAATCCTCAATGGCAAAGGTTTGCACTGGATAGTCTCATTCAGGCGAAACAAGCAGCCGTGGGAAGAAGAAGATTAAGGGGATGTAGTTACGTCTAATGAACGGAGAAGACCAAGGTGGGGAGTGGCAGTATTCTTGGGGAAATAAGAAAAAGCGTCAGGTTTAGCTGGAGTAAGCACAATAAATCAGCGCATAAATATCAAAAGGGGGGGAAGGACAAGTTTTGAGTGGGCAAGGATACAAAGCCAACGGAGCTGAAGGGAAAGAGAACTTCTTAAACACTGAACGGCGGGCCAGCGACAAAAAAAAAAAGAAGGAAGCTATGCAAGGGGGGTGAAAATTTGGCGCATTCGCCACTCACATAAAATGAGGGCAGATCCCGAAGAACGGACCTGGACGAGAAGGACCACGTTCAGTAAAAAACGGTCTTAGGCACCGAGGCTCCTGCAGTTCCGGCGTGCAAAGAGGGGGGTGATACAAGCTGTGAATGGGAACGACGACGAAGGAGGATGTTCGGGGGAGGGGGGCCGGGGAAGGAGATGAATAACGGGAAGATCGAGCCTCCCTGAAGTCGGGAAAACTGCATTACATCGGATGATAGGGAAAAAAAGGAGCGGGATGCAAAGTTAGCTTAGTGGGGATACCTTTTAGAAAAGAGGCTATGAAAAAGGACGCGGATGGCCCTCGCACCTGATTTGCACGGAAAAAACAGAAGCCAACAGGAGAATAGTGTAGCTTGTACCAATGTGGACCGGCCTGGAAAACGGTGAAACTCTGAAAAGCTGGCGGTCGTGCGAGACTCACAGGTTTCCCGAAGGATGAAGCGGTGAAGGGGTTCCAGCTCAGCAAACACTGGGAGGTGGCTCTCAGCGGAACAGAAAGGGGAAAAAAGAGTTCCTGTTGAGTGTGTTTGAAAAAGAGCGCAATCAAGATTTGCCCCTTGTGGTGGGGAAGCGTAAAAACGGACGACTCCAAAAAACTAAAAATAGGAAACAAAAAAAAAAAACACAAATGCAGTAGAGGAAAACGCCGTGCATAAGGAAAAACCTTTATCTGTCACCTGTGGAAAGAGATATTCACCGGCAAGGGTCCCGGATGTGGAGGCGAGCCTAAAAAGCTATACCATATAATGAGAACGGTGTCGTCGTCTCAAGTCGTCAGAAGTACGAAGGAGATAGTGGGGCCAGACAAAGCGATGAGCAACATGCACCAAGAGAAAGCAAACAAGCAGGAGAAGTTTTGTCAAATAAGATGGTGGAAGAACACCTTTTTGCGATAAATAAAAAAAGAGAATCAAAAAACAGAGGAGGAGGAGAAGAGACAGGGTCAAGAGTCTGCGGATCGGTGAAGAAAAGGCGTAGCAAGACCCGGTTTCATTTGTATGGTGAAGCGGAACAAGCAGGGAGGACTAAGCGCTATGAGAAAACTGGTCTAGGAATAACGACACCGGAAGTTCGGATACTGGGAAATCATAACCAATAACAATGGGACCTTGCCGTTGATCGAGTCTGGTAAAAAGTGTGCCCCGGTACACCCGAATCTGATCACACGACGGAGGGAGACCGGCATCGGTCGAAAGTGGGGGTCTGCCGTTTCCGAGAGTACTATGGAAAGGTCAGCGCGTCCGCACGGAATCAAACACAAAAAAAGGAACAACAAAAAGGAGCAAGCTGCCTATGGTTCGCAAACTGCGGCGCGAAAGAGGCTTGTGGCGGCGAAAAGCACAACTATTGGCTCATAATACATAAGACAAGGATCGTGAAGTCTACGAAACGGAAAAAAGCTCAGGGGAAAGGGGTAAAGCAACGAGGAGGGAAGGGAAGGAGGAAGAAAAGGATCGTACAACAAAGAGAGAGGGAGCAGCAGAAGAAGAAGGGAATCACGCTTCGGGGGTCCGCCCGACCCGAAACAAGGGAGAAAGAAGAACGGGTGAAAGAGGAAATGAAAATCAATAGTATAATAGAGGCTTAAGGGCCGAGAAGTAAGAAAAAAAAGCTGGAGGTCCACGGCATCATCCTTGCAAGTTCCCTGATTCATGCAAAATGTATTCTCTCAAGGGAAGGAAAAGGATAAACCAGGCAAGGGGAGGTTCTGAAATATGACAGTTATGACTGTGAACCATTATAGTTAGAAGACGGCGGGCGAGAGGGTAATAAGAAAAGGGGCTGACGTAAAAAAACAACCAGCTAAAACGCCGGACCTTAACATATATAAAGGCAAGTAAAAAAGTTGAGACATATAGAGGGGGAAATGAATCGTGATGGGGTACTTGGCCCCCCAAAGAACGGTTTGGGTGTGCAACCACTGATTGTATTTGGAAAGGACATCCTCGGAAGGAAAACATCATTAAGAGTATATAAAACAGACGCGAAAAGAGAGTTCGACCTGCAGAAGTAAAAAAACACGAGGAAAGGACTCTTGCAGGCAGCCTACTGCGCCAGAGCAAAATGGTTGCAAACCAGGCAAATTGAACATTGGAAGTGAGAAGGAGACCTTGTTGGGATACCTGTGCCATGTATGAGGAGCTAAAAAAGGAAGGGAGCCCCAGCGATATAAGGGAACGGCGAAAAATGGAATGGGCGATTAAGGAACTTGACCGTGAAGTCCCTTCCATTATCAGAACGCGAAAGGGGGGAAGCTCAACCATCGGCGAGGCGATAGAGGTTCAGGAAGAGGCTGGTACAGCAAGGAACCAAGAGTACTCTTGATCACGCGAGGATGGAAAAGCGAAAACCAAATAAAAGTTGGAATCAAAAGATTGCGAAACTGAAGGAGAGATGGAGTCAACAGAGAAAAAGACAAACAAGCAGGCGGGGGTAAGAAGTTCAATCGCGGGATACACGTTGGCGAGGTTCGAATCGTGATTTATGATCAAATCGATATGACTGTGACGGCAAGTTGGGAGGGGGGGATTTTGTCGGCGGGAGAAGGGGGTGTCCGATTGGAAACCTAAAGCAAATCGGGGCGGAAAGAAATTTCGGGAACAAAGAAGAAGTAAAACAACACAACGAAAATATAAGTCAAAAATACGAATGGGATTGGCGGTGAGAAGATTCAATGCCAGGTCAAAAAGCCACGTAAAAAGTATAATAAACCGGGTCAGTACAGACTGCAGCATCATCGTGGGAACCCAGCGACATAGGAATTAGAAAAAAAAATCTGCAAGATCTACACAAAAGAACCAGGGGCCCGAAGTAACAGGCCCCGCCGGGGACTTAACAATCGCGCCTTGTATAATCGATGAGGAGAAATAAGCGTGGGGGAGCTTGGACGAGAAGATACTGGGGTAGTTAGGGAAATCGACCAAGTTAAAACAACACTACAGCAGAACCCTGGGGCAAACCCGGCACCACACGCGAATCAAAACTCAAATAATAGCAGCGACAACCAAAAGAGACCATACTCCAACACGCTGTAGAAGAGGACCCAAAACACCATGAGGTATTGGGGAAATCGCAGGCCGAATAAGAAATTAGGCAGAAGAGGGGGAAAAGAGCGTAGCTTCCACGAGAACGCAGAAAACGCTCGGTAACCAGAGGGATTGACGGTAACGGGCCGAGGGAGGAATTCTGGAAGGGAAAAGAAATGAAACGAAGCGAGGTACGTCCGGCAAAAGCAGGGATCTGGGAAGGGAAAGAACAGCAAACATTTATAGGGGGGGGACCGAGGTTGGGCAAAGATTTCCTAAACAGAAACTTAATGAAAACCTCGGGCCAACCACGGCTAGAGGCAAGTTAGCCTGAGAAATTGGAAGGAGTAGAAAAACGCGAAGGGGGCACAAGGAGATTATAATAGAAAGGGGGGCTAAAAGGGTGGGGGAAAATCACCTTGGTGTGGACAAAAGTATGACGGGGGGTCTGTAGGAGTAAG
>Ga0179593_1259905_pt1 | contig 10236 bp, 10 predicted proteins | sample CZODoug2_1_08_16_FD_185931 | JGI IMG/M metagenome (GOLD analysis project Ga0179593, IMG submission 185931) | Vadose zone soil fungal communities from Angelo Coast Range Reserve, California, USA - CZODoug2_1_08_16fungal (PacBio error correction) | ecosystem: Environmental > Terrestrial > Soil >...
AATGCAAGGTGGGGGGGACCAAAAAATCAGAAGGAGACTAGAAAGGGCCCAATATTGTGGCGGGGGGTGGGACACAAAGAAATGGTGGGGGATTTCGGTGGAGACGAAATCAGTTCAAAAAAGAAAGGAAACCACAAGGATTTTCTACCGCGATAGATCGGACTAGTTGTTTCAGTTCAAAGGCTCAAAGTGGGGGTGGGGGGCCGACATTGGGTTCTTGTAGGGGAAGCATCCATTCTGACGATGAAAAAGAGAAAAGCGGGTGGATTCACGCCAAGTGGACCAAGGGGTGTTGAAAAAGGTTTCCATGAGATTCACTAAAAAGGGGGGGAGAAACATTGTTCCAAGAACGAGCGAAATAAACAAAAGGAAAATTGTAACCGCAAGGGAATGAAGGGGGGCCTCTTGTAATGTCTCTGTTGTTGGGAAATAAAAGACACAAGGAACTCACTCAGAAGGAATCAGAAGTTTGCCCCACGGGGGAATGGATGTAACAATCTTCTTGGGGGAAATATCAAAGTTGGGGGGAAAAAGGGGGTGTGACAAGGAAGGGAAGCAAAATTGTGGTTGTCCACCGAAAAAAATAGTCGAAAGATGAAAAAAACTCCAAGGTGGGGGACAAGGGTAGAAGGGGCGGGGGGGGAGGTGTTCTGTCTGGAAAATGGGGGCAATATTAAGGCCAGTGGGCAGCATTGATCATAAATAAGGAACATCAACTCAGAAAAAAAGGGAAGAAGTGAATAGACTGGGAATTGGCCGGTTGACACTTTAAAAAGCAGGGAAAAGGCAAAGGGGGGGGGGATTGCAAAAAAGTTGCGGGGTCGTAGAAAACAAGAGTAAACGGTTGTGGGTGAATCACACCGACCGCCGTGGAGGGGAGGGTTTGGGGGGGGAAAAAGGATGTCCCTCGGTCAAACGTTGAGAAGAGGGAGACTGGAAATCCCTCCATGGTGTTCCGTTAAAAAAAATTACATGTGGTAAGGGGGGGACCAGTGGGAATTGCTTAATAAGCTTTTGTCACCAGGTCCGGAAGGGCCCAGAAAAATAACGTCCCTCCAACGTATAAGGTTCACCCAGCCAAAAAAAAAAAAAAAAAAGAAAGGAAAATGGACCGACACATGACCTTCCAAAAGTGGGTGGCCTCAACGGGCATGACAAGGTGTTCAGCAATAAAAAGACAAGGAAAAAAAACCTGGGGAAAGAAGTAAAACAAGAAATCGCACAAGCGGCGATTCCCAGGAATGGGTGGCGATGAAGGGGACCGGATACAGCCGCTGGGTGTTTGGGCAAAAAATGAACAGGACGGAAATGAGGGGGGTAACCAACTTTGGGGGAAAAAAAAAAAAGGAAAAAGCAAAATTTTGTGAAGGGGCGGGAACGTGAAGGGGAAAATTTAACTTCTGCAGGGAGGTTGGTCTGGAAACTACAGGGGTAAGTTAAGGAGAAGCGCACCCAAAGGGGAGGGAACTATACTACAGCGGGTGAAAGGAAAAGAAACAACCTCTTTCCCTTGGCCCGCCGGGCCGGGGGGAAATGACAAAGGTTGGGAAGGAGGGGGGGGAAAAAAGGGGAGGGGAAGAGAAAATGGTTGCATCTCTCAACTGAAACAAAAACAAGTTGGGGGTAGAGAGATGGGGTAAATGTAAAGGGGGGTCCAACGGCGAGGTTTTAATTCCCAGTGGAAGAGAGGGTTCCAAACTGGGGAGGAGAAACAGCAGCTGTCCAATTGTCAAAAGGTTTGTGTGATGACCATTGCCGATTCAACGGGAAAAGAAAAAAAAATGAGGGAATAGGGGGGAAAATTTTAACTACTTAAATCAAGCTTAAAGAAAAACGGTAGTTCTAAACAATCTCCAAAAAAGGGGACCCTCACCCTCCAGGACATAGGAAAAGGGAAAAACACACTCTAACTAAAAAAAAATGAAAATTTTTGCCAGGCCAAACGGTTAACCAAATGAAAGTTGGCCCTGTTTGGGAAGGGCCCGTACGGGATGTGAAAGAAGAAAGACGCGGTGGAAAATTTATCACGGTGCATTTAAAAGAGACCACATAAAGAGGGGGGGGGGGGAACGAAGTAAAGGAAGCATATGCGCATTTGTTTGCCTGAGGGAGGAGTTTTTCTTGGGATCACGTTGTTGGGTTCAACGGGGAGGGGGGGAGGGAAACATGAAAGTTGCATGAAAACAAATGGGAAAAGCGAAAATTTCAATCGATGATATCGGGCGGGGAAAAAAGGAGGAAGGGGATACCTCTTAGTCTTATTTTTGTTCTTAAAAACGCAAACTCAAAGGGACTCTTAAAAAAAAAGAAGTGTAAGGGGAAATAGCAATCCCTAAGGCCATCCCAAGCCCTTGGGGTTAAATCCTGGTCTGTGAGGGAATTGGGGGAGTTGCGAAGCCGGGCAGATCTAAAAAAAAAGAGTTTTGTGGGACCCTTAGAAAACGCTCCCCAAAAATACTCCTCAGGCCGGGGATACAAAAAAAAAAAAAGTGGGGCCTCAGGTGCACCCCTTTTGGGGGGGGGGGGTGAAGGGGTGGGGATATAATTAGTGGTATATTTATAATGTATACAACTGCCGGGGGGACCCCAGGAAATGGGAAAATAACGTTGGCTCCAGTTTTGGGGGTTGTTCCCGGGTTCCGGCATTTCCCCCGTCCCTGGGTCGGGCTTTAACCCCGGGGGGACGTCGTGGCACCCAGGTCAAGGGGAGAGATGTATTAGGGCGAAAACATTGGGTGCCGTTGACCGAGATAGTAGCCTAACCGTGGGGGGAGCGTTGTTTTGGGGGGGACAAAGACGTAAATCCATTGAACATGGTGCACACCAATACAAAAAAAAATTCGCAAACAAAAACAGAGGGGGGGGGGGACAGGGGGTAACATGTAAGAGAACCTGCTTGACCGCCTTTGGGGGTTTGTTATGCGGTATCCACCAGTCAAGTACAACCCACGAAGGGGCTGTTGTTTTGCGCCGTGAAAGGTAAACAAGTTGGGAGAAAAAGTGTACAGGAAAAAAAACTGAAAAGGGATATTTACAAGACCCGGGAGTGGTGAAGGGAAGGAACATGTTTCACAGGACAATGGCTGGGCTTGCTCTGAAAAGTCGGAAATGTGGAGGTTGGGTTTTAGAACGGGTAATACAGGACTCGTGAACCCAAGAGACAAACTTTGTAAAAAAAAAAAAAATGAACCCTATTCCCAGGGTAAGGGGAACAAAAAAAAAACAAAAAAGACGGAGGGGAAACCAATTGTAATGATTTTTGGGACTGGAGGGGGACGGGTCACAATTTTATGATTGGTGGGGGTGCGGGAAGGATGTATCCAAAAGAAAAAACAATTAAGGGGTTAATCAGGGGTTGTAGAAAAAAAGTGGGAGGGGGGGTAAAATATAAAACGCCTGGGCATGACCCTATGGAACAATGGGGGGGGGTGGTTAGACAGAAGGGACTATCAAAAAGTTTGTGAAAGAAGCCAAAGAAAGGGGAAAGAATAAAGAACGTTGGGACCCAATTAAAACCTGAACCTAACAGTTGGGGCTGAAATCCAAATACAAAATGAAAGGATCGGCTTTGAAGAAGTCACAGAAAATGTCTATGGACAACCGACACGCGCAATCCAGGAGGATTGGGGGAAAAAAATGGAAAAAAAAACTGAAAATCTTTGGCCAACATGCACATCATCAGCTAAAAAAAGGAGTTGAAAGGAAAACGAGACTCAAAATCAAAGTTATCTTACTGCAAGGAGTGGATTTGTGTCGCACCGGGAAAAAACAAAGTCCAGGGGGGAACGGAGGGGGGGTAACGGGAAAAATTGGTCATTGCTGGGGGGAACCAAAACAACGGACAGGGGTACCCCACCAGGAAGTAAAAAGATGGGGGGGGGGAAAAATCGTTCGTTAGGGGTTATGCCGTTAAAGGAATGGGGGGCAAAAAAAAGGGTTATGGAAGCAACCAATCAAAACAAGTTATGAAAGAGAGAAGATAAAGTCAAAGGGGGGGACAAAAAAGAAGTAGCATACACGCGTTCCAAGTGGGGAGAGGGGATGGGAACAATAAAGAAAAGGGTTGTCTGGGGACCATTGCAATAAGCATGTTGAAAAACGCACGCCAAAAAGCAGGAAGTTCTACGGGAGAGAAAGGGAAGGTATAGGGAGAAAAACGGGGGGGGGGGGGATGGAAGAGGGTTTTGGGAGGGGGGGGGAAGCGGGCATGGGCTTTCCGTTTTCCAAATTCCCCTAAATCCTGGGAGGCAGATATAAAAGACAGAAAAAAAAGATTGCAGGGAAGCAAGGAGTCTATTGGGAGAAAGGTAAACGTTTTAAACAGTGGAGAATTCACTAAAGAAAAAGGTTTCCTCCTTCTGAAACACAAAAGTTGGTGACAAGAAGGGGCAAAGAAGGAGGAGAAAAAAAAAAGAAAAATGGTAAACCTATAGGAAGTTTTCTATGGGGGGGGGGAAAGGCACAAGAGGGCCTTCCCCCAAGGACCTAAAAATTATTACGTTGCAGAAAAAGTCAAGAAGGGGGGGCCGGGGAAAAGGGGATAAAAAAATCGGTTAAGATTGTGGATTGTTTTCCAACATCAAAAGTAGACCAAACCAACAGGGGGAGTAGACAAAAACATCATGTAGCGTGAAAGCAAAGAAAACAACAAGACCGTGAGAAAAAAACAAATTGGTAAACCTTGAGAAAAGGAACAGGGAGATAATGGTTACTGATGGGGGTGGCAATGAGGTAATTTCTTCAAATCAGTTCTCCTAATAAAGTTCATAACAACTAAACGAAAACGTGAGAGAATTTAGAGTTACAAGGAGGGCTGGCAACGCAAAAAAGAAAAACGCCAAAACAAAGGGAGTAAAAAAGTTGCAGGGGGACATGGGTGGAATACGGCCACAATAAGGCAACCGTGTGGTTCTAAATCAGCGGGGTAGGTATGTTGTATTAATGAAAAAACCAGGGGGGGGGGGGAAAAAACGGAATCAAGGGTCTCCTTGGGAAAAGCCATCAAAAAATAAAAAAATGATTACTGTCCCGGAAAGTGGAGTGTTGAAGGGAGGAATGGGGCAGGTAATACTCAATCCAGGCGGCGTCCCAAGAAAAATAAGACGGGGGGAATCCAACCCATCTGAAACCGTTAAAGAAGAGATTAATAAAGGCCAACAAAAAAAAAGAGTCCAAACGTATTAAACCACCAAAGGGTGGACAAAGGGAAAGCAAATCAGGTCAAAAACCCAAACAAGGTGACAAAAGGAAAACTAACTGGCAAGAACACAAGGAATCAGGGGGCAGTATGAGTTTTGTGCTATAGGAAAATAAAAAAGAAGCAAGGGTGGTGGGAAGTGGTCAAGCCTTCACTAGAAGTGAGGGGGGGGTGGGGACCCGGTGGGGTGACAGGAAAAAAGGCAAAGAGTTTAGTAGGAGGTCGGAAGACTGGGCCATGAGGTATCTTTGGGGGGCGGGAAAACAAAGGGGGCAAACTTAAGGGGAAAAGGGAAGGTCAAAAGGAGTTTAGGAAAATAAATGGATATTGACAGGAAGGAAAAAACGCTTTGCACAAAAGGGGCCAACTACTTTGAAAGGAAGGTGGACCTTGGGAATAGGTCTACGGGGCAAATAGGGAAAAAAAAGGGGATGTTTCAAACACAAAACACCGGAGTGTAAGTAGGTCACCGCTGGTGGAGGAGAAAAAAAAAAAGGGGGGGTCAAATGAAGAGGTTGGGGTTGTGAAGCAAAGAAGGCTTCACCAGGTCCAGTTAACATGTACAAGACCCACCTCGTGACGGGTGAATCAGGACAGGTTACGACCAAGGAGGCAAGGCAGGTGTGTTCATTTGAAAAAGGGGGAAAGTTGAAAAATGGCAAAGAGTCAATAATAGGGGGACCGTCAAGTTGGGAAAGGACTGGGGACCAGCATAAGAAAAGGAAAAGGGGGGTCGTAACCAAATGAATCACAGGCCAAGAAAGAGAACTCAGAAATCCAACAGGGGACAAACGAAAAGGGGAAACTTTGGGGGCTTTCAACCAAGGGGGTTCCAAAATTGGGAAAAGAATGCAATTTCCATCAAGGAATGGGAAGGGAAGGTAAAGATTTGAAACCCCAAAAAAAGGAGGAAACAGTAGACTTAAAGGGGCCCAAGTGAAGAGCCAAAACAGATATGGAAGGGAGAGAAAAGAGATTTGAAGGTAGGGCCGTATACCATTTAAGTGGTGGTCCAACTTTGGGTTTCCGCAAAGTTCAAGGACCAAAGTAACGCACCTAAAGGGACGTTGAAACAAGAGGACAATTGGAAGGCCAGGTAATTTAATTAGAGAAGAAAAAAGAAGAAGGGAACTGTAGGAAAAGGGGGATACAGGACGGGGGGTTTTGGGAGGGGTCATTCCAAAACTGTAATGGGAGGGGCCTTTGTCGTAGGCTAACTGTTTTTTAACGGGGCGGTCGTTGTGGGGGGTAGGTATTTTAGGGCGCAAAAGGGAAGCGGAAAACGGGTTGGGATTACAATCACAATGGCCCTTTAATCCTGGAAAACCAAGGAAAAAGGACCCGGAATAATTCCGGGAATGAGGAAGGGAGGGTGATAGAAAGGAATGATACTAAAAAGTGGGGGAATCCTGCATCCTCACAAAAAATATAAGACCCTACGACCGTAGTCGTCGGTTGGAATAAAAAAAGGACACACAAAATTTGATCCTTGGAGTTGGGGAATGGAAACGGAACAGAAGAAAAAACAAAGGTTTGGAAATCAAATGGTTTTCTTGTTTGGGGGCCATGCCCCCGTATGAATTCCTCATTAAATTGTACAAAAGAAAGTAACCTTCTTAAGTTGTAGGCGTGGGGATTAGTGGGAAAATGTGGGGGTTTGATGGAAAAAAAGTGGGAAAGGAAAAACAAAAAGAACAATGAATGCACTTGGTAACACCATCAAAAATAACATGACGAATATCCAAAAGGGAAAGGTAGACAGGTAAAAATGGGGGCACAGGTGTTATTATATTCTGTTCGCAGGGAGGGAATTCATTGGTTCTCTGGAAATCAAAAAAGGTGCTACAAAAGGGAAAAGGGAGAGAAAAAAAGACAACCCGGGAGATATTTCAATCGGAAAAGAGACATTTGTCACTGAAAATCCCATTGACGGCAAGTTAAGGGCGAAGCAGAGTTGGAACCGAGGGTGCTTTGGGGAAAAAACCGACATGACCCCCCGCCAACAAGAGAACGGGAAAAAATTGAAAAAAACCACTCTTGAAACTCATTACTTGGGCGGGTGTACAAAAAGGGAAAGGGTATGTCATCGGTCGGCAACTATGAAAAGGTGGTTTACAAAAGTATGAACTAAAGTCGACCCTGTGGAAAGTGAAAGATAAAGGGGAAACGTGAAGGAACCACTACGAAAAGAAAAAAAGAAAAAAAGACACCCTTGAATGGTGGCAGCCTGGGCCAGGCAAATCCGAGGGGGGGGACTGTTTTTACAATAGCATCGGGCAAAAAATTCAAGGGGGAAAGGCGTTGGGGGAGGGGGGGAAAAAAGAAATAGAGGGGACCAGGCACGAAAACCAGAAGGGGTTGAAAACCCTAAAAAGATAAGGGAGAAGGGAGCGAGTGCTCTGGGGGTATGGTATGTCATTAGAAATTGGCCACGCAATCAAATGAACTGTTTTTTCGGGGGGGGGGGAAACTAAGTTCGTGGGCACGTGGGCAACGCACACGTATTGAACCCAGCCATGGAGACCATAAGGGTTCAGAACCTTTTAAAAAAGGGTTTGATGAAGGTGACAATAAGGTCACCCGGGAAGTTATCTATATTCCAAGAAAACCCCAACTTATTAGGAGGAAAGAAAAGAATGTTTAAAAAAGGTGAAAAACCAAGAGTAAAAATAGATTCACAATAGTGGAAGTCGGGCTGGGGGAGGAAGGGTGGGGGGAGTTTGCAAGGGGTCACTGGAGGTGGGGGAAAAAAACGAGGGCCCAAAGGATGAGCCGAGGGAAAAAGAAAAATGGAGGGACTAGTGGGTGTCAAAAAGGGCAAAAGAATACACCTATTTGGGTGGGGGAGAGGGCATTTGTCAGGGTGGTCACAGTCCAAAAAAAAAAAAAAAAAAAGACGGGAAAATTTTCCGGGATAGAGCACTAGATTGCAAGTCCGAAAAGGGCCCAGGAAAAGTGGGGGGGTAAACGTTAAAAAAAAATTTTTTTGTGTAGAGTTCAAAAAAAGTGGGTAAAGGAGCAACCACATTGTCAGAGGACCAGAAGAGAAAATAACAAGAAAGGGGGACAGCCGGTATTACTAGGACTTATGATGTGGTGGGGTTTGGGGTACCAGACATATTCCAGGACCAACAAAAAAAGCACGACCTGGGAAACGAGAACAATTGCAGGATTTTAAAAAAAAAAAAGAAAAAAAAGACGGTCTTTATCCAGTTTGTGGAAGGGGACATTTGGAGAAAACTTTTTGCGGCCTCCCGGAAAACAGAAATTACCAGCACTAGGGTACAGGAATAAAAAAAAAAGATGACCATGGTTTTGGATTATTCTTATCAACTTTCGGTACAAGGGTTTGGGTAAAAAATTTAGTCATGGTCAATTTGTTGGGGAAACTGAGGTCAACTCATAGACTCATGACCCAAAAAAGGGGAGCAGGAATTTATCTAGTTACATGGGGAGGGGGGGTCCGAAGCAAAGAGAAACAACTCAAACCTGTAAAATGCAGAGTCAAAGACCCTGGGATGGGGTATAAACTCAACAGAGTGGAAATTCAAAAAAGTTGGGGGGTTGTGACCTTGGGGGGGGGGGGGGGCGGGGCCTTAAATCTTGTGGTAGGAAAGGGGTACCTGCCCGTGGGCCAAAAAGGGTGAGAAGAGGGACGATGGAGGCAAAAAAAGGATGTCAAATTTAAAGGAAAAACTTGGGAAAAAAGGGGGGGGCAGGAGGAATTGGGGGGGGGGGGCATGTTCCTAGGGTGGGACGCAGGGCCACGCAAAAGAAAATCAGAGGGGATAAGAATAATTTCAACGCAAAAAATAGTTATAGATCACAAAGAAAAAACCATCGTGTTGTAACAAAGGTTCCTCAGTAGGGGGCAACGGTTAAAGGAGGGCCCGGCAAAAAAAAAGTGGGGACAGAAGGAAAAAAGACTCAAGAAAAAAAGGGAATATAGGTTGGAAAATCATGACCGTAGAAGAAGGGTTGATGGTCAAAGGTGAAAAAATCAGGGATGGGGAATTGGGTAAAGGGGGGGGGGGGGGGGAAACACTGGTTGTGTACAGTTACTAAAAAAGGGGACATAGGTGGGGGGAAAAGGGGGGTCCTAGTAGAGGAGATTTGGGAGAGGAAAAAAATAAAAGGACTCAGGGGGAAAGGGTCGGGAAGGACCAAATGGAGGGAAAATCGACATCAGGGGGGGGAAAATGCGGAACTGACACATGCAATTGGAAGACAGGAGTAAAATGACGGGGGGAAGCAAATTTGGGGAATTCTTGAAAAAAAAAATAGCGGGAATTTTATAGGAATCTCAGGAAAAACAAAAACAAAACCGGGGAAAGGGGAGAATTAACGAATGGTATAAATGGCCTGTTCGGAGGGGGTCAACAGCTACTTATTAACATGGGAGAAACCGGCAGGTTTTATTGGGGGCCGCGGGTAATCACTGTTAAAAAGACCTGGACAGCGGCCGCAAGGAGGTTTGTTACAATGTATTCAGGGAAAAATCGGACACAAAAAGAATGAGGTGGACTCCAGTTTTTGGGGTGGGGGAAAATAAGGACTGGAAGTTGACAAACCTAAAGACGGAAAAAAGAAAAACCCTCTTCCCGGCCTGACAAAATACACAAACGACAGGGAAAGAAGGAAAAATGGAAAAAACCAAGAACTTTCCGACAAAACTCTTGGTGGCCTTCGAAACACAACCGGGGGGAAAGAAAGGTTAGGGCAAACTTATTGGGGGGAATCCGTTAAGGACGGGATGAAGACGCCAAACCAACCCAAAGAGATGGGGTCATAAAAAAGGAAAAGAAAAATTTGTGCTGAGTGCGGAGTCAAGGGAGGGGGAAAAAGTGGCCAGAAGAATGAAACGGGAAAAGGCTCTGAACAATGGGAAAGAGCTGGCTTTATTCTAGAAGCGCTGGCGTTTACGTACAGGGAGAAAAAAGTCAAAAAGGGAAAAGGGTGTTCAAAGTGCTTTTTTCAGTGCCAGAAACCTTCCCGCTGGTAAAAAAAAAAAAAAAAAAAAACGAAGGGGGAGAAAGGCA
>Ga0179593_1265769_pt1 | contig 10236 bp, 7 predicted proteins | sample CZODoug2_1_08_16_FD_185931 | JGI IMG/M metagenome (GOLD analysis project Ga0179593, IMG submission 185931) | Vadose zone soil fungal communities from Angelo Coast Range Reserve, California, USA - CZODoug2_1_08_16fungal (PacBio error correction) | ecosystem: Environmental > Terrestrial > Soil >...
CAAAGGGAGGTGACGGACAGTCAATTGCTAAGGCAGGGGGAAAATGAAAAGAGAGAAGCTGAGAAGGCAACCTCGTCCTCGTTAAACTCGACGGGGGGGAAAAACAGCAGTTGTCACTCGCGAGTCGCAGCGCGGAAAAACTGCAAATCTGTTCATAGGCTAAGGTGTTAGAAAAGGCACGAATCGATCTTCCTCAAATAGGCGATTAACAGGGGGAAGGGAGGGAAGGACCCGAAAATTAGAGAATCATCGACCACGCAATAAAACCGATGCGAGTAGGGACTCAGGTCTTGAAGATTCAGAACGAGAGGGGGGGAAGAAACCTAAACGAGTGGGGGCTTCAGCCAGGATATGAAAATCCAGGACAAGACTACCTAAGCAGAGAATTCTGGTCGCGTTAGAAAGAATAGGCTCATCGAAGGTCCGGATGGGACGTAAAGTAAGATAAGGAAACCCGCTTAAGAAAAAGATAAAGGGGGGGGGGGGGTTGTGCTAATTGAAGGAACTAGGGGAAAGGTGAAGAAGACTTTCGAGGAAGGAAGGTACATCTATGCGTCAGAAAAGTGAAAAAGGGACAACAAAGGGACGCTGACGCATGAACGTCAAAGCAGCAACCGTAGATCTAAATAAAGGATAGTAGCCATCTGTAAGTCAAAAGAATTGAAAACCCAGAGTGAATGCAAAGATGTATCACGCGGCGTAGGATAGCGGTAAGGTGTCTGGTTGTTAAAAGGGGGAGGGACTTCGCTGATCTGGCAAATAGGGTTGACGAATTATTAAATAGGGTGCGTTACCATCTGAGGCGGGGAGGGGGAGGACGGTACGAAAAAATCATTAACGAACTGGGGAGTTTGTGGAGGTCACCAAACCACCGCGGTCCAGCTAAAAAAAAACACGGGGAGAAACATGGAATGCTCTCAATGCAAGGCGAAACGCAAGGAGCAATGCTACGCCGGGGATTTCACGAACCTGTGGGGGAAAGTGTGAGTATGGACGGAGCTTGAACCCTGAAAGGGATTAGTAAAAAAGGCAGAAAAGGGGGGAGAGAGTGATTGGGGTTTGACCGTTTTTGAATTGAGAACTCAAGTTCGGGGCTGGCGAAACCATCGGACTGGGTCTAAAATGATTGGGGGGGAAGAGAAGAAATCGACAGGACAAAGATCATACGTGAGATAGGGTCCCTACACAAGGGGGGGAAAAACCGAAGCATACATTTGCACGCAGGACTGGCGCGGCGATGGCGTGGGGGGAGGGTTAAAAAAAACTTCACAGATTAGAAGAGACAATCCCCCACTTTCGGTGAAAAAGGGTGAATTCGATATTCACAATCGTAAAGTACTTAGGGTGTCTCGGAAATGTGAGAAAGGGAAGGGTAGGCTTCAGTTAGCACAAAAAAAAGGGAAAAAACTCCACCATCTAGGGCATACATTGAGCGAAGACAATACGGTAGGAGAAATGCCAGAACGGAAGGAGGACCGCGCTCAACGATGGGTCAACAAAGAAGGGGGGATTGGTCCTCAAGGGGTCAACAGGAAAAAAAAAGAAATGTTTCTGAAGGGGGAAAGCATTGATGGCAGTGACATAAAACAACTCAGAGGGTACCTCTAGAAAGTACTCAGGAAAGAACAAAGAGAGAAAATCAGGGTGACCGCGCCGGAGGGCGGCGAAGGAGATCATATAAGGCGGGGCGCCAAGAGGGGGAGGGGGGGATTTGGTCGTTCTACGCCGCTAAGGTAAGGGGACGATAATGTACATCCGAAGAGAAGCGCGAACCACCTGCAAAAACCCCAAAACATACCAAGGAGAGATGGAAAAAAGTTAGCGGGGTGGAGGCGCAACTATCCGACGCACCAGGAGAGGAAAAGAAGGTAAGAGCTAATTAGAATCCGCTAATAGAAGACAGTGTTCAAGAAGACGTTTTAAATCAAAGGAGTGAAAAAGAAAAACTTTAGGCATAGGAAACGTTTAAGGAGCGATATCTGAGGTAGGAGTCGAGGAATAAAAGGGTGATTGTCACCGCAAGGAATTAATAAGGTGGTAGAAAAAACAAGGGACACTCAACCAAATAGGCAACTGGGAAGGGAATGGGGAGAGTCGAACGATAGAGGTGGTGTTTACATAACATGAGGCAGAAATCTTCTTACCGGCCGACAGACGAAATAAGATCGTAGGAGAAGGCAAGGCAAGGTGGGATGAGAATCGCGCAGCGGACACCCGTAACATGTCATGTGTTTGCAAAAGGTTAAACCCAAGAAAATGTTGAGTTAGGGGGAAGAGAGGCTCAATCGAACAATGGGAAGGAGAAATAAGGGGGCACGCAATTCGAGGGGCCGAATCCTAGAACGTTGACAACGTAGACAGACAAACAAGACAAAAAAAGGGAGAGGAACCCATTGAAGTGTGAAACGGGGAAGAAGAAGGGAATCGAGGAGAATTGCATGGGGGCTCTAAAGCAAGCCGACGCATAACGGTCTAGACGCCAACAACAAAAAACGGCGTATGAAAAGGAAGAGAAGCGGGGAAGGAGGAAAAACGAGGAGGGGTGGGCGCGGGTCATAGAACCTACAAAAGGATTTCTCTAAACAGAGACAAGGTAAGGGCTTCGTGGCAGAGAGAAATGGGGGGCAGGAAAGGGGGAGGGAATAGGGGTAAAAAAGGTTTCATGGGGGGGACTCGAAGACGTTTGAAAACCCGAGTGAAAAAGTGGGGGGAGGGACAAGTCAAGGGAAGGGGAGTGCTGCGTAAAAATGGAAAAAAATGCAAGCAAGGACAGTGGATACTGGTTGATTGCCGATGTAAAAAGAAACCTCATACCATATTCTGTTGTATAACGGGAAAAAAAGGTCAGAATTTGGGGGGGGTGGGGACTTCCTAGGACGAATCAAAAACAGGAAAAAAAAACGGCTCGCAGGGATTGCGAGATTCTGGGGACTGTAGAAAAAGTGAACGACCAGAAAGTATGGTGTAAAACAACAGCTACAAGCGAGCGCAGATCAGCCAATGACCAAGACAGACATTGAGACGTCCGAGTTGAGGGGAAAAAAAAAAAAAGGAGGATGTCGGCGGCGACAAATAAGAAGACGAGCCGATAAAAGAACCGAAAGCATCCATACAGGTAAGAAGTCAAACATGGAGAGAACGGCTGCAGTTGCAACGGTTAACAGAGAGCATTGTGAGGGAAAACACTAAAAAACAAACAGGGTGGTATGCGCGTAGAAGGGTCGCTGGTAAGGAATAGACGAGGAGAAAAAAGGTCGAGTCGCACTGGTAAAAAGAGGTCGTGGGAATGAACACCGGACCTGGAAAAAAAAGAAGATCCTATGGCCTTCCCTAAAGGATTGAAAACCCGGAGAAGGGAGAAACCCCTTATAGGGCGGGGACCAAAGACCAAAGAAAAGAAGCGTTGCATGCAGAGAACCCACAACCGGAAAGCGGGAAAGGGAGGAAGGAGACCGGACGCTAACAAAGGAGGAGAATCAGAAACTTGGCTTATCTTCGGACGACCTACAGACTAGAAAAGGGGGATTTGATCTTAACTCATAAAAAGAAATAACCGGACACTACTTCATGTGCCCACAGGGAGTCACTCAAGGGAGAACTAATGTGTTAAAAAAGAAAGAAAAACAAGATTGAACGCAGAAGGAAGGAGCATAATTCCTGGAGATCCCCAAGACGAAGCAACTAGGGATACTGAAAAGAGAAATAGAAAAACATGTGCGATGGAATGGGAAAATGAGCGACAAAGTCTTGGTCGAACCTGAATAGGAAGAGAGGGACTCTTCCGATTGCAAGGATACGAAATGTCAACCGTAAAATCTGGGGTGGAAAATCTTATAAATCCAAAAAGGGAAAGGGGAAAGGACGATCACCGGGAACAGAATCGCCAACACTAATGGAAATTTCCATCTGATTGGGGGAAAAAGTGGGGCCGTAATTGCCTGATGATAAAAAATGCAGATCGCCTGAATCTGGCGTAGAAAGATCCAAATAAGGAGAAAAAGGAAGGGAGGGCGGGGTCGCGAAAACTTGGTGATCAAAGAAAAAAAACGGCACAGGAATCAAAAAAATATCTCCCGTTGGAAACTTGGGTACCAAACGAGAATAAAATAAAACACCATGCTCCGTCCATAGGTAAAAAAAACGAGAAGGGCTCGAGCGGACGGATGGCAAGAGCATGGGGCCTGGATGGAGGCGAGGCCTAGCAAACGCGGGGGGGGGGGGACGAAAAAGGGAAGCGGTCAGTGAATGAAAATATTTTACAGAAGAACAAAAGGGAGACGATGCTTAAAGTCCTAAGAACGCAGATGGCACGCAATATTGAACAAATCGGGGCAGGAAAAGGGCCAGAAGCTATCTAAAAGGGAATCAGGAAAACCAAAAACAAAAACAAAACCGGGAGAGGAGAGGGGGCACCGCCATCCGGTCCGAGGGAGGAAGGCACTAGCAGGTCCTGCTGAAAAGCGATGCAGAATACAACAGGCTTTCTAGAGGAGTAAGGAAGGGCAGCTAAAAAGCATGAAAAAAATGGATGTATCAGGGGAAAAGGCTGATCTCAGGAGTACTCGCAAATAGAAGTAGATACCTCGAGCTAGCAAATGAGGAAAAATCCAACCCTGGATCAAGTGGGGAAAAAAGCTTTTGATCGTGGGGAGGGTAAGTCAGCAGGTTAAAGAGACGAATCTCTCACAAAACCGACCAGGGGCTCCGCCGAGGTCGATCCTGAGTCTGAGCACAGAATTCTTTGGGGGTGGGGAGCGGAGGAGAAGCTGGAATGTAATTCTTAAGGTGGGAGCCCACTCGTGTTCGAGCGCGGAAAAGAAGGACGATCGCGAAAAAAACTCCCTCCAAGCTACAAGGACGAAGCTTCTGGTCTTTTCAAGGGTCGATGATTGCACCCTGGACCAGTCAAAGGCGGAGAGAAACGACCGCAGAAGGAGCGCTTTAGATTGAGAAAAGAAGGAAAAGAGACGCAACTGTCCAAACAGAAAAAAGAACTAAAACCAGAAATAACAGCGGCGTCGAGTGTTCCCATGACTAAGACGAAAAGGACATGGGAAGATAGTGAGAAAAAACAATTCTTGAGGAAAGGCTAGAATGCACTCAAGTTTATGGGAGTCGTCGAAAGAAGGGAGGAGACCTCGAAGGGAGTGAATACATATCCAGTTAAAAAGGGGTATATCTAAAAAAAAACAAAGGTGAATTAGGATCTCAAGGGGAACTATCTGTCTTCATTGCCGTTACGACATTACCGGCAGGGAGAAAGGTCTACAGGAGACTGAGAGGATAGGAAATAAAAAGTACAAAGAAATATAAGAAGCGCCTGGTGAAAATAATACTGGAGCTGAGGGCAGCATTTCAGAAAGGGCAAAATGGCAGATCGAGGACGAGGTTGCCAGGTCACTGAGATCGGACTAAAAAAAGAGCCGCGCGGTTAAAAAAGGACTGAACAAGGGAATTTAAAAGAAAACTCGAGCAGAACAAACGAGAATAGATAACTTTCGAGGGGGGGGGTAAAGAAATTTCGCGACAACGTTATGCTCGAAGAAACCAGAAGGTGAAGAAAAAATGAATCGGAACATCGAACGACTGAAAGAGATCCTCCAATAAAATGATGGGCAAAGAGCGGATGAATGGATCTCATGGAAGAGACAAGGAAGGGGTAGAACTTGTAGAGCGATGAAAACGAAGGGGAGAAAAAAAGACAAAAAGGGTCCCTCGTCCGTGGGAGGGGACATATGAGCAGCTAGGAGAGAAGTATCGAACTTTGAGATAGAGAAAGGAACCGAGAAGAGGCGCATCAAATAACCGGACGAAAGGGACGAATGAAAACTAGAACCAGAAACCACCAAAAAAACGGGGGAGGCTAAGCCTTTAATAGGGTAGGGAGAAAAAAAGCTTGTGGGTACACAGAAAGGGGCAGTTAAAAACAGTGGGACTCATACTGCGAACGATGCGGGTTTTGGGTTGGGGGGGGGGGGAAGGGGGGTCCTCGTCGTTATGGATAGAGGGGGATTTTGAAGGGGTGCACGGTGGGAAAAGAGGAGTCATGGAAAAAAGAAGAAGGGCAAGTCAAAAAAAAAACTAATGACGAGGAGTTTTAGATCACAACCACGCGAGAAAAATCGGAGAAAGGCACACGTCTCAAAAAAATTAAGGAGGTCGCAGTGGAGAACGAGCAGAGCGTGAGCCCAGGCAAAGTGGTAAGAGGAAAGAGGTAACAAGAAGGTTGACAGTATTACGGATGTAAAACCCGACGTGAATGGAAAGGCAGAGGGAGGTGGGGTGTACTCAGGGGTGGGGGGGAGTGGTTAAAAGGGTCAGTGAGGAGGACACTCTCGAGAGTGCCGGGAAAAGGTGGAGAGCATATCCATAGAGAGGGAAGTTGAGATCAGGACACTACGAACACCGGCACAAATGAAAACTGGAAAATTAGCCACCTTGGGAAAAGAGGGATGAGGGGGTAGTTTCCGGCGAAGAGCATGTAGGAGAAGAAGCATACCAAAACTCGGGGGAGGTTGATAAGTCGGAGAGTCAAGGGCAATCGCGCAAAGGAAATTGGGACGCGGAAAATGGTTGACAAGTAATTGGTTCAGCTGAAATCAAAAGGCCATCGCAATGGGAACTGAGGCATTAGATGGACGCTCCTGTTGTTGGGAAGGGAACAGAGGTATAGCAAAATACTTCGGAAGGATCTACACAACTATGAAAGGAAGGGGTTGCCGTGTTCATTGCCTCCGCAAAAAGCGGGGGGAAAGGGGGTCAATGGGGGAGGCAGGGATTCTGGGAAGAAAGAAACAAACTCTCGATTCCTTCTGAGGTTAAAGGCAAAAGATCCGAACGTCTTTTCCACGGGCGAAGGTGAGGGGATATCAGTCCCGAGGAAGGGGGACCGTCTCAGGGACAGAGAGGGGGGACTTGGCATTTCCGTACGCCTCGAAAAGAAGGGGTCGGACTATGTCATCCGGCACGAAAACCAACAGAAACGAAAATAAGCACTATGCCTGATTTTCTCGTGGGGGAAATAAAAAAAGAAAAGATAAGACTGCACCAGTCGTAGGGGAAAACGGAGGGAATCCTCGCTATTAGCAGAAGCGATCATCATCGATACGTGTGATGCCGAAAAGAATAGGGAATCCCGGCGTGACCGCAAAAAGGGGTAGTAGCAGGGGTCCGGGTGACGGATCGTGAGCAACATCTGAGGAGGAACGAGAAAGGAAGAGGTGTCAAGTAGAACCGACAGGAAGGTACTGGGTGCGCAGCCGACGCCAATTTCCACTATGGATGAAGGGCTATCGGCGTGAGGGGGGGGCCATAACCGGGCAGTAGAAGATTTGCGGAAGGCCCGTAGCTAAACTGCATCTAGCGAGAGATGAAGGGTGATCTGCACAGAGGGGAGCAAAAAAAGTAGGGGGGAAACTGGATGAAAAAGAACATGGGACGATTCAGGGGAAAATATGGGGGCAATCACCTCGAAGGATGGAGCATCATCACCCCGGCAATTGAGCAGTGAGTGAAAAAACGCCATCCTCTCGTTAAAGAGCTTGAGAGAAACAACAAGAAACTATCTACGCAGAAAAATTGGAGGAGAAAGGGGGCAAAAGAAAATGAGCAGCAGAAGAGCCTTTTTCACCAGGCGAGAAACAAAAAGGGCTCAATACGACGCCAGAACAAGGAAGAGAGGAAACGGACCACACACTGATGTGAAGGAGGAAATGAAGAGAGAGATTTGGAGAGGGGGTATGGGACGCTGGGAGGAGATGCCTGTGACAATTAAGGGTCGAAAAAACCGGCCGTTAAAACGCTGCCATCTCGAAAGGGGACGGGAGAATAGGGGATTAACTTTTTCGAGGGACTTATGAACGAGGGGAGACAACTGACGAATTGGCTTCAGGGAGAGGAATAAGGCGCCAGAAAAAGGGGACGTTGGTAGGAAGGAGGGGAAAGCTCGAAAAATATAGGGGTAGAAAAAGGAAACTTCAATAAAGGACAAGGTGTGGGGGCGCGAGGCGATAACACTAAGACCTAAAGATCTATCTATGGAGAGAGAGGGCACAAGGAAAGAAGATGGGCCGAAGAAGAGGGATCCAGTATGTGGGAAAGACCACCGCAGACATATCTGCCGGAAAATGAACGAAATTTTCTTAGGAGAGGAAGAGAAGGAAATGGGGAAATATTACTCTACAATCTTCGGAGGAAAACGGGAGCGCATCGATGGACTTAACAGGGGAACAGAAAATGAAGTCAAAAGGAGAAAAAAGCTGGATTATAGAAAACAGGCAGACAGATAGGCAACGGACGGCGTAATAGTCTGATGAAGAAACAGGGGAGGAAAGCAGGAGGAAAGAGATGTCAGGGGGGTGGACAACACCTCCGTAAAAGAAAATCATAGATTTACTTCCTCGAAGGGGTGTTGGAGCAGCCAGGGAAAATTATACGAAACACACTTACAGGGTTGAGAGGAGGCCGGGGGAATCCAAATACAAGAAGCTTGCTGAAGCCGGCACCTCACAAGGTCGAGGAATGGCGAGTGAGCATAAGGCTAGGGCAAACTGCGGGCGGGAATCCTTGGGGCTTCAAATCTATCAGAAGGGGAAAAGGGGAAAGCATGGGTCGTAAACGCTAAGAAAGGCGGCTACTTCATTTGGAAAAGGTCACTACGGGGTGGAAACACAATTACTGAAACCGCTTGGGGGTTGAGACATCAGGGGGGAGAAGAAGGGGCTTTGCAGGATCCAAAGTCCTACAAAGTAGGGGGGAGGAAAATAGGAGCCAAAAACTTCATGGCGGGGGGAGGGCCTTGGTGAGGGGGGCGAAAAAAGGACTTGGACATTCTAAAATCTGGAGGTATGCAAAAAGTATTGCAGGATCTAGAAAAGTAAAGGACTTGGTGGGATGTCCGTAGTAAGAAGAGGAAAGAGGAAGGGGGGAAAGTATACCGCAGCCCGAAAAGCAAAGCGGGAAAAGTTGTCCATCATGGTTGTAAAGGGGGAGGGGGAGTGACTGATCTCACGGCCGAAAAGTATCGGGATTATCGCCAAAGGGGGATACCCTAAGTGGAGGTCTAGTCAAGCAAAGAAACTGGTGGAAAACAGAACACACGTGAAAAGAAAGAAAAGAAGATCGCCATTGCCTTTCCAACTGAGGGGGGTTAGGACCGAATAAAGGGTCAAAATGTACGTAAGGAAAAAACCACTGCATCTTAGAGATGGAGGAGTTCTGAACGCTCCGCAAGGGGGAAGGGCACCGGAAGCCGGTCGGAGAAGTAGTACAAGGAGGGGGGGGACAGCAAAACTACAAATGCGTCAATGAAGAGTGTTAATGCTCGACCGAGCGTCCGCTAATACAAAGATGGGGTAAACTAAAATATTATGATGATGGAAAAGGCTCAAACTAGGGACAAGAACCTAGAAGAAAAATCGAGAAACGACAAGAAAATCAAAACCTGGGGGGGGATCTCTCAAGCCAGGGATAGGAAATAAAGTTCGTACAGAGGGAAAAGGGGGACTGGACAAAATCTATCATATAGATAGCCTGTCGGGGAAGAGCTTCGTTCATTCTCAGGAGTCGGGTCAAATGATTGTAGCTCATTCTGAGAAAGAGGGTCCTAGAGAAAAAATACAACGCACCGGAGAAGAGGGAAGGAAATAGGCAAAAAAATCACCAAAGAGAAGGGCTTAAGGGAGTCTTTTTCAGTACATATGGATCTGTGAAGTAAAAAGAAATCCACCAAACGAGAGGTACGTGTAGGGGGAGAAGGATCGGACCGCTATAAGCACAGAGAGAGGGGAGGGGGGGGGAGGGATCAGAAATCAGGGAGATGAAATGCCCTCGACAGGTCAGGGGGGTCCAAGGCTCTTTTTAGAAGAGAGAAGAACATGAGACGACAGAGGTAGCACGCCAGACGAAAGACACAATGAAAGTCTTTGAAGTAACGAGGGGAGATTATAAGACCCGGACTCAGGGGCGACATTCGAGAGGGACCAGAAAAACGACGACGGACCCCGACCGAGTGGAAGGACAGAATAGAGGGTACCTTTCCCACAAAGAGAGAAATCGGACAGCTAAGCAGTGTGGGAAAAAAAAAAAACCCGCGAGTCGCAGAAAGCAACCGAAATCGCGTAAACAGGATTTAGGAGGGCGGATCTGGATGTCAAAGAGTGACAGGGAAGTAGAGAGGAAGGCTTCTTAATATGGGCCCGCGTAAGAAAAAAAGATACAGGTATAAGCATGGGGTAG
>Ga0179593_1340351_pt1 | contig 10235 bp, 8 predicted proteins | sample CZODoug2_1_08_16_FD_185931 | JGI IMG/M metagenome (GOLD analysis project Ga0179593, IMG submission 185931) | Vadose zone soil fungal communities from Angelo Coast Range Reserve, California, USA - CZODoug2_1_08_16fungal (PacBio error correction) | ecosystem: Environmental > Terrestrial > Soil >...
AACAGGAGGAATGGATGAGAAAGGGAAGCAAAGGCTACAGTAGATCATCTACTGGTATGCTTGAACAGCAGGGGGGGAAGTCAGACTGACAACAACTCAGACGAGTTGCCCGCCGTTGGTTGGACGACCCGAGAGCAAAAGAAAAATCGGCCGTGGGGGGGGGGGGGGGGGGGGGGGGGGGGGGGGGGGGTGCCCGAAGCGATGGGACAAAGATAGGACGCGCGAAAATACAAGAGTAATGACCGATCATAGTCGAGGGGAGAGACGTTGACCGACGTCAAGGGAATCGAGTGCTTCTATGGCAGAAATCGTCATCCGCAGCTGAAAAACAGCAGAAGGCCGAGGGAGAAAGCCGATCCGGAAGCCCCGTGAATGAAAGAGGAGCAGAAAAATAAACTATCTTCTCGACCTTGAGAGCTAAAAGAGAAAACGGAAAACATAGACACCACGGCAACACCAGAGGGACTCCACGTCGGAGGGGTCAGTCTGATAGGTAAAAGCTGGCTAAAGGGGAAAACGTCAGGGTTTCCCTGTTAGGCCGTGATGAGGGCGGGAAAAAAGGCAAACGACCTTCAGCGAGAAAGGTGGTCTGACACCAAAGCAGGAACCCGCGATGATAGAAGTGCCAGCACAAACGATCAACCCGGGCGGCAGAGAAGTCGGAAGTTAAAATGGTCTGCGGGGCCAGAAAGAAATAACCGGGGAACCTGGGTCAGATTAATCTTTCTCTACTGACGGTATGAAGCGAAAAAAACACTGGCCGACCTTGTAGGGGTCTCGCGATCAGAGGACTAATGGCCTAGTCGTGACCGCAAGGGGGCGCAATCGTAAATTCGCCACCGAAAGCAATTTCCTCCTTACAATCAAGCGACCAAGAAGGGAAAAAGGCACCTTTGTGGATCTGGAGACGTCTGCGTTCGCAAAGCCTGCGTCCCGGCAGAGCCACCCTCGAAGACGTCAACAAAGTCTACACAAGGCACATAGATAAGCCGCTCATCAAACGAAGGCGCAAAAGAGCGCACGGATCTCCGTGTGCAAAACGGGTGGAAGCTTTGGCTCGTGCCGTAAGGGAAAGGAAAGAAAACCAGGCGGAAGATCGGAAGAACGTACCACCGGTGGGGCCAAAAGAGGAGCTAAGAGAAACAACAACAACGGGTGAAAGAAGATAAGAGTGGCTGGAAGGCGGGAAGTAGGGTAACGGCTGGCGGCAGCGCAAGATGGTTCTCGTCGATCCCACTATCAAGCTCAACTGTGCAAACAAATCCAGTACTCGGGCGAAGAAGTCGGTGAGGGAGGAATGCTTGGAGGAGAACGGGGACTGGCTAACTTAATTGAAGTAGAGGGCGCGCACGGCCGAAGCGCCGTGGAGGCCGACGGTCTAGACCGTCCCACGGGAAACCGCTCACCCTAAAAGGCGGGGAAACAAAGGGGAAAGGGGGGCAGAAGACCTCGATCCTACGGACTGAAGACGTCGGACGGCCGTCCTCAGTCAAGAAAAGCGAGAAAGAGGATTGAACCTAAGAGGGGAAAAAACGGCGCAACGCCAGCAGAGACCGCTTACTCTTCAGGGGGATTTTACTAAAGAGAGAAGGTCCAGAGGGAAACATTTCGACAGTCTCGTGACACGGCCTGATGCGGTTTCGCGCTGGGGCTGAGAGAGATACAACAAAGGGAACTGCGCCGCGCCTGGCTCAGACCCAACTGTCTAGGGAGGAATAATACCGGTTAATTTGGGCCGAACCCAGAAGAAGCAATCCCGCGACACCTTACGCCTAAAAATCGGCGGAACTGTTTCATGCGCGTCGAGGGACGGAGTCTAGAGGGATTCCTAGGGGGGGGTCGATAGTGTGCAGCTCGGAAGAATATCTTTATTGAAGGGAGGGGAAGAAGGGGATACGAGGGGACGTATTCAAGAAACGAAGAAAAAAAACGGCGGAGAGGAAGGAAAAACTCCCGGGAATACCTGCCGGTGGACAGCTTTCCGGGTGTATAAATAGTTTCCTATCCAGCAAAGCAGCGAAGCTGCCCGGAGTCGCGGTTCCTCGAACGAAAGAAACAGACCGGCATTAAAACGCGGTCAAAAAGGAAAGCTGATCGGGAACGGAGCCGCCTAAACGCTTCCGCCTCGCTTTTAAGAAGCCCGCGGCCGCCGCTGCACGCTCAGGGAGAGACTGGAGGCACAAACAGACGTGGGGGGGGGGGTTTTCATCCTGTTAAAAAACGGCGCGTCAATATCTCCCTCAGCGGCTCGTCGCGCTTGAAGAGGACGAAGGAAAAAAAAATCACCGCAATCAAGGGAAGGCGCAGCAAGTGCTCACTGAAGTTTGACGGCAGGGGAGTTCAGCTTGAGCAAAGGGGAATCTCCAAAAAAATTACCGAAGGCGACTCGGCAGTGAATACAGAAAAAGCGAAGAGGGAAAAGTGTTGAGGCCGTGTCGACGGAACGCCACGGTTTCGGAGTAGAGGTCCCCGTCTTCCTTATTAAGGGGGGGAGACTGAGGCGAGGTAAGAATAGGCGCGGCCTAATGTATCGAGTAGTTGAGGGAAAGGGGAGGAACAGGGGGGGCCGTCAGAAAAAACATAAGACAGTCAGCGCATCGCCTTCTCTGAGAGAGGAAGAGTGACGAAGGCGAGCCGGAAACCAAATGGGGGCGCGCTTCCTCGGCGGGAGCGCGGAGGGAAGGGGGTGCACATGGTCTTTTTAGTCAAAGATCTTGTTTGATGGGAAAAACATACTTGGGGCGGAAAAACCTAGGAGGACAATGACGCGTACGCGACTAGTATCCACAAGTGCAAAACGCAGGAGGTCTCGATCGGAACTGCTCAGGAGTAAACAAGGGGAAAAGCAGCGCGCACGCAAAGCATCACACAAAAGTGCAGCTCAAACTCCGCCACCCCGGGGGCCGCCTCGCGTCACTAACTCAACCCAGAGGGGGTGTGGAGTGACGGTAATTTTCGCTCTCACAAGTAGGAACTAGAAGCTAAAGGACCGAAAAGCCAGGGGAGTGAGGAACTTTTTATGGAAAAGAATCTCGAAAAAGACGCTGATGTCGAAGACGGAAAGAAATCCAACGCGGACGGGTATAATTTTGGGGGAAAAGGGGTTTTTTCATTTAAAGCAATCCTACGGAGCGGCAATCAGATGAAACCGCAAAAAGCCGAGGACGTAACTTACTAAAAGGCCTGAAAGCCTGCCGCGTCAATGGGGGCAATCAAGTAGGATCTTTAACGAGAGAACAAGCGGAGGTAAAACAACTAAAACACAAAGAGTGATCCTGTCAAAGTCTTAAAAAGGGGAAGGAAGGGTTGCGGGAGGCCAGGAAGCCGCCAACAGACCCTGCAGAAGAAAGCGAGTCATCAAGAAGGACACACGAGGCCAAAAATCGAGCATCACAAAGGAATTGACAGCCGGGAAGTTGCTCCCAGAGGGGAAGTGGGGTGAGAATGTAGGTAGTCCTCGCGTGAGCCACTGCCAAGTTGGGAAAGGGAGAGGGCGAGACCTTATCGGAACGCTACGGCAGGGCAATTACTGTGCTGCTCAGGGGGAAAAAATCCGTCGACGGGGGGGGGAGGGGAGACGCTGCGCGGGGGAGGCCAGGGCTGGAGGGAGGCAGGAATCAACCAGACCAAAGAAAAAAACTAGGCACAAGTGGGGGCATGCTGAAAACTTCAAGTGAGACTCTAAACGACTGGAGCCGTGCCGCTTGATGGACCCGGTACAGCGGGGGGCCCAGGGACCGTCAGGTATGACTTCACAAGGGACGGAAGCGGGGGCGAGCGTTGGAAGCCCTCGACGCTAAGAGTCGCCGTGACTGCCAGCAGGGAAACCAACACCTGGCCCACTGCGTCAACAGTACCGTCCTTCTAGAAGCAGGCTTGGGGGAAGATGACTTTGAGGGAGGAATGAGAAGAACACGTGACGTCAAAAGCTTTCGTGAGAGGGGAAGAGGGGGAAACTTGAAAGCGCGAGCAGTACACGCCGCACGCTGGTGGGGAGGGGCGGGGTACGCGCGGCGGAAATTTGTCGGGAGCCGGTTCCAGGCGGTGGGGCTGGGCAAAAAAGCGGTGCGGGCTGCTGCTGGCCTTGATTGTGTCAGCGGCAGCGGGAATAGAAGAGCGGGAGTTGGCAATTGGGGAAGCGGTCAATCGTGTACTCCTAGGGGGGGGGGAAGATGAAAGTGGTATTGCGGGGAAAACGTGAAAGGGGCAAAACGACAATGACGCCGCGGGGACCAAGTGCTGCGAGACGCAAGGGCGAAGCGCAGGGAAGTCTGGTTACGTGCAAGTGGGCCTTAGGGTCAACGCCAAAGCCACGAGAAAAAAGGCCAAAAAAGCGAACGCTCAGGATTGCTAATGCAGGGGGGGAAAGGGAGCACACAGAGAAATGCGAAAGCGCCATACGAGTTGAACCCGAAGGAAATAAAGCCATCAAGGAGGGGACGGACGCGCTCAAAGCGCAAAGGCAACGTTGCGGGAAACCTTCCCACGAAGAGGTGAATATCGAAAAAGTGTGGTATTATCGTTCCGGAGAGGGAGGAGGGGCCGGTCAAGCAAGTTGGGGGAAAAGCAGATCGTAGGGAGCGGGTGCACGTGCTGCTCGGAAAAAAGATGCTGAAAAAAGTCGGCTACAGACTAAAGGAAAACGGAACGCAGAAGGGAGTGACTTCCGCTACCACAGCTGAAACGCCGTTGTAGAGACTGGAGCGGCATCGGAAGGCTGCGGCCCGAAATCGATGGATGAAGGGGATAGCAAGGAAGGGACCGAAATCAACGAGGCAATAAAGATGAAGTTCATTAGCTAATAAATATCCGAAAGGGAAATCAGACGAAGGGGCTCAGTCAAAAATAGTAAACCCGAACATCCGCACTCCACGAACGCAGGGCCGAGGCGACGGAAAAACGATAGCGCCAAGGCTCCGCCGGTGCGGTTTCTTTCGTAATACGGCGTGGATCGGAACGCACGTAGAATCTTAAAGAAAGAACTCGGAGAACACCCTCTTCAAGAACCGAATCTGAATGCAGACGCAGCAAGCTGAAAAGAAGCAAATAATCTCCAGCGACGGGTAGGGGAGCTGGGTGGCTGGCCGGATGTCGTCGGCACCACGGAACCGGTCCGGGGGGCGCCGACAAAGCCAGATACAGCAAGGCGCCCGGGAACTAGGGGGGATTTAGATCCCAGGAAGCACCACGAAAAGAAACTGCCGGGAAGGGGGCCTTCAGAACTTTGGCCAAAAACGCGACCAAAAAAAGGTCTGCGGGGCAGGAGGAGGGCACTTGAAAACACCAAACCAGAAAAAAAAAAAAAAAAGAAAAAAAAAACTCGTAAAGGACGTGCGCAAGGCTGCTGACTAGACTTTCGATGGCCTCTACACTAAAAGGAGGGCACAACCGGGCTCAAGAGGGAGAGGAGGAATCATAGTACTCAGGGGGAAAAACGGGCCGAAGGAGTCGTATGAAAAGAGTCTCTGCCCCTGCAGAAGCTTGCCGCCGACGGGGGGGCCGGCAAGGGGAAAAAAAACGTTTGAAAGAAAAAGACGTTCGCCACGGGCCCGGGCCATTCAAGGGACCAGAAACTCTAAGGCCACTCGGTGAGCGACGCGGTAAAAGGAACATCGACTTCGGCGGGAACGCCGCTCAGCAGCCCGTATCGGGGGGAGAGGCCCAGCGGTAGCTAACGGAGGCAAGTTAAAAAAGGCGCGTGCCGGGTCGAATACGAACAAAATAGGTCTTCTATCCAGCCAATAAAGCTGAAAGAAAACAAGTGGGAAAAAAAAAAAAAACAAAGGTATTATACAAGATATACAGGGGGCTTTACTAAGGGGGGGAGGACTTTTGAGCTTGCGCGCTCCGCTATGGGGTTCAGTAATCCGGCACTAGCACAAAAAAGGACTCGTGCAAAACGGGTGGGAAATCCCTGACGATAAGGAGGAAGGAAAAAAAAAACCAACAAGGGCTTGAATCGTCTTTCTTCCGGGAACGAAGATGGACGTGTACCGCAGGAGGTATCGAAAGGGTAAAAGGTCGGGGGGGGCGGGGGGAATATAAGGAAAAGGCGTGGCTAACTCCTAAGAGAGATCCACACTGTCTCACTCTTCTTGGGGGTCAACGGAGCATCTGGGGGGCGAGAGGGAAATAGGGGGGGGCAAAAAGACTCGAGAAAGCGGGGAAGGCAAAAGGGACTTCACTATCTCGTCGCGATGATCGACGAGACAACGTAGGAAATTTTACGGTCGGATGCCAGAAGCCCCAAGAAAACGGGAGGAGGGGGGATGACACGACGGCAATCAAAGGTCGCGTGAAAGGTTAGAGAGGCTACACGGCCTGGGAAATCGGTTTCAGGGAGTTGAATCTCAATCCCTAAGCGGAAAAAGGCGCAGCTGCCCGGGAGGAGAAGACGCGGAACGGGAATTTTCGAACGACCAGAAACGGAAAGCATCCCAGCGTCAAGAAACTGCAGCACCGATGGATATGGTCACAAACCGAAGCGCTGATCAAAGCGATGTCCGCGTGTTGGTTGGAGAAGTACGATTGAAAGAGCGGACGTGCGTTCGCCGAGACGAACGATCGTCGACCGAGAGACCGACCACAAGGGGGCTGAGCACTCATCGCAACCTCGCCGCGAGGGTCCGAAATGGAATCCATCAAAGCAGAGCTGCGAGGACGTCGAACGCTAAAACAAGAGCTTCGGAAAAAGCAAATACATGATGCCGTTGATGGCTAAGAAGGCAGTCTCCGAGCAAAGATTGGTCTGGCCAGGAACCTCGTCTCCGTTCCGCCTCCGTGCGATCAAAAACAAGCGGGAACATAGCAAATTGTGTAGGTCAGCCCGGGAATTACGAAAAAAGCGCGTTATAACCTCATCTCAGAGGGGGATGGGAGCCGAACAGATCTCAAGCACGGAATGGAAAAAAAAACATCACTTTCATCCGAAAAGTGACGATCGCGTGGGGAACCCAATGAGAGCCCAGAGTCAACGCTTTCAACAGATTACTAGATGAATCAGGAGGGGAAAATCAAAGGAGGACCAGTGGACGGTAAACCGCCCTGTTGCAACTAGCTCTTCCTTCCAGCCTGATGGGCAGGATTTGAGGACGCGGGCGGGAGGGGAAAAGGTCCAATTTATCTATAGGGGCTAACTGACCGGGGGGGGGAAGTCAGCGCAATCGAGCAAAGGGAAAGATATCTTTCGGCGGCAGGAGGGAGTAGAAAGCGACACAGGACGGACCAGAAAGGGGGGACGCTTACGCCCTGGAGGGCCGCAAGAAGGAAACGAGAGCATTGATCCTTTAGCACCTACGCTTGGTTTTACAGGATTTGTCTCAAAAAAGACTAGGGATTGAAAAACGAAAGACTAGTCTCAAATTGGCCGAAAAAAGGAGGTCGATCGCTGCAGCGGAACACAGAAGGGAAAAACACGAACCCCGGGACGCCGAACCCCAGAAGCAGGAAAACACGGAATCCGCCGCGCGTCGCCGGGCCAACCAGCGTGCGGAGGCCTGAACACGAGGCTAATTTTCTCATCGAGTCGGTCTAGAAAAAACTGCCAGGGGGGCGACAAGTGGTTTCTTACGATGCTGGACAGTCAACGCTCCGCGAACTTACAAAAAGCCTTGGACTGCGAAAGGACTCGGAAAGGGGTGAAGAAGGGTGGGGTCATGGCTGACTGGGGGGGGGCAGGACTCGCGCGGGAGCCGGTACAACCTCGGAAGAGCAACCCCTCAACGCGTGGGAGGACTACCTGAACGACGTGGCAAAAAGAGGAGTCAAAAAGTGGTTCATCAAGGGCGGAATAAAAAGTTAGTCAAAAGGAGAGGCGGACAAAAGCAGGAGACGGGAGGGTGAGGGAAAGGCAATTCTTCACCTGGGCAGGGATGGGGGAAGTGAGGAATGCCTATACGGGGATGTCCTTCGGCCAAGCGATGAAGAGGTCGACTCCCAACACTGTCAGAGAGGGGCAGCGATCAAAAGAAGCCCGAAATTTCCATGGGGACCGTAGATTGGATCCTCAGATCAGTTGAGATGACGATAAACTCCATTTTGAGGGGCCACAGCCACTGTTCGGAAGATCGAAATAAAAAAAAAGCTTACTCGCTAAGGCCTGTACGGTGTTCTGAGCGTAGGGGCCAGTAGCGGGGGGACGAGGAGACGACGCGGCTTCTTTCAGGAATGGCGGATAGGCAGAATGCCAGCCAATCCCTACAATGTTTTAAGTGAGAAGAAGTTGCCGCGAGGGTTCTGCTGCGGGGAGACTGCCTCGTTGGCAGAACTGGTTCCTTGGACCACTGTGCAAAAGAAAAAAGAGGAAGGACAAACCCGAGTCCTTAACACGTTCCTAGAGGAGGGGCGAGGGCAGAGGGCCACGACGAGGATTAAGGGGAAAGCAGCATGACCACCCAGAAAGATCTGAAAAGGGCTTCAAGGTCTTTAATCGCCTTAGTGGCTAGGCGGAGATCGAAGAAACGCGGGACCATCTACTTTGACTTCGAAAAGACGCAGGCAAGAGGAAAAAAGTCAAAAAGAGGAAAACGGGGGCGTCGAGAAGGGACGGCCGCTTTGTGTGGGAGGCTGGGGAGGGGGAAAAGGGAAGTGGGGGGATTTGCGCACTACGCGGCATAACGGGGAAAGAAATGCCTATTATGACGCAAACGGGGGAGTAGACTTGGTACTCCTAAGGGGGGGGTGGGGGAGGAGTAAAAAAATTTGGGGGGTCACACACACGTTGGGAAAAAAACGGGAAAAATAAAATTGACAAATGGAGGCACGCGGCCGCAGGGAACGCAGGAACCCATTGAGGTGTTAAGGGCTTAAACACGATTTGAAACACATAGAGGGCAGGGCAAAAGATGCGCGACGACCAGGGTTGCGGCTCGGGCACCGGCGCCACGTAGGAACTCAAATACCTTCGAAAGGCGCCTACGTGCCTACCCGGCCAAAAAGGAAAAAATGAAATGGAAGGAAGTAGGCTCGTCTCAAAAAAAAACGGGGGGACTGCCAAGAGCCCTGGCAAAGAAACTCCTTTTGATATCTTCAATGAGCGCTGGTCGGGGACATGCACTAGAGAGGGCGATTAAAGGAGATGTTCAAGGCTGGACGCAAGCAGGGTGCCACCGGGGGAAAGCGAAGGCCGATGCAAGTAGGCGCGGCGACACATTCGGGGAGTGAGCCTCTATTTGGACGCAGACAGCCTCGGAGAGTGAGGGAGCTATTCGTCAAGAAAAGGACCTAAAACAACGCGACAATCCAACCGTTGGGGGAGGAACACGGCTCGGCAGCAGGAGAGGGCGCCTAGGAACCCTAAATGTGATGGGGACATCTTATATACGAAGGGTCCAACCTCTAGAAATGAAACCCCCTAAGCTCTCTTCGGCAGAGAAAGGGTAAACGCAGCTATGATCGGCAATGAACACCTGAAAAAGCCGCCACTCTTAATCAGGCAGAAGGACGACGCCGAGACCTGCGGCCGGCTTGCACCGGTGCGTAGGGTCTTAAATTCCGATAAGGAAAGGATCGGAGGAAAAAGGGAAAGTCCGCGAGAGAGTGAAGCACCTCTCGAAAAACACCAAGCTTCCAAATCATCGCCGCGGGGAAAAAATAAAGTGAAAGCCGCTACCTCGAGTGGAAGCGTAAATCCAGGATTCTTCCTATTGGGGGCGTGAAAAAAAAACAAACAGGGGCACCTAATCTCCCATTTGGGCGGGGAGCCGCAAAGCGCGGTATGAGTGAAGACAAAGAAAAGAAAAGCCCACGCCCAGGAAAAAAGGTAGAACCGTGTCGCCGGAGTCGGGGGTAACTGGGTCAACCTGCCGGAGGGCGTCCCATCGGTTCGCGCTCGGGGCGGAACGGGCGATGGCAGCGACCGAACCTGGAAAAGGCTACGGGGTCGAAAAGGAAAGTGAATAGGACGACGGAAAAACGTAAGTAATGGGGGCCGCCGCGTAACGGGATAGAGGAACCGTAAGAAAAGCAAGGAAGGAGGGAAACTGTAACTAACGGGAAGTAAGGGGGAGGGAGGCTGACCGTAGGCGTTCCCACAAGGGCGGGCCTTCCGGCGCATCTGGGGCACCATCTCTCAAGACGTACCTGTAACTCGTTACAATTCCAGGATTTCGGGAACCGGGTCAAGGACCAGCGGTCTAAAAAGGTCGGGGGGCCGTGTTCACAAGGACTGGCTCTTTCCTTATCGAAAAAAACCATATCGGCGCTCTGAAGGGCAGCCGTCCGACCGAACAGCCTTG
>Ga0179593_1443801_pt1 | contig 10235 bp, 11 predicted proteins | sample CZODoug2_1_08_16_FD_185931 | JGI IMG/M metagenome (GOLD analysis project Ga0179593, IMG submission 185931) | Vadose zone soil fungal communities from Angelo Coast Range Reserve, California, USA - CZODoug2_1_08_16fungal (PacBio error correction) | ecosystem: Environmental > Terrestrial > Soil >...
GGAAAGACGGGAAAAGCCGGGGGGAGGGGGAGAGCCGCCGAGGTGAGATGGGAGATGGGGGGCGTGGGCCTGGAGGTACAACGAACGTCGGTGATGGAAGGGGGATACCATAATAAGGAAGGGATGGGGGGGGGGGAGGTCGTATGACCTGCGGCACATTCCTCTCGTAGAGGTCAGCCGGGTTTCGCGTCCTCCCGGGGTCGTCAAAATTAGAGGAAGGTTGACTGGTCGAAAGCGCGTCTGAGAACTTAAGAGGGTCATACTGGCCTGCCGAGACAGTACGAGGACGAGACAGAAAATAGGCGTCAAGCGCCGAGATCACGGATCGGTGAGATTACATAGGTTGGGAATCTACCGAGAACTTGTAAAATGTCACCATTTTCATTTCCGTGGACATCATATCAGTTCGGAGGAGGAACAGATGAGGACGCTTCTGTTGTGGATTGGGGGGTTCACTCTGAAGAAGGCGAACCTGAGCCTTCGGGAGCCATCTAGTAAAGTGGAAAGATTGCAGGGGTCCGGTCTTAAACCTTTCTGTCTGAAAATAAAGGGGGCCTACCTCGACACGCACACTCTGCCACGAAAAATAGAACGCCATCGATGGAAGCCAGTGCAACAGATCGCTTCCTACAAAAGGTTAGAACAAGGGGGAAATACACCGGTGCCCGGGAAGGAAAGGTGCAAAGGGAATCTCCAATCAGGGCGGGACGTCGATCACAAAACCCCCCCCCCACCCCTTCAGTGACAACAGCAACTTGTCCGTCGGGTGAAGGTAAGAGCGGCGCGACCGCTCAACAAGCCCCTTGCCCGGACTGGACTTTCACCCGCTCCAAAAACAGAAAACAAAAAGAGACAAGACACAACAACAAAGAAATAAACTTCTTAGGAAAACAGGTGCGCCCAGCAAGCGGTAAGGAGCCTGCTCGCTCTGGAAAACAACATGCATCTATGCGTTTCCAAAGGAACGCTGGGCAGAGGAGGCGCCGGGTGCACAGTCACTAGGGCAGGATACCGCACAGCGAAAGACCACTAATCGTCGACGACCCTTGGTCAGGACCCGCCTCTGTCGGAATGGCAGGGGGGGTGGTCGGATCTCCGAAGGCATTAAAAATCCTTGTGTTGACGCCTGATCACTACGGGGAAGGCCATCGGCAACGCAGCTTCTCAGCGAAGTAGTAGAAATGGAGGAGCGTGGGAGGACACCTTACAAGCTGATATCTCGAAAAACGCGGTCAACGACAGAACCCGGAGACATATTACACCTTATACGCGGAAGCGGAAAAGGGCCTGAAGCAACAAAGGTAGCGGGCGGAATCGGGGAGACCTGGTAAATGGAGGAGAGGACGGACGCGATCTTTACCAAGAGTGCTTTCCGTGGCTTAAGGCAAAAAGAGATCCGAGGAAAGACCCAAGGCCGAAAAAATCAGCGGGCGAAAGAAAGACGATTACCATAAATTCTTTAAGGTGTGAAAAAACGAAAGGAATCCGGGCGTTCAAAACGGGGGGGGGGAAACAACCGTGAGCAGGAGGAGAGAGAGAACTCTGCTGTGGAAAGGAAGAAGAGCATACTCTAATCGCGAATGGGAAAATAAAAAAGAAAAAGCACAGAGGGATCTCATCAGAGTCGTCGGGGAATTTGGGTGACTAAAGCTACGAGTGACGGGTGGTGAGGCGTACCTGAGCCAGAAAAAGTTGACGGCCCCGCCTGGGCGCGGGGTAGAAAGGGTCGAAAATAAAGTACGTTTGAGGAAACGACAGGCGCTCCGAAGAAGCGTCTTCACCGAATTAGGAGTCCGGACCTCCCGAACCTTGCGTCAGACGATCTCTCGGCCATTCAACTGAAAACTGTAGTACTCGGCCCCGCTCGGTCATCCGCGAGAGAGGGGACCGAAGGAAAAACAGTAGCGTCAGAACAACAGGAAGGGACTCTTGACACCAAGTCGAGGAGTCAAGGCAACAAAACATAGGTGCACTTTCATCCTTCTTAATTCCGAAAAAACCGAGAAGAAGTTTAGAAGAACGGGGACAATGCTCTCCGGGGGAGGGTGACACCGATAAAGAAGAACCGGGGAGAGAACCGCCTCTCCATTAATTCTAGAGACAGGGGAGGAAAACTGTGAGAGCCCAAAATAAGCTCTAACGGGTACATGCTGCAAGAGGGGAGCTCAGAAAATCGGAGGGAATATGGACCCGCTAGAACTGCAGGGGGGGACGAGGGAAGGAAATTGGAGAGTGACGCGCCTCCCCTATGACCGCTCGCGTAGACGGATCACGCGCCTTCTTCAGGATCAGTCTATCGATTTAAAGACGGGGATGAAAGAGGCTCAATGAGCCAGTCATCAAAAGCCAGAAACAGTTCCGGGAACGGAAAGGAGAGATTCCTCTCCGGCAGTTAGGCAAGGAAAATGATGGAACGATCCTCTTTGGGATCTTATGGGAAAAGGGAAGACGCGGGAGCAGCCCCTAGTCCAACGTCGCCACCGAGGCTCCAGGAGGACCGGGAGAAAAGGGGAGTTCACGATTCCCAATACCCTCAAGAAAAAGCTCGCGCTGGGATTCGAAAGGTTCCTACTGTCTCTCATCAGGGAGAAGAAAAGGGGGGAAGATCTACGAGAAAAAAAAACGTATGAGTAAAGAGAGGATCCGTCCGGATCTCGGAACCACTGCGGCGCGAAGTCGAAAAGGAACCAGCCCGTTCTCTCGGACCCACAAAAAAGTACTCCTCTGAAAAAAGTCAAGTTAGCTTGGAAGTCGTGGCAAAGGGGAGAAAAGAAGGAATGGACGCCGCCGGGGGGCCGGGGTCGGAAACTATGTGCTGGCAACCCGGAGGGGGGACATGGTCGATCGCCTATTCCGCATCTTCAAACAACCGCCGAAAGACCATGCACGACAGCCGGAAGGAGCCTCCTTGGAGAGGACGCGAGGAAGGATGGGACTTGACGGATTGCATGTTAGAAGCTGTATCAATTGAAGAAAAATAATGATCGTCGAACCTCTGCGTATATCAAAAAAGTGCTCATATCAAGGGAGAGGACGAGCAGGGGGTCATCTTGGGAGGGCAAGAAAAGAGCCTAAGAAAAACAGTCTACTCCAGGCACTCCTCAAAACAAAAAGAATGTCCGCAGGGGGAAGGAGAGAAGTACGTCACTCCATAAAGTCGCCGCGTGCTTCTTCTGAAAAGTAACCCCCCCTGGGATACCTAGAGAGGAAAAATCTAAGAGGCGTGACTTACCAGGAGACGGGATGTCAAGCAGAGCCCCGGAACAGGGCGTTCTGCTTGGTCACAAGATGAGAAGTCCTGGCGAAAAATGGGAACGGACTGACGGTGGTCCAGATACGCCGGGACCTGTTGCGGGGTGGAAGACGCGGGGGGGTCCGAGGCAGCAGGAGTTTTATCAGCTCACGGTTGCTGAAAAGGAGGGAGGCTTCTTCAGCCGGATGAGAGAAGGTCGACGACCAGTCAAGGCCTGGAAAAGCTCTCCTGCCCTAGTTGCGGAAATCTAATTCTTGTACGAAGCGTCGTCACTGGAGCTCAGCTACTGTCCTACCAACGTTGGAATAATCAAGGTTCACTGAACGCACGCTGGGAGAAACTGGGCGAGCCCGAAAAAGGGGGGGGGCGAGCAGATTATCCACACATACGTGGTCAACCACTGAAAAAGGAAATCTGCGACTAGAGGAGCGAGAGGATGGGCTCAGGAATGCCTATCGAGAAGGTCGCGGGGGCTATCGCGCTTGGGAAAACCCTTTTCTACCGACTGGGAGGAGGGGGTTTCCTCGAGCTAAACGCAAAGGAGGAAAAAAAGGAAAAAACGAGCCAACCCTGAAAGATCGGGATAGAAAATATACCCCTCTTTGTCAGAGAAATGTTCGCGGGGAACGGGAAAAGAGGGAATATGGATCATTCCATCGAGAAAACACCGCTTGCACTCAGTCAGTGAAGGCCTGAAAAGACCTAGGAACCCGCCTAAGCGCATGCAAAACAGAGGAATGTTGATTTCAAGGGAACGCTTAATCTCGGTCAACTTTTGAGACAGGAGGGGGGAGTGGAAGGGCTACGCGGGGCAGACGAAGGGCAGCTTTGCGAGTGATTCCACGGACTCCAAAAAGGCAACTACTTTGAGAAAGAGCAGGACGTGAGGAGGCAGAGGTCGGGGGGAGCCTGCACCACAAAACTAGGCTTCCTCGAGGAGATCGAAAAACAAAGCTTCCGAAATGGGGAAAAAGTAATCACGTTTTCGAAGGGGGACTCTTGTGGCTCGGGTATCGGGGAAACGAGGAGTTCCTGCTAAACCCTAAAACATAAAGATTTTCACCATCTTGTCTCGAAGTATCCCGGGACTGGGGGGGGAAGGGGCGATATGCATCTCCGTACCTCAGAATTCTCACAGGGGAAGGGGCTAACTACTACTATTAGCAAGGAAACTGAGGTAGCGGGAGCATTTGGTTCTGGGCGATCCTATGGGGGCGAGGTAGTTGTAGGGAGGTCCAGCGAAACCTTCGAGGAAGTAGAACCATGCCGGTCCATGTCGATGATGAGAGGGAGGTGAAGATGGAGCTGGATGCGCGAGGGGACCCGCGGAGCCGTGTTGAAGTGATGGGAGTTAGAACTGGTTAGCAATGGGTAAAATCAGACTTGATTACGGAGGGAAGACCGGGACTCGTGGGGGGAAAAAGGGGACTGTAGTACATGATTGGGGGAAGAAATACTGTCGTTCAGAAGGAAAAAACCGATTCCAGGGAACTCTACATCGAGATCTCGCGCTCCTTTAGGCCGGTACTTATAGGAAAGGACCTCCTTCGTCCCCCGAAAAACCCTCCTGTCATCTCGACGCCGGAACTCGTAGGAATGAAAAGTTCACCGCTGCCCGTTTCCCGGCCAGACTATAACAGGTCTCGTACACACGGAGTCAGGGAACGAGGGGGGTCTCTTAGGGGAAGACGACTAAATCGAAGTATCAACGGGCCGCGCAAGCAGAAAGGAATAACATAAGTAGGGAGATCTCGTAGTTCACAGGCGACTATGGTGGTTTCCAGTAATTGACACAAGGTTACGGTTAAAGGAGTGGCTCTCTTGCAATGGCAGATTCTAAACTCTCCAGGGAGGTTACACTCCAAAGGGAGACGGAGCTCAAGAGGGCTGGTGATACTGACTAATTATCACTTGGGGGATCGGGTGGGTTGAGGAAACATTGTAGCTTTCACTAAGGAGCAGGGACAAGAGGACTAGAAGGGCAGACGTCATCTCCTCGTCAGTCAGCAACTTTATTACCAATAGAGCGGAGTGTCGAAAAACTCCAGTCTATGCCACTCCTATCTGTTCGCCTGCCTTGTGCACCGAGCTCGACAGAGAAGACCGAGACTTCTAAGGGAGAAAAACGAAGTAACTCTCACCAGGTGGGGGGGGTTACCCAGAGCTACGAGAGTCCACATGCCGGGAGGGGCGAAAACGTTCCCTGCAGAAGGGTGCGATACACCAAAAGAGCGGGACCTCACCGATGAACATACGAGGTGGGGACTGCGGCGAAATCTGACCGGAAAGTGAATACGCAGAAATCGGGGCGTCGGCGACCATCCAGAGGATGGACAGGGAGCCGCATTTGGGACGAGAAACGGATATAGGAACCGGGTAGCCGGGCAGCCTAAAGCATTCTGCTTCGGCTGTAGAACCTCTGCGGAAGGCGGCGGGGGTGGACAAGGAGGAAAGGGATGAAAGCATCCAGGCGCCGGCGTGAGAAGCTCCAGTTGACGAAAGCGTGGAAGGGTGACCGGGGGGGGACCGTGCGGTAGTCACATACCCGTTTTCAGACTCCACAGGTGGAAACAAGAATTTGCGGGAGCATATATCACCATCGGGTGAAGTCACACCATCCAAAAATGCTAAACTCAAGGCACCGTAAAAGTTCCATAAGGCTGGCGTGAAAAGCTGAAAGCTCCATCTAAATCGAATGCAGACAAAGAAAAGGTCACGTCTGGACGGAGGATCCTTTCCTGGCCATCCACAGCCCCGGAAAGGCATATTCGTCGGGAAAGCGTGACGTCAGGACTGTCCACACGGCTAGGCTTGAGTTAGGAGGACTTGCTGGCCGAGGTAGAGCTCAGGCTAGCCTGAAGACACCACTATTCCTTAGAGAGGGATCGTACACTGGTGAGATTGAGGGGTCGCCGGTGGCCGGCAGCTCCTCGGCTCTCCTGCTCGCAGGACTGACACGCAAGGGGAAAAGAGGGTTCTAAGAATCGGTAAGAGTACGGGGTTGGTACGATCGGAAAAAGCAGCCCGTTGGGGGGGTACTCCGAGCAAAAACGGTGGGACCGCGCAGAAAAATGATTAGGGACGCAGCGGCTCGGTCGGCGCCGTTAGAAAATCTCCAGAAAAACAGGTTGACATCTATGCCCACGCGGTCGCCTCAAGAAAGTGACAAGACACCGTGCCGCACGCGACTCAGGAAAAGGGAGGCAGCCAAAAGCGGGCGGGCGGAACCGGCGCCTGGTCATCTTAGGAGGAAATCGATCTCTCATTTAGCCGCGCCAGAGCCACGCGGACTCCGAAAAAAGATCTTCTCAACGTAGGTCGAGAGTCAGTGAGGACATGGACGCAGAAAATATTAACCACCAGCGCCGGGTCCGGCGTAGAGGAATGAAGGCGGGGCGCGGGAAAGTAAAGCAAGGCGCCAGGCAGAGAGCGGATCCGATCTCGAAGATCTCAGCGTCTAGAACCGCCCCCCTTATGGTGGCTGAAGGAGGGGGGGGGGAAGCGAACAGTCGATGATACGCAAAAGGTGGCCCAGCTTTCTCTTATCCAAGATTGACAAACTGGGTTTTGGGCAAGGGTGACTAGACTGCTCACCAGGGTAAGAGCAGGTCAGCCGTATGTAAAGAAATCCCTTCAGACCTCCTATGGCCATGCCCGGAACTGGGTAGTAGATGGGACGCCAGGAGCCTCAGAGGCTTCGTCCCCTAAAAGTAGAGTCATGAAAATGAACTTACAGCCTGGTCAAAAAAAAAAACATAAATCAACAGAAAATAGCCGGTAACCACAGTTCATCAGGGGCCTTCAATCCGGCTAATAGGTAGGAAGGGGGGTGCGCCGAATCGGGGAAGGTCAGGACCTCTTCAAAAACCTACTTATCACATAATAAAAAAAAAAAGAAGGGCAGAAGACTTCAAGGTAGGTACACTGGGGGAATGAGTCGCAGAAGTACAGGGACCGCGTCTTGGGGGAAAAAGGTCCTAACCTCGCGGGGGAAAAAAAAAAGCGTCGAGAAGAACGAATGTTCGGTCATAAAAGGACAAAAAAAAACAGATGAAAAAGACTCGCAGGCGCGATAAACGCGAAAGGCGATGAGAGAGCTCTCAAGTAGGAAGAAATTCCGCAGGATAACCAGGTCGCAAAAACGCACAGCCCACCTGCCCTGTGACGAAAAAAAAATGATCGAGCTGCCAGGTCAGGGAATGGAAGAGAGGCGGTAGTCGCGGACGCAGGTGAGGTGGGGTGATCCCTTCCTCCGAGGACAATAGGAGCGCCAAAGAAGGACGCAGGGAAAAATGAGTGGCAAGGAAAATAAAGACGCCTAGGAAGCAGGCGAAAGCTGACTGCTGTGGAGCACGGTCGTGGGTTTACAGGACTTCAGCAAAAAAAACGGAGATCATGGGAAAAAAGGACACAACAACAACTGATATTGAGGAAAGAGAGAGGGATAAATATCTAGCCCCTCGTGCTGCAGAGTAAAAAAAAAAGGAACGACCTAGCAAAGCACCAGCGGTCCGAAGGTGACGCAAGAGGAAAAGGACGGCTGGGAGCGTTCAATCCTTTTGAGACCGCGTAAACTGGCACGGACGCCACCGATCTGGAGGAATCGGCCTAGGGGATCCGCGGCGACCGGAAAAAAAGAGAAGTCCGAAGTATGCTGCGTCCGAGACTCCACCATCTCTGTCAAAAAAAAATGGCCGAGCAGAGGCCTGGCCTGCACTATTGCGGGAGGACGAGATTTACTGGAGAAAGGAGAAGAGTGACCGAAGACGAAAAAAAGAAGGAAGCGCGAAGGCGCGAGATCGCCGTGAAAAATTATCCCGGATGCCTTCCTCTGAGCTTGGGGAAAGGGGAGGTAGCAAAGAAAAGAGAAACTAAGACGACCGAAGTATCATGAGGGCCGAGGAGTCCAGGACGAGGTGGAGATCTACCTCGTACGTGCCCTCCAGAATCTAAAATGCCGGCTGACGAAGCCGCACCAGGAGTACGGCCGGAGCCCGGAAAGAAAGGAGGTTCTCCGCAAGGGGCAGGCTCTGGAGTGAACCAGCCCCACAGTCTAATGACTTTGCCGGTCGCAACAAGAGCGAGGAAGGAAGACGGCTGCCGAAAGCCGGGTCCGGTAAAGGAGAAGCCGTGCTGTGGTTGGACTTAAACGAAAATGCCGTCCGGACTGGGGATGCCAGAGACGTAACGGCGTGTCGGCAGGAAGACGACTAGTCTACGAAACATGGTCCGGGCTAAAAAGCACGGCGGGAGGCGGAAAAAAGGGTCGTTGAAACCGGCTATTGAAAAGCAAAAAAAAAGAAAAACAGAAGAGGACAGAAAACCCACGTCTAGGTGGAGATCAGGAAAAACAGAACCGCGGGTCATTCCCACAAAAAAGGGTTCGGAGAGGACTGGGTTCGATCCAAAATCGCCCCAGACTCCATCCCCCTCAACGCATATCTGCAAACCAAAACGCAGGATTGTGGGTCTCTACTAAGAGCGATCTAGGCTTTCTTGGGTCCTTCACGTTCTGCGCGGGCAAAAAAAACTATTTCCTGCCAGTGCGACTGTGGGGGGTTTCCGGGCTGGAGAAAGAAAAAGTCAGTGAGCCCACCACCCGGGACCTCTGCGGATCAGGGAAGATGAGGGGAGCATATCAGGAGGGGGAGTAAACGGCTTCTCTTATCTGGCGTCAGACTCAAATCCGCAAACTAGGCGAGACGGGCAGCATCTACGCCGAGGAAACCTCAGGAAGGTCCTCAGAGAGATGCGGTCAGAGCATGGTAACCGCGGGCCGTTGCACCGTTCATAGCGCACTCAAGGAGGGAGAAATAGACCGGTGGGGGAACTAGACTAGCCCGCTGCTGGGCGAATTTCACCCGGCCTCACCGGAAAAAGCTGCGAACAACTCGAGAAGCTGTGCTGAGGGAGCGGGCCGGACACGGGATGCAGAAAAAAGAGGCAAAACAAAAAAAAGAAGGGGAGTTCCTGCTATGGGCTATCGGACACCCCACCAAAGTCGAAGAGGAGAGGGAGAAACCACCGGGCCTATTAAGGGGGCAGAGAATTGTGCCGATCCCGAGGTGGGTGGCAGAACACCAGGCGCTCTGTGAACCCTGTGGCAAGATGCAATCCTAAAGTCTGGTGGCAGGAGGGAGCATACTCGAAAACCAATTCTGGGCGAAAGGGGCGGAATCCGACTACAAAAGTGAGCCAGGGAGGGAGTCTAGGAGCTGCTCCTTTGGGTCGCTTCCTCTCAAAGGGGCTGCCGAAGGTGCTGGGGAAAGTTGGCGGGTTGCCGCCCGGAGCGGCACCGAAGCAAATTCGGATTGGAAATGACAGATGAAGATGGAGCGGCAGGCACCGGAGCCTGCGTGCAACGGTGGTCTTCTTTTGAAAGGTCGGCCGGGGATGGGAGGAGTTCAAGAAGTGGGCGGGAGGCGTTGAAGCAGAAGAATTTTACATGTTAAAAAAAAGGGGGAAGGCGCCATTTTATGGTCCAAGAAGAGTCAAGGGCCCCCCCCAAGGAATTCACGCATGGAAGAGAGCGCGACGCGGCGTTGCGCCGGGATTCAGGAGCGATTCTACTAGACCCCCCCGTCAGTGACGGAAGGGGGGAATACTACTACTGCAAGGGGAACGACCCGTTACGGCTGCCTTCAGCCATAAAGACCGTGAGCGTAAAACAACTTCTTTCCCTTGACTCGCGCCGCTCTAACCGCTCAGAAGGTCACTGCCGCGGAATAATCAGGCGCGACCAAATACCAACATCGCGAGGGGTCTCCGAGGAGGGGTGTTCGCCACTCAGGTAAAACTTTAGGGGGCCGGGCTCTCTCAGGGTAACTCAGTCGAGACCCACGCCTTCAGTGGGCCCTAAAAGGTCTACGTCTTCATCGTGTAGAAGGAGAGGGGTCGGAGAGATTCCTATACTCAGGATGAGGGAACGAACGGGCTCCAACGATTCGACTTTGCCGAGAAATCGGGAAGTAAAACAAAAAAT
>Ga0179593_1456254_pt1 | contig 10235 bp, 10 predicted proteins | sample CZODoug2_1_08_16_FD_185931 | JGI IMG/M metagenome (GOLD analysis project Ga0179593, IMG submission 185931) | Vadose zone soil fungal communities from Angelo Coast Range Reserve, California, USA - CZODoug2_1_08_16fungal (PacBio error correction) | ecosystem: Environmental > Terrestrial > Soil >...
GGGTTGGGGGGAAGGAACGAAAAAGGATCCAGCGTGGCATCGGCGAGGAGAAGAAAAGGGTTGTCCGCAATGTCGGCTCAGTTTTAACGGCAATTTCAATCGGGTATCGGGGGCTGCATGGGGAACATCGGCAGGAGGGGAGAAGGTTAGAATTGAAAGCTTGATGGGGGTTAGGAAAAGGGGGGGAAGGGGGGAAAAAGGGGGGGGAGGAATCTCCAGAACGAAGGTCCGAATTGTGATTCGACTAAGCTTAAAAACTCTACGAGACTTCAGGATGGGCCAAAAAAGGGAGCAAAAAAATGGGGAAGGTGCTGGAAGGCGTGGGTAAGAAAAAACAGCGATCGCCGAAGGGTGATGTCTATTTCCTTTTACGACTCAGACACGTAATAATTTGAAAAGGAACCTATCTCTTCAAGCATCCCCTTTCCGAGGGGAGGGAAAAAAAAGAAGAAAGGGCAAAGCCAAAACAGGACCAAATCACGACCTGCTATAAAAGGAAGAAACGAATTCTTAGAAGAGTGGGGTAAGGTACATAGCAACTTTTTCGGGGACAGGACGACGCATGTGAAAACGGCAGCAGGGAGGCCAAATTAAGACCGCATTCGGTCCTCGTTAGGGCCTGAAATTGCCAACTCCGAGGCTCAAGCCCGCAGGAAAGGATGGAAGCCGAGGAAAGATCAGACGTTACAAGTCCTCGCATGTCTAAGAGGAAGGAGGAAACGAAGCGAGTCTATGGGAGAAAACCCACCGCATCACACCCTCGAATTCTAAACTTCACGTCGAAATGAAAATGCAAAAGACCCTCCCCGCCGAAGAGACCGAACTCCTAGACTCCACAAATCAGGAAAATACCCCCCAAAAAAGTTCTAAAAAAAAAATCCTGGTGAGACAATCGAAGACTTACGGAAAAGAGGGGAGACGGACTGGGGGGGATAGCCGGGAGAAAAAAAAGAAAGAACAGGAAGGGGGAAAAAGGTGCGAAATGCCTCTTTGGCCAGTCCATATCTCAATAAAGATCTTCACCTACAGCACACGCCCGAATAAAGGGAAGGAGGAAAGGGGATAAGTGGCGGCGGGGGAAAACAAGCCCATCGGGAAAAAGGAAACGCGGGATGGGGGAAGTCGTCGGGGGGTGAAGTAAAGACGTTAACGACCAGCTTCTAGTCCATCTGAAGGACCGCGACATAGCGGTAGACGGCAGAAGGGAAAAATCCGATCGCCCAGAAACTGGCAAAAGAGGAGAGAGCAAGCAGAGGGTCAAAATTCTTCTGTTCCATTTGGAATGAGCGCTCGGCCAAGGCAAACGACACGAAGGGAAAGAAAGGTCCTAGAGGGTAAGTCGGCATGGACGACAAAGGAGGGAAAAGGGTTATGGAATGCCGGAGGAGAGTCGATCTTATCGTGCCGAAAGCAGGAACTCAACATTTTTCTTTAAGCAACTTTCAGAGATGGGGCCAGAGGGGAAGAAAAAAAGGTGGCCGAGGAAGAAAAATGAGAAAAGAGGGGACGCTAAGTCTCATTTCCTACACGGATTAAGACTCATGTGCCGGGCAAGTTTGTGGATACTGTGGGAAGTAACACTTGGTCACATCAGGTTGGGAAAGTCCCTTCCCGCGCCTCTGTTAAGCATCAAGGGCAGTTCCTCACTGTGATGAAGGGTCCCCGCAATCGAGGAATAGGGGTCCCCGAACAACCATGCACTGTGGCTAGAACACTGAAAAGGGGGAGGTGGCCGGGGAGCAGGAGTTTGGAAGAGGGGCAACACAAGTGGCGGGGATACAGGAAGAAGCAAGACAGGAAGGGGACAATAGGAAAGAATTGCTCTCCCGAAGCAAGCTGAAATTCACACGGTCCAGTTCGTCAAGCGAAGACCTTCCTCTACTCACAGTTCGACTTGGGGGGGGGGAAAGGGGAAGAGAAAAGCAAGATGGGAGGAATGTATCCATCGGTGGTTCCACTCGTCACAAACAACGGGAGAGTAGAAAAAAAAAGGAGAGGAATAAGAGAGAAACCAGCAGAGGGAAAGAAGAAATACCACTTTTCGGTTCCTGCCCACCAAGAGCAAGTGAGGAGGTCATTCTCTTTGAAGACCGGACAAGTGCCTGGGACATACAGGGAGGAGAAAGAAGAGAAATTTCAGGGGTGGAAGCGGGGGACGTGAGGGGGAGAGCCGCGGCTCGCCCGACCTTTTTTTCGCTGCCAACGAATGGAGACTACAGGAGCAAAAAGTAGGGAAACGAAGCCCTCACGGGCTATTGTGTAAACCGACTTCGGATAGGGGCGGCGTACGAAAACTCCGGTCCAGCTACTTGAGCTGACCAAGGCGGAGAGGAGAGGGGAGAAAGGGGTTAAACCCTGATGGGCAAGTGGGAAAAAAAAGCGAAAAGTGCGCGGAGGACGAACTGCACTTCCGACGACGGTGAAAGAACGGATGTCGAAAAAAGGGGGGGGTTGGAAGAGTCAGACGAGGGATGGCAGTAAGATAAGGGAGACACGGGGGGAAGACGAACCTGCGTCCCGGTCGCGCACTAAAACATATACGCCTAGGTTAGCCTCATGAACAAGGAAAAAGGAGGGTCGTCCAGGAAGATGCACAGAGAGGCCAGGCGGAAAGGATGAGGGGGGAATTCCGCCGTCGCACCGCGACTCCCTAGCCAAAAGACCTAGAGAATATCCGTGCGAGAAGAGGGAAGTAAAGGGAGTCCGGAGGCACTGTGGGACATGGAATCATTGTCTCCGGAGGGAAAATAACACTGCCTATCTATGCAATTAAAAGGTACAGGATAAGCCTGCTCAAAGTAAATCCTAACCGCAGTGAGGGGAGGAAGGGGGGGGGAGGGGCAGGAACGCCGCAAGGGGAAGGAACAAGGCCGAATGAAAGAGGGAAGTAGGTAGGGGTGACGCGGGGCAGTGCGGGAGACTTCATGTAGCGGCCCTCGGTTAAATACAATCAAACCTTCCTCAATAAGAAGTTAGGGAACTGGCGTTGATAAAAGGAGAAAAAAAGAGAGAAAAGAGCCTGGAAATCGGCGTCAAGGGGGTGGGGAGAAAAACATGGAAGGGGGGGGTAGCAAGGTGGTCGGGGTATGTGGAGTCAGTCATTCTTCTAAAAAGGGCAGCTGAGAGTGGGGGAGTTTACAGGAAATTCACTCATGTTAATCTTGATACTCTTTTAAGATCGCGAACGTATCCGGGCGAGATGACATGGATGATTAAAGAAGACAGTTAGAGAGGAGATTTAACAGTTGAGAGACCTTAATATGAGCCCCCCTTCCTCTCTTCTTTTAAACATTCTTTGGGGGGGGGGATTGTTCAAATAAGTACCGAAAAGCGGAGGACTCAAAGGGGGGGATGGGGGGAAAAAATTAAGGGGATCTTGATGGCATCTACGAAAATATGCGACTTAGCGAAATTTTTATATTGAATAAGCAAGTCAACCTCTGGAAAATTTTATAATGGGGAGATTAGATTAAAGTTGCATTGAAAAGAGAGGGTGAAAATATTGGGGGGTCTGTGCCCTTCGGCTCGGGAAATAAGATTACAACGGGGGGGAGAAAAAGCTTTACTAGAGGAACACTATTCCTGAGTCATAAAAAAGCCAAACTCCAAGACTGAAAACGGTACGGCGAAGAGCAGGGTTCATTGGGGGAGGGACCACGACTGGGCATCAAAGTACACATGGGTTTACCTTCGACTCCTCCTGAAGTCGAAAGGAGTCGCCTCTTGGAGGGGGCGAAATGAAGGAAACTTCAAAGGCGGAAAGAGGGGGGAAGGGGAGAGAACTAGGTTCCGACAAAGCGGGACTGTCCGCAACACAATGGCCCCATAAATGAAAAAACATCCAGCAAGACTTCCAGAGAGTACCACTTAACGTCAACATATCCGAAAGGAACCCGTGCACCCTTGACAGATGAAAAAGATGAGAAAGAAAGAAAGGGGAAAAAACCCAGACTCATATCAAGAAAGCCACCGGACAGAAGCCCAGCATGGAAAAAACTCGCAACCACACAAAACGTATATGAAGACAAGAAATATTTTTTTCGGAAAGGGCAGATGAGAGGCCAGGGGGGGTGAATCGAGCGGGAATCAGGAAAACTGGGGGTTGTCAGAAAGAAGGGCGCCCTCGGGGGTTCAAAATCAAAGCACGGATAAAGGGGAGGGCTCAGTCCGGGGACAGTTGAGTCGGATGATGATGTTGTTGAAGGGACATCACGGGGGGGAAATAGTTCTAAGTAAAACCAAAAGAAGAGGCCGAATTGGAGGGTGCCGAAGGGGCTCAACAAAGAAGGGGAAATACAAATCGCGCAGACAGTAGTTTCCCGAAGAGGCAGTTAGCATGAACAATTAATTTGATGGCAAAATGCGGGGCAAATCACAGAAGGCGCGAGCAGAGGGGGAAAGACAGGGAGGGAATTGGGGGGTTTCACTAAAGGATAATTGGCATCAGTCTTCATGACAACATCCCCAGGTAGTAACTTCAGGACTCTGTGCTAGAATTGCAAAAACAACCTGGTAACTAATCAATTCTACTACTGAAAGTATAAAAAAGAAGGTAGGGAGGAAAAGAGCGGGGGTAGTAGGAAGGCAAGGTTGTTATGGGAAAGAAACGACATGTACTGGCAGGACCTCAGTCTACGCAGCGGTGCTACCCTGAGGGCGGGACGGGAAGTGAAAAAGGTGCCAAATCAGCATTGAGTAAAAAGAACAGGAAGGAGGGGAAAAAGCGGAAATCCTTTTACAGGGTCCGTCATTATCACAGTTAGTCACTCATGCCTCGAGCCGGTGCTGAACCCAGAGCAGTCACAAAAGAGAGGGGAGAAAAGGATTCACGGCGATGAGGGCGAAACTGCCAAAAAAGACTCGCGCACGCCGTCAATGCCTCCTACGAAAATACCAATGCCTAAAAAAGAACGTGCGAAAAAAAAAAAAGGCGGGGGGGGGGGGGGGGGGGGGGGGGGGGAGACTAAAAGGGTAACACTTCCAAGAGCGTACCAGTTTATCTCCTTGATCCAAGAGAAGACCGTCTTGGATGAGAAGGGGGGGTGGAAGGAAAGCATTCGACGGCAACACGCTGGGGGGAATAAGCTAAATGCCAGGGGCTCACATCAAGACCAAAAGAACGAACAAAACCAAACCCCACTCCAACAAACCCACCAAACAAAAAAAAACAACAAAAAAAAAACCGCAACCACAAAACCAAACAACAAACAACAAAAACCCGCGAAAAAAAAAAAAAAACTCAACCCACACCGAAAAAAAAAACCCAACTCCAGAAACACAACCTCCAAATCCCTAAACAAGACCTATCCTTTAAATGCTGGGACTTGGCAAAGCTGCCAAGTGGAAGAAAAAAGTCCCATAGGACAAGAAACGTACGGGGTTTGAAAAGGAATTACGGGGGGGAGATTCTCATTCCAGACTCTTAGCCTCCTAAAAGAAGAAGCTCCGAGACGGGTGAAACGAAGGAGAGAACCTGTAGGTCCCAAAATGCGTCTCCAAATCAAAGAAGTCTTCTTCGGGGTTGAACGTGAATCTCAGGGGAGAAGGGGCGGAAAGGGCAAAAAAGAAGAAAAGGGGACCTCGCGCAAGCAATGAAAAGAAAGGAAACACTGGGTAATGATCGAACTTCTGGCAGTCTATTTAAAGATTAGCGGGGGGGAGCTCGGTGGACGGGGCATCAGAGAGAAAGGGGGGACGTAGAAATTTCGATAACTCGGCCATCAAGCCGTCCCTGCTCGGAAAACAAGGTCGACCGAAAGGGGCGGCCAGGAAGGACTGCGTGGGAACGGGAACGCGCTTCAAAACGCAGTCCTTGTAAAAAGGCATTGGGTCCTTTTTGGGTTCAAACCCTTAAAGACATGGTGGTGTGGACACGGTGGGGACAGAGCACGATGACCAAAGGGGGAAATCAGAATCGCTAACAGTTGAAAAGAAGACCCAGGGAAAGAAAGGGATAGCCCACACTCCGAAAAAAGGGTCTAGGGCTTCGATATAAGTGTACGTTTATATAGGCGTTTGGGGGGAAAAAAAAAAAAAGGGGCGAGTCAGAGGCGGAATAAGCCTCCGTAAAACCCTTAAAGAAGGGTCGAGTATAAGGCACTATGGACACACGTCCGGTTCTTTTACAAGAGAGGGAAAAAACGAAAAGAGAAGCGGAAACCTGAGCCCTTGTGTTGTAAGGTTCAGGTAAAACCTGGGCACTTGGGGGGTCTCTTGATAGGAGGGGCAAAGAGCTTGTTGTAGCTAATCACAAAAAAAAGGAGGAGGGTAAAGGGGGAGAGAAGGGGAAGCGAAAACCAACGAGCGGGGCTCATAGAATAAAAAATGGAGGTCGCCCGGCACCACGCAGGGGGTGGTGACGCGATAGGAAGGGGTAACTGGACGCTGGAAAAGGAAAAAGGGAAAATGCGGGTTCAGTCAGACTTATGGGAATCGGAGCCCATACGTTTTTCCCAGTCGTCCGTCGCGAGACGGGAGAGCCCGAGAGGGTGGGGTGGGGGAAGGGATGCCACGCACGAAATCCCAATCAAAAAAAGCAATTCGTGGAGAAGAATCAGGGTGAACTGAGGGGGGGTTTGGCGATGCTCTGCCTCGGCGCGGCGGCCGTCAAAGCACAGGGAGGCAAAGGAATTGGGCGCTTGGCATCTGGCGGCTAGCTCCCGTTGTGCCAAACAATTTGGGAAGTGACCGGAAAACGAGAACACACGGAAAATCAAGCCGTGGAAGCAAACTCCTGGACACGCTGATCGTTCGTCCTAACGGAGGAGCCCATTGGTGGCCAAGAAGACGAACGGCGGGCAGGCCATCGCTGGGACGAGTCTAAGGGGTAAAAAGAAAGGTCTCAAAAAATGCCTCTTCCATAATCGTACAGACTACCGCCGGAGTTCGTGCCAGGGGGGGGGTCAATTAACCATAGGACTGGCGTACAAAGGTCCGATGACGCAAGGTAACCTGTCGCGTAAGATCCGTAGCGAAACCAGCCTGTACCAGCCGACCTCCGGAATCTATCCTGGGGGAAGACGGCGCCGTCGGGGGACCTGGAAACAGAAAAAGGAAGTGGGCCGAGCCGACACGGGGAGCCTCGTCCTCCAATCATCTGACTAAGAATACGGATTAAAACCTTACAAAAAAAGTCAAAGAAAAGAATCAGAAAGGAAGGTGAGGGGCGTGGGCATTGCTGTCCACTCCCCCTGTGCCGGCCGAATTCCCGTAGAAAATGGAAAAAAATTTTAAACACAAAAAAAAAGAAAAAAGGGTTTAAAAAAAAGTAAAAAAACCCCAAAAAAAAAGAAAAAATTGGGGGGACCCGTCGTAGGTGGACTGTAACTTCGGTCAGAAGGAAGCAGGGGCACTGCAAAACCTAGTGCAGAGTACTGCCATAATCAAGGGTTCAAGCAAGGTAGGATAGAGTCAGCGATCCAAAGTTCAACGAAAAGTAGTTGCTGTCTCTTTGAGAAACCCGAATTTCCGGTTTTGGGGGAAAAGGGAAAGGGGGATTGGTCAGAGTGGAACGATGTATCATTTCGATACTTCTCTGCACGATGCTTTGGGGTGATGTCCGTACTCAGTCTAGTTAACTGTAATATCTTTTTTAAGCGGCGGTGGGGGTCGCAGCCAGAGAGGACTGGAAAGGTAGGGTAAAGAAGGGAAAAGCGGGGGTACTTTAAAGGCTACCGGAGCGGCCTTCCCTCAAAATCCTTGAGCGGAGTAGCAAAGTGAATGCAGGAAAGGAAGACGAAAATCGTCGCACCGGGGGGAGGGAGCAAGATTGAAAGGGACGGATGTCAGCGACTAACAACTCGGAGTAACTGGGTTGGTTCCTCCCCAGAGCGCGACTTTCGGTTGACGTGGGGTCGGTGAGCAATTGCTAGGTGAGGTGAAAAAGACTGGTACGGGGTTTTGGGACAGGGGAAAGGCATCAAATTGGAATTTCATTCAGGCCGGGAACTGGGCTTAGATTAGGACGCAACCAGAAAGGCCTCGACAGCAAAAAATTCGGCGAAGAGCGCGTTGGAGGGCAAAATCAAAGGGCGCACTTCCCTGTTCCTGCGCAAGGCCCTGCGCGGACAGACCTTAATTCAGGCCTAAGGGATTCGACAAGAGTCGTAGAAAAAGTGAGGCAACGCCATTCCCCTGTGGGGGACTAAATTCCTCCCCGTGTCTGGCCGCACACACTTGCCTACTAACAACAATAGTGAATCACAACTGAAAAGGGAGAAAAAGAAGAAGAGTTCCCCCTAATGCAAGACCTCTACCGGGCTGGGAAAGTGCCGAGGGAGAACACCGGCCGACAATGACTACAATCGAAAACCTGCGCCGATAAATGAGGCCCTTCTGACAAAAACAATCTCTCGACAAAAAAAAAAATTAAGGGTGGGTATTATTACAAGAGAGGGGGGTTGTCGGCCAGCAGGCGAGAGCTCGGCATAGAAGACGCGTCGGACTTGGGGGTCCAGTCAAATGATTCGCCTCTTCAGAGGTTGTATAGTGAATTTGGAAAAAGAGTTTCCTTTCTCCTGAAAGTCCGTTGGGAGGAAAAGGAGAAGGGGGTGAAAAGTGGTGTGAAGGAAAAAAAGAGTGGAGAGGGGAAAAGACACAACATTCGGGGCAAATTTGAGGCCGCATTTGGCTCAATAAAATCAACTCTAACTGCAGAATGAAAGGGGAGAGCATTCCTTTCGAGGAAAGGTGAGTGGCTTCCAAGTGGGAAAAGAAAGAATCTGATGTTTAGAAGAGTTGTGCCGAAGGTCGAGTCCCATTTGGTTGTAGAAATCTCACGACTAATCATCTATCTTAAGGTTCGGAATGTCTTGCAAAATAAATTCAAAAAGCAAAACCTGACCGAGCAATCAAAGGAGAAGAGAAGCGACCAGTATAACCTAAATGTGGGAGGGGAGATTAAAAATGCAACGTTTATTTGAGCTAGAAACGCAGTTCGTCACAAACCTCTCTCTCCGCATTCGGTCTACACAAAGGGACGGTCCGTGAATTGGTGACTGTCCAGAAACTGGCGAGACCGCGCGGAGGAGAACCGGAAAAAGGTGTACCGTCCAGGAAGGATAAACCAAGGATAGCAAAGCTCTAGTGCTGCGAACCCAACGGCGAACACACTCCGAAATCTTCAAGGACGATGAGTCCTTCTCCGGCAAAAAACGTCCCGCGCAGCGCAGGAGAGGAATGAACCTAACAAAAGAGCCCCCGAAAGTAACAAACACCGGATATTCGGGTAGCAATCTAACCTAAGGAAGTTAAAGGGGGGAACTCGTAGCGCATGTTGGGGAGAAAGAAAGAGAATACAGACAGGGGGAGGAATGTGGGGAAATTCTCCTTCAAACTCACTCCATGTCCAATCAAACCACCGACAAAAGGCCAATACGGGAATACGATCAAAATTTCAGGAAACCAGGGCCCAGAGGCCAATCCACCGGAAGGAGGGAAGACGGGAGAGGGGTAGAGAAAAATTCAGGGCCCTCATCGTGGACGTCCCTCGTAAAAAAAAATTTCTGCGGGGCAAGTACATCCATGAGTCACTTGAATTTTCGGAAAGGAAGGCGACCAAGGAGTCAGGCAAAAGGCGGCGGTAACAGTGCAAGGGGGGAGCAGACTCCTCAAGTCCTAGGGCCATCCGAAAGATAACAAGATTATTTTTGACTGGGAAGAACTCGGCGGAATAGATGGGGAATCGGAAGCACGAGAAAGCCGCCGGCAGAAGGAGCGAAAAGGGTGGCCTTTATCCATTCTCGGCCGCCGATTGGGGGCCGGGCTTCCCAAGCAATGATAAACTACAGGGCTCCAAGACGCGCGTCGGAAAAAAAGTGACGTAGAGAAAAAGAAAGTCAACGCGGAAAAAGTGTACATTTTTGCAGGACAATGGCCTAGTTTAAAAGGAGAAAGACGGCTAGCACAAGAATTTGTAATCCAAGTAGCTGGCCTCGCATGAAAAATGACGAAAAAGAGGAGGCGAGCGGGACCAAAACTAGGCACGTCTGATGTAAAGCTATTGCCGTTATTATCCGGCTGTGGGAGAGGCCAAAAAAGGAGAGCACTTCTTACGCCACCTCCTCGGAAAAAGTAGTAACGGGGGGGGGGCAGGGAAAGCCCTCGTACAGACTAAAAAAAACAGGGGAAGGGGGAAACGGGGACACAGCGAAAAAAGACGGCCTGTCTAGACCCTTTGGATTATCCTAAACGAAAAGCTGGATGAGAGTGATAGTAGGACCATGAGGGGAGCGAGG
>Ga0179593_1570828_pt1 | contig 10235 bp, 10 predicted proteins | sample CZODoug2_1_08_16_FD_185931 | JGI IMG/M metagenome (GOLD analysis project Ga0179593, IMG submission 185931) | Vadose zone soil fungal communities from Angelo Coast Range Reserve, California, USA - CZODoug2_1_08_16fungal (PacBio error correction) | ecosystem: Environmental > Terrestrial > Soil >...
AAGCCGCCCCCCGAGGTCCCGCGGCTTGAGAACCGTATGCTAAGACTACCCGCCATTCAAATACATAACCGAGGAATGAAACGCTGGGGGTTAAGAAGCTAAGTCACGCAGGAGGACAAGACCAGGATCCAAGGTTCGCGGCACACGGCATGAAGGAAGTCCCGTAAGAGCAAAGCCGGAGTCTGCTAATAAAGCGTTGTACGCGTAAGCCACATCCGCTGGGTCGAAGGAGAAAGGACGCTGATGCGTAAGGGGAAAAGGGGAGTTGAGGGAGTCAGGCGTGGCGCTTGCCGTAGAGAAGAGTCGATCAAGGGTGGACTGACGGCACGATCGTCAGGCTTGAGCAAACGGTCCAGCAGGATAGAAAAGAAGAAAGGCAGGAAGAAAAAACCAAAACCAAAAAAATATCCTCTGCGGCGCTCCCGCGGAGAAATGTCCGCAGAAACCACCGTGGAAGAACGAGAAATAGCAGGTCGGGGGAAGCAGAACAATGGCGGGGGGGTCGAAGAAAAAAATCCAAAATACACCCTCGAGCAAGACGTCCCTTGCAGATCGCGGGCACGTGGGAGCAAACTTCAGCAAAAGATCAAACCGGAAAAAGCTAGAAATCAGAAGAGGACCGGCCAAGTTCAAAAACAAATTTGGGAACGAAAAGTCAGAAACGGGTCCCGACAGGACGGTACAAGAAGGGGGAAAGCGGAGCCAAAAATGAGAGGGACGGACGAAAAGCCCGTGCAGACATTGAAACAAAACAACGGGGGATAAGAAAAAATAGTGTCATAAGGACGCCTCTAAGAACACGCGGGCAATCAAAAAGAACCAAGGCAAAAGCCGGCTCGAAGCGACCACCACTAGAAACTACGCGAATGGCGCTAAAGAGAGTCAAGAGATCTCGCTCGTCTACCGATGAAAAAAAAACTCCGCGAGTTGGGGTGAGGGAGCTGCGAGCGCCGCTCGGTCGAGGGTCGAACAAAATCTGAACTCCAAGCCGACGAAAAACGCTCTGAAAAGCAAGGCGCCCGAGGTGATCCGCTACGAGCGAAAAAAAAATTCAGGAGGGGATAGAGGAGACCTCAGCCCGCAAGCGGCAGAACGTGTCCACGAGGGGAGGGCACCAGGCGTACCGAACAAGCTTCAAAAAAAGGAACACAATAGAAACCGCCCGATAAGAAAAGGAAGGAGTCCAAGAAGAGAGAAGGGGCTGATCTCTTGCGCCGAAGCACGGACACCAACCTCCAAAGAAAAAAATCGTCACGGGCTCTCCGTCGATGGGTCAGGTGAGACGAAAAACCGCAAGCACTTGGATCCTGCAGAAGAGCTCCAGCATGCAAAGGTGAAAGTAGGCGAGATGCGGGAGCAGAGGGCGGACAAAAAAGGCCAACAGGAGTAGACAAAAATCTCAGCGCGGGCCACCACCTCCACCCGGAACCGAAGGAGATAGCAACAAAGTTAGGAGATCGCCGTCTTCCAACATTAGAGCGGGGGGCGACGCCTGCTAGAAAACCAGCGAATAGGCGGTAGAGACAACGGGCAGAGGGGCAGAATGAACAAGATAAACGAGAGAAAGCAACCATGAGCCAATCGTAAGAGCCAGGGAAGACCGGGATTCAAGGGGGCCATGCGGGGAGACCGGTAACGCTGTGCATGGGAGCGGGAAGGCCGATATAAGGGGATTAACACACCAGGAAAGGAATCCTCAGGCTTAATCCTCCAGGCCTCCTGAGTTTCAGAGAACCTTAAAGTATAATCTTAAAAACCTGGAGGAAAGACTATCTTTGGATCATCGTAACCCCCAGAGCTCCCGCCAACGACAACACCACCCTCGGCAGGCAAACTCGCCCCAGAGGCCCATGGCTCCGAGCAAAAATCCCTCGCGTGGAACTTTACCCATAGCAGAGCATACATGGAGTCCCCTACGCCGCCGGGGGTGAAGTTGAACAAATGGGCCAACAACGCGCAAATATATGAACAATGAGAAAACGAGAATACGGGAGCCTCGTTCGTTGCCGTGGCAAGCAGGGTGGAGGGTCGAAACTAAAGACCCGTTCACGAGGTGCGGGACCTAACGTGAGGGGATGGAGCTCGGGCCACGGGACCGGAGTGCTGCAAATTCGCGCGAGGGGAGACGGACGGCGAGGGCGGGGGACATGGGGGAGCGTCCGCGGAACCGGATCCACCGTCGAGGTGGCGGGGGGGGGAGCGGTGGGCCTTGAACGCTAAGAGAAACTTGAGTGAGTGGCGGAAGCGCGGAAGGGGGAGGGGCTGAAGGGAAGGCCGGGACGGTACGAAAAAGGATCGAAAAGGGAACATCAGCAAATTCCGCGGCGACAAACTCGGAGCGCGCTTCCCGACGCAGTGTCACGAGGCGCCTTGTCTATATTCCATGGACGAAAAAATTCGGTCGAGTCGGTAGAGGCGGTCAGCCATACGCGGGAGGGGGTGAAGCCGGCTGCCGGTTCACGGACTCCGCCGGGGATCTCGGGCTCAGAGATCTTGACCCTCAAACAGGCGCCGAAAATCGCTGAGGAATATTGGCGCCTTCGCGTCGCAAAACGGGGGGAAGGCTCAACGAATCCGGTGTATTAGGGAGGTGCGACGAGCGCTCAGCTCGCGTTGTTAAGACAATGGCAGGGGAGAGGGATCGGACAAAGGGACAAAAAGGGGGAGGGGGGGGAGACGAAAGCTCGTCCCTCTGGAACCCGTGAGCAGTTCTGTATGAACTGCGAGGAAGTTGGTGGAGGTCGGGAGGGAATCTCCCGGAAGGGCTAGGAGGGACGTTACGTCCTGCAGTGAGAGGGAGGGCTCAGAATCGGATGGCCGAAAGAGGTCGGGGGGCCGGTCCACACTGAAAGAAGCGGTAAGACGGGGAGTCTATAAAGCCGATCTGCAACTCACGGTCGACATCCGGCGCAAGGAAGAGACAAAAGCGAATCGGATAATGGTATAAGCTCGGCGTCCACCCAGGGAATGAGGGGCGAAACTCGCATAGGTCCAGCACAACTTAAGTTTGAAAATGGCGACAAACGCTGACCCTGGAGACATTCGATGTACCTCGGGGAAAGAACGGTATCCGTGGATCGCGGACGGGTTGGTCAGGGGGGCGCCGCGTGTTAAGGCTCATCAAGAAAGAAATGGGCCCAAGTACTAAGGGTCACTGGCGGTAGACGAGAATCGAGGAAGAACTTGGCGCTGGAAAAGGACTGTACAGAAGGAGCAAGGCATAAACAAAGGGGGATTCCTCGATGGCGGTTTCGCAAGCCCGCGGTGTCGCGGTTCGATTTGGATCTGAAGGAGAAAAAAGAAGGGCTACGGTGATAGAAAAAAAAGTGTCAGGGAGTTGGAGGCAAAGAAAAAAAAAACAACCGCATACGTGCAGGAGCCCCGGCGCGGTAAAAGTGTGATGCAAACGCGGTAAAAACGACCGTGGTCGGAGCGGGATCGGAATAATCAGCGTCGGAAAACGCAAAAGACGGCCGTACCCAAAGAAAGACACAAAAAGACCGGAACGAAGAAACGAAAAAAGGCAGCCCCACAAACACCTGGTCGATATCGAAGGGGCGGAAGAAAGGAAAATCCCCAGTCAAGTAGAATATCAGCAAGGAAGCCTGCGCTTAGGCGTAAGTAAGGAGAAAACCAACGATGAATCCAACGACGCCGCGTACCTCAGGAAGTAAGCAAAGAGAAAAAACGGACGCCGACGTAAAAGAAGTTGTATCACGGTGTTGAAAAGAGAGAAGACTCAACACAAGGGATTAAGTAAAAGAAACAGAATCCCCCGCGATCCGTGCAGAAAACATCAGAAACTCGGTGACGCACCGAAATTGGATCAAAAAAAATGTCCGATAACGAGTTGATCCGTACAAGGACTTCCGTACGCACTCCGAGGTCGAAGAGCAAATGTAGGTTATGTAGAAGCTGTGGGAGTAACTGACGATACTGATGTCCAGAAGAGGGGGGGAGCATGCGGGGAAAAGACAGGCAGAGTCATCTTTGGTCAGGTACAAAGATAGTGTGAAGAGAAGACACCTAAGATAGGGCCGATACGGCTAGAGGAAGACCAAGCCTACAAAAAAGATCACCGAGACTAAGAGAACACACTTGACGGCACAATAAGGCGAGGAGGGCAATGCTGTTGCGGGAGCGGGAACCCCAAAAATAGAAAAAATAAGGAATCGACTCAAAAAGATAAATAGAGTCGAATTCGGCCAACTCGCAGAAAACGCTAGCACCGCGGGGAACGCCAAATAAAAGGGGTGTTTTGTAGGGCGAACCAGACTATCAGGAGAGACAAGTCCAATAAGTACAGACACACGCTTAGGGAAAGCGAGAGGGCAGCAGGACTGAGAGCCCGTCGGAGGGAAAGGGGACAAAATGCTTGGTCAGGATAAGGAACGAAAGGGGGGCATCGTCCCGAAAGACCAGATAAGCTGAAGGGAGAACACGGAAAGGACACGAGGAAGAAAGGATCAGGGGGAAGGGGTCTCGTCCCGGAAATAAAACGCTCAATAGCCTAATTGCTCGCGGGCACGGATCAAAAAGCGTGGGAGGGGGAACACACAAAACCAATATAAGAAAGCGAGCACCCGCATCCAAAAAACCAAGTAAGGACATTTAAAAAGACTATAGTGGGAGCAGATCTTATGAGAAGGATATCGAAATCGAAAGAAGCGCCCTCCAGCTATGTATAGAACGGTATTCTCGGAAAAGTAAATCGACCGGCAGGCCATTCTAGAGAACAAAACTACGGAAGGGAGAAAAAGGGGAAAAAAGAATCAACCGCCCGGGGGGTCAACTGAAGCAAGTAACGGCCAATCGCCGCCTTGAGGGGAGAAAATAGGGCTGCAATGAGAAAAAAGTCCTCGTCCGCAGAGAAGTGCTAACGGTGTAGTAGCTGAGAGCCCGATCCCAGGGATGATTGAGATCCCCTAAACTCAAAAAGTGCTAGAAAGCTAGAGGAGGAGGCCTAGATAAACGTAGGCGCAGGAGGCGGCTCGAGCGAGGGAAAAAAATGAAGGAAGAGACGCGAATGATATAGATACAACAAAAAAAGGAATGGCCAGAACTACAAGGTATTATCAAGAAAACAAGCCCGCTTATACTAGAGAAGAAGACAAAAGAAACCAGCGACAATCAGGATTAAAGAGGGGATCCGTCACAAGGAACTCATGTAGGAGCCGAGAAAAAAAAAGAAACAATACGAATGCGCCATGTGAACCGCAGCGCGGGAAAAGTAGCATGGCAGCAAACCAGGAAAAAAAAATCGCTTACCTGTCCGAACAAAAGACTTTATCCTCCCGACGTGGGCAGGAATGAAAGGACCTCGGTCAGAAAACTATGAATCGCGGGGGGGATACCGGAGCCACTTGAAGCACCTCCCATTAAGAACGCTTGCAAAAGGAAAACCCCAAACAAACAAAGATGTCCAGTACGACCTGATTGGTATCGCTTAAAGCGCACACCAAAGATCTAAATAGCAGTCAGATGAGGGTAAGTCCCGTCGGGTCGGAGAAAAAGGCTCAAAATAAGCGACAAAACAGCCCGATGGCAAAACTAATAAAAGTCCAAGTAATCATGGAACCGTCTCAAAAAAATCATCCGACAGAACCCAAAACGTGAACAAGAGGCTGATATCATAAGGAAAGGAAGAAACCAGTCCGATTGAGGGAGGGGGAAGAAAAGAGCCGGCGATTAATTGACAAAGCTGAAAAAAAAAGAAAAAAACAAAGGTAAAGAAGCGATCAACAACAACAAAGGTTGATTAGAGCTAAATTTTCGAGAACAGTGGCGTTGTCCAGAAGAGGGGAAATAGCTCGTCGGAAAAAGAGGCCTCCTCTGAGAAGAAGAAAATTCATCTGATGATGGAGGAGCAGAGTGAATAGCGGGCGTTGCTGCGCTCGGAAAAAAGGGGTCAGAGAACGTGCTGAAAGAGGAAGGAAGGAAACGGAGGGAGGAAAGTAGGGGTACTTGGCGGGAGTAAAGCGGGGGGAGAATGGGAAAAAGAACCCTGTAAAAAAAGAAGGTGTGCGGTGGGAGGGAATTGAGGGGATTTAAGAAAAATATCACGGACGTCACGGTAAAAGCATCGCGAGCTAGGATAGGGGCTAATCCAAAACAGGTGATAAAAGGGGCTGGGCGGACCGTTAAAAAAAGGAGATTAAAAGTCGGGCATTAGTAGGAAACGGCTCAAGGGTAGCACATAGTTCTCAACTACGGATAGAACTATTTAGACTTGTGGGCTGAGCGAGAGAAGGCGAAACTAAGTTGACCGAGTGGACTACACGATGGAAAAAACATCGGGTAAAGGGGGAGGGACGAGCGAGATCGGCGCTAAAGCGCAGAAAGGCCGTCAATGCATGTTAATATGAAACAAGATGGAGCTCAGAGACGAAAAAGACGCTTGAAGTGAAAAGGAAAGGGGAAAAGGAGGAGAAGCGAGAAATGTAGGATTAATGAAGTGTCGACTTCGGCGGTATCGAAAAAGGAGAATTAAGACCCGCAGATAGAGACCGCACAGAGTGGCGATGGGAGAAAAGGGTAGGAAAAGAGCTAACGACCGAGGGGGACTAACCCAAGAAAAGCTAGGACCGGTGAAGGAGAGGAGGAATACATCAAACAAAAAAATGCGTTTGAGGGAGAAAAGAAAAAATACCGCTATCTTTAACGAACCCGTGCGATTGGGATGGGATAGCAGCCGAGAAGGGGGGCCTAAGAGAGCGGGAATACTCCCGAACCCGTCGGGGCTTGGTTGGCGGAAAGGGAATAAATCTCTTCGGAGGCATTAGAAGGGAGAGATTCCCGGGGTGGCCGATACACGGTGAAATAGGTATATAAAAAAAAGGCGAAAACAACGAGGCGCGTCCGAAGACGCGGTCGGAAAAGGGCGAGGCTATGAATCCACCTAATATGCAGGAAGAGAAGAGCCCCTATATAAAAACTCACCTAGGTCTCTAATGAGGTCTAGTAAAATCCGGCGTATGCGACTAAAGCGGGACTAACCGTAGGGAGGGGGGGTGTGAAAAAAAAAAAAACTCGGAGAAATTGGCAACGCTAAAACAACTAAAAAAGCGGATTTTGTAAGGAAAACGGAAAAAACGCGCCTCTTGACGAGGCGAGCAATCGTTTTGTTGTGGGCGAAAAGTGGACTGATAGCTTCGGTGGGTCGAGGAGGGACGCCGAGTGTTACCGCGCTGTATCGCATCAAAAACGCTTTGATTATAAGCAGGGCTACTAGGTAGAAGACTGTCGCTAAAGCACTAGGAAAAACATAAGCGAAGGGGACCGTCGGACTGGTGGGTAGCAAAAGGTCAAAAAAAGGAAGATAGAAAGAACGCAGGGGAACGGCGTGTATAAAAGCCATTGCAGCGAGAATGAGCTGCAAAAAGAGCGCGGGGGAGGATTGGCGCCCGTCAAACCAGAGAGGACGCAATCAGGCATCAGAACTCGAGATGAGGTTATGTGGGTCCGCCTTACCTAACAAAATCCCTTGTCAGCACTCGCCATGAAGAGTTTAAGATCAACGGGGGGGGGAGAACCAAAAAGAGAAAGAAGGAAAGAGCGGAAAATTGGTTGCAGCTGCATCCATGTAGAGATCTTCGAAAAAGGATTGAAAGCAAAGAGGCGGAAGCAAAAATCGACTCGAGAGAAAGAAAGCAGCCAGACGAAGAACAAAACAGGCATCAGACCGGAAGAAAAGTAAAAAAGTGAGCCAGCGAAAAGACTACGGTGCGTCAGAGAACATCCACAGGGGCCCTGGCTAAGAAAATCCGGCGCTAGGATTAAAGGCCTGACGTGTCCCGCGAACCAACACATGTATGAAGGGAAAGGCTCGCAACACAAAGAGAAGAGAGGACCCGAAAGCTCGACCTGCGCCAGTATGTTAGGAGGAAGACTCAGAAAGGAAAGCCGGGGGGCTGGACTCCAAAAAAAAAAAAGAGTATTAAAAGAGAACGCCCGCTAGTACCGCTCTTGAAAAAAGGAAGCTCCTACTTAAAAACGACGCAACCGGCGGCTCGGGAAGAGGAAAATGTTCAAATCGAGAGCCATTCCATCGCAGGCGTAAGAACAAAGTGAGGAAGAGCGGAGGGAAAGAAGTCAGAAGAAAGCTGAAAGTAAGAAACGCCGGAGTTCGGAGAAGGAACGGTATTTGCGGAAAAACCGGCGGCTTTTCGGAACTGGACAACTTGCAAGCGATGCAGAGGAATGATGAAAAAAAGGAGGCGTGGAGCGGCAGCGCGAAGTCTAGAGGATCGAACGCGGCTGCGCCGTTCATCGACGGATAGACGAGACGGAAATGGCACGAAAACCACGCTCACTAGTCATCGACATCGAGTAGGGACTGTCAAGAGACAACAGGGTAGCAAGAAGTCTACGAGGGCCTGACTCCGGCACAGTAGATGGCGGGAAGAACCGGCGGAAAAAGCCACGGACCCCCGAGAAAGAGAAAGAATAAAGAAGAGCGGAACGCAAATCTAACACACGCAAAAAGAAAAATTCAAAGAGCGAGCTAAACACTCGGAAGTAAAAAAACATTTCCCCACCGCGGGGGCAGAAAAATTACCAATAGGAAGAAATAGGGAGCTACCAAACACGCAAACGCCGGACAAACCACGGGGGCGCTGGAAGAAAGTCGTAGAAAGCCCGAGAAACGTCCCGAACGCAAAGGAAGGAAGACACCAAAGGATTGGGGAAAGGAAATGACCAGCGCGCGACTTAATCCGCAAGCTACGAATCGAAAACCCGGCCGCTCAAAGAAGTGAAAACGATACCGCGAAAACAATATTCCAGAGACTCAAGGAGAAAGGAGGAGCAATCGAGGAGAGAGGAAGAAAGAAGCTCATGAAGGTGACCAGTTTCCCATGCAATCGAAAGAATGATCTGGAAACCCCTCAAACGGAACCGAAGGGAGAAGTCATCAAACACGCATGACAAGCCCGGGGAAAAGAGAGACGCAGGGTAAGCCCCCAGAAAGATCCCTTCGAGCGCTGAAATTAAAAATAGAAAAAGTCCCACCCTCAGAAACTGGACCAGTACCAAATCGTTGGGGGAAACAAGAGCGAGGAAGGCATCCCGGAAGAGTCGACACAAAGTGAGAAGCACATGCCAAGAGAGCAACTAAAAAGGGTTCACTGAAGATAAAAGTCACAAAACCAAGCCCGGCGCGTAGAAAAAATTCGGGGGAGGAACTCTAAAAAGAAGGATGAAAACACCTAACCAGAGAAGGGTAAGAAAGAAGCAAACACGTTCACGAGGGCTCTGGGGGAAAAAGAAATGTCCTGGGTACTAAAAACGCTCAAAAAAAAAGAAAAGATTAGAGAGTCAAGAATAGATCAACCGAACAAAAGAGAACCGTCGAACGAAGAGTGTATCTCTCGCGAACAGACCGTTAGCCACCAGAGAGAGCAACTCTGGCGGCAAAAGAAGCAACGGCGCTTTGGCAAAGGTACCCTAAGGAAGAAGGAGACAGAATAAAATGAGAGCGACTGCTGCAGGTAACGTACCATAGGGGAAAGAAGGACAGGCACAAAGATAGCGAAAAGAGAGACAAAGAAAAGGAGACATCACGGCGTTGAAAGGAACAACGGAAAGAAAGAAGGATTAAAAAGATGAACCAAGAGGGCCCACGAGAGCCATCGGGGAAGAAAAATACACGAGAAGCGTCAAGGGTAAAAACCAGCACGGAACAACCGTAGCGACAGCCTGAGGAGAAAGAGGCCTGTTCAACACGTCCCGACCGGATACCGAAATCAGGTTAATAAAGAAGCGGAAGTACACCGGCCATAGGAGAGGCGCTCACGAAAAGGGTGAAAATCGAAACTCGGGGCACAGGCGCCCCGGGCGGAAATTCAGAAAACCTCAACGCGCTTCAGACATAAAAGGGTGACTTATGAAAAAATAAAAAGAGCAAAAAAAAAAAAAGAGGGCCACACGCCAAGCAGAGCAGGGGGGAGAAACTGGGAGGGGATCGTACCCCTAGTATCTACCAAACAACTGATCAACATAATAATCAAGAAAGGAACCAGGAGCTAAAAGTCAAGGGTGCCATCACTCCATGCACGAACCGAGAGATCCGTAGTGAAATCACAAACATCAACGGGAAAACAGAGGAGGATACCTCGCACAAAAAAAAAAAACAGCTACGCCGGAGGAATGGTCACAGGAGGAGGTTTTAGAATCACAGCCCTCGCAGGAAGGGTTGACCATCGAAAAAAAAGAAAAAAAGAGGGGCGAACCCACGG
>Ga0179593_1582732_pt1 | contig 10235 bp, 8 predicted proteins | sample CZODoug2_1_08_16_FD_185931 | JGI IMG/M metagenome (GOLD analysis project Ga0179593, IMG submission 185931) | Vadose zone soil fungal communities from Angelo Coast Range Reserve, California, USA - CZODoug2_1_08_16fungal (PacBio error correction) | ecosystem: Environmental > Terrestrial > Soil >...
GTGATGGAAAAGGAGGCATTTCGCAAATCTCGACAAGGAATTCGAAACCGAAAAGTGCTGTGCAGATCTGGAACGCCGACCATCCACGAAGGGAGAGGCTAAACGCTGAAATCACCGGGCACGAAGGGGTCAAGCCCGGCGACAGATCGCCGTAGAAAGGAAAGAAAAAAGGGGTTCGGCGCCGGGAGAAGAGCGAACACCGACCATGCTATCCGACAGCTGCCATTACAGCGCTGCATCAAACGCGATAAGAAAAATTCGACGCCGGATAGAACCGGGAAAGAAGCGCGACTGTGAGGGAGAGGGCAAATTGTGCGGGCGAGATTCCGCCTGAAAGCTCTCGCACGATTGAGGGGACTAGAGGAATCAAACGCTTGACGATGGAAGAAATAAAAGCCAGTTCTATGACAGGATCTGTGACCAACGAGGAGCCAGCCCATGCCCGTGGGAAAAAAGAAATGGCGCGCGGCGCGCGTAAGTGCATAGAGAGACTTCAAACTAGGGTTCGCACCACGCTTGGGACATAAAACGCACAATTCCGGGTCTTCACCAGAAAGGAGCCACAGCACCACGTTTTTGAAGAGAGAGGGAACAGAAAACCGGACGCCGTTCGAGGGGCTCCCGGCAGCCTCGGGCAAAAATATACAGTAAGTCGGAGGCCTCGAGACGGGTCGAAACAGGACGAGGGCAAATACAGGGACTCGAAAGAAGAAGACACGAAACAAGTCAGTTCAAGACAGATAGGCGTTCAGGTGGGTGGGGAATGACCGGGATCTCCGCCTAGGGGGAAGCGCGAGTCTGAGAGAGGGACGATGGGGCGGCGGCCCCAATCGGGGAAAAATGGCTTTCTAGATCTAAGACTATTTGACGGGGGAGGGGGCTTAGCGGAAAGAAAGCCTCTTACGAGGGGAAATTGGGAGTAGAGACTGTTTCGAAGGAAAAAGTTGCGAGCAGTGCCATAACGTGGACAAGAAAGAGACGACATTTTGATGGGGAAAGGAAGTACCTTGGGAGAATAAAGACACTCATCTATCGCAGACACAGGAAGTCGGCGGTTCAGTGAAATCAACTTCCCACTCTCTCTCAGACGACCTGGCTTCCATCTTGGAAGTGGAAAAAAGAGAAATACCACTATAAGAGAAGGCCAAAAAGAAAAAACCAACTTTTGTCAGCGCAGCCGAGGTTTTCATAGAGAATAAGAGGCAAGGCTCGCATACCTGGAAGGATTGCTCGCGAGCTGTGGCTCAGTATCATCGCGGAGATACCTAGGGGAAAAAAAAGGAATAAAGATCGCCATGGCCCGGGGGCGTTTTGGGAGAGAAGGAAGGGCAACAATTTGTGATTAGGGAGGGAAAAGCCGCCAATGTCGCAGAAGGGGGGACATAACCGGCGGGACAACTTAAGGCAAAGTTAAAAATGACAGGGTGACACACTCAGGGCAAAATAATGGGAAGGGTGGGTTGCGAGCGAGGGAAAAATGGCGCTTCAAGAAGGGGAAATCATAACGAAGGTCTCTCCTGACGCCAGCGAAGGCGGCAAATCCAGTGACGCGAAAAGACGGAGGAGGTCATCAGAAAAATTGTAGTCAGGAAAGGGGGTGGAAAAAAAAAACCATCAAATAATAAAAAAAGACGGACCGCGATTTGCGGGAAAAAAGCGGGTCACCGGGTCGAAAGTCTGCTACTCGGACAATCAGGGAAGGAGTTCAGGGAAGGGCATTGCAGCAAGGGGAAAGGACTGCGCACGCCTGGGGGCATGAAACAAAAAACAAAAACAACTGAGAAGAGAAGGTCATGTTGGCCCGAGGTAGCGCGGCACAGGGCAAGTATGATTACTCAGGAAAGGGAAAAAAATAAGGAAAGAATGCTGGGAGGGGCAGTTAAGAAAGGGACCGTGGTCGCCTGACAGAGGAAGCCAATTGCATCTGATTTTGGCGGTCAGTCTTAAGAGTGTAGTTTTAAAAGCTCGAGAGGAAAACTCAAGTGACTGGAAGAAGGGCGCAATTCGATTGATGAGAAAAAAGTTGGGGAGGTCATTACAGAAAAGGGATTCAGGCGGACGAGAGGCGCAGTTATGGCTGGGAATTGAGTATAAACCCAATTCCATTCTTGCACGTTTGGGGAGAAGGATGGCAAGTTAACGTCTGCTGGATAAGGAGAAATTCCTCACGGGGGAAAGTATGTTACCCCTGAAACGGCGACAGGATCCTAGGGGCGAATGGTGGGTGTTACGACTTCGAGAAATCGGCCCGTTCCTGAAGGAGAAAGGGAGGTTGGTTCTCAAGGAGTGCAGGAAAAAAAAAAACAACCCAAGGTCAGGAGGGAAGTAGTGCGCGACGCAAAAAAACCTCATTGAACACCTGGAGTGTTAAGAGGGACCGAAGGCGTAATTCTTGGAGTCCTGCGAGAAAATGGGGGGAGCGCAACATGATCAAGCTGGCACAGGGCCGCAAAAGTGGGGGATCAAGCTTTTAAAAAAAAAAAGTTAGAATGACGTGTCTCTTCTCAGAGACTTAGGGGAGCGCGGCGAAGGGGTATTTCGCCAAAATGAATGAGGTGAGCACGTTTGAACGAGTTGCACGAAGGGGGAAATTGGCCGAACCCAAAAGAAAAAGAAGGAAAAGCTGTGGCAAGGGAAAAAAAGACAAGCGGCGCGCTATAGAAAAAATCGCTTGGATGGACGTTGACGCGACCTCGCCTTCGCGCCATGACAAAGAAACAAACTATCTGGAGAGAGCGGACAAATTTTTTTTTAAAAGGAGTACCTGAGGTGACGGGGGGGGGGAATCTGTCGGACGGATCTGGTCTCGCGCAACTTTCCTAAAAAAAAAAATAGGCAGGGAAGGCAAGAGGACGGAGCTCCGAGGGCCATAGGGGAGGAATAGAACGCGTCCTTTTTTACGTGGTCGGGAGTAAAGGGGCAAAACGTCTGGAAGGGGTGTTGCGGCGAGAATCATGCCAAAGACTTTCAGTCTTAACTTGAAAAACAAGGGGAACTATAGGACCGGAAAGACAAGAAGACGCCGTGCAGAAGACGCGGCGCCGCAAGAAAGCGGGGGATTGCAACGGCGCATCGGAAGGGTAAAAAACGACTCTTTCAGACCGGGAGGAGTCGCATGCAAGCAGGAGCGCCTACCATGAATGGGGAAGCTAGGCCGGAAAAAAAGAGGGGGAGGTCGCGCCCACCACGCGCCTCAAAATCAGAATCGGGGGAAAGGCCTGGGAGAGGGGAAATTTTAGAATCTAAAAAGCACAGGGATGCGCAGATCTTAATTGGAGACTGCGGGGGAAAGCAGGGAAAATGGTTCGTCGAGACGGCGAAAATCCAGTTTCTCAGCTGCTCAGAGATCTTCAAAACTGAGGGCGAAGCAGGGAGGTTGACAGAGGGAAAAGTCAGATGCGGAGGGAGGGGGACCGAGACTGCACATCACTTTTAAAGAAAAGATTGGAATACCCGCGAAAAAAGAGGCAAAGGCAAGTTCTCTCAACACAACAACGAATCTTAGGAGGAGGCTGAAGCGCACCTCTAGAAAGAAAAAATGTGAGCGTCCACGCTGAAATGGGGGGGGAAGCTGAGAAGAAAAAAGCATTCCACTGAAAGAGAGGGTCCGTGCTGGCACCAGAGAAAAGAAACAAGCTCAGGGTGGGGAAGAAAAGCCTCATCGCCTTAAAGCAAGGTATCACACGGGGTTGACAGTTGATTCGAAAGAACCATTATAGCGCGAAAGGAGAGGAAGATGACTCGTCTGCATCACCGCTCGGATCGAAGACCAAAAAAACAGCAGGAGAGACCCGCTCTCGACGACATTCTTTCGGAGCAGGGGAGCGCGAAAGAAAGAGACTCGCTCCGGCGAGAGGAAAGCGGAGGCGGAGGAGTGTTCGCAGAATCAGACACGCTTAAGAAAGAGGGAGGGAAAAATTAGCCTTCCTCCATTCTAGCAGAGGGTGCCCCACGAAAAGGGGATTCTCTGGGAAGAGGTTGACCGCGGCTGCTTCGTGGGAGCTAGCAACAGGACGGTGCGCTCCAAGGCGGTCAAGGATAAAAAACGGTTGGAAAGGGGGGGGAACATCGCATCAGCAGCAGCAAAGGAGTTCTTGAGCACCAGAGCCCATCGTCAAAATAACAAGGGACAAAAACCAGTTTTTTTTGTTCTCGAAAAGGAAAGGCATGACGCGTTGAAAGAAGGGGAGAAGGAAGCGGCGCGCAACGAGAGGGCCAACGCTAGACTCGAGACTGCGGAATTCATAAATAGGCCTTAAGAAGAAGAACCTTGGGAAAGGAAAGTAAAAGTACTCACAGGCAGGAAAAATAGCGGGTTGTTACTCAAGGCGAGAAGATCATAGGCCATGCGCGCTTCGTCAGAAGCCATGTTCTATTTTCAAAAGCCCATAGATAAAAATACTCTCGGAGGAAATATAATCTCAGAAATGGGTTGGGCCGGAGGGAACGAGTCGGGCACATCGCCGCTTACAAGATAGGGAAAGAACGGAAACATGGGTGAGAAGGGCAGTGCCCAGCGTTCACTCCGGGAGAAGGGCCAAAATGGGTATAGCGCAATTCCCATGTCCGAATACTACACTCACAAGAAAACACGTCAATCGGAGGTAGAGCAGCTGCCTACAATTCCGAGCTGGGGACAAAAAAAGGGCCTAGGTGGCCAGCTTTATCAGGAGCTCCGAAAACCGCTAAGGGAAAGCCGGAAATGGTCTTAAAAAGAGGTGGCACGGAGGGGAGGGGTGGGAAAAATCGCAGGCATCACGAAAAGACCGGTTTTGTTAATCTCAAAATGCTGGGGGAGCAGGGAGAAGAAAACTAAACATAAGGAGTAAAAGGAGAAGATCACCAATGGCCCGGGCGAGGGGGAAGACGTAGAAACAAAGAAGACTAGCCGCCGGTCGTCATGGGTAATAACCGGACAAACAAGATAAGCTTGGAAAGAAGTGGAATACAGCAGCGGAAAGGATTGGCAAAGGAATTTCACACGCAGTGCGAAAAAATGGCCGGTTGGGTGTGAAATCAGGAGGAAGATACCCATACTACAAAAGGAAGAGTACAAGTGGATCTAACACTAAGGTCTCGGCAGGAAGTCGAATAAGGCCGGTCGCGGAAAGAGTGACGGCCACCGTCTGATGCAGAGAGCTCTGCGTCAGCGAGATTTTATCTGGGTAAAAAGACCCTCTAATCAAAAGGAGGCGAAGAAGCCAAGCAAAAATAGTAGGGGGGCAATTTCCGCAGAGTGAGGCCGATCGACCACGGCGATCTCAATAAGACTGGCCCAGCGGTATCTGCGTGAAAACGGGGAGAAGAAAAGGCATTTCCGGCCACAGATCGTGAAAATCCTTTGGTCGGATTATCGAAAAACAAAGATTAAGGAAAAAAAGAAGTGTCAGCAAGCGGGAGGGAATCATCGGGGACCGCAATGCCGGGACTGATGTAAAAAAAATACGTGACAGGAAGGGGCGCAGTGTAAATCGAAGGTTTGTAAATCCCGGACCGGAACGAAGAGAGACAACTTGCAATAGGGAAATGGCGGTCGGCGCCTATCATGTTGGTAACCCATACTCAATCAGAAGCGAAAGAAGAGGGAACTAACCTATCTCGAATCTGGCGAATCAAGCCCGCGATGGGGCCCAAGAAGGTAATCAAGGTGAATGTGGAATCTTGAAAGAAGGGAGTCGGAGACCTACGTTTCCGGGATAGGATATAGAGGGAAAGGTGGGCTATTGCTGGGAGACAGAAATTCATTCTGGGGAGGGTTCTACTTATCAGGGAAGGATAGGGTCACTTGCTATCACATAGGTGTTATCCGTTATGGGAAAAAAAGGCACATGGCCGCCTTTTGTACAGAGTCGTGATGTACGAATTCAAGGAAAAATCGAAAAGAGCGATCTGAGGGAGTTGAAATCACAGGGAGAGGCACTCAGAACAGCCTCGCCTAGAGGAACAGGGTGAACTGGACCGTAGGGAGAGAAAAAAAGATGAGTGACCCGTGGGGGGAAAGGCTGAAGCCGTCCATGCCGAAAGGACACGTTGGAAGGACACATTCAGGATGGGAAGACGTGGTCATCGACTGAGATCTTGCAGGTCCAAAGGAAAAAGACGAACGTTTCGCGGGGGGCTCTAATGAAGTGTGCCGTAGCAGGGGGCGGGAAATTGGTGGGACGCGCACAGGGAATGAGGAAGGAAACGCTTTTCAGAAAAAATTGCCCCCCGGCAAATAAAAAAAGACGAACTATTCTAGAGGGAAGACTAAACAAGGCACACTCGGGAGCAGAGTAATAGAAGAATCAGAAGTGGGCAACAATCAACAATAGAAGGCAGGACAGGCTGCGATTCTTCACATGACACGGACGCTATTGCTGGAAAACCGACCGTTGATTTCAAGGAGAGTGGAAGAGGAGGTTGGGGATGATGGACTCTTATCTATGGAGAGACTCCGAGGGGAGAGGCAATACACGAAATGACTAGAGAAAGGGGAAAACTGCTAACAAAGCGTAAGGTTTGAAGGTTGGAGTACGGCGAAAAAAGGGTCCTGGGAGAGGGCAGATGGGACAACAAAGACTGGGATTCTGACGGAGATTAAATGGCAAGGCTGACGAACTACCGTTATATCGAAAAAGAACACAAAGGTCAGCCGCGGTCAAAAAGAGAAGGTCACATGTTATTTTACTTTCCTCGGGCACCCTCTAGGAGAACTGGAGGGGGACAAAGGGGAAGCATACAAAAGGCTTCTTGGAAGTGCCAGAAGGAGGGGAGCTCCGGCGAATGATCGAAAGAGAGACTCAAGGAAAGAAAGGATAGAGGGGTTCCGTTCTTGCGGAATTCTGTAGTATTTGTAAAGCCCAAGAAAAAAAAGAGGCGTATGGGGAGCTAGACTTAATTGTGATGGCGGGCAGGACGATGGGTAGGTGTTCTGCGAATGAAGGTCGACAATCTGAAGAGGAAAGAGGGGTCAGATGGCGTACAAATTGGGGGGTAGAAAGATCCGCTTGGAAAAGCCTATGACATTTGAAAGACGTGTCAAGAGTAGGGGCTCCCAGACTGCACGACGAGGGGCAGGAGGACGGAGAAAAAGGGGAATTTCTCGACCGCGTTAAGCCCTGAAGAAGCACAAGGGGGGAGGGAAGAAGGAATGTCCTATGCTGGAGTTACGCCGAAAAAAAAAGTCCAACATGTCCAAGAAGGATTCTGGACTCGGGCAGGACACATACAGAACGGAAAGAAGGATGAGTTCAAAAACGCGGAAGAAAAATTGGGTCAAGCCCGAGCAGGAGAGGAGGACGTCCAGCTTGATAAACTGGGGGGTCCAGCGCCGTTCGGCAAAAAAAATCTCGGGGGAACACCGCCGCTGCCATTAAAAATAGGACAGGGCTCGACTTCAAGTCCAGAAAAAAGAAGAGCACGTAAAACCATCGCGCTGACCTCTTGTTCAGCGGCGCGGGTGCAGGGGCGCAAGAAGGAGCTTCACAAACATACCGAGACTGCAAGTCCTTGGGAGGAGAGGAAAAAGGCTTGACGATGCGAATCCGCAACTATTACACGAGTGGTGAACTGTGAACGGCTGCCCGATGACTCCGTGAACCAAACAATATTGAAAAGGAAAAACGCGAAGGAAAAGCACGCTCGATTCAAAAACCGGGGATAGAGGAAAAAAAAAGAAGCAAGGTTCATCCATCAGCACGAGGGCCGGGTATTGGGGCAAGAAAGAAAACAGAAATAAGTGTGAAGAAAAAAAGTCGCAACGATAAAACGAACGAGGGAGAGAGACCGCGGCGAGCATCGTGAAAGCAAAAGACTTACGGAGGGGAGATCTATACTTGCGGACAACAAAAGACACCGATCGAAAGCCGGGAGGACAAAAAACGCACCAGGCGGGGAAAAAACTCAATATTGTCCTGCCAACGGGGGAGGCCATGCTCGGCCATCCACGAGGAAAGGCTGGGGTCACAAGGAAAAAGATCAAAATCGCGCGTCTTTCGATCGGCCTCCGGGGAAGGTCGGGGGGGTTTGCGAGGACAGAAATCTCCGAGAGGGGGAAAAAGAAGGTGTCTTGCCGGGGACCAAGGAGAGTACCATCGTTAAAAGAAGCAAGCCGGTGGGAACATACCCAGGTCAATCTCACAAAACCTAGCGAGAGCGGAAAAGGGGAATCCGGGCGTTGGAAGGGACCTGAGACTGCCATACATCCTGCCGCAGCAGAGGACACACTGAAAGGGGGCCAGCTCAGGGTCGCCCGAAAGAGCGCAAGCAATGACGCTCTTTGCGAGGGAAGTGAGAAGGGAGTTCAACGCAAGGGGGGGTGGCGTCTCTCAATCCGGAAAAAATCGCTGAGCATCGACCGTTTGAGAACGCAGCAGAGTGCTCGATGCATCTGACGCGGACGAGGGAAAAAGAATCTCATATTCCATGGGCACAAATAGGAGTAGGAAAAACAATTTGGAGATTAGGGATTAAAGGACACGCCATTAGTCCTAAGGGGAACAGTCTATACACACGGGAGCGGAAGGGAATCAGCACCGTGTACATGGGGTGCCAGAAGGGAATTAGTCACAACCAGTTGAACTAATGGTAAGTTTGGGGTGGCGAATTCATTCGCAATCTCCACATCAAAGGGGAAGGAGTAAGTAACGATCCGGCAACTTGGAGAGTCCTGACGCCGAGGACGTAAGGGAACGAAACTTTTGAACTTTCGAAAACGAGGGGAGAAGAAGAGAGGTCGGTCAGGTACGGCTGAGTGCGGGGTCAGATGACAATGACGGTATTTTGAACCAAAGACAGAGGGAGGGGAATACCGCGAAAGAAGGCCAAAATAAGCGTTCAATGTTGGGAAAAAGCATCTGCTGGTCCGGCCCGACGTCATCGAAACAGAGAAGATCCAGAAAAAGGTGTAGGAGTATTGAGGCGTTCAGCCTTTCATCAAAATGCAAGGGGGTCGAATTAAGAAGAAAAATCAGGGCGCAATGATCTCAGCTAAACCGGAGGAGGAGGAGGAAAGGCTCTCAGGGGGAAAGAGGGCAGCAAGGCAGAAGGGGGGATCAAATGCAAATGGATCCCGGAACTAATACGGACTTATGGGAGAGATAAAGTGGTCTATAAAGAAAACTAGCGCACTGCAATCGAGTTTTGGGCGGCTGCTGCGGATCGGGGCTTACCGGGGGTCGGGGTAACCATACAACGAACAAAACTTACGCGTAAAGAAAGCTAGAAAAAAGAGACAAGCGAGACAGTCGAGAGTAGACATCCGACCAGGCGAAAGGGCGGACAGAACAGCTTTCAGGGGGGGAGATGGTCCCAACCGAGGGAAACGCTTCAGGGTTGGATGGGAAAAGAATTGATCGGAAGAAATCCCACAACGCTGTAAAAGGAGTCTCACTTCCGGTCAAGAGGCATGATCACGGAGGAACGGGAGGATGGTTTGGAAAGTAGGATAGGGAAGTTAAAGCCAGAAGACATGGGAGAACTATTCGAGATCTAAATTGGTTGAAAAGATTAGAGAACTGTCAAAGGGAAAGGTAGATATGATTTATCGGGGGGTTAAATCAGGAAAGAGTCGCTGAGACAGCAAACCTGAATAGCGCGGAACAGGATGGCCATCCGGAACTGAGTAGAGACCGAAGAGAAAAAACTATGATTCTCTTAAACGGTGGGTGGGGGAGATGGTGCCTTCAATCAGGAGTGGGAAGGGACAGTTGAGTCGCACCTTAATCAAAGCGCAACAGCAGAGAAGGGATGGATTCTGGCACTGACGAAGAAAGCAGGAAGCGTGTCGCTGAGATCGCTGGAAGGGGTGGCAGGCTAGACTGACAGAATGGTGGGTTCATCACTGGCGGATGGAGTTCACGGTGCTTGAAACGGCTCGGAAAAGTGAAAGGAAAGAAAAATCCCGCAACTCGTAATCAAGAAATTATTTCCTCCAAACAAAGCAAGAGTGCGGAGGGAGAGGAGTAAACAGGCGTATTTTAGTGGATGGGACGCCGACGCATCGACTAGACTAAAAGGGGGGGGGGGAATGGAAGAAAAGGCGGCCGAAAGCGAAAGTGTAGAAAGATAATGGGTTGACCTGCCTGTGCGGGGTTTAAATTAGTCATTACGGCTGGAGGAGATCGCGTTCGAGCCCGACTATAGGCAGAAAATGATCCTAGATGCACGGCCTCGAGCCAGTGGAGAGGAGTGGCGTACGTTCTAAAAACGAGGGGGTGGGGATGAGGGATAGGTGAAGTACCAGTGAGAAAATG
>Ga0179593_1708152_pt1 | contig 10235 bp, 22 predicted proteins | sample CZODoug2_1_08_16_FD_185931 | JGI IMG/M metagenome (GOLD analysis project Ga0179593, IMG submission 185931) | Vadose zone soil fungal communities from Angelo Coast Range Reserve, California, USA - CZODoug2_1_08_16fungal (PacBio error correction) | ecosystem: Environmental > Terrestrial > Soil >...
TACTCAGAATGGTAGAAAAAGAGAAAGTTGACCTCCTTTTTCCACCAAAAAGAGCGCGTTCGCATCCAATGGTCAAATAAAGAAGAATTGTGGGGAAAAAGAGATCTTATCTGGCCGCCGAGGGAAGGGAAACTCCAGGCGATGTCGACAGAAGCGCGCGCGCACGGGGGCAAAGATCCGAACCAGAAGAAAAAAAGCGGGCAACAAAGCGATGAACCCCTCGTGGCTCTGTAAGAATCGGCAATGCCGGCGGTGCAAAAGAGAAAAAAAACCACCCCACCAAAAAAAAAAAAAACACCCCCCCCCCCATCGAAAAAAGGTTGGTTGTCTACGAGATTGGGGGGGGGGGGCCCAGGAGCTACTGGGCACTGCGTGACCCGGCAGGACGAAGAGAAAAAAAAAAAAGAAAGCTGACAAGCAGTCGCGTCTCCACCAGACGAGAGCCGTCGCGCCCTCAGAAAAGAAAACCCGGACCCGCACCCGCTTCTTTCTCACACTGATAGGAGAAAGCAATATAGATTAGGGGCGGTGGCGTGAGGAAGAGAGAAGAATAGAAAAGGAGTCCTGCCCAGGGACCCGTAACCTCCTATCCTGAAGAGGAAATCGATAACCAACATACTCTCCTATTAATTACGGAAGTAGGGGAAAAAGGGAGAATGCGAGCCTCTTCTTCTACGAAAGTCTCTTTTTCATCTTCTTGAAGGAAAAGGGGAAAAAAAGATGAGCAAAGAAAAAAGAGGTATCAGACACCAAGGAGGAAAAAAAAGAAGAACGTTTCTTTATCGACTGACGGAAATAACTTCTCCTCTGAGGGGGGAAAAAAATCGTGGGGTAAACTCTCTCCAGAAACGCGAGGTAGAGGAGGGGGGGGGACGTAGTGCTCCCATATGGTTCGGGAGGGATGAGCCCCCCACACGCTCCCTCGCCGGGAGAAAAAGGAAAAAGGAGGGGGGGGGGGGAGGGGCACCTCCTTCCCCTTACTGCAAGAGAGAAAAAAAAAAAAAGCATGTTATTCTACGAGGTCGAAGAAGGAGGGGTTGGTAACCTCCCCTGCCATTATTTTCAAAGGAGGGGGGGAGTAGCTACGCGCCTGCTTCCAATCCAGCGCACCAGATGCCTTGGCGAGGGGAAAGAAGAAAAAAAACAACAAGTTTCGATGATGATGAAATAAGAAAGGGAAAAGGGAAGCAAATCTTTGCGATTTATTGCGCAAGGGAGGGGAAAAAGAAAAGAAGAAATGAACTACAAAGGCCTGCTTAGTTGACCAACCTGGGTGAGTGAGTAAGAGAAGAAAAAGAAAAAGAAAGGCGAGCCTTGTCTTGCTCACGGGGAAAGGGACCGGCGTTTGAAGAAAAAAGAAAAAGAAAAAGAGGAAGAAGGCCCAGGGGCGCGTTCGTTGGTGGGCTCAGCAAAAGGAGGGAGGGAAGAAGAGGAACTACTCATTCACGCTCCGGAGGGGAGTTTCTGGCTCGCGTTGGAAAGTAAAAAAGAAAGACTGGATTTCTATCTCGTACACGGATCCCCGCACCTTTTATTCGGGCCCGTCGTGTCGCCCGAGAAAGGACGGAAGGGGGGGCGTCGCCGAAGGGTACGGCCCGACGATCGACAACCGGAAAGGGACGCTCGTCGCCTAATCGTCCGCTAAAAAGAGGGGGGGGATCATCGCGCGCGCTCGGCGTTCTCGGGGAGGAAGGAGGGAAAAGGAGAAAGGGGGTAGTGAACCATGAGTGGCCTGACGACTTTCTATTAGATCGAGGCCCGCAAAAGGCCTCTCTCTCTATGCGCTGAGAAAAACCAGATCAGTGTGAGCACGACGCCGGGAGCTGGCAAAAAGAAACACTGGACGTTCTCTCGCGTACTTTCCTTCGGCACCGTGTGGGGGTCCTCTTCTTTGGGAAAAGCGGCCTCGGGGGGAGAAAGTCAGTCGCGAATGGGCAGTCGACGATGGGGGAAACCCACCCGCCGTTTGCAGAGGAAAAAACGGCCGGCATTGCCGAGGCGGGTTTGTTACAAAGGGTGGTTGGCCGCGCGTTTCCGGGAGAGAATGGGGTCGGATCACCGGTGGCGCGGCGCGTTGGCCCTGGCTTGCGGGAAGGAGAGGGAGAAAAGACAGTTGCCCCTTCTGTAGGGAGGGGAGGGGAGGGGGGATGTCTCCGCGCTCGTGCGAAAGGAAGGACAAGCGGTCAACGTGTCTGAGTGAGAAGAAAAAGTTATCTCTAAGGGTTTGAAGAACCGGTTGAGATCAAGAAACGGTAGTGCTACCCGCAGTCGACATTGACGAAAGGTGGAAAAAGAAAAAGGGGGCTTGGCCGTACGGGTAATCGAGCCGCACACCTCCCGAAAAGTAAGAAGAAATAGAACACCTCTCTGGGGGGGAAAACCAGCGTGCTCGTACTTCTTCTGGCTCCGCACCAAAAGAAGGAATCTATATTCCTGAGAGGAGGGGAAAAGGGGGGGTTGGCTTTTCCTCTGACGTTGTGGGGGTAAGGTTCGCATACCGTAACGAACTTTTGCGGATTCACGGGCGTCGCTGGGAGGAAAGAAATGGTTACCGTCGATCAGGGCGAGGAAAAGAAAGAAAGAGAAGTGCTCAAGGATGAGTGGATGAGGGGAAAAAGCGGCAAAAGAATTACTTAATCACCAATTCGCCGGGCCCAACTCTGCCGTTCGAAGAAAAGACAGAAGAGAAAAAGCTTCACTGTCGGAGCAACGGCACGATTTACCCAATCACGTCATCAAAAGGGGAAGAAGGGAAAGAGAGGCGCGCTCTCCGAAGGGGGAACCCGCCCGAACACGCGATCCCTGTCAATTGCATCAACAGAAGAAAGGCAATCTCTCTCACCAACAAAAGAGGGGAAAGAAAGGTTCACCGGCTCTCCGCCGGTGGAACGGTCGTTCGAGGCGGTTGCAATTCGCCGGTCGAAAGGGGGGTGGAGGAAAGAATGGAGTCTCTGGGGGTGGTGAGGGGGGATCTTGAAGCTTTACGGCATCTGAACGGAGGGCCGCCGACCGTGAAGCTCGGGGAAGTCTGACAGAACCCCTGTTTCTCGAACAGGGTGGGACCGGGCAGGTTTGCCACGAAAAAGGGGGGGGGGCAGTCCTGCGTCCTGCTGGAAACTCCACTAATCCTTGAGAAAAAGGTGCCCGCGACCTGATCGACGTCAAAGGAAAAAAAGGGAGATCCGAAAAAGAAGTCCAGTCTGCTAACATGCTTGCAACAACCACCTTCAGCTTCAAGTCACAAAAAATTTGAGGAAAAAAGTCCTCATAACTCTAGGTTTTTTCGGAGGAGAGTTCCTATCACGCGTAGGGAGGAAGAAGGAAGGAAGAGTATGGTTAACTTCTGTCGTTGAGGCTAACACTTTCGCCCTTTTCTTACTCTTCGCAGGAGGGAGATCTTTTAACACTGGCGGGAAAAGGAGGAAGGGGAGAAAGCCGTTTCCTCCGTGCACCGCGGACAAGGTGAGAAAAACACCGGACTATTCTAGCGATATCACGGAGAGAAAGAAGAAGGGGAGAAGACTTTTACCGCCTGCAAAATCCTCTCAGAAGGAGGAGGCATCCCTGCGGCAAAGGGGAAGAAGAAAAAAGGGAGATCTCTCGGATCGCAAATCGCAACACTCCAGGCGTGTAGACCTCTAACTCTCCTCTCCTGCGAGAAAATAAATCTCTCCACTCCTTTTGCAAAGGGAGGGAAGAAAAGAGGAAAACCCTCTTTTCCTTTGCCCTCGGCATTCCTTCCTTTTCAGAAGAGGGCGATCTGAAACTTCGGGGTGGGGGGGAGGGGGGAAAGTCTCCTTTCCCATGAAAATCATCGGGAACGGACTGCTCCTTCTCTCAGAGAATCCAGGCTCGGAGAAAAGGACGGAAGTCCCCTTCTAAGAGCAGGGAAACTGAATCCGCTCAGCTCAAGTCTTTTCCTCACCTTATCTGGGGGAGGGGCAGATAGATTGCGAGGAGGGAGGGGGGGGAAGGCTTCGAAAGGCTTAGCCACTCCTGGAGGTTTCCTAACCTTCCTATCCTTATAGAGAAGGGGAAAAAGAGAATGAATCCGTCGTTCGAAGGAGAAGAAAGGAGAGGGAAAAAAAAGAAGATTCTCTCTCACGAAAGAGGTCTCGGCCTTAGAGACGTCTACTACCTTCCCCTCTTCTCAGGAGAAAGAAAGAACCGCGGTCACCCGATCCCCTTTTGCGGGGGAAAGAGAAGGAAAAGGAGGAAGAAAGCTTCTTTGATCTTGGGGGGGAACTGAAGGTGAATTCGTGTGCTAAAGGGTGCTCTCACAACCATCCTCGAAGGGGAAAAGAGCAGGGCGACGTGAAGCCCCACACGGTGGGGGGGGGGGGATCCAACCGCCTTAAAGGAAGGAAAACGACGAAAGGCTCGCGCATGTATGACGACTATGCGAATATCTTCTCGGCTCACAAAAAAGGCCAGTAGTCATCCTGGACCTTTGATGTTGAGGGGGGGGAAGGGGAGAAGAAGAGGAAAGAATTCCTTTCAGATTGGCCGGCTGAGAAGAGAAAAGGGGGGGGGGGGGGGGAAAATAGGAGAAAAAGATCAAAAAAAAACCTGGGGAACATGTCCGGGGCACCGGCCGGAGTGGGGGGGCGTTTGGTATTGTCGGGGGGGGTCGTGGGGGGGTGACGGTGGGTGGGGGGGGAGAGAAAAAGTGGGGTGTGGAAGGGGGCGGGGGGGGAATATAAGGGGAGGGGAGGGGGGCGGAGGGAAGGGGGAGGCGTGGAGCATAGATTAGGAGGGGGGGGGGGGGTTGGGGCAACGGGAATGGGGGAAGGTGGAGGGAAGTGCCGCCGGTGGGGTTGGGAGTGAAGATGGTTTTGCAGAGCGGGAGAGGGTGTTGGGTGGTGGTAAGTGCCAGGGGGTCGAAGGGTGGGAGGGGGGGGTGAGGGGGCGAGGGATGGGGGGGAGGGCCCGGGGTGGGGGGATGAAGTGGGGGGGGGAGGGATGGGTGGCGGGGAGCGGTCATGAGGGGGAGGGGTTAATCTATGGGTTGGAGGAAGTAGGGGACGGGGTGGGGGGGGGGGCAGGGGTGCCCTGGGGTGTGCGTGGTGGAGTCAACTGGATAGGGGAGGGGGGGGGGAGGGGGGGAGGAGGGGGGGGGGGGGGGGGGGGGGGGGTGAAGGGGAAGGGGGGAGTGGGAGAGGAATGGGGGGGGGGGCGGAGAGACCGGGGGGGGGGGCGACAAAAAGGTTTGTGGGGGATGGAGGTGGGGTGGGGGGGGGGGGGGGGGGGGGTGGGTGGAAGAAGGGGGCGGTGAGGGGGGGGGGAGTTAGGGGAGGACGCGGGGTGGGGGGGAGGGGAAGGATGAGGGGGGGGGGGGATGGGAGGGTGGGGTTCCGGTGGGGCTGGTGAGGCTGGCGGTGATGGTTGGGGGGGGCACCATGTTTGGGGGAACGGAGAGGTAGGAGATGGTAAGGGGGGGGGGAGGAGGGATATGAGAAACTTGGGTGGGGGGTGGGTGGGTGGAGGGGCTTGTGTCAGGAGGAACAGAAGGGGGGGGGGGGGTTGGGGGTGGGTAGGATGGGGGAGATTAAAGAGCGTGAGAGCGGTTGGAGGAGGAGGTCTGTGTCGGTGGGCGGTATAACATGAAGGAGGTGGGGGGAGGAGGGGGGGGGGGAGTTTGTGGCGGAAGACGGGGAAAGGACTGTGGGGTAGACGACCTGAGGGGGGGGAGGAAGGGAGGGAGGGATGCTGGTGGGTGAATGGTTTGATGGGAGAGGGGGTTGTGGGGAAGTGGGTGGGGAGGAGAATCGCGCGGCGGCAGGGGAGGGGAGAAGTAGGGCGGGTAAGGGAGGGGATGACGAGCTGCTGTGACAAGTGGCTGGCAGAGCGGGGGAAGAGAAGAGATAATGGGAGAGGGGCAGAATCTCTGTGGTCGGAGACCCAGGGGGACGGGGATAGGGGGGGGGGGGGAGGGTTGATGGGGGTGGGAGGGGGGGAGAAGAGGGGGGGGTGGGGGGTGTGGGGGGATTAGGGGGAGGTGGGGAGAGGGAGAGAGGGGGGGGTGGGGGCAGTGGGGGGGGGGGGTGGGGGGGCTGGGTGAGAAGTCATGATAATGGAGGTGGGGGGGGGGGGTGGGAGGACGGGGGTCGGGATAGGGAAGGAGGGGGAGAGAAGTGAGAATGGGTGGGGGGGGGGCGTTGAGGAAGAAGAGGGTGGGGGGAAGGAAAGTAAGATGCAGGGGTATCGCGTCGGGAATCGTCCATGGGAGGGTAACAGGTATAGTTGGCGTAGGGGGGTTGGGGTGGCGGGATAGGGGGGCCTGGGGTGAGGGGAGAAGGGGTTGAGGGACATCGGTGGCGGGGGGGCGCGATGGGGAAGGGTATCCAAAAGAGTCGATGAGGTAGGTGGTGGGGAGAGAGGAAGGTGGGACTGAGGAGTGGGGAGGGGCGGACGGGCGGGGGAGAGGGGGGGGTGGGGGGGAGGGGGGGGGGGGGGATGGTGGGGGAGGGGAGGGGGGGGGTTGAGGGGGGGGGAGAGGGGGCTGGGGGGACTTGGGGGGGGGGGGGGGGGGTGATGGGGAGGGGAGGGGAGTTGGGTAGATGATGACAGGGGTGGAGGAAGGAGGGTAGTGGGGGGGTGGGGGGAGGGGGGGGAGGGGGGGGAGAGGGGAGGGGGAGAGGGATGTGGGGGGGGAGGTGGTGTGGGGAGGAGAGTAGTGGGGTGGGGGAGAATAAAGTGTGGAGGGAAGGGGATGAAGGGGGGGGGAGGGGGGGGGAGGAAGGTGGGGGGTGGGGAAGGGCATCAGAAAAGGAGGGGGTGACGGGGGACGGGGGGCGTGCAGCGGAGCCTTGAGGGTTTCCGGCGGGGGGGGGGATCACGGAAAAGGAAAAAGGGGGGGAGGACACTCTCCCGGCTATTTCGCGTCAGGCGTCTTTATGTTTTTTCGTGCGAAGAAAGGTGTAGATAAGAGTCACTACTAGGAAAAGAAAGGGAGGGAGAGCCTTTAATCCAACGAGGATCTGTCGACCTCTGGCCGTCTAATAAAAGAAAGAGGGGATCTGGTGACCGCGCCGGAGGGGGGGGAGGAAAAGAAGGGGAGGGGAAGGCTAAGCGTTGAGGTCGTAGGGAACGCCGAATCGACACAGGAAAAAAATCTTGCGTGGGTCGCGGAGGAGGAGAGGCGCCGAAGCGCGCGCAAGCCTACGCCGTATTCCTCTCGAGCGCGGAGTTCTCGGAGGGGGGAAAATCGCTCCGGCTCCGGCCGGGGCGAAAAAGAAAGGGAGATAAAAGGGGAAACCGCCACATCTCGGAAACCCTCCTACCAGAGAGGGGGAAGGGGCTGGCGGAGGAGGGGCGCTGCGCGACTCTGGAGAAAGGAGAGGAGGTCCTTCTGCACAATCCTCTCCTAACTTATTGGAGAGAGGGGACTGCGATACGAGACGGAGGCGTCCGTTAAAGGGAAAGGGGAGAGGGAGAGAAATCTGCCCATCCTCTTCGACAAATTACTTCAACTTCGGAGAAGGGATTGGGGGGGCCGATCGGTTCAAGAGCCACGGGGGGGGAAAGGGGGGGGGGGAAAGCCGTTCCGCTTTTTCTATCACCGGCGTCGGAGGGAGAGGGGAGAGTACGAAATCCGGAAGGGAGGGGAAAAAGGGAAAGAGGGGGACGGCTATCCGGAGTTTGATTTGCAAAGGAGGAGGAATTTGCAACCTTTATGAGAAGAGGGACGTGCTTATCACCGGCGCAGGAGGGGCAAGAGAAGAATTATCTTCTATACCCAGGCTGGATCTACTCTCTATCACGGGGGGGGGAAACGAAAAATGGTTGAGCTCCGCAAACCGCTGGGGAGGGAGGAAAGGGGAGGAAAAACCTCAGTTCGACATTTACCGAGGTCTACCTAATCGAGGGAAGGAGCTCAGGGGAAGAGTTCGGAACGGGGAGAGAAGGGGGGGAAATACCTCCCTAAGGGGAACCCTGGGAGGGGGTTATTATAGGGGGCGCGACCGGGAGCGTAACTCTTTCTGTCTCCGCAAAGGCTCTTTTAAACGACGGGGGACCAGATGAGAAGCCTCGTGTTGTTTTGCTTTGAAGAGGGGGGAAAGGGGGGAAGGGAGGGTCGCATACCGAACCTAACGTTGGCGGAATGGCGTCCTCTAACCTTATGGGAGGCAGGGGGGGGAGGCCTTCGAAAGGTAGCGGGCCACGCCGACCATGAACAGAGGGGGAGGAGAAAAAAGGGGGGGAAATAGCTTGTTCCCTTTCTACACGAAAAGAATCACCAATTGCTCCGGGAAAAACAAGAAAAAATGCGTTGATCAACAGGTGTCTGAAGGAGGGAAAGTTCGGCGGCACTCCGGCGAACACGTTCCAGATAAGGAAAGGAAAACGAAGTACTAAGAGGCGCGCGCTCCTACGGCGACTTGACAAAAAAAAAAGGGTCCCGTCAATGTCATCAACACGGGCTGCTATGCCGTTGCACTTCGAAGAGAGAGAAGAAAAGAAAAAAAAGGGTAGGAAGAGAGAGAGGAGGGAAACCGCTCGCCGCGGTGAAGAAGGGGACATTGACTGGATCGGTGGGAAAAACGCCTTCTATCTCTCTCCGAGCAGGGGGGGGGAGAAAGGAGGCGGGGAGGAAGTCTGGAAACGTGACGTTTGTAACATAGAAAGGGGGACTCCTACGTCGTGAAGAGATCATACCCTTTTCTCGAAACGGAGGGGGGGGAAAGCTGGGGGTGGCACCGGCGCATTGGTTGATGAAGAAGAAAGGAGAAAAAAGGGAAAGAACATCATCCACGAATCCTTTAGCACGTCGCGGGGGCGCCGTCCCATTGCTCATCCCATACCGGGGGGAGAGCCGCCAAAGGAAGGGAAGACGCCCCACTTTCGTCCCTGGTCTGCGAAACAAAAAAGGAAGGAAAGAGGAAAAGCAAACGAAGCTACTTGCATCTATATCACAAAGGTCGTTGGAAAAAAAAGAGACGTGGTGGCGGAGCCCGAAGAGGAAAGGGGTCGCGCATCCTATCAGTGTGAACTTCTTGAGGGGGGGAGCCCTCGAGGCTCGCACGTTCGCTTGGAGGACTCGTCAAGCAAAGGAGTTTACCCTGTAAGGGGAAGGGGTAGAGAAGAGCCCGCCGTGGCCGCCGGGGCAAAGGGGGGGGGAGAGCTGGCAACGCCGTTCTAGTCTATCAGAAGGGAAGACGCCAGCCTGGGTAAGCTCACTACGTTGAAAGAAAATCCAACGAAAAGGCACTGCACACGCGGCGCGCAGGGAAAAAGAGGAAAAGAAATTGGCCCTGCCTCAGCTATCTGCCGACGATGAAAGTCAAGGGGCCAGGCGATGTCTACCGAGGAAGAAAGCACGCGCGGCAACCGGGCCACTCCTTGGGCCCCTCTTGCAACAAAAAGAGAAGAAAACTCTGGGGCTGTAACAATCCTCGGAATGAAGGGGAAAAAAAGGTTTCCTTCTAGTGGGGTGTTTTTGGAGTAGAGGGTTCAGAAAAGGGAACATTATCTATTTCTCTTTCCGGGTGCCAGAAACGCAGGCTCTCAAAGAAAGAGGAAAAGGGCTCTTCTCCACGGTTTCGAGGAAACCTTACGAGGAGGAAAAAGTCGCGCGCAAAACGCCTCGTCGTGCTCACACTGAGATGGGAAAGGGTAAGCAGAGAGAGGGGGAAGTGGCCGGGCTCGAGAGAAAAAAAAAAGAAGGGGGGGGGGGCCTAACGGCCGATCAGAAAAAGAGACGCCTCATCTGCTCTCTATTAATCCGGAGGAAAACCTGGAACTACAGGGGAGGAAGCGTCGGCGACGCTCGTGGAAGAAAGAATGGAATCTCTTTGGAAGGGGAAGTAACATACTTCTACTACCTAAAAAAGAGTTCGGGGAAAAACTAATTCTCTTTTGCTAAACAGAAGGCGAGGGGGAAGAAAAGGGCTGTGAATCGACGGGGAACTTCTGGCCGCGTCTTTTTATCGGGGAAAAATAAAACTCTTCGGTAGAAGAAAAGGAGTGATCCCAGAGGTGCGCTCAAAAAAGAAAAAAGAGGGCTGAGTCCCCACGACTCTCCCTAAGAAAGTTGGTGATCTGTGGAGGGGGAAACGAAAAGGCTGCACGCGCGCCGTGCGCCGCCCCAGGAGAAGGGGAGAAAGAAAGGAAGGGAAAAGGGGCTCGGCGCACTCAACCATGTGAGGTCGCGTCCTTTTATTTTTGCTGTGGGAAGGAAAAGAAAAAAAAAAGGAGGCAGAGGGACCCCAGATGCAGAAAAGAAAGGAGAAGGA
>Ga0179593_1252092_pt1 | contig 10234 bp, 9 predicted proteins | sample CZODoug2_1_08_16_FD_185931 | JGI IMG/M metagenome (GOLD analysis project Ga0179593, IMG submission 185931) | Vadose zone soil fungal communities from Angelo Coast Range Reserve, California, USA - CZODoug2_1_08_16fungal (PacBio error correction) | ecosystem: Environmental > Terrestrial > Soil >...
TTCCTCTCCATCTTAAGACGGGGTAGCAGCAACTTCACCTTGGTCGGATGGTGTTGGCACTGCGCAAGGAGGTATTCGGGGGGGGCCCTAGAACGTAGGTGCTCCTCCTTGCACGCCCACGTCCCGACGCTCAGGGGAAAGAAAGACTCCCATGGGGAAGAACGGCGAAACAAGGGGCCGGTGTTTTTGCTAGATTGGGGTACTCGAAAAAGGGACCAGGGACAGGACATTCACTAGCGGAAAAATTCTGCACGAGACTACATCGTCAAGCGTTGTCGGCATAACAAGTAAAGGGGAGAGGGAGACATCGTGCAGGATGACCACAGACGACTGGGGGGAGCCTCGCTAGTAAGGAAGACTCCTGAGGCGAAAAGACTGGCGAATCACGAATATACCCGACCTTATGCTAGAAGAAGAGTGACAAACACAAGAAGAAAAAAATTTCTCATCAGGCACTCTTGACGGCACCGCAATTATCCGGAGAAGAGGACGTGAAAATAAAAAGAGCAACTGGCGACAAGAAGCTAGGCGTCCAAAGGCCCATCTATACATGATGAGGTTTGTAGAAATCAGCCACGAAAAAAGAATTCACTAGCTGTGGGGGTTGCGGGGGGGGTGCCTACCACACCACTACATTCAGGACTCGCCACAATAAAAGAGTGAGGGAGGGAGCCGGGACGTCAGAAGAAAGATCTTCTGTCAGGGGAGGGGTGGGGAGGAGAAAGGGGTGGGGTGGGGAAATTAATGAGGGGCGGGGGAATGGAAAAGTCAAGGAGATCACGTGAGAAACATTAAGATTTCACAACGTCGGGAACTGTATCTCATTGTGGGGGGAGAACAAAAGAAAAAGAAAAATGGAGGAACTTGGGGAAATTGGGTTTCTGAAGCAAACACACTGGGGGAGCGAAAACCTCCTTAAAGCTCGAGGCCGCACTTGAAGGGGCCTTTGGGCAAGTACGTGCATAGCCGAAGAATAGGAGCGGAATTCGGGGTTGGACCGAGGAAGAAGAGCCATAGTGAGTCGAAGGGGAAAGCGGCGTAACCGCACACTTGACCGTGGGTCACCGAGTAAAAACAGTACTAAACAATAGAGACAATTTCAAATAACAGGATGGGGACCATCTGACGTTTCTCAGTGGGGAATAGGAAGAGTACTGAAAGAGGCTCGCGAAGCATTGGATCTGGAACGTCAGACTGGAATCGGATTGTACATTAGCCGGAGTGGCAACGGGGGAGAATGGATGTAGCCTGACTAATAGGGGGTTAAAGATGGAACCTCGGAAAAAGCGGGAGGGAGAACGCAATAGCCTGCCCAGACGGGCTGTCTCGATAAGGAAGACGAAAGGGAAGAGATAAATCGAGAATACTAAAGAAGGGAGAAGATAGGGAAAGAAGATCGCCTCTTTGCAACGGCTGGAGCGAAGCTTATGCGCGCCGCAAAGAAATGCCTACCTGGATTGATATATTCCGCATAAAGGGAAAAAAGGGAGGATATAGATCACCAACCAAAAAAAAGGACAACAGGAGGATAAGGTCAGAGCCATGAAAAGTTATGAAGAGCGGCTTCATCGGCAAGGGGGTGGTAGAAAGGGAATTCTCATGAAAGAGAAAGTTCTCACTGAATCCCATTCGAACGCTGGGGCGACCGTTTCTGATAGGGGGCTTATTGGAGAGTTCTTGAGGACGTGCTATTATGGAAAATGAATTAAAGAATGGAAATCTTCTCCGGGGAATCTCTGGGAGGTGGATGCGGAAAAAGAGATTAGAGGGAAAGAGGACAACTGAGTAGATAAATTCACGGCTTTCCGGGAAAACTTACCCGAAAAGGAATTTCTAGGAGGAGGAAAAGGGGGGGAAAAAAGCTGCGAGGCCAGGCTATCGCGAATCGCAAAAGGCTTTAGGAGGGAACCACCAGCAGACTGTCGGAATTGGGAAGAAGGCATGTGAGAGAAATCGGAGTCCTTGTGGCGAGACTGAAATTGTTGAGGGGGGGGGCACTCCACTACAAGACTCAGAATAGGGTAGGGAGATAATAGGGGTGCCAAAACGCTAGGGACTCTACAATATTCGGAAGAGCTTCTGAGCCTGGAATTCAAAGGTAAACAAAAAAGGGAAACAGGACAGAGGCTATAGGCAGTGAAAGGAAGTCCACATCAAACAGGGTCATTTGAGGCGACAACCATGGGTCAGAAAGCGGGATGGGGGGGGGGGGAAGGGGGGAAAAAGGAGAAATATACGGTTCCCCTCATGTGCCAAAATGGGTGATTACGGCCTCTCCGGAATGGGGAAAAGAACGAGAGAGATTCCAAAAACGAAGGGCTCCATAAAAATGGTGGTACGGCAATCGCGGGGCGCGGAGTCACGTCGAAAGAATCGGTGGGGATCGAAGGAATAGAGCTGGTAAAGGGGAGTGGTTGGGGCGGGGGCTTATTAAAATCAGCAGGGGTCAAGGGGGTGGTAGTGGCTTGGTCATAGACGGAAAAGGGTACGGCGCTGACTTTTTTGGAGGGGTCAAAGGGGCAGCATGAAAGAAAAAAGGAAAGGAGTTTTAGGCAAGGGAGGAGATTTGTAATTCAAGTAACTAGGCGGGAAGAGATAATCGGCGTGACTCCGGCGAAGGTAGGCCGATGGAGGGGAGGGGGTTTGGGGGAAGGAGGAGTTGCTCTGGCTCCAAGATATGGTCGGGGGAATTCGCCGCCTTCGCGTCTTGGAACAGGTCGGCGGGGGGGAAGGCAAAGGGTTTCATCGCTAAAGAAGTGCGTTGGAAAAGGTCCCTTGGGAGCGAGCCGAGAATCACGGGTATAAATGAACTTATACGAGGGAGTCGGGATGGGGGGATCGACGTAGTGGACGCGGATGAAGGGATGGACACGTGCTTAAAAGGTCACGCAAAAAGACATTCAACGTGGTGCTGACTCATGCATCTTCAATCGTAGTCTGGGATGGAAACCTTTCGCTTTCCGTGGTTATGGAAAAACTGAGGAACTGGGGGGCGAAAAAGGTTCGGGTGAAGAGCACTCGTCACCGTTCTTAACAGGTCGATGCCATTAATCGGGCAGAAAAACGTCGGGAATTCACACGGAGAAGGCAGGGGGAGGGTTTGCAAGCGAAGATAATCTCTTAAGAAGGGAGTCGCAAAGCGATTTGTCTGGCCGGATAAGAGGAGGGCGACGGACCAACACTTGACGCTCGGGCTGAGGGATCTAGTTAAAAAGATATGGTGGGATGGGGGAGAAGAAACCTTTGGAAGAAAGTCGAGACGCAGGCGGAAAACTTGTCAAGCAGGACGCGGCATTGAGGGCCGCGCGGGGGGGAGGTTGACCGGGCAGGCCGGGCCAAACAAGTCTCAAAAGCATGCCGAGGATAAGAAGAAACGCGCTGGCGCCAGCGGCCCAAAATCAGGAAGGGACCACATTATGGTGAAAAAAGTTCATGATTCGAAAAAAAAGGCAGAAAGGGGGGACCAGCCAACAATCCTCGGGACACTGTGTACCACACCGGGGGGGGGGCAAGTAAAGGGGCAGAATGCGTGCCTTGGGCGCGGCCAACGTGATGGAAGGGGGAGAGGGGTAAAAACCCTTTCTCAAGGGCTGATTATACACGGGGGGTATTAATCGGAGACAAAAGAAAGAAGAACCCAGACCCAAAAGGCAGAAAGGGTTTAGAGGCGAAAAGAGCATGGGAAAAAGACGAGTGCACAATAGTGCATAGTTGGCCGGTATTAGAATAGGGGAGATTAGAGGGCCTGGTCCTGGCCAAGTGGCGGAGAGTACATGAACTGGGGTTCGAGGAGGGGATAAGGGGCGGGGTGGGTGGCCTGGGTCTAATACTGGTAATTTAGGTCCTCAGAAACAGGAGAGTTCTTGGGGACAAGGACTTAGGGTTATAGAATCCTGCCAGCCCCTACGCACAAGCGACGAAACTGGCCACGGGTTCAACAAGGAAGTTTGAATGGGGAATTGAGGGAACAAAACTTCTGCACAAACCGCTCGGTCAGGGGGACAGAGTTCGGTCGTAAATTGAACAGGATAGGGCATTACGGTGGGGAAGCGTTGCTGACGCATGCTGGAATTGAGGCTCTGGGGGGGAGTTTCAACGAAAAAAGCAAGAAGAGACCAGGGGGCGGGAGTAAGAGAACGATGGCTCATCGGGGCAGAGAGGTCGAGGCGTGAACATACAATTTTGAGGGGGAGTCAGTGAAAGATAAAAAGCAGTTTATGTAGAAGAAAGATCAACACAACAACTGATGATTGAATGTAAAAATAAACGTTACGGTTGGTGGGAGCGCGAAGAATAACGTTTCTTACGCCATCTCTCGGCCCCTTTAATGATCTCGCTGAAAAATAAACCTACAAGTTCTAGTTGGGTTAGTGGGGGAGTGAATCTCAAGCGCCTCGCCAGGAAGGCGAAAACTCAAACTGCGGTCACAACCTCCGGGGAGAATCTGCGGCCTGTAAGTGGCGCACCTCAGACTGTATGAACTAAGCGAGAAGAGGGATCCGAGGGGGATTGGGGCTGAAACCTTCAAATTCAAAACTGTTTTCCGCGGGTACACTTGGAAGGAAGCAATTGGGGAGAAAGGGTGAGGGATGCCTGAGCCGACCCTCACGGGAAGTGCAATAAGAAAAAACAAGAACTGGGGGGTGTTTCATTACGGACAAGAACACTGCGCCATTGGACCACTCAAAATCGACCCCTGACGCGAACCCCAAGGTCCGGGAAACTATCGAAGTCCACTGGAAACCTTCCTTCGAACGCCCCCTATTCCAATAACTGGCTCGCCTGCCAACTCTCTCCATTACTCTAGTTTGGGCCCCGGACAGCTCGGGTCGTAAAGCCTTATCCTGCCTGCAATGGCGTCTCTGTGGCGCGCGGCCGCTGTGGTGGCGTCAGCTTTCGCAAGAAAAAATTCTTGAGCAGCAAGACCGTGACTTCCAAAAAAAGCCTTTCACGATCGCGCAGATCGATCCCTGCATAGAGAAACAATTGCCCAAGTGCGGAACAGTGCGGACGGGAAAAAGAAGGGGGGTGGTCTAGAGTACTTGGGGATTTCACCTATGATTCTGAAGAACGCATGGTGGGTGTACACTCAAAATCAGGGGAGGCGGGGACCCTCATGGATCAAACAAGGACTTTAAGATCGAGAGAAAATATTGGTGACGTACCGTGAAAAAAGGGAGGCAACGTAACCCGGTCTTCCATAAGGAATAGGCTAAAGTTTCGAGAAAGCATGCATTCTCAAGACTTTATCGCAACCTTGGGTTAAGAGGTAGGTCGAAAGCCGGATAGGGAGAAAAAGGTGGGGGGGTTAATACTCCGAAGAGGTCGAAAGCCAGAAGAAGCCTCGCATCTCATCTCGGGCTGCGCGGGCAAAGAAAAAAGGATACGGAAATCCTACTGGAAAGGGGACACGAGGAGAGAATATAACGTTCCGAAAGGAAAGGCGCACAAAAATTGCACCTAATTAATAAGAAGTAACCCTTCAAAAAAAAACCAATGGAAAAAAGGAGGAAAACCTTTGGGGTGTCCAAAAAAAGGACTGCCGGAGGGGAGAGCGCCTTATCCCCAGGGAAAAAGTCACGTGGACCGATTTAATCGTAAACTTCCAACACGGGTCCCTATAGAGAAGTAGAGCCAAGACAGGTACATCTGAAGAGGAGTTTATCACGACGGGAGATTTATCTAAACACGACGATCATCCGAATACGAACGCCGTTATCTGGGGCTCAGAGATGAGGAAAACAGGACGTCAACCAAAATAACTGGAGAAGGAGGGCTATTCCAAACCAAAATCATTCGATCCCGTAAGAGGAAAAAGACAGAAAGAAAAAGAAAAGGAACATAACTTCCGCTGACGAGTCACTCACGATTATCTCGTCGCATAAGGAACAGGAGCAAAAAGAGCGCATCTCCAAATCAGGGAAAAAAATGCGGAACAACGCAAAAGAGAAAAAGAAAGTCAATAAATTGCATAAGCAAGCAGAACCTAACGCCGGGCTGTGATCAGACGGAAGGAAAAAAACTAAAAGGTGATCAGTCCTAATTTGAAAACACTTGTTTGGCAGCCCATTATCCCCGCTTACTAAAAAACCAAGAATTGGGAGCAGCGCGAACAGGAGATGATTAAACGGGGTTGAGGGAGACTTTCATGTGATCTTAGGGAGGGCCACGGAGAAGCGGACGTCATCCACATGAGCTGTTCAAAAAGGATAACAGGGGGCAGTCGGGGGGAGGACTTTTACCTCCAAGGCACAAGCGGGGGTGATTGCCCGGGGGACTGGGTTTGGTCTGCGGAAGGCACCGGACCATGGTCGGCACCTCGTTTCACGACTATACTCGAATCGGGAACGGTTCCGGAAATTTGCACCGGATGATAATGCGACGCTATCACAGGACTGAATGAGGGTTTGGAAGGCGGCACTCTCAATACGCCATCTATGCGTAAGGGCGCAGGCCGCAAAGAAGGAAAGGGAGAGAAAAAATTACGAAAAAGGAGAAAAAGCCAAGTTCAAGGGAATCACTAGAGTGGGTCGCTAAAATTCAGGGGAGATGTGAACGGGGGGAGTAAGAAGCTGGAGAGCGATCGTGGATACGTTGCGCTTAAAAAACTCATCGGGAAATGGTAACAGCGCATGAGGAAAACCTCTCACGGAAGTTATGCACGATCACCTCGTTGGGGGGACGAAGGTCGGGGACCTCGAATCGCGTACGCCACAGATAAAGCCCGAACAAGGGCGGGGTGCGAGAGAAGCAAGTGAAGGGCCAGCGCCGAAAAAAGAAATACCAGAACGAGGATTTGGCAGCCGATTCAGACCAAAAAGAAAACCAAAAACCCCCAAAACACACAAAAAAAAGAAAAAACAAAACCCAAAAAAAAACCACAACACCCAAAAGGAGAAACAAACCCCCCCCCCAAAAAAAAAAAAAAACAAACCCAAAACAAACCCCACCGAAAACGCCAACAGCAAAGCCCCCAAAAAAAACAAAAAAAAACACCACAACAAGAAACAAACCCACACCAACCAAACCCCCCCCAAACAAAAAACAGACCACACCCCCCCCACCAACCACCCACCCCCAAACCGGAAGAAGCCCCAAGAAGAAGAACCCAAAAAAAAAAACCAAAACAAAAAAACCAAAAAACCAACCAGGAACAACCCAAGAACCCCCAAAAAAAAACCAAACCCCCAAAAAACCGCACCACCAAAACCCCAGCCCCCACCACCTGCCAAGGAACCCACCAAACCCAACAAAACCAAAAAATACCCCCCCCCCCACCCCCCAAGAAAACCCCAACCCCCCCCCAACCCACCAAAAAAAACCAAAACACTCGTATAGGGGGAAGCAGGGGGAAAAGGGCAGCGTAAAAGATGGGAGAGAGAAATGGCTACCCTGGAGGAAGAGAGATCCGGACAGAATTTTCATGATCGCATATACTCAAAAAAAAAAAACTTATTATTCAGAACTAAAAAAAAAAAAGGGGGGGAAGGTCACAGGTTAGGTGGCAATGAGAGATTTCATAAACGCCTTTATGCATTGAGTGCAAAAAGCAAGTGGAAGGGCTCGGGCCCTTGGCCAAAAGAGATAGAAGGGATTTCTGATCGGCTTAGAAATGCCAGGGAGACAAGGGCGAAAGAAGGTTGGTAGGTATTACTGGCAATATCTAGAAGAAAATGGATGGGGGGGGAAGGGATAGTTCTGGGTCGTCTTACAAAAGGTTCGAGGAAGAAGCTTCAAACTTATTATAATGATCCTGCAGGGAGGGGAAATATGGGGAGAGAGTTAGACGAGGAAGATAGTCGTCATTGAAAACTTAACTCCAATAACTTTCTTCTAACAGGACTGAGGAAGACTCAGAGAAGGAATTATTCGGACCACCCTCGGCGGGACCTTGAAAGCGTTCTAGAGAAGATTTGGAGGGGTCCTGGGAGGAAGGAAAAAAACCGGGTCAGGGGGGTTTAGGTGTGAAACTGCCTGAACGCGCCTCTGGGCGAGGATCTAAAAGCAGGGACAAAGAACGAATGAGGGCATCGCCGGATATATGAACTATCACGAGTCTAGGGAAATTCTTAACCAAGAAAAGGCTTAAAGAAATGGGGAGGTGGGAACTTATGACGCGAAAGAACCAGTGGGGGTTCATGGATTCTCAACACGGTAACACCAGAAAAGAGGTTGGTGGAGGGCAAAGGGGCAAAGGAGAAACGGTCCCAGTGGTGACCCCGCTAATGTTGAACTTCTCCTTCCTTTTCAAAGACGCAGAGGGGGGGAAAAAAGAAGTCCATAAGGATCAAAAACAAGTTTTGACGCCGGACGAGGGCGCGGGGGCACGGAGCGATTAAAAGTGATCAATGGGGGGGGGGGAGGGAGTAAACATCGAAAGGCTGGAAATTTCGGTTGGGGGGAGGGAAGGTCGAAATCATATATCGTTAAGGGGGAAGATGGGTCATTTCTTATTAAAAGGCGACCACTTTCCTAGCTTACGGTTCTTGGACGGGGAGGGGGACAGCCTGGCTACAGGCCTGGGGAGCTGGGGCGCGTGGTGGGGGGTGAGTTCCGCGGACGGGGGAAAAGATATAATCGGGAGGGGGGAGACAGACGCAACGGATGCGCTGTTTGTTTGGTTGGAAGGGAGGGGTCTCTAATGATGGGATTTTTATCGGAGAGAAAGATGAGAAGGGAGGGGAGGCGGCACGGAAGATATGACCAGAGCGATAGAGAAAAGGGAAATGTGTTCTTGCAATTAAAGAGCTGATCCTAGAGACATCCAAGGAGTGCTGAAAACTCGGGAGAGGGGGGGAGCTGTGGGGAGAGCCTGTCGTCGATGAGGAATGAACCGTGTCTGGGAAGGGGTCTATAGAGAGGGGGGAAAAAAAAAAACGACAAGGGAAAGGTGGGGATCAGCTGGAATTTAGAGTCAATGAAGTTGAGTTAGGGATGCTAAGGGGCAGAGGGAACTTGGTGCTTACTGTAAGGCTACCTTTGCCGGCTTTCAAGGGGAGAAAAAAGAGACTCCAAGGTGGGGAAGCGGGAGATGGAGGAATCGGGCAGGACCGGCTTAAGGAGAGGGGAGAAGGCCCTGGGGGGGTTCAGAGAGGATGGGATAGGGCTATATCCGAGCGATTCTGGAACTTTAAAAGAGACCGAGGAGTCTGAGTAAACAGGACCGAGAAGAGGTGAACGAGAGACACACTATTGCAAAAACATCTGTAGTGTTCCAGAAAGGTTGAAAAAAGGGACGAAGGGGGGAACAATTCGGGGGTCGAGAATTGCCGGAATGGAGGCGCGGGCACTTGCTTGTCCGTTCAGCAGGTTCAGAAAGGTACGAGGAGAAAACTGAGAGAGGGAGAAGAAAGTCAAAAGACTGCGCTTTCTCCATCCCCCAAAAACAAGAATAGAGAAGAACGCGAGGCCCAATGATAAAATTCACAACATGGATGAAGTCACATAATCGCTCAACAAATAAACAACACAAGCCAGAGAAACCAATTAGATTTCCCCAAACTAATACTTTGCATAGGGGAGGGGGGCGGGGGGATCTGTGACTTCATCGAACGCGGGAGATCGTGAAAGGGAAGTGATTAGACCCGGTCTCCCGAGATGATCGGATTGGATTCAAATCTTACAAAGCGCAGCAAGGGGGGCGTGAAAACCCTATACAAATGAACTAGAAAAGGGGGGTAGAGGACGGTTCTTCGTGGAAAAGCTGAGGCAATAGTCAAGAAGAGGTGGACAGGTCGAGAGGAAGATGAATAGTTAGACAGGGGGAGTCATTCTTCAAATTGACTGAAGAATGAATTCCCGGGGTTCAGGAGGGAGGGTAGAAAAATTGAGGAGTGGGTGACCGGGTCAAGCGTTGCTTGCAGTCATCCCAAATTTCAGTTTTCAGAGCTGGACAGGGGCCTACTGGGAGGAGCGGAAAGCAAGCCATGCTCAAACTTACCGTGACCACTGGTACTAGGCTCCCAAGAGAATTGTTTAAAGGGGGGATGAAGCAAAGCCGGCGGCGAAACGCCTCGCTCTTCGTTGGGGACAGGGATAGGGAGACTTTTGCGGACTGAGCGTGAAAAGGAGGGGGGGAGCGGGAAAAGGCAGGGCGGAGGGCTAGGCCCAGTATAATTTGAACTCAAAATCCACCCAAAAGGGGACCTGTTGCGGGGTGTACTAGTACTCAAAGGGAGCCAGGGAGGGAGAGGGAGGGTAACCATTCTTGGTCTTCTAATAGAAAGAAGCGGGA
>Ga0179593_1392899_pt1 | contig 10234 bp, 10 predicted proteins | sample CZODoug2_1_08_16_FD_185931 | JGI IMG/M metagenome (GOLD analysis project Ga0179593, IMG submission 185931) | Vadose zone soil fungal communities from Angelo Coast Range Reserve, California, USA - CZODoug2_1_08_16fungal (PacBio error correction) | ecosystem: Environmental > Terrestrial > Soil >...
TAGCTCAGCTTGTTCGTTCGTTGCCCCATGGAAAGTTCCCCCGGTTTGGGGGTCATCACGCTTTTGTGTTGCTGTTTTGGGTGCACAAGCACCTTGGACCCTGGCCCCCCCGCGGAATCCCCCCCCCGCCAGCCCCGCGATAGTGCCCCGGCCCCGGGGGAAGGGGGGTGGTCCCTCCCTCCCTGCCCCCCCCCCCCCTCCAGTGCCCCCGCTCCCCCCCGGGGCCCCCGCCCCGCAGGGATCCACTCCGCGGAGCCCGGGCCCCTGTTTTGGCCCCTTTGCCAGCAAGGGCGTTTTTTCCCGGCCCCGCCTGGTTTCCCGCCGGGCCCCCCCCCCACCCCGGCGAATGTCCCCCTGGTGCCTGCGTGCAAGCCACCATCAAAAGCCCCGGGGGGCTGGCCCCGAAAGTCCGCCCTTCCTCCCAAATGGTTGCGGAATGACTGGGGGGGGGGTCCCCCACCGAAGGCCGGGGGCCCCCGGGCCAGAGGGGCGAGAAAAAATGCGCCGGCGCCTCTTGCCGCCCCCCCAATGCCCCCCCCGTTAAAAATGCCACCTTGGGGGGGCCCCCCACGCCTCCCTTGTGAGACACTGAAATGGGATGGCCCCCGGGAAACAGGCCTGGGAGAAAAAATTCGCCCCCGAGGGTTTTCCCCCGAAAGGTCGCATCGGCGCGCGCCCAATCCCCTGTTTCGATTCTTTCTATCCCGAAAAGTAAGACTACCGCGAACAAAAATTTTTTTTTACCCGAAAAATTTTGTGCCGCCCCCAACGAGCCCTTTTTTTTGTGGGGCCGCATATTTTCGTGCTTGGCGGAAGGTCCGGAGGTGTGTCCGGGGCGGGGCCGGGTACCCGAGTCGGGCCCCATTCATGGGGCCCGGCCGGGGCCGTCCTCGTTGCCCCGCGCCCCGCCGCCCCCGGTTTTTTTGCGCCCCCCGCCCCCCCCGCAAATTTTGGGGGGCCCGCCCGGGGGGGTTTTTTTTTTTTTTTTTTTTTCCGACTTTCCGCTGCCTAGGGGTAACGCGGGGGGGGGCCTCCCCACCCCGGACGTTGCGCGGCCGGCCGCCCCTGTATGGTGCGTTCCCGATTTTGGAGGGAAGGAAACACTTGGATCCCAGATGTTGGGAATGAGGCCACGAAAAGGGAAAACACGAAAGGGCCCCCCCCCCCCCCACCCCCCCCCAGTCCCGAACAACCCCCCCCTTTTTGTGGGTTTTCCCCTGCCCCGCACCTTGGCCAAATCCATTTCTTTACCCCCCCCGTGCCGTGCCCTTTGTCGTGATGCCAACATGTTCCGAAAAATCATTTCGTGCATCGCCCCCATCACACCGCCCCCAAACGGCCCCCCCGCCCCTTTCTTTCGGTTAAATTTATTTTTTTAAAATTTTTTTTCGGCCACACTCATCCGGCCCGGTTGGTGTTGGAGACTGCCCCCCCCCCTCGCCGGACCCGGCCCGGGGCCCCCCGGGCCCACCCCATAAGAAACACACCCGCCTTAACCCGGGTGTTCGAGGGTTGTGCGACATCCTGGATCGGCCCCCTGCCTGATCCTGCTTTTTTTTTTCGGCCTTACAACCATGGGCGCTGATCAACTCCACCCCCACCGCGCCCTCCGGCCCCGATGGGGGCAAATCCCGCCCAACTCCGCCCTTTCAAACCCACACCCCCAAAAGACCCCTGGTGGGGGAACCATCCCGGCCCCTAACCGGCCCCCCCCACCCCACCCTTTTTCGTGGTTCCCCCCCCACCCCCACGAAAGGAGCCCGGCCGGGACAGGTTGGGACCTGGTGCGCCCCCCCCCCACCCCCCAAACCGCCCCCCCCAAAAATTTTCTGAATCGGCCCCTCAATTCGATCCCGCCCGTTTCACACGGGCGCCCTGCCCCCCTTGGTAGGTGGGCCCCTTTCCGGTCCTTTTTCCCCCGCCCATTGTGTTTTGTTTTCGGAATGCCTCCTGAGGAATTCCTTGTGTTGACATGAGCCATGCGCACCCCCCCGCCCGGCCGCGTCCCCCCGTTTTTGGATTTGGGCTCCGCCCACGGGTTTTTTCACCCCCCCCCGGGGCCCCCAAAAACCCGAGCAATTTCTGGGGCCCGCCCAGCCCCCCCCCCCCGGACGGCCCCCTTTTTTTTTAAACCGCGAAATCCCACCGGCCCAACTCGGGCGTGCCCGCGTTTTCTGGTTTTTTTTCACCCCCCCCTACTCGGGCCGGCCCGGGTTCCCATCCCCTTAAAAAATGGATACCTCTTTCGCCCCTCCACCTCCGCCCGCCAGCTTCCGGCGGTCCCCCCCCCCAAAAAAGCAGATCCTCCGGCCCCCCTACGCCCCCCCGCCTGGTTCGCGGTGGTCTGATTGCGGGCCTGGGCCTTTGTTTTTTTTCCATCCCCCTGTCCGATTCACCCCCAAACCCCCACCAAAAATGAAAAAGAATTCGGCCACCATTGGCAGGTTCATCCATCCACGGAAAAGGGACTACGTTTGGGGCACGAGGAAAGAACGCGATTCTGTTCACGGCCCCCCCCCTTTTTGGGCCTTGGGAAAGGATGGCCCCCTTTCCCACAACACCTTTTTTTTTCCCCTAAACCGCCCGGGGGATGTCCGCCCCCCCCCCGCTGGAAAAAATTTTTTTTCCGGGCCCCATCCCCCCGGCCCCCCTTTTTGGCCCCGGGGCGTTTTTTTTTTCGCCGGATTCTTCCAATAATCTTCGTTTTTTTTTTCCGGAAGTTTGTGGAGGGCCCCCAAATGGCGGCCCGAAAACGTCGGGGTATTCCAACGGCCCCGGGCCGGGTGCCGCCCCCCCCCCCCCCCGGGGGGGGGCCCCCCCCCCCCCCCCCCCACCCCACCCCCGAGTGAAACGGCAAAGGGCCCTAATTCCATCCGAATCGAGGACCCACACTACGACGATTCCCCCCCCCCCCCCCCCCTGTTCCCCCCCGGTGGTCCCCGGCCCGCCCCCGGGCCCCCACCCCCACCCCCGCCCCCCCCCCCCCCCCCTTCCGGCCTTGCCCGCCCGGGCCCCCACCGGGTTGGTCCGGTTGCCCAAAAAAAGCCTGGAAAGTTGCCCCCCCCGGGGTTTTCCCCTTGCGGCACCCGCCCCCCTTTTGCCCTGAAAAAAAAACCAAAGGGTTGTTTTCCCCCACGGCCCGCCTCCCCCCCAAAAAACCAACGGGTGGGTGGGCGGCCGGGCCGGGTTGGTGCCAAAAGTGGTGCCCCGGCCCCACAATCCCCCCCCGCGTGTGTGGGGCCCCCCCCCCCCCTCGCTCGGCACATGGCCGATTGGACCTCCCGACTTTTTGTTCCGCCCCTTTGGGGGTCCACCCCCACATGTGTTTTTAACTAAAAACCCCCCACAAAAAGCATGATCAAAAATCTTCAGGGGGGGGGACCGCCCCCCCCCTTCTGGAACCTGGCTTTTCCCCGGGCCGAAGAAACCACTCCAGTATAATCCTCTCTCCAAAACAACAACACAAAACAAACAAACACCCAAACCGGCAGGAAAGGTGAGGACAAAAAAGATAGAGAACTTTTTTTGTTAATCCCCCCCTTTTGGGGGGTTCTCGCCCCCTAAGCCCCAAGTTTTCCCGAAGCCCATTGACGGTTTTCGTGTCCACTGGTGTTGCCCAGCCCCCGTGCCAGTTCCGTTCCCCCCTCCCCGCCCCATGTTCTTGCCCGAGCCCCCACCCGAGGGGCGCGCAGACCCCGACCCCCGGGGATGGCCCCCCCTCCCACCCCCACCCCCTGTGCGCCCCCCGCCCCCACCCGTTTGCGAAAGCCCGCCCCCCGTTGTGGGGGACAAAAAAACCCACACACCCACAGTTGTTACCCCCAGGCCGAAGGCCACCACCCCACTGGTAGTGGGGCCCGCCAAAAGAACCTGCCCCGCCTCCCGGTCTGCAGCCCCCGAAACCCCCACGAACCCCGCCCCCCTCCCCCCTCAGTGCCCCCCCGGGGCAAGCCACGCCCCCCTGCCCGCCCTACCACGGACCGAACCCCGGTTCCCCCCCCCGGTTTTGGGTTGTTGGTGGGTGGGTGTTTTTTTTCCCCTCGAATCGGTATAGGCCCCCCCTGGCCCCCCCCCCCACCGCTCCCCCCCGTTTCCACGGCCCCCGGCGCCGGGCCCCCCCCGTGCCCCGTTTGAAACCGTTCGCCCGCCAAGAGCCCCCCCCCCCCCCCCCCCCCCACTTCGAAAAAGACAAACCCCCTCCGAACGAGATCTTGAAGATCGCGAACGCACGCCCCAAGAGCCCCCCCCCGTAGCACCGGGAAAACAAAAAAAAAAAATCACCGGGTGCGAACCGCGTAGAAGGTGGTTGATCATCAGCAAGCGTTGGGACTTGTTCTGCCTTCTTCCTCGTTTTTGGCGGGCCCGTAGTCCCTCCGACAAATTGAATGAAAACCCGGCCCCCATGCCGAATCTTCCTGGATTTTTTTGGGCGGGGTTTTGGGATCGAACGGGTTATGAAAAACACCCCAGCCATCAAAGCACCAACCAGGACCAGCGGCCCCCCGGAAGGGGGCGGAGGATCTTGGGCTTTGAAACCCGCCGTATAGCTGCGGCCCGGGGGTTGGGTAAGGGCGAGAAACTCAACAATCCAGGGCAAATGACCGCCCCCGTGCCCCCCCCCCCGAGGAACCCCCGAAGCCGGCCAACTTGTTGTTGCGAATCCCGGCCCGCGTTGTTTTTTTTAAAAAAAGCCGCTGCCCCCCCCCCAACAAAATGCTCGGTTTGCACGAACAAGACCGGAAACCGGGGGCGGATGGCCCCCCCAAATCCCCCAACTAAACCCGTGCGGCCGAGCGGTTGCGTCCATTCCCCCCCCCCCCCTTTCCCCCATGTTTCCCCCCCCCCCCCAAAAAGAAAATTATCCTTTCCAGCCCGTCATTTTCCCGAAAAAACCATTGGCGGAAAATGAACGTAGCCCCAGTCAGCCCGGGCCCACGGGTGAACGCCGAATGCGTACGAAAAGCCGGAAATCATAAAAGTTTTTCGGGCCGCACCCCCTGGCCCCCACCTCGCCGCTCCCCTCGGGACCGACCTTAGCTCCCCAGGTTCCCCCCCCAAGAATTTAAGTGCCCGAAATTGCCCGGCCACCGGAAAGCCGCGGTTTGGGGGGTGGGGGATTTTCAGCCCGGGCCCCCCCCACCAGGTTTTGTATAGCCCGAACAAAGGACAATCAGCCTTCACCGATCCCAGCGCCCTTGGTCGCAAAAACCAGAGCAAATCCCCCGAACACCCCCCCCCCGGTTTTTTTTTAGGCCTTTTCCCCCCCCCCCCCCCTTGCCTGGGCCCCCCCGTGGCCCCCCCGTCCCCAGCCGTGCCCCCCCGGGTGCCACCCCCCCTGAAGCCAAGCCACCCCAACCCCCAGGACATGAGTTGTTGGGGCCCCCCGCCCGGGGACAAATCAAGCCGCCCGTTCCGGTGAGGCAATGCCCCCCCGGGGAAAAATTCCGGGCAACCCCATCATCAATCGACAAATGCAAGCTCGGGCCCGGGGGTTAAAGAATTTTGTTTGCGGGTTTTGCGGGGCCCCCCCCGAAACAAGGGTCCCTGGGGCGGGGGGCCCCCGCCTCCTTCGGTCCCCCCCCCCCCCCCCCCTCGGGACCCCCCCCCCCCCCATACTCCTGTCAGTCTCCAACGCGCCCCAGTCGGGGGGCCGTGCCGCGTTCCCTAATCGAAAGAGTTTCCCCGCCCCCCCCCCGAAAACCCGCCCCCGGAAATGTCCCCGCCCCCTGGGGGGAAACCGGGGGGGGCGGGGGCGGTGTCTCCCCGGGGGTCCCCCGCCCATGTGCTGGGGATCGGGTTACCGGGGCCGACCCGAACCTCCCGACTCTCCGCAATCCACAGAACGGGGAAATAATTGTCCGCCGCCCCCAAAACAAAGCAAAGCTTGGTGCGGCCCCACCAAAATTTTTTTTCGGTAAATCGCGTGAGTCTTTTACCCCCTTTTCGTCGAATGAAAGTATTCCGAAGGGATGGCCGCGCAAATCGCCTTTTTCGGAAATCGGAGACATCCCCGCCCCCCCGGTAAAATCTTCTTTCACTCCTCCCAAGCCCCCTTTTGTTTTTTGTTTTCGCGCCCATGTGGGGGGGGGTGCTCGTCCCCGGAGGCCCCCCCCCGGGGCAGGCCCAAAATTTACGCAAATTGTGCGGGCCCCCAGAGCGGGCCGGCCGCCGAAAATCCCTCCAGCCCCCCACCCCCCCCCTCCCCCCCCCCCTGCCCGTCCCCCCGGCCTCTGAACCCTGCCCCCCCACCCCATCCGCACATGGAGTAAAAGGCCGCCCCCTCCCGGTCCCCGCCCCGCTTTGCTTGCTTTGCCGCCGGGGCCCCCCCCCCTCCAGGGGCCCCCCCCCCAAATCCCCCCCCCCGCCGGGGCGCCCCCCCCCCCCCCTACCGCCGGTCGGTCCTTAACCCCCCCCCCCCTTGTTCTTTGACCATCCCAAACCTAGACGTCCCCCCGAGCCGCGCCCCCCCCCCCCCCCCCCCCGGGTTTTTTAATCCTTGGCCTTTCCAGGCCCCTGAAAAGTTCCGCCACTTTGCCATCCCCCGCCCGAAAGTGACCCTCGTTCCCCCCCCCCCCCCCCGGCTCCGTTATTGCCTGGCCACGTGCTTCGCGGGGTCCCCAGGGTGTTGTTTTCAAATTTTTGGGGCCCCCCTTGGTCCCCCCCCCCCCAACCCCACCCCAAACGGCGAAAAAATCACCGGAATTCCCACCCCCTGCCCGAAAAACACCCTACTGCCCTTAGAGGCCCCTAAAAATCCCCTCCCCGCCCCTCTTTGTTCCCACCAACTAACCATACAGAAAAAAACCCTGAAGGGAGTTTAGGGAAAAAAGAAGAGAAAGATAGCTTCCGTCCAAAGCCTGGGTGGTGTCGGGCCCAAGGAAATTTCGGTTTGGGGTATCGGGCGTTTTTTTTTTTTTGGGGTGTTTTGGAACCAGCCCACCCCCGTTTTGACCGGGCCCCCCGCCCCCGAAAAAAAAACAAAAAAAGCCCCCGCCCCCGGCCCCCATAGGCTGGGCCCCCCGGTGGAAGGTCCCCCTCCTCCCGGCCAAGGGGCCCGCTCGGTGGCCCCCCTGCCCCCGCAGTAATTCCCCCCACCGGGCGCCGGCCCTTTTTTTTTGCCCCCCTTCAGCAAGGTCCGGGCCCGCCGGGTTCGGCGCGATTCCCTTCGGGTGGGCGCCCGGGCCCCCCCGGCAAGGCCCAAAAGACCAGCCCCGGGGGCGGCCGCTGCCCCCCCCCCCCGCCCCCCCTTTCCCCCCCCCCTCCCCCCCCCATGTTGCGGATGCGGGTGGGGGGTTTTCCCGAAACAGGCCCCGGGGCGGCCCGAGGGCCCCCGGGGGGAGAATTTGCCCGGGCCCACGCCCCCCCGCTCCTCCCTGTCCTGCCCATGCGTTAATGCTGGCCCCGAGCCCCCCCTCGACGAAACCAACAAAAATGGCCCCGAAAAACAGGCCTTTGAGGATCCGGCCCCGGGACATGTTGAAAAAAGCCGCCCACAATCGCCGCCCCCCCCCCGGCACCCCCCCATCCCCTTTTTTTTTCGGGAATTTTCGACGAAAAGGAACAAAAAAGAACCTTACGCCGGGGGGGAAGTTGTTTTTAAACCGACAATTGGGTTTTGGGTCGCCCCCAAGCCCCCCTTTTTTTTTTTTTTTTGGGCGGACCCATAGTTTTCGTAGCTTGGGGCGAAAAGTTTTCCCCCCGTGAAATGTTGGTGTGTTCGGGCCCCCGGTGGTTTAACGCAGATCGCCCATGGCCCCGTCCCCCGAACCGGCCGCCCCCCCCCCCCCCGGTTTTTTTTTTTTCCCGCGCAATTGTGCCCAGCCCCTGGGGGGGGGCGTTTTTTTTTTTTCGACTTTTCCTCCCCCCTTAAGGAACGCGGCGCCCCAAAAAAAACCAGCGGTGGGCCGCCGGGGTGTTGGAAAAGAGCCAAAAAACTGAAAACAGAATGGCCTGAAGAAAAAAAAAAAAAAACCGCAAAAGTGCCCCCCCCCCCCCCGGCACCCCCCCCCCCCCCCCCCCCAAGCCCGAACCCTTGGGGGGGGTTTCGCCCGGGCCACACCCCCCCTGCCCCCCCCCCCAAAAAAAATCCCTACCCCGGCGCCCCCGAATTTTGCCCGGCCCCCCCTTGTTACGATTGAATGATGGGTCCCCCCCCGAATTCCCGTTTTGCCCAAACTCCGCATCAACCGGCAAACGGGTGTGCCGTCTTTTATTTTTTTCCCGGGTGCCAACACTCATCCATGGCGGTGGTTTTTTGCACCCTTGGCACTTCCGGGCCCCCCCGCCCGCCCGCCCCGGGCAAACCGCCCCCCCGACAGCGTTTACCGTGTTTTTTTTTCTTCGAGGTTGTTTGTTTTTTTTTTTTTTTGCGCCGACAAAAAACCAACTTGGCATTCGGCCCCCGGCCCCCGGGAAAAAACTCCCACTGTTTTTTTTTTTTCCGTCTTAACACCCCTGGGGTGCCCCCGCTTGGGGAAAAATTTTTATTTTCCAACCCCCAAACCCGCCGCCCCCCCCCGTGCCCCCCTCCGCCGCCGGGGGGGCCAAATCCCGGCACCTTTTCCCATTCTGGGGTGGAACCTCGGCCTACCGGGCTTCGGTTCCCGAAGTGGAGCGCCGAGTTTTGGGCTTTGGTGGGGCGCCCCACCCCCCAGCCCCCCCCCCCAAAAATTGTCCCTTATCGGCCTTTATCGGGAATCCCGCCGTTTTTTCCACACAGGCCCCGCTTTGCTTGTGGCTTTTGTCGGTCCCCTTTTGTTTTGTTTCTGCCCCCAACTGGGGTTTTTTTTTTCCGGAATGCCCGGGGCCGAAACCTGGGAAATCTTTCTTTGACATGAAAAAAAACAAAGGCCCAATGCCACGCCAACCCCCCGCCCCCCCGGCCCCCCCCCCCCTTTTTTCCACCAAAAGGCCCGCGTCCCGTGTGGATTTGGGGGCTCCGCCCGGTTCCGTGCACCGAGCAATTTCTTGTTATTTTCACTTTCTTTTTGTCTTTTTTTGTCTGGCGCCCCAGCCGGGGGGCCACCTTTACGCGAATCGCCCAACGTGCCCCCCCGCCGCGTCCTCCGGCGGCCCCCCCCCCGTGGTTCCCCCCCCCCCCCCCCCCCCCCCAATCCCTGATTGATCTCGCTCACCGGCCGCAGCCTTTATCCTGGCCTGTTCAGGCCAAAGATCCTCATTTCCCTGCCCTTCGCCCCTGGTCGCGGGTGCTGATGCCGTGGCCCTATGGCCCTGTTTTTTTCCCCACAATTTTCCCCGCTGTCACCCGATTTCCAACACACCCCCCCCACCATGAAGATCGGACCCCCCCCCCCCACATGGCCCAGTGGTTTTCCCCAACATCAAAATCGAGGACTACGTGCACGAGGAAGAAGCAAAAAGCAGAGCCCCCTACGCCCTGGGTGCTTTGATCCCACACCCTTTTTTTTTTTTTTTTCCCCTACGCCCCCGGGGTCCCGCGCCCCCCCCCCCTCCCGGAAATCCGGGCCCCCCTCTTTTTCGGCCCCCTGGCCCCCCGGGTTTTTTGTTTTTTCCCCCCCCACGCGCATCCTTTCAAGAAAATTTTCTCTCTGTTTTGTTCCGGAGTTTGACGGCCAAGGCGGCCGAACCCCCCGGTTTTGTTTTTTCCCCCCAATCCGGGCGGCCCCCCCCCCCCCCCCCCCCGCCGGCCCCCGCGGCCGGTGAAACGGGCAAAGGCCCCCCCCCCCCCCCCCCCCTTCAAATTTGTCCCGGAATTTCGATGACCACACCTACGACGGGTCCCCCCCCCCCCGGGGAGTTTCCCCCCCCGGTTGGGGTGTTTCCGGCACGCCGGGCGGCTCGGCCTTTGCCGGCCCCCGCCCCGGGGGGGGTGGGTCGCCCCCCGGCCCTTTTTTTTGTTTTTTTTTGCCAAGCGAGGCCCGGTCCCGCCCCCCGGCCCCCCACCCCGGGCCCTGGTCCCTGACCCATGAAGTTGTTTCCCCCCACGCCCGCCTTCCCCCCCGCCCACCCCACCGGTTTTGGGCCCCGGGCGCAGGGCGGCGCATCGCGGGCCGTCGCCTCCGGCAACATGGGCGAGGAAGACCTGGCGGGTCTGGGCACATGGGTTACTCAAACCCCACAAGACCGGTGTCAGCCCCCCCCCCAAAGGGGGTCCCCCCCCCTCGGGTGAAAAAACCCCCCTGGGAAAAAACTTTTTGGCCCCTTCGGCCCGAAGCTCCAGAATATCTCTTCCCCTCCCGCAAACACAAAGATA
>Ga0179593_1513092_pt1 | contig 10234 bp, 11 predicted proteins | sample CZODoug2_1_08_16_FD_185931 | JGI IMG/M metagenome (GOLD analysis project Ga0179593, IMG submission 185931) | Vadose zone soil fungal communities from Angelo Coast Range Reserve, California, USA - CZODoug2_1_08_16fungal (PacBio error correction) | ecosystem: Environmental > Terrestrial > Soil >...
CAGCAAAGAGCGGCACAAAGAGGAAAAGAGAGAAAGAAGGAAAGGACCAAAAAAAGGGGAGCCACCGAGAAACGGGAAAAGATTGAGAAGGTAGGCACAAAAGAAAAACGATTGCCCTAACGAAGTAACCATGTCGTCGATAGATGCGGGAGAGCCAATTTGGGGAAAGTGTGAATGGTAACCCAAACAAAGGAAAAACCGATAATGAGCGAACATAGCGTATCGAGGAAGTCATCAAGGGGGATAGCCCGCAAAAAAGGTCGACCTGGGGGGGATTGGGGGGGAAAAAAAACCCCACCAAAAAACGGTCCAAAAAACCCCCCAAACCAACACCCCCCCACTCAAAATGCCCGAGGGGGTGAAAGACACGTCCCCCCCAACCCCCGCCACCCCTATAGTAAATTTTACTAAACCTCCCCCCCCCTGAGGTTGGAATAGATGGGCAAAACCCCCCGCCCTGGGAGTGGGGGGAGGCGGCAGGTCGTCACCGTCCCACGTACCGGGGTGAAGGCACCTTCTCTAACGAGGGGCGGACAAATGGGAGGGAGTGCCGTCCCCTAATACTGAGAAGGCACATCCTTAATGCTGAAAAAAGGGAAGGCGAAACCAATTACATATTTTTTCATGAACTTAATTACCACGAAGACGCGGTCCAAAAAAAAAAATTAGGGGAGGGAAATTGAACTGACGGCTCTTGTGTTATTCGAAAGGTGGGCGCTGGGGGGGGGGGGCGGCAGGCGGGGGGGGGGAAAGGGCGTGTCTCAAAAGGTGGTGAGGGGCGCGGACGATTGGGTGGGGGAGGTGGGGGCGACGGACGGATCTAAGTATTGAATACAGACAACGCCTGGCAGGAAGAAAAAAACAGTACGAAAGAAGGAGAGGGGACCCACAAAAATGAACAATGGGAGTCCCCACCATCAGGGGAGTCCAGAAAACCTTCTCTCACCGAGAAATTCACCCCGCACAAAGAAGACGAGGAATCCAAAATTGTTCGAAAATTGAATTCTTCTCGTACTATCTTAGTGAGACGACTTCATCGGGGGGCAAAATACAAAACCTTTATGGGCCTAAAATCGTTGAATGTTCAACGAGGACCCTAAAGGAACAAATTGGAGAGAAATTGAACTTTTTGTAAACTCAAAAAAAAATTCATTTTCTGCTAGCTACGGGGGAGAACTGTGGGCGCGTGAGGGAAAAAGATGCGCGCGTGGGGGTCAGGGGGGGAAAACCAAATAGAAGAAAAAAAAAAAAAATTTTCCTGCCAAAGAGGGGTATACTGAAGAAAAAGTCTCCATAATCTCGTCAGAAATATAAATGCAGGAAGACAGTAAAAGATAAAATTCCCATCTCTCAAAACCGATTTGTATGATTGGGAAAAGGAGAAGGGGTGGGTTCATAGAGCTAAGGGGGGGAAGTCTTTTCGAGAGGGTAAGATAAGTAAAATATATAACTGAAGGACCGGGGGGGGGGATAAACGAAGGGGGGGATTTTTCTCTCTTTGGGGACGCACCAGGTCTGGCAAGCGACGAAAGGCAGTCAAACGTTTGAGTTTGGGGGGAAGCAAAAGGGTGGGGGGAGGGGCTTAGCGCGGGAACCCCAGAAGGAGGCCAGAAAAATCGATCCCCCGTCAATCGATGAGATACGGCCTCAGAAGGAAGAGGAAAAGCCGAAAAACACTCTTACTACGAAAGGGGCCAAAGGGAAAAAAAAAAAACTCCAAGTGGAGCGGGCGAACGCTGATGCGCTGGCGCTGGTACACGGGGGTTTGGAAGTCTCTAAGGGGGATAGGGACAGCAGGGGAGGACGTACCCTTCTTACCCCTAGGAGATGCCAAAGACTTCTCCCCTTCGACTGTGGAAAAAGGAACGATCCAGGGCAGGGAAAGTTGGGGGCTCAATCAAAGGGTGCGAGGGATAATCTTCAACCGGTCGGGGTTAGCGGGGGCTAAAATCATCATCAAATAGACTAGTAACAAGAGGCATAACTGACTGAAGGAAGAAACATCGGCCCAAGGGATATAGGAAGCGGGAGGGGGATCAGATGGGGTCTGGGAAACAGAACGTGTGGAGGAGGCCTCGATGTCGATCTGAAGAAGGGAAGCAAGGGGGTGGATAATAGGCTATTGACGGACCAGGAAAAACGATTTGAAAAAGGGGGGGGGAAGAAACAGAGAAAGTACTGAGGGAGAGGATTTTGTGAGGACAAAGCCAAATCTCGATGGAAGGAAATTTCGAGGAGTCCTCTCATTAGAAAAGAAGGGAGATGCCACAACGAGGCCGGTACTTGTGGGAGAATTTGAAGCTCGAAAAGAACAAAGAGGAAAGAGGGGGAGGTCAATTTAATAACCAAAAAAGTAAAAGGCATCACTGCAATCTGTTCGGCGACTCGGGTGGGAAGAAGAGAAAGGGGGTTCAGAAAAGGAAAAATGGCGCACCATGAGAAGGAAAGGGGGAGCGGGTTATAAAAGGAACGTCGACATGGGCGGAGAAGTTGCCAGGCGAGGGATACCGGCGCGCGGTCCAAAAAAAAAACCAAAAACACACCAAAAACAAAAAAAATACAAATCCATTGTATATCGAACTCGAAAGGTGGGAGAGCCAAGGGCGTGTGACAAGCGCAGCGGCGGTTCCTTCTCTTAGGGAGAGAAGGGGGGGGCAACGCTTCCGCAGCATTGGACGAGGTTCCCGAAAAGGAGATGATTCAAGTGAAAAAGAGGAAAAACTAGAAACTGGTGGGGAGCGTGACGAGCCCAAGATGGAAAAAGGAAAAGACCCGATCTTCCGTGAAAACTTCTGTTTAGGGGGAGGGATCATCGTAAAAGGGGAGGGGGGGACCGAGGGACTAATGCAGAGAGCATCAAAGAGAGGAAGAAATGAAAAAAGCCCGCTGCAAAACCCGCGGCCGGACCGAAAGAACGGAAGGACACGAATTTGGGCAGGAAGATGTCCGGGGGGGTTCTCCGAGAAGGGGATCTTATTCCATAGAAATATAACACGTCTTGTTACTTGGGAATGAACTTCGGGAAGGCCAGGGGGTGAGGAAAAAGAGAAGAACCCAGAAAAGCCAATCGGAAAAAAAAAACCAGGGAAAAAAAAGAGGGGAGGGAAAAAAAAAGTGATCTTGCGCGCAAGGTTGGGCTATAGGAATTGGGAGTTAGAAAAAGAAATAAGACTCATGCCGGGGGAATAACACAAAAGAAACAATATTGCCGGTTTTGCAAAAGTGATTAAGAAAAGGGGAGAAAACTCAAAAATCAAAAACAAAGAAGGCACAGGAAGAAGGAAAACAAACATTGGGGGAAGCTGGTAATGGGTAGAACGGGTTTCAGTAAAGTTGGTTCCGGAGGGGGAAGCGGGGGAGGAAGATTTCCTTCAAAGAAAAGGAGGGGATTGGGGTGGACTGAATCTGATGAAGAAAAAAGCATTCTCCATGGGCCGGTCCTGGAATGGGGGGGAGCAAATGGACGGGGGCTTTTCGGAACTGTTTGCGAACAGGGGGCGGGAAAGGGAAAATGGCGGAGAAAAAGTTCCATGAAATTTGGAGAAAAAAAAAAACGAGACTCGGGGGGAATAGTTCCAAACGTCGGGAGAAGGAGGACCGGTATCTCCAGAAACGGGGTCTTCTTTTCCACACTTGTCGGTGGGAGGGTCAGTCACGGGGGAAGCGCTTTTCTCAAAAGGGGAATCTGCAAGATGAGTGAGGATCCCAGCTTTTTTCTGCGAAATCGGTTAATTGGGGAAATGCACCCGAGGGGGGGGGACGGAGAGAACCCAAAGGAAAGTAAGCGTCATAGAGGGGGGGGAGAAGAAAGAAAGAGGAACGAGGGAGCATGTTGACGGGTTTGTAGATATACAGCCGCAGCCTGAGGCACCCTGATCGGAGAGAGGGTGTAGAAAGTTTTGCTGGGAAAAAAAACTCTTGAAGAAAGACGGTTGTTGATCCGTCTGAATTAAAATTGAAATGATTTATGATGGAGTTTGCAGAAGTGAGCAGGCAGGCTGCTAGACTGTAATAAGCAGGGTCAAGGAGATAAAAATAAACAAGCATCGGCTGGGAAAAGGAACCTTAGAAGGAAAATTCGCCTACTTGAAGGGCGAAGGGGAAGTCTTTGTCCCCCCCTCTTGCGAGGAGTCCCTGGATGTACGCAGACGGGGGGGAAAAGGAACTCATTCTTAGGGGAAGGGGGGGGGGGGGGAACTCCAAAAGTTTCCAGGGCTCAACAGAGCTCCGGTCAAGTTTTCTAAGAGGACGTTACGGGAGTGGGATTAAGGGCGCGGGTAAGAGAATGGAAACGGGCACTAGGTGGGTCATTGTCGGTGGAAGGCACAAGATCCCTTCGTTATCTCAGAGTGGCGGCAGGAAGAGAAAAACAACAAACGGAGGAGGGAAAAAAAAGCAAAGTGAGAAATAGGATGGAGGGGGAATATCCACCGACAAATAGACGGCCACCGAGCAAAAGGCCCTAAGGAGGAGACAGCCCAGATCCCAAGCAAGAACAGAAAGGAGGGGGGAGGGGAGTAAAATTGAAAAGCTAAAGAGGTGGGGGGGGTTGAGCCCCCCGGTTGGGATCGTGAACAAAAAATTTAACGAAAAAAGGAAAACGTTAGAGGACTAAAAAGTTCCTATCCAGAAAAAGGACAGAAATACACTATTCTCAGTACAGTGAAGCGCAGGAGTCCACTGCGCCACAGATTTGCAAGGCTGAAGGAAATAGCCTTGACCTATAAATCATCGCAGCCTTCCGGGGAGCAATGCAATCAAGACAATGTCAAGGAAAAAAGATCGTAAAAGAGACTAGCTTCCTCAAAAGGGGTACTGAGGGCAAACCTTTCGCGCGGCTAGGGTGTAATCCATAGGTAGGGCCAGAATGAGACACTAACAAACATGCGCCATAGAAGGGGGAAGACGGTCAGCTGGGAGAAGCACTCTCTGCGATATTTTAACAGAAAAGAAGAGATTATAAGTAAAAGCGACGATTTTCCTTTTCAGGGGGGGAATGAAAACAGCAAAAGAGGGGGAGAGAAGGCTGGCCATCGAAAAAAAACCGAATAAAGGGAAAAAATCACTTGAGGTAGTCGTAACTCTTACTAATTGCGAGAATTGGAAAAAAACGCGCCACTACCCTAAGCAGTACGTGAGCCTAAAAAATCACATTTAGAAAAAAGGCAAGCCAGTAAGTTGAAGAATGGGGGGAAACGGAGGTGAAAGAAAAAAAACCTTCGTGTCGTGCCAACAATCAAAGGAAAGAAGTCGGAAGGGGATTCCAAGAGAAAAAAATTTATTTATTCCTCAGAGGCGAAAAAAAGAGTCTCCGCATCGTCGGCAACAAGGTGCTTCGTAACCTTCTAAACGACCACCCGATGTCTTAGGGGTAAAAGGGGGCTAAGGTGCTCATCACTTTAAGGCAAAGGAGAAGGGGTGAAGGATCAAATTTCAGCGCACAGAAGCAACCGGCCTATCTTTCAGAGGGGTGTGAGGGGAGTAACACCGGAAGGAAATGCGGGGCTTTTGTTCGCACAGTTCCGATACCAAAAAGCGCAATGAAGAAAAATTAATCCTGCGGTTGGGGGGGGGTCTTTGTAAGAAAAAAAAGGGGGAGGCATGGGAGGGGGGGAAACGTCACTCCCCGAGAAAAACGAAAACAAGTAAACATGATGTGAGTCATGGAATCATATGCCGCCGCGACTAAAGACAATGCCATACAAAAAAAAGGAGGCGAAATTCGGGAAAGTAGGGGAAAGCGTTTGCAGGTTTTTTCAGCTCTCGACGATGGAGAGCCGCAGGCGATTAAGTCCTCTGCTAAAAAAGGGGGGGATGAATGAAACGAGATACAATACAAAACGTCTAAGTGTGGTACTACGGGAAACAGATATTAAAAAAAGAGGGGGGAGCGAAAGAAGTCATTCCAACCCGGTTCATAGTTCTCTGTTTGGGGGGGGGGGGGAAAGAGAATAATCAAATAATGGCGGTAAGAGTCCCCCGCCGACACTAAAAAAATAGAAAGCCTTCGGGAGGAAATATCAAGATGGAGGGGGAAATCAAGATGGCTTACCTTGTGGACAAGCAACGGGGGGGCGGCAGCACTCGTCGGAGGGCGATCTCATAAGAAGCGAATCGAAAGTAATCATCGGGTAAACTATGAACCAAATGCTCGAAAATATTGGGGGGTATAAAAATCGAAAGGGCGAGGGGGGGGAATGGGTGATGAACTTTCTCTAGCCTCACGGAGAAGGACGCAGTAGGCGTACAGACGATTCCCACCGGACGATTCGGAATTTGGGTGAGGAGGGGTGCATCGAGAATATGAAAAGAAGAGAGTGCAAGTCTTGAATCCGCCACACAAGTACCGGTCATCAGAAGGGTGGTCCATCGACGTGTTACGTCCTAAGAGAGAACTCGGATAAATTATTAGAGAGGAAGGATTAAAAAAAAAAAAGAGGAGAAAAAAAACTGGCCGCTAGTTCGTTTGATCCCATTCACACTAAGGGACGCGCGGGGGTTGTCAATGGGGGAACCTTCAGAGAAAAGGAAAAGTCAGGGAAAAAGAAAGAGGGGGGGGGGATGCGTGCTCAAGCCCCAGACCCACTGGAGGTGAGCACAACGCCCATCGCTTGGGACTTTCTTCAGAGGGCCAGGCCGGTACGATTCTCAGATGATTCGGGACCGTCCAAATTTTATGTCGGGAAGCGAAGCGAACCCGGTGGACGAGGTTCGAGGCCCAGAGGACTTGAAAATGGAAAGCGACCCGGCCGGTCAGTTCAAAAAATCTGAGTCTTCAGGGGGAAGAGAGCCGCGGGAACCATTTGGGAAAGACGCTGCTCTCAGACATCGGCGAAAAAACCCAGCCAGAGACACCAACCGCGCCCTTCAGAAGGAGAGAACAACGGAAAGGGTTGAGGCCTGGGGGAAGGTGGAGGAGAGGAGGTCGGAAGAGGGGGAAGTGGTCCCCGACGTATAGATACCTCTTTTACGGGTGTCGGATCGACTCGGATGACGAAGTGGTGGTTCTGAAAATATAACACAACGCAAAAAGAGGTCGCAGCCCCGACGACTGCAACCAAAAGGAGTAAAGTTAGGGTACGCGGAACTTTTTCTATCGACATTAAATAAAAAATATAAAAAGACCAGAATCCTCTCACAAAAAAGACGCAGAAGATAGGGTTGGGGGGGTCTTTAAAAGAGGGGGTTGAACTGAGCTTACCGGCGTGATCAATCGAAAAAAAACAAAAGCTTTTCAACTCACGACAATCGTTCTCTCTGGGAAGGGGACTCCGAGTTGGTCGATACGCAGGCAGGCTTGTCTGGTGCCTCGATTTTTAAGACCCTAGAAAGAGAACGTGGCGCTTGTCTGAATAAGTCATCTCGAGATCATGGGGCAAGGGTCGCCTATCGCTGGGGGCGCATGGGAAGGGGGTCGTTTTCCACACTAGGGGCACTTCCAAAAAAACGGAATGGCAAGGGCAAGTGTGAAGGGAGGAGGCAAACTAATTGGACTCTGCTTAGGCGATCCAAAAAGCGTGACAAACTTTACGTCCGACCGAAAAACGTCGGTGAGGGGTACAAAAATACTTTTCAGGTAAGCTCTAGCCGTTTCGGATTGCCACGAGGGGGGAGAGAACAAGTTGGGGCTGGTTATCGTTTTAGTTGTTCGGAATACCTGCACGACGTGGGTGTGCTTGATTGGAGATTTTAAGTCTGAGAGAGGAGGGGGGGAGGAGGACCCTCGAAGAAAAATGATATTGCGCATGTTGGCCAGGGAGATATCCGGCCAGAAGAGGCACCCTACCAACGCAGTAGGTTGCAAAGGTCAGGAAGGAGGATCGTGTGGGCGAAGGCCCCGCGCAGAGGAAACGAAAGGTTGGGAATTCTCAATGAACCTTTTAATATTGGGAAAAGGAAGAAGGGACCGGCAGTCTGCGAGCCTTCCAGCAGGTTCAAAAGGGAGGTCCGGGCGGACGTTGCAAGGCAAGAACAGGTCTTTACAGAAAGATGAATGACTGGGGGGGGGGCGCCAGGAATAACTGTGGCGCGGAAGTCATCCAGGTGGACGAGAAAGGGAAGGGGGCCGTTAAATTGTTGGGTTTGAAAAAGAATCCAAGGTGGACAGGGGGGCCACCGCGTCGCCAGTTGATAACGACGACGGAAGGAACTCCACGGAATGGGCGTTGGGGGGAGAGGGGGAAAGCGCATCGTCGGCCATCTTGGTGGGGAAACGTAACGTGGCGTCAAGGGTGTCGTTGAGGAAGAATACTAAATGGGGAACTTTCTGCAGAAGCTGGGGGGGGGAGGAGTTGGCGGCTCTCTCACCACAAAAGGAGATTTAGGTAAAAGAGTAAAAAGGGAAATCAACAGTGGAGCTCACATGGAATTTTGTCTAATCCAAAGAAAAAAAAAGGAAGGCACAACCGAGCACGGTGCAGAGACGATGCTGCCAACGGAGCGCCCATCCGACAGAGAACTCATCGTCCGTAAAGTATAGACGGGGGGAGAGGAGGTGGGCCACCGCTGTCACCTTTCGGGAAAACCCAAAAAACAAAAAGGGTAAAATTCAGAACTAATAAGGCCAGGGAAGATAAAGAAGAGTCGTAAAACTAGGAATAAGACAGACACTACCGATTCATCAGTACGTAAGAGAAGGGACCAAATAGCCTTCAAGCTGCTGATTCCTTGGACCCCTGCTGAGACAAGGAATAGAGCCTGCCGAGCAAATGCAGGCAGCAACAACTCATTAAAAGGTGGGAAGAAAGAATAACAACAAGGGCTTCCCATCAAGGAAAGTACTAAAAAAGGAAGGAGAAACCTCTCGCCGGGTCTGTGTAATCATCTAGCTGGGTATATCTAAAAGCGCAAAGAACATGATAGCACTGGGAGCCGAAAGCGGACCGCTGCGAGATATTTTTTGAAAAAAGGAAGCAAAATTGTCAAGAGAGAGCCAAAAAACTAGGGTCAGATTCAAGCCCAAGATCACACTATCGCGCCCAAATGTTGAGACGTATGCACCGAGAAGCCAACGCCTCCCAAAGGCACTTCATCCAGAAGAGTGGAAAGAGAACTAGGCTTAGTGTATCTCCCTTATACTACTTGGTAGAGGGAAAGAAAGAAAGCAAGGGGGAACTTCTTTGCGGCGAAAAAGCAATTTAGAACGAGCCAACTGCCAGGAAGTGCGAGTTGCAACATAGGGTGGAGACGGCCATTTTCCCCAACGAGAGGAAAAAGGCCAATGATAACGCTCCGAAATCCGGGGAGCCAATTAATCAGAATGGGGGAGAAAGGGACTAAAATCACGAAAACTACACTGCGTATCGAAGTCGACCATGACCAGCGCGCAAAATCGGGCGTTATTTGAGCGGATCAGGAGAAAAAAGGGAATCAGCGAAATTAAGCAAAAAAGTTGGGACCTCCACGAGCACAAACCGCTATCTGGAAGGAGGAGGGGGGGGGGCTAGTACCCCGGAATGAGTCTGTTATATCTTGGGGTCATCCCCATGTCCGATACAAAACGGCGCAATATCCGGCAGGAAGTGGGGTTGTTGTCGTCTTTCATCTTTAGGTCAGGGGGAGACTTTGTCCTAACAAATGTTCACTCCAAAAAAATCAACGCCCCCCGTAACATCGTGATACGTCATAGGAAGAAAAAAAAGAAGGGACCACAACTCCTTACGATGAAATGGTTCAAAAAAAAGGGACAGGATAAAATTCTAATGGTCTGGCCGGGCGGTGCCGGGATGTTGGGCAAGCGACCCAAAGATGCTGCTCCGAGGCGGGACGGAAAAAAAGATACTGAGGAAAGTGAAGCCTGAAACGACTCAACTGTCACGTAACGGAGCGACGGGTCGATGGAAGCCTGTCCTCAATTCCTGGCCGAAGAGTAGACACCGGTGCAACAGTTGGGGGGGAAAAAAAATAGTTTTCAAGGTGAGGGGGAAAAGAAAAAAAATAAACCTCCATGAAGAGTCATCCGTCCGGCCTGGACACGGCTATTCGAAGATCAAGAAGCATGGCGTTCTTTCAAGGGTGCTAAGAACGGCTTTCTAGAAGAAGACGACTGGGCGCGCTTTGGTAATCCGCGGGAAACTCTATTGACGCAAAGGCGCCCGGAGGGGGGATCACAGCGCCCTGACGTAGGCGAAAGGCGAATTTTGAAGATTTGATCACTTCCGATGAGAGGAAGCACGGGTCGACGAGCAGGGGAATACAACCGGGGGGGCGGGACGGTCTTTGTGTGGCGGATCCG
>Ga0179593_1576501_pt1 | contig 10234 bp, 14 predicted proteins | sample CZODoug2_1_08_16_FD_185931 | JGI IMG/M metagenome (GOLD analysis project Ga0179593, IMG submission 185931) | Vadose zone soil fungal communities from Angelo Coast Range Reserve, California, USA - CZODoug2_1_08_16fungal (PacBio error correction) | ecosystem: Environmental > Terrestrial > Soil >...
CCTCGCGAACTGGGAGGTTTCGCGATCGGGAGGAAGGGAGGGAACAAAGCCCTGCCTACAATGGAGGAAGAAGGCAGGAAAAAAAGCAGATTCGTCTCAACTCCTGCACACCAGCCCTTTAACTCAACGAAGAGAGGGGAAAAAGGAAGCGGCGGCGGGGAAGGGGGAAAAAAGGCGTTCGGAGACCGAGCAAGGTGCCCGGGAAGTAGAAGCGGCATCTTGGTGCGGGGGGGGGGAAAAGTACGAGTCTGCCCCAAAGGAGGGGGAAGTAGGGGGGGGGTGCACGTCGAAATCGGAGAACCGGGCCGAAGCGGTGCAGTCCCATGTTTTTTTCTGGAAGGGAAGGGGAGTCGAAAAAAAAAGAAAAAAAAAAAAATCGGGCCGCCGGCTCGGGAAGGATGGCCCGGCGGCCGGTGCGAGGGGAAAAAAAAGGGGGAAAAAAAAAAAAGGGGGCGGCCTTTTGGGGAGAAAACTCGTCTGACGGAGTCTCGCCAGGGGCCGCCGCTGCGCCAAGCCGGAGAAGAAAAAAAAAACGGGGTGTCCGGCATCGACGGAAAAGGGAAAAAAAAAGGGTCCTTTTTGATGTTCAAGTTTCGACATAGTCGAGAAGGGGGTAAAAAAAGGAAAAGGGGCTTTCAGAGGGAAAGACCCGCACCAGCTCTTGGATGGGGGCCCTGCCGCAAGCACGCTCTAGAAAAGAAGAAAAAGGGAGAAGGGCCGCCCTCGGGATTGGCCCGGGAAACGGAGGGAAAGCGAGAATGAAAAGGTGTCCGGCAGCCCGGCGATCCAGGAAACGTTCTTGTGCAGACGTGAGGGAAAGGAAGGCTTACCTCCCATCTTTTTCAAGAGAAAAAAAAAGGCGGTGGTGGGGTGTCCAGGAACGAAGAAAAGGGCAAGCCAGCGCTTCGCCTTAAATCGCCGCCAGGGGGAGGAGGTGACCGCCCTTCGCAGAAAAGGGGAAGGGAGGGGAAAGGGGTGAACTTTTTTCGGAACGACTTTGAGAAAGATCGCGTAGCCCGCATCCGCAAATGAAAAAGAAAAAAAAAAGGAAAAGAAACCCGCTCAAAAAAAAAAGTTTCTTGAAGCGCGCGGTGGAAGGGGTGGCGCCGGTGCCAAGAAGAGGGGGAAAGGGGAAAAAGGGTTTGCAAAAAAGAAGGGAAAAAAAACAAAAAAAGACACCAGCTCATGCCGGATGTTTGGGCGTGGAATCGCTCGGTGGTGCCGGGAAAACAAGGGGAGAAGAAAAAAAGCCGAGTTCATCAGGATGTGCGGGTGGAGGAAGGAAGAAGACCATGAAGGTGTCCCGGAGGGTTTGGGAATCGACCTGCAAGGAATGTCGTACTCTTCATGTTTCGGGGGGGGGAAACGGCGCTGGCATTGTTTGAGAAGAAGGGGGGAGGGAAAGTCGCCGTGCTGTCAAATGAGCAGAGGACCCACTGCGTCCCTCGGAGAGGAAAAAAAAGTAAAAGGGGCCGCCGGCCCCTTTCCTCGATAGGGAGGGAAAAGTGCCTTCTGATCTTGACGGTGCGGAGTCCCTCTGTCTTTGGCCGCGCAAGGGAAGGGAAAGGGGGGGGAAAAAAAGGCCTTGAGCTCATCCGCAAAAGGGGGAAAAAAGGGGAAAAAGAAAAAGGTGAATGAACAGGCTTTCAAATGGGAGTGACATTGAGGGGGGGGGGGAGAAGAAAGATGAGTCTCAGCGGGTTCGAGAAAAGAAAAAAAGGGGGAGGACGACCAGTGAAAAAGCCGTCGAAGCAATCGGGCTTAAAGCGGATTGCCAGGTAACGGGGAAAAATAAGGGAAAAAGTCTTCCATCGATACCGGGCCGAAAGAGAAAGAAAAGGGGAAAAAGGGAAGAGCGTTGGCCATGCCTAGGCCGGGGGGGGGAAAAGGGCCCGCGATCCGAGAAAGGAGGAAAAGATCCCTCGGAGGAAGAAAAAAAAGAACCCACCGCGTTGAAACAGAACGCCCATGCAAATGCGCCCGCGGCAGAATTAAGCTGCCGGAAAAGGAGGAAAAAAAGGAGGGGCACCGCGCAGGATTTGTCCCATTCATGCCCAGCGGGAAAGGAAAAGGGGAAAAGGGGGGACCCGAAGGTTGACTAGGCGTAAGAAAGGGGAAAAAAAAGGCTGATCACAATTCAAGCATTGTGCGGACAGACAGACGGCCAGGACCCCCCGCAACCGCCAAACAAGAAAAAAAAAGGAGCAAGCGCAATGGAGAAAAACGGAGAAAAGGAGGGGGAAAAAAAAAAAAAAAAGATGGGCATCCATCGCAAACTCAAAACAAAAAGAAATCGGGGCGGGACCGCCGATAATGCGCCGGGCTCGCCGAGGGGGAAAAAAAAAAAGGAACGTTGGCGCTTTTCCCAGAGAGAGAAGAAAAAAAAAAGGGGGCGTCCATCGCGTTTGGTTAACTGTCAAAGGGGGAGGTTCATCCCGCAACTGTGCGTGAAAGGGAAAAAAAGGAAAGGAGACTCACGCCCGTGGGGAGGGTGGGGTTACAGAGGAGAGGAGAGGAGAACCTCGGTTCACCGCGCACGAACCCTTAGGCCTGCAAAACAGCAAATGTTTCTCGGCAAAAAAGAGGAAAAAAAGGCTCGCGTTGGAAATTCCGCTCCGCACGAAAAAAAAAAACAAACACCGAAGGAGGAGAAAGAGAGGGATTCGAGTCCCTGGACCAGAAAAAAGGGGGAAAAAAATCCAAGGAAAAAAAAGCCATCCGCGAGGATTTTTTGGAAAAAAAATAACATTGCGGTGCAGGCAATAGGAGGGAAAGAGGAAGCGGACCGAAAGGCGATGAAAAAAAGGAAAAGGAAAGCCGCGTTTTTTAAACTTAACGGCGTTTAGCGATCCATGTCAGAGAAAGGGGGGGCCCGTTCCGCAACATTGAGGAAGAAAGGAACCCAAGAAGAACGCGCTTGTACCACCGCCAGTAAATGTAAAAAAAAGAAGTTTGCCTAATCTCTCCACGGGAAAAAGAAAAAGACGTTGCCGGTGGGGTGATCGAAACGTGGGGAGGAACGCCATTCCCTCTGCGGAAAGGCCTTGGAGGTTTGCGCTTGAGGAAAGAGAGAACCCGGTGATCCTTTTTTCTAAAAAGGAAAAAAAAAAAAGGAAAAAAAGAAGCGGCCCCTTTTGTGTGGAGGGAATGCAGGGTCCGGGGAAAAGGGGTACGGCGGTTCGTCAAAAAAAAAAAGAAGAACGGGTCTTCGCCTGGCACGGGGGCCCGGGGAGGAAGGCCAAGAAAAAAGAGTGGTTGCCTGTAAGTAAGCCGCGGGGACAGGGTTTTTGCCAGGGGGGGGGGGGGAACCCCGCCGCCTGAATGGGACAATCAGGAGGAGGAAGGGGGGCAAAGAAGGAGAGGGATGGGCCGCCCCGCCCTTAATTTCTGGAAGGAGGAGAAAAAACTCGTGTAGCCCAAAACGGGAGAATTTCGACAGGCAGGGGAGATGAAGGCCGGCGCGAGAGATCGACGGGAAAGGAAAAACCGCTCGCAGGAGACAAAAGGAACCCTGATGATATTGTCGCCAACAGATCGGAGGGAAAAAGGTGCGGCTGTGTTTTCAAGGGAAAAGAAAAGGGAAAAGCCGGCCGCCTTTTTACGAAGGCGCACAGCTCTGATGTAAAAACACGCGCAAGACAGGGAACACCGCTTGAGACTCATAGGGACCGGAGAAGACCCACTTCATGTGGAAACGAGAAAAGTCATCACCGAGGCGTCGAGCGGCATAGCCCTTGGGGGGGATAAAAGCCTGCTCTTTCGAAGTGCGCCCAAAAATCGCATAGAGGGAAGGGGAAAAAGGGAAAAAAAAGAAAAATTCCGAAGCCTAATGCAAACGATGAGAGATAACAGAAAAAACAGAATCGATAATGCTTCGGAAAGGGGGTCGTCGACGTGCCCCTCGAAGGAAAAGAAAGAGGAGACAGCCACGTCCCTAAAAAATTTATCGGCGGCCCCTCTACAATGCAGTCGCAAACAATTGGGGGTGAAAGAGGGAAAGGAGAGTCCGGTCTCCAGAAAAAGGAGGGGAAAAAAACCTGATTCCTTCCGAATAAGAAGAAACACGCCAGGGGAAAAAATTCAGGGTTTCTAAATTAACGCCAATCAAAAAAGAAGAAACCTCCACATCCTGGGAATGAAAAAGACAAAGACAGTTAATTGTTGGGGGACAAGGCAAAAACCGGGCAGAAGAAGAAAACCTGGTGGCGCTTGGGGGAAAGGGGGGGGGAAGTAATAAGGTCATCGCGGTGAGCGAAATACCACTGGCCCGCGCCAAGAGCATCGCCAACCAACTGTTTTTGGCGGCCAGGGAGGGGGGTGAGGCGCTGCGGAAGGGAAGAAGAGACGGAGATCTTGCGGATGCGTCTTAGAAAAAGAAAAAAAGAAACCGGCGAAAAGTTTCACAGAAAGGTAAGAGTTCCTCGCCGGCGAATGCAGGCAAAAACCCAGACTTTCCGAAAATACCAGCGCATTTCCGGAAGGAAAAGGGGGAGAAAGGAAGTGCCGGACACAAAAACCCAAACCCGGCGTCCCAGCATCGAGAAAGGGGGATAAAGCCTGGGAGGGGAAGAGCCGCGAAACGCATAAGGAAAAAAAAGAAAAAAAAGCATGAACGACAAAGGGTAAGAAAAAAGAAAGGACATCCCGCGTGGGTCGGAAAAAAAGCAACAGGGTAAAAAAGGGCCCGGCCATCAAAACCGATCGGAAAGGGGAAAAGAGAAAGAAGGCTCGATCAGTGAGAGCCATACGCGGGGGGTGCGGGTCTTCCTCCCGGCCAGGCAAAAAAAGGATAAAGCCATCAACAACTCTTGTGCCATCAAGGAAGGTATTTCGAAGAAATCAAGACGCGAAGAAAAAAAGGGAAGGGAAGGATCGATGTCCTAACAAAGGGGTCTCCGGGGCATTTGGGAAGGGAGGGGGAAGAAGAAAAGGCGTCCTCGATGCTAGAAGAAAAGAAAAAAAAGGACCAAAATTCCAATCAAAAAACGCCTGGGGGGGAAACGCCACCTGCCGCACGGGCAAGAAGTAATTTGACGCCCGAATGGGCTTTCTGAGCGTAAAAAACAGTGGGAAGTTGGCTGTATCGAAAAGGAGAAAGAAGAACATGGACTGGGGAAAAAGCGTCCGCGTGGTCCACAGAAAGTCAGGAAGAAAAAAGAAAAAAAAAAGGCATGGACTTCTGGGAACGACCTCGACGGCTGATGGCAGGACTGCCGCTTCTACCCTGCTACAGGTAAAGAACGAGGGGGGGCGAGCAATGGACAACCATAGTTGGAAAAAAGGGGGCTCCTTTCTAAAAGAGGTACCCCCCCGTTGAGTGGAAAAAAAAAAAAACCGCATCCCTGCCGCTCCTTTGCAAAGAAAGGCGGGAGGAGCTATTTTCAAAAAGGGCGGGCTTGTGACGCGGCATTAAAATCAAGAAGGAGGAGCTCACCACTAAAGTGAGGGGGATATCTCTCAACAAAAAAAAGGGAGATATAATCATCAGATAACGTGAGTCGCGGATCCCGGGGAGAGGAGAAGTCCAAATCAAGACGAACATGAAAAAAAAGGAATTTTCAAAGCCGGCAGGGGGAATAGAAGCTCTCCAATTGCTTCCAGGGGAAAAAACGTCGCCTGCGCGGAGGAGGAGAAAGAACTATTTTTGTCCCATGCAAGCCGGAGGGGGGGAGACCCGCGCAAAAAAAAAAAAAAAAAAGGGGGGAAAAAAAAACAATCCTGGTGCTTGGAGCAGGAAAGAAAATCTGCCCCAGAAGTGTTACCAGGAGTGCCGTTTGCCCGTGATGCCACGGGAAAAAGGGGGAAAAAGGAATTTTCTTCTGCCGCGTGACGCGCCGGCGAAAGAGGAAGGGATTGCAGACAGCCACGGGCAAACGGTCGAGGAAGGGGGAGGGCCCCGCTGTCCGTTCGCGAAAAAAAAAAGAGGGAGGGGAAATGGGGTGGGGGGAACGACCCTCGTCGACTTCCTAATCATCGAAAAGAAAAAGCGCCGCTCAAAATGGGAAAGGGGAGAAAGAGCTGCCACCAATTCCCTTCTTGGGGAGGCCGCACTGAAAGGGGGGTGGATTTCTTCCGACATAGTCGCGCGGATGGGACAAAAAGAGGGGAAAAAGACCTATCTCCTGACAGAAACAAAGGAGACAAATCACGATAAGAAGAATCTCCCCGCATCCCCTGTCCGGCAACGATAGGGGAGGGGAAGAGAAAAGCGAGAGGTAAAATTTGTAGTGAAAGGAGAAAGGAAAGAGGTTCAGACCGTTATTCTTGAGCAGAAGCGCGAATAAAAGGTACTTCCAAGGTGCAAGGTGAGTAGGAATGGGAAGGAGGGGGTCGGTGGGGAAAGATGAGGAGGGGGATTGGAAGGAGAAAGGCGGTGTAAAGGTAGTTGATGGCGAAGGTTGGAGAGAAGTGGGAGGAGGGGGCGAAGAAGGGAATAGACAGGCATTATGAGAAGGGGGAGAGCGGGGGAGTTGAGGGTGTAAGGTAGGGGTTGAGGGGAAGTGAGATGGGCGGTAAAGGGTGTGGTGGGAGGGGGGAAGGGGGTGAATGGGGGGGGAGGGAGGAAAAAGAGGAAGGGGGGAGGTGAGGAAGGAACGCAAAGTGGGACAGGTATCATGGGGAGATGATATGAACGGGGGCGAGGATCTGTGGGGGGTGGGGAGAGGGTGGAGGAGCGGAAGGAGAGGAGGGTGGGACAAACGAAGAGCAGAAGAAAGGGGGATGGTGAAGGGGAGGTTGTGGTATAGAGTGAGGGAATGGGAGGAGGGTGGCATGTGATCGGGATAGGGGGGGGAGTGGGGGGGGAAGGAGAGGGGGGGGTGGCGGATTGAGAAAGGGGGTGTGAGAGAGCGAGGAAGGGTATAGGGGGGCAGAAAACGACGGGCTGAATGGGTATCTGAAGAAGGGAGGAAGGTGAAGCAGGGGAGAGTGATAAATGTATTAGAAAAAGGGAGAAAGAAAAAATAGGTAAAATCGGGACTCCTTCTTCTTTTTTTTTGTGTCCAGGGAAAAAACAGCCCTTGCAAGCGCAGGAAAAAATCCACACGCGCGTAGTGGGGAGAAAAAAAGAAAATAGGAACGTGTCGTCGACAGGAAAAGGGGAAGGTGGGGAAAAAAAAAAAAAAAGAAGATCGCGTTTAGAGCGGGCCAAAGGAAAAGGGGGAATCTCCGGCCCCGTGCCCGAGGAAAAAAAAAAGAACCCGCTCAAACTCCGCCGCCACCCCAAGATCAGCCGCGTTGTCGTTGGCAGAGGGAAAGAGCCGCCATTGACGCGATGCCCTTTGGAAGAGAAGAAAAGAAAAAAAAGCGCCACCAGGCTCATGCACAACGTATGGGGGAAAACGGGCCAACCATTTTCTACAGGGGCATGTGAGAAAGAAAGGGGCAGGTTTCATCAGGATGTGCGGGTTTGGGAGGAAGGAGAAGGGTCGACACCATGAATGTTCCCCGCCCGTGTGTGGGAAAAGAAAGGGAGGAATGTTCGTTTCGGCGACGAAAGGCGGAGGGAAAAAGAAAAACGGGCATTGTTGACTACGATGGGAGGAGGGGAAGGAAGACCTTCGGCCGTGCTTGTCAAGGGGGGGAAAAAAAGAGGGGGCCTCGTTCGCGCCCGGGGACGACCAGGGGAAGAATGGCCGCCGGCCCTTCCTCGTATTGAGGGGGAAAAAAAGGGACCTTCGAGCTCCGGAATTCGGCGTAGAGGGGGGGAAAATCCTAATGTTGGACGCAGGGGGACGCCCGCCAGCTTGAGCGCAAGAGGAAAAGAAGGGAAAAGACCCGGTGATTAACATTTGTCCTTGCAATGGGGGGAAGACCCCCCCCCCCCCCCAGAACGGGTGTCCTAGGATGAGAAAAAAGAGGGGGTGCCGCACATCATCGCCGGCGAGGGAAAAAAAAAGAAAGGGGCCTTCCGCCCGATTGGGCAGTCGTTTTTTCCCGGACGCCGCAACATCAGGAAGAGAAGGAATCAGGCGCGCCCGCATCAAGCCCCGGAAAGAAGGGGAAGGTCCGCGATCGCGCGCGGGAAAAGGTGAAAGCGCCTCGCGTTCGACCTCGCCCCGGGAGAAAAAAAAAGAGGGAAAAGGAACGCGGCAGAATTAAGCGGGCGGCCCATGAAAAAAGGGGAGAAAGCCGCGCCGATTTCCCATCAGGAGGGCCAGCAAAAAAGGGAAGAAAAAAAGCTTCCGGCACCACGGCCTAGGGTTTGAAACGGAAAAAAGGGGGAAAAGGGGGCCCGGCGACGAACGTGATCACAATGCAAGCAAAGGGACGAACGGCCAGGACCCTACAAAACCTCCAAAAAAGAAAACCGCTCGCATCGCCGCAAGCGCATGGAAAAAAAAGGAGGAGGACGCACCGGAAGCTTGGCAGCCAGAAGAAAACGAAAAGGAAAAAGGGCGCCGTGCGCACAACGATCAAAAAAAGGAAGAATTTCTTGGTGAACGTGGGAGGGAGGGGGGGCTGGTAGCAATCGCGGAGGGTAAAGAGGGGAAGGTTTCATCCGCACTGTAAAAACCGGCAAAGAAAGAGGACACGCTGAACATGATCTCTTCAAAGAAAGGGAGGAGCCCCGGCAAAGCGTTTACGCTTTTCAGCAGAGTACGGGGGAAAAAAAACTCTAGCCCCGGAAATGCCTGAAAAGAAAAAAAAAAATGTTTCCGCAAAAATCGGCTCAGATGGAGGAGGGGGAGAAGAAAGAAGCGAGCCAGCGGCCTCGATCTCTCTCAACAACAAAAAAAAGATAGAGGGCTCTGGCCGCGACGATTTCAAAAAAGGAGAACTCCAAGGAAAACAGCGCGCCTGTGGGGGGAATTTGCGTTTGCAGGACCCTAAAAAGGGCTATAGCAGAGAGTGACCGAAGGCCCGCTGAAACGTGAACGCTGGAAGAAAAAAAAAGGTAAACTGCCCGTGAAGACCGATAAGGAAAAGGGGGGGCGTCCGCCCACATTGGGGGGAAGGTATGAAGCCCGGACAAGACAATAACTCGCTGACAGCGAATTTACCATAGATCGCCTCTGGGCAAGCGGCAAAGTTCACAAAGGGGCCGTTTGCGTGTGGATCGCAGGGAGAAGAAAAGGAAGGGGGGCCAACGATCTTGCGGGAGGGGGAGGCCCAGCGCCGCGAAGGGGCGGGATAAAAAAAGGTTTTCTCTCCCATAGAAATCTCTAGGAACGAAGGGGCCCGTTGGTGGAGGGCGGTGCAGGGTGTCACTGGGAAGGGAGGAAAACAACCATGCTTCTGTCCTTGTTGGAAGAAAAAAAAAGGAGGCCCGTTTCTCTACTAACCCAAAGAGGGCAACCTCGGGTCCTGGGACCGGGGAAAAAAAAAGGGGGGTGGGGGGGACGGGCCCCGCGCCTGGATGGACCAATGAGGGGGAGGGGGGGGAAGGGGGTCGAGCTTCTCTAAACCCTGCCCAAGGAGGGAATGCCCCCCCCCCCCCCCCCCCCCCTGTCCTCGGCAGAAAAGGAAAGGAAAAAGCGGGTGTAGCCCCGGGACGAAAAGGGGGGGGCCGAGGGAAAGGAGGCCGCTTCTAATATATCGGAAAGGAAAAAGGGGGGGGACCCGCTCCGCCAGTGGGGAGGAAGGAAAAAAGAAATGAAATTTTCTCCCGTAAGAGGAGGTGAGGGAGGTTCCGGGAACCTACTGGGAAAAAAATAGGGGAAGGCAGACGACTTTCCTGGCGACCACGAAGAATGGGGGAAAAGAACCGCTGAGGAATCATAGGAAAAAAGGAGAGACCTCAACGAAGAAAAAAACGGAAACTTGTTCATCACAAGGGGGGGGGGCATATGCCTTTCTATGAGCCTCAAAGAATGGGAGGAGAGGACGGGCCGACAAACAAAAGAGGAATACACCTATACTGCCGAAGAAGGGAAAGCCTCTAATTCAAACGATATTAAGAAGGAAGCCCTAACATATCTAGAAGGACGGAGGGGGAAGAAAGGGTTTCAAAAGGCCCATGTAGTAACTACTAGTTTCTCTGAGGAGGGGAAAGACCACATCTAAAAACGACTGCAGAGAAAAAAAAAAAAAAAAAAAAAAAAATTCGGCGCCTCTACAAGAGTTCGTCAACCCAATGCCCAAGCCTGGCCGCGCCCCGCCGGTCGCAAACGGGGACCGACCAAGGGAAAAAGGGACGACCCTGATGCAGGCGAGCAAAAAACAAGAAGACCTTCCATGGGGGGGGGGAAAAAACCCCCTAGAGGGGGGGGAATCAATTCCTCCCAACAAGAAG
>Ga0179593_1314606_pt1 | contig 10233 bp, 18 predicted proteins | sample CZODoug2_1_08_16_FD_185931 | JGI IMG/M metagenome (GOLD analysis project Ga0179593, IMG submission 185931) | Vadose zone soil fungal communities from Angelo Coast Range Reserve, California, USA - CZODoug2_1_08_16fungal (PacBio error correction) | ecosystem: Environmental > Terrestrial > Soil >...
GGACAAGGGGTGAGCCATGACCAGCGCGCCCACCCAAGTACCCTTTGAAAGGGGGGGGTACCATCAAAAAGGAAAATTCAACACTTGTCAGTTAAGAAGAATGGACCAGTGAGACTCAAACCAACAGCAACTAATAAGGCGCGGGGTAAGGGCATACTTGGGAGAAACTTGGAAGGGGTTACGGGAATCAGGCTGGGCAAGGGGGGAGGGTATTGAAATTATATTGAGGGTTCCGAAATACGAACTGGGAGTAAAATCCAGAAACATCGGGACAGCATAGTTGGTTTTTTGAATCCTCCTGTTGAAAAAAAAACCGGCACTGGGACCAGTTTCGCTACATCACCCGTAAGGTAAAAGCCTAAATTCCGGGCGGGTCAGAAAATTCACGTGGCCATTGTTGCCAGGAGTTACGAGCAGGCTGTAGGGGCCCAGGCATTAAAAAGACTAAAAAGAAACAAAGAACAAAAAGGGGAGAAAGGGGGAGAAAGATATATTTGGGCATGAAGAGGAGAGTCCCAATAAAAAGTACTTAAAAAAGGAAAAGAGCACAGGCTCAAAAAAAAGGCGGAGGGAATGCGAACGTCAGCGTTCAGCTCAACCGACAGCACAAATGGGGAGGGCCAAAGGCACTAAGAGGATAACGTGAAACGAACAGGCATCACAGAGAAACCTTACCCATGAAAAAGACTCAAAAGCTTCCTCAAAAAACCGCTACTATCGGCGAGCCAAAGGAATCTTCGGAAGAGGAAACCGGGGTGAGGGGTCCGTTTTGCAAGGGTGAGGACACATAAATTGGTGGGGGGAAAAGGAGGAATCAACATGAAGATCGGGCCCAACATAGAAAGATGAAGGAAGCAAAAAAAGGAAAAAGAAAAGAAAGAGGAACACGAGCCCACTAAAAGGGGAAAGTAATCTTGGTGGTGGAAAAAGGGGGGGGAAAAATACGTCATCTCGAGGGGGCGGTTCAGACAAGACGACAAGTCGCTCAGGCAGAAATCGTGAGGGGACAAAAAAGACCGGAACGCGTAGGCGGGGAGCGAAAGACAGGTCAGACGGCGGAGAAGAAAACGAAAATGCCGACAACAAGACGCGTGAAAAGCGCCCAAAAGGGAAGAGACAAGAAAACCTGGCCGGTAAAAAAAAAAAAAGCGGAAAGACATCGCCCAAGAAAATGGCTACACCATCAATAAGAAAAATGAGAAGGAAAAACAGATTTCAACATAAAAAAATCGCCACTTTACAGAGCAAGGTTGTGGGCAAAGAAACATAAAGAATCAAGAATGAATAGCTAGGGGACCGAGACAGGAAACAGCAGACAGGACGTGAAAAAACACAGACGGGGGGAAAACGCCGGGTTGAGGCTGATAAGGGAATCAGGAACAACAAAAAAGTCTAACTACGCCAAGAGGACACGGCGGGGCGGACCCTCTTGGGAGAAAATAGGGGGGACAGCGCGTAGACAGTTAAAAAACGACCCACACAACACATCTGAAAAACCAATAAAAAAACCGCATTGGGAAACAGGGAGGAAGACAGAAAAAAAGGGTACGAGAAAGTCCGGCATGAGTTGAAATCTAACGAAAATACTTCCACCACCGCAAACTTAGAAGATTGAGGAGAGACGAAGACGACCAGTGCTGAAGGAAGAGGATCACAAAGTTAGAAGAATCCACAGAACGGGGTGCAAGATAGGGGACCCGAACGAGTCCGCAGGAAATACCCCGAAGGAAAAGCAAAGGGGTTGGTGGAGGGGGTCGGGAATCAGACTGAAGGGAAGGTCAGCGAGGGACCTTGGAGATCAACGCACTCAAACGCAAAAAAAAGACACAAAAAAAAAAAAAAAACAAAAAAAAGAACAAAACGAGCCAGCAACAAGGATGCCAGAAAGTCCAAACATACCAAATGCACCAAAAAAAACGGAAAGAAGGGACTCAGGGGCATCTGGAAAGCCAGCTCGAACGAAATAGGAAGAAGGACCTTAAAAAGGGATGATAAAGCTTTGGTCAAACCAGGCCAGAAAATGCACAAAAAGAACCAAACCAGCGGGGGGAAAGTAACACCCGTGCGAGGGAAAAGACACCCGAAAAAGCCAACTTAGTTGGGGGGACCAACTGAAAAGAGGAAAAGGATAAAACGAAAGGCCAGGGGAGCGAAGGCAGCGCCAATAACTTTAGATTCGAAAACTCGGCGTAAGGGTGCACAACCTGAAAAAAATTTCCCCTTCGGGGGGGTGGGTCGGGGAACGGGGTGTTGAAGAGGGAGGCAGGTCCCAGCGTCCAAAACAGCCAGAACCCTAGAAGGAGGGGGAAAGAAAAAGACTGGCAGTTAAAAAAGTGAGTCACGACGGCAAAGAAAATACTGTGCATGCAACTACATGCAAGAAGGAAAGGTGTGTTGTGTGGAAAACCCTACAGAAGGGCGCCGGGCCGGCCCCCGGGGGGTGTTTGAAAAAAGGATGCAAACGCGAAAAAAGGCTCACGAAGAACGTCCGTTTGAGAAACGAAGTGTCAAGTCCTCGCAAGAAGAGGGACAAAACCGCCGCATCCGAGGGGGCATCGACAGAAGGTAAGCCGGACGGGGCAAAGGTCGGGGGATCGTGGGAAAAGGCCACAAAGAAAAGGGGACTCTACAGGGGGACAGGAGAGGTGTCGAAAACAAGAGGCGAGGCCGAAGAAAAGACAAAACCAGTGTTGGGCAGAACATCGAAATAAACACACAACCGCGGAAAGGCCTGAGAAGTCGGGTCAAAACGTCCTGGGAAAAAGCTAGAGTTCACTGACTATGAAAACATGCCCGTTGATAGAAAAAAAACTCAGCACGAAAAGCACTTGGGGTAAAACGATAAGCACAAGCTAAATCCAAAAAGCTAAAATGTCCAGATAAGGATCAAGACCAGAAAACACCTGAAAGGTGAAGAGTATGCAGTATAATACCAATACAGGGGGATGTCGGTGCAACTGGGACAAAAAAAAGGCGAAGTCGACAGAAGGTAATCAAGATAACAGGATAGTAAAAACATCTGAAGGGACGGAGAATCTGAATATCAATAAAAGAAAAATCTAGGAGCAAACCAAGAACGTGAAGGAGAGGGAGGCAAGGTTTCCAGGAATCGGGGGGGACAGCGACCGGTGAATCAAAAGAGAGAAACCAACTTATGGGAAGGACAAAGTAGGAAGAAAAGGCAAAATCTTCTTCGTATGAAAGAAGATTCAAAGTCCGAACATATTATCTCGTGGAAAGAGCAATCGGTGGAACGCCGCAAAAACAGAAAGATGCTTGACCTCTTAAATCACAAGACGGGCTTGGGAAGGGGAAAAAGCAAAGACAGGGGAACAAGACCAAGGGTCCGCAACAAAATAAAGGGAAAAAAAAAATGTTCGAGGGCCGCAGCAAAAACAAACAAAACCACCAAAAGAAGACCGACCACAAGAGCTGGTCATCAAAATTCTCTAAAACGAACCCACGTCTGAAAGGGACGTCAAACGAACCGCAGAAAAATCTTGGGAGGGAGAGGGGGGCAAAAAAGGGCCACTCTAAAAAAAATGGGGGGAAAAAACGAATGATGATAACATGTCCCATGGGCAAGCCAAATAGAGGATGTGAATCCTCCAGGGGGGAAGCAATCAGACTCCCGAATTATTAGATTAAGACGGGCTCGACAGGGGAGGTCTAGGAGTCGGGGCAAAGGGGCACGGAGTGAGTGGCACGGGGAAAGAGGTCTAACGCACTCAAAAGCCATTGTCGACAGGGGAAAAACGAGCCAGAGAGCATGATACTAGAACCATAAGAAAGGGGTCCCATTTACAAACTACACTGGGGGGGGTTGGAAGAAACGGCGGGAACCGTCAGGACCCTTTTAAGAGGTCTATAAATCTCGGGGGAGGAGTAAACATTACCCCAAAACGAGAATGAATCTGGAGAAGGGGGGAAGGGTGACGGGGAAGAGACCGCGATCGCGAAAAAAAAAAAGAAAAAAGGAAGTGGGGGAGGGTGGAAAAAATAGAAAAAGCGAAGTGTAGAGCCCTGTCCAAAAAATCAAATGAAATCCTCTAGGCCTTCGTCACTAAAACGGGGAAGGGTTACCAAATCCCGAACAGAGAGTGATATAAAACGGTACACAGGAGGAAAATCACATCCTCGGGGGCGGGTCAAACCACGAAATGGAGAGGGAACCTGGGGGGGGACTAATCACCTGGCAACGGGATGCAAGGAACCGTAACTATGAGCGAGGGGGATAAGGTAATCGGGGTGGCACAGGGGAGATAAAATTGTCACTTTCCGCGGGACCGTTGACCCACTATCAACGACGGGCGTTCGACGAAACAACTCCCCATTGACCAGAAAAAAACTACACCTTGAAAGGGACCCCCGGGCTAGAAATCACTCTCGCCGGAAGGGGGTACCGTTGAGAGGGCAGCCAAAGATGAAGGGGGCAAGGTCAAGGGGGATGAAAGTTGACATGGTAGAAGAAAAAAAGGAGGGAAAAAAAACCAGGGGGGGGGGGCGAGTGGGAAAAAAACCACCGAAAAAACAAGGGCAGGGAAACAATTCGTTAAACTGGTCCAAGTCCGGTTGGGGCCGAGAAAACACGTGGTGGTGGGAGGAGAAAAAAACTGCCGGAGAGGGGTTTTTTTGGAGAGGGGAAAAAATGGGGGGTGCAGGCCCGGAGGGGAGAACGAACAAAAGAAGGACGTGCACAGGGGGGAGGGGACCCATCTTGGACTGGGAAGCTAAGGAACCAGAAAAAGGGTCGAGAAAAGTCAGCAAGTCCAATTCCTTATGGGGGACTCCATTAAAACTAGGGTCGTTCAAATCCCAAACTACTCAAATCTTTAAAAGAAGGACACTAAACCATCATGGGCGTTGCCTCGAAAACAGGAAAAAAGAAGCCATGCACGGAAAAGACTGGCTTTCATCGTGGAGTCGAGCGGGGTTGGTTGAAATGGGGACCTTGCAAAAGCTATTTCTGGAAAACTAGGGGCAAAAAAAACCATGCCCTCGCATTACTTAAACTGGGGGGGGGGTTTTCTCTAACGTCTCGATTCCGTGCCCATCTCGAACTGCATAATTGGTCGACGGGAGAAAGGCAGGACAAAAATGGGGGAGATTACAGGTTACGGGGGGGAAAAAGTTCAAACTTGGCGCCCAACATCCCAGAAACCTGGGGACCGTGAAAAACATAAATAACAGGGGGGGGGGGGGGGGGGGGGGTCAAAAAAAAGAACTCATCAATCAAAATCAGGAAACGCAACAGGGAATCTCTGTTTGGCTTTGGGGGTGCTGAGGTGTTCAGATTGACCTAGGGTAAAACCTAGGGCTACCACGCCAAGAGTAGAAACAGACGAGACCCAAAAAACGAAAAGCGCGAAGCGAGACATACGAAGTGTCCACGTGATGGGAAAAAGCCTTGATGGGTGGGCGAGGGTAGTAAGAGCGGCAAGGAGAAAAAAAGATAGAAAAAACAAATACACGGGAGAATGAGGGGGGACCCAGGGGCCGGTGACATAGCAGAGAGGTGAGGCAACGAGGGTGAGGACAAAGAGGGGAGGTGGTAAGAATAACATGAAGTCAGACGTTCGAGGTAAAAGTGAATAGGTGCGGGGGGAACTAAGAGTCGGGAAACAAGCGGAGGGGGACAGGAGGCATAGAGGGAGCGTGTAGGTCACAGGGGATAGGAGGGGCAATGAGGTGAAAACGGAATAAGGCGGCGTAGGCGAAGGAAGATAGGAGAAGCAGGGGAGGAGGCGTACGAAAAGGCATTGGGTGTATGCGAGGGGCAAAACGAGTTCAAGACAAAGAAGAAGCGGATAAGCAAGGAATATGCGAATTTAATGGGAGAAAATATGAAGAGGCTCGAGAAGGCTTCGTAAAGGGGAAAGGGATGACGGAAAAAAAAAGCTGGGAATTTAAAACGGAGAGATTGTGGGGGCGGAAAGGTAAGTGCATGGACTGCACGGACGAACGATCCCTTAAAAACAAAAGGTATAATAGTAACTAGAGAGCAAAAGGGGAGGGTACGAAAATAACCCGTGGCGGGGGTGGGGAGAAGGAACTTTGAGGAGGGGCAGGGTTCTGCAAAAGCGCAACAAAGTAAAGGGGGAGGAGAAAGAAAGGGAGGGGGGAGGAAGGAAGGGAGGGTGGGGGCATATGAAGAACGGTCAGCGATTGAAAGGTGCAGTACCGGACAAATTAGGGAGGGGGAGGGAAGGAGAACGAGAAAGTGGGGAAGAAAAGTAAAGTGGGGGTGAGAGAATCCGGATGGGGGGAAAGTGGAAAGAACTGGTGGGGGAAGGAAAGTATGTGGGAAAGGAAGGCGGAGTGGGTAAACTGGGGACAGGGGAAGAGAAGAACAGCGTCAGATGGTTCAAAGTGGAGCCCAAAGCAAGGGTCGGGGACGAAGGTGAAATGTAGTGAGGAACGGATGGGAGGGTGCATGGTGTCGTTAAAAATGGTGGGGGAAATAGATGAGATGATGGATGGTGAGTAAGTTGGAGCTTTAGAGTAGGGGAATCCAGGGGGTAATATAGGAGGACAGTATCCTCACAGAGGAGGAGATCGATACCGTAGTCAGCAATTAAGAACAGAGAGGAAAGATAATTTGGGAGGCAGGTGGAAGGAGGGGGTAAGACGGTGGAATCACACGACAAGAGAAAGAGGAAAAAGGGGGCAGATGGGGGAAGGTGGAAGAGCGATAGGGAAAGCCACGAAGTGAGAATAATAGGGAGAAGGGGAGTACCACGTAGCTGTCCCGGGTGATAAGCGATGAGATGCAGGGAACGAAGAAGAAAATAAGTGAAAGGTAAGAGATGAGGGGGACAAAAGGAGGGGGGAGAGCGGGCAAAAGTAAGAACAAGAATCTTAGGGAGTAGGGAAGTGAGAGTACAAACGAAGGACGAAAGAGAGAGGGATTAGAAATGGATAGGAGGGAGCAAGGAGAGAAGGAAGTGAGTGAAGAAAAGGTGTAGGGGAGAGAAAGATAACGGCGGGGGTTATCGAACGGAAGTAAAAAATGGATGGGGAATGGCGAGGTTTCTCTGGGGGCACCGGAGGGAAGGACACACGGGGAAAGAAAGGGGCACGGGGGGGGGGTAGAGAAGAGGGAAAAGGTCAAAAGAACGATGGGAAAGGGACCACAGTAGACGGTGACGTAGACTCACAGAAAAGAAGGTAGTAGAAGGAAAAAAAGGAGAAAGAAATAGAAAGAAAAACCACGTGTGTAGCAAGAGTAATAGCGAAAGTGAGTAGGGAGACGTAAGAAGAGGGGATGCGGGAGGAACAGAAAAGACGGGAGGATGAAGAGATGGCAAAATGGGGTAGGGGGAAAGACGTCAAGGATGGGGTGAAAGAGTGTCTAAGAGAAATAGTTTTGGGCCCAGAGGAGGACATCTGAGGGGAACGGAGAAGGGAGGGGTAGGAGGGTATGGGTGGACCGGGAGGGGAAGGAGGGTGAGAAAGGCAGCGGGCGAAAGGGGGGGAATGTAGGGGAGACAAACAAATTAGGGAGAAAAAGAGAGCAGAGATCCGAATTAAAAGCTTGGGGTCGAGGAAGAAAGTAGGGGAGGGAAGCAGAGATGACAAAAAAGAAGGGCTATTAGTCGAAAAGCGCATAAGAGAGATGAGAGAAAAAAACCAGGTGGGAAAAAGGGGGGGTGCAAATGAAAGTGGGGAGAAACAAAGATATGCACTATGAGGGAAAAAACGGAAGACAGGAAGAGCAGCCAAAGACGGAGACAGGCAACACAGGGCGATGTAAATCCTCCCAGGTACCCGCGAAAGTTTAAAACGGGAGGGAACTCAAACGGTTGGGGTACTTGTTCATCACTTGTCCTGCCCCACAAAAAACTGGGGTCCTGGGGGTGAGGAACCCGCCGGAAGCCATCCGAACGTCATACGGGCACACAGAAACCGAATCAAAAACGTGGGCCCAGTCGATGAGACTTCTCGGGACCATGCGGTTTTCAAACAGGAGGGGACATGGAGTTAACGTAAAAGCCGCGGGAACCACTACGAAAAATTTCTTTGGAGGCCCGGTGTTGGAAAGGGGAGACGAAGGGGGGAGGGAGGGAATGAAAGCTGTGGAAGGGGTGGCAGAACTAAGCCGTCCACGACAAAGGTCTCGGGAGGGGAAAAACTGGAGGTTAAAAAAAAGGAATAGGAAAAGAAAAACCACCCGAAAGTCGTCGCTGGGAGCTGGGCAACAAATATGGATCGTCGGGTAGTGTGCGTGACAGGGAGGTGTCAGGGATTGGAGGGGGCAGTCGTACTATTGAGTTGGGAAACTTCAAATGGGGGGTGTGGAAGGCCTCAAACTGGCCAACCCGGGAGATGGGGGAAAAACTGAACGGGACTCCGCTTTAAACAACCACGTCCCGACGGGGAAAAGAAAAGGGGTGAAAGGACGACACATCGGACAAGGGGAGGGAGCCACTATCAAATTGAGTGTTGCTGGAGTGTGCAGCTCGAGCACGAAAGAGGGTTAGGCAAGTCGGGGTCAAAACCGGGAAAAAACCAAAGAATTGGTGACGGCAGAGGGGGAACTGACACGGCACGGTTAAGAGCCAAAACGGGGCAAAGCATGTTCGGGTTCTGAGGCTGGGGATGGAAAAGGAAAAGGTATGGTACCGCGAAAGGAGGTCAAAAGAGTCCCGTGACGAGCCTGCGGTTAACCAGGATGCCGGAGAAAAAAAGAACTGAAACGGGGGGAGGGAAAGCAAGCGAGGTTCGAGACAATGGTGCAGAGCTGAAGCGGGCGCAACCAGAGGTTGGTGGGGTTGGGATTGTCTTTGATTCAAAAAGAAAAGCGAAAACTAGGGGGTCCGTAAAATCCCTTACCCGAAGGGGGTCAAAAAACCCATCCAACAACATGTTCGCGGGGAGAAAAGAGAGGTCCCATCAAAATGAACCACAGCGGGGAGGTAAAAACTCTCCTGCGAAACAACTAGGGGTCAAAGTTATTACGTCACGCTTAGCTTCGATGACTGAACAAAAAGACTAGAGCAGGTTAAACCCAATAAGTGACACACAGAAACTTAACTCTAACTGCCCAACGTTGGTCCTGCTTTCGGTTAGGAAAAAAAATCAACTAATTCAAGTAGTGGGCGCACGCCGTTCATGAATCTAGAAAAAAAAAAATGTCAGGGTGAACGCCTGAAGTTTGCGTTGGCGAAGGGGACTAATCGCCTACGCTGTTTCATACCGAAGGGGGGGGAAGCCTCCGGCAGGCAAGGGACTTCGCATTGGGTTGGGGGGGGGAAAAAGGGAACGGGGGAGGGAAGAACGGGACAAACCGGCTGGTCAAACAGATGGTTTGGTCACAACAGGGAAAGGAGGGATGGCACTGCGAAAAAAACCAGATGGGCAGCGAAAAGCACCTAGGTTGTCCCAGCAAAAAAAAAAAAAACGTCTAGGGGTTGCCCGTGCGAAAGAGGGACGTTACAAGACCAATGTACTTGAGGAAAAAAAGAACGGGCATCCATGGTTTGTAGAGGTTGCGGCTCGTTGCCTGCGGTGGAAGCTACGTCAGGACCTCCGGGGGCAGAGACTACTAACCCACCGCAGCAACGTTACTGTAACGGGATTTGCGCTGCCTGAAACGGGGGGGGCAGAGTTAAAGCTCCTCGGCAACGACAAGGAGTTCGAAGGGGGTAGTTATACACAAGAATCAACGAAATCTGCCAGGAAGCACTAACTTTCGCGCAAAGAAGGGGGGAAAACGAAGGCACCGCGAAGGAACGTAACAATCTAAACGTCCGACAATGCGGGTGGAAAACGAGTCGCGTCGGTGCGGTGGGGGGGACTCCCGGAAAAAAGAGGGGGCGGGGAACGCCAAAAAAAAACGTCCAAAAATAACGAAGAGGGGAAAAGGAAAACACCATGCCCGTCCACATAAAAAAAAAGAGCACCGTACAAGTCCCACATGGTTGACTTCAAAGACATGGCCCAGGCCTGCCTCCACGCTCGAAGATGGCGGAAAAACCGGGGGTAAAAAGCAGGGGAAGGGGGAAAAAGTGCTTCGGAAGGGGACAGGGAAGTTCTCATGTTGATATCACGCTCAAAGGCAAGCGAGAAAAAAGAAAATCACGTTGTGTGACCCCTCCTGCGTGTAGCAAAGGACCGCCGGGAAAAGTTGGCGCAAAAAAAAAGAAGGCTAGACCCAAGGGCGAAAAGGCAGGAAACGGACGCTCAAAGGGCAAAAGCCCTCTGGGGACGAGCGAATTCCCCTGTCAATAACCG
>Ga0179593_1317703_pt1 | contig 10233 bp, 8 predicted proteins | sample CZODoug2_1_08_16_FD_185931 | JGI IMG/M metagenome (GOLD analysis project Ga0179593, IMG submission 185931) | Vadose zone soil fungal communities from Angelo Coast Range Reserve, California, USA - CZODoug2_1_08_16fungal (PacBio error correction) | ecosystem: Environmental > Terrestrial > Soil >...
GGACAGGCCGACTGGTGCCCAGAACCACAAAAACAATGTGGCTGGGCTGTACCACAGAAGAGGGCGCCTCGTCTGACCTTCGACGGAACCGCGGTGAAAAGCCGGGGGAGATCAAAACAGACGAGGAGAGGGATGATGCGGGTTCACGCCAATAGTAAGGGAGAACGAGCGGGGTCGAAGCGACCGCACACACGCAGCATCGGCAGTGTAAAGGGTGAAACTGTGGCTTGCATAGCACATCGCTACAACAAAGAGACAGAGAAAAGCGTGGGTCCGGGCAGCGGGTTGCCAGAACCGGACCACGAAATACAGACAAATCCGCCTGTATGGGTGAAAAAAACCGGGACGGGGTGTAGGAAAAGCAAGACATACTAAAACGAACTTGAACTGTAGGAAACTGAAATTGCAGACAGAACGGACAAGGCACACCACCCACCAAAAAGTACAGGGGATTAAATTGGGAACCGGGGGCCTCAATGACACACGGGAAGAACACAGACGAATCGGAAAAGACGGGCCGGTCGCGCCAAAAAACGGGAAAATCCGGGGCAAATTCCACAACGGGTTGGTCGGAGGAGGAAGCTAGACGAGTTGATAATAGAGGTCAAAAGGGTGGGCGAAAGCTAGGCCTCAGAACACAGTCGAGCAGGGAGACGGGAAGCGAGCAACACGACAATTGGAAGCCAAAAAATCAAAACGCGCTGGGAGCACGCGTCAGTTAGCATGGAGGAACAGTCCCCCACAATCTTCGTAGCGGGGCCAGCTCGGTTCTGAGGAAGGGAAGAGAAACCACTGGGAGCAATGGAGAGGAAGAGTGTAAACCCAAGAGGATCGGGGAACGGTGACGGGAGATCAGGGGACGAAGAGGCATGAATAGGTGAAGGATGGTCGGTCGGAAATTCGGGCCAAAAGGCATGTCGGGGGAAAAAGGGGGGAAAAAACTTCGAGGTAAAACGATGAAAAAGTAACGGGTGCTGATCGGTCCGACGACCAGCTCTTTCTCGGGGGGGGGGGGCTCGATAGAGAAAAAAAGAAAGCAACGATCTTAAAGGACGGCAAAAGCGTTGACTAGCGGGCACCGAGTAGTGAGGAAACAATCAGCCACGGGTAATCGCGCATTAGTGGCCCGCAGGGCATCATCAATGGATGTCCTCGGCCGGATGTTCGCAGTGTCCATAAAGTATCAGGGGGGTACAGCGGAAAACCGTGAAGCAAAAAGATTTTACAAGGCACTAAGTCACTCGATGGCACGGCCGAGAGAGGCGCGGAAGACAGGGCGAAGAAATTCAACAGCTTTGATGTCGATTTGACCGAAGCCGGCTCTCAAAAAGGCAAAACGGAGGAAAGCAAGAAAAAGCGGGTCCTGGGAAAAAGGAGGACTGAATGGCAAAGGGGGGACTAACCGCAGAAACAAGCGGACAACAATCCTCGCGCAAGGAATTCCCGGAACCGCGAAGGGCAAGGAGGTGATGACGTGGGGGAAACGGCAGGGAACTGAACAGGTGTGTCAGCGCTGCGAAACGAAAAACCGGAGAAAATCTGCGAAAGGATGCTCAGCGCGTGCCGGGAGGAGGAAGGGACTAGGGGAATCAAGGTGAAGAGCTGGATAAAGGCGACAACCCCAAACAGACCGCGGGTCAGAGCAGGGCGTGTAGGGTCGACACTTGGGGGTGGCTCAGGCAAAAAAAAAAGCTGAAAACCGCTCAAGGGGAGGACGGGGAAGGAGTTTGAGTGGGTTGTGACCGGTAAGGGGGGAGAATTGAGACAGCTGACGGAGACAGATGTGGTGCAAACAAAACGAGAATCTCGCCGACTTCCCCGACGAGAAAGAAAAAAACGGGGTCAGGCAGAAGCTCACGGAGGACGAAGGAAGTGTAGGAGCGAGAGAGACGGCAGCGGCGAGATCTGGAAATGACATGGAGGTAGTTGTGGGTGGGGGGGGGGTTAGCGCGACAAGACTTCTAACACTGAAAAGCTGCCGCACGAGAGTGGAGGAGCTTGCGGGTGAACTTAGGGGCCGGGCATGAGAGACCGACACGTTCGACAAAGGAAAGATTTGACAATAGTCGCGTAATTTCAGGCAAAAAAAACGAAAAAGGGGGGTATCGCAGGGATGAAAGGTGAAAAAAGAGTGGCCGTCAGCGCAACCCGGGAGCGGGGGTAAGGGAGAAGATCAGTGGGATAGAGAATGTCACGAAAGTTGAACCAAACGTTTCCTCTTGCCATCGAACAGTAGTGACGCGGGTTAAAAGAGGAGCTAAAGAATGACCCGCTGCTAAAAAGGGTATTTGGAGCACACACCGCTGGTTAAAAAGCGGCCCGCGGAAAAACTGGTCAAACTTTTGATAGACAACTAGTGGTGTGGCGGGGGGCAAAGGAAACGGAAGCGCGACGGAGGGGCACGAGCACGATGGAATCTAGAGAAACGGAAAAAAAAGGAGACGGGGAAAATAGGAGCCCGCGGAATGGAGAGGAGACCAGATAAAAGAGAGGCCAACGAAACTCGTTGAGGGGGGCGAAAAAGAAACAGGGAACGAGGGGGGGGGTCTCCCTGGCGATGACAAAAGAGGGGAAAGGAGGTAAAACTTAGCAAGAATATTTCAGGGTCTACCCCAAAGCGCCACGCGGGAGGGGGAGGAAAGAAATCGTTGGGACTTCTCGAAAAAGTGATGAAGGAAACGGGGAGGTGAAGAAGAACTGACATCGACACAACAAAATGAAGACGGGCGAAAAAGAATAGGGTTGTCCGCAACCAGGGGTGAATCTGCGAAAAAAAAAAATCTTGGAAGACGGTGTTGGGTGAGAAAAGATACATTCAAATAATGGCTTAAAAGGTAGCAGACACGAAGAGGAAGCCGAAAAATTGACCCAAGCGCGCGGAGCAGGGGCGATGCCGGGGAAAAGCAATGGCTTTCTACCAACTCCCAAAAAAAAACGAAGAATCTCAATATTGGTCACGACATAATCCAGAGAAAGGGAACAGGGGTTGTCGTCGGGTCGGGGAGAGTCTGCGAAGGAGGAGAGTGTGGCCGGGCCCAGGAAGCAGCGGAAGGCGTACTGATCATCACAGATAGCAATCACAGGGCGAAAAAACTACACCAAGGGGCCTCTGCGGGAGGCCAAGATTGTGGCTTATGGATCAAGGAGGACACTGAAAAACCAATGCAGAGAGGGACGCGAGGGGGGTGGAGGTTTCTACACAGAACGTCTTCGTGTACAAAAAGGGACGGCAGAGAGCGCACGAGGAGAGGGGAGGTGTGTCCGCGAAGAGGAGGATCCATGGCAGGCTCGGCACCGACCGTTAAAGTTGACAACAAAGATAGCAACGACGTACCCAAAAGTGAGAAAGGATTATCAGCAGAGAAGAGGGTAAGCCTGTTGTTGGAGTAGGTGGTGGACAAAAGTCAACGCATGCCGGGCCTACGGGGGGGGAAGGTAATGCTCGACGCCAACGTGGGAACTGGGGAGCGAAACGGCGGTCAAGCGGATCGACATTCCCCCAGACAAGACTGTTGAAAAACAAAAGCAAATGGATGGCAGCTAGGGAGGGAAATCGAGCAGTTTGGAGGTTGACCATCAATAGCGATGCAGCGGGCACGAGCCCTGATTAAGGGGGAATGGAGACGACAAACCTAAAACGGGTGTTCCCTAGGGGAAAACAAGCACAGGGTTCGAGAACGGGTCTGTAAGTGAGTGGGTCCGACAACTCAGTTCGCCCAAAGGAGCCCTAGAGCGGACCAGAGGACGGGCAAAGAGCGTTGACGGAAACAGGGGGGCGCCCAACCCACGAAAGAAAGCGAGGGGTGCAAGACTGACCATGTCAAAACCGCTAAAAAGATTAACAAAAAGGCCAGTGAGGGGACCACAAAAGTTAAATTAAAAATGACGTGAAATGCCGCGACCAGTCAGATCAAAGAAGGCCGGCGGCTGGGGAACGCGAGCAGAACGAAAAAAATAATCTGGGGTAAGCAGGCGGGAGGGAACGATTGTAATAAAGAAGAGAAGCGCGAAGCTGAAGCTACGCAGATGGGAAGAATGAAGCTGAGTAGTATGGACGTAGCAAAGAAAGGGAGGGCAGGGTCGGAGCCCTCAGAGACTGCGAGGGCAGACCATAAGCGTAGCAAAGCTATAATGCAAAATCGACCGAGTCAACCAAAAAGGGGGGAAGGGGCAAAATTGGGTACTAAGTATGAGGGGGGGCGGCCGGAAAAATGTTGTACGTGCAATAAGGGGAGATGAAAAGAAAGGCAACAAACAAACCAAAAGGGGGTTAGGTGAGGAGGACGAGGGAAAACGGGGAAGCAGATGCTGGCTTTCGAAGAAAAAAAGGCGTGGAGCTGGCGATTGGTGTGGAGGTGTGGCTAGGGAGCTTCACATAAGAAATGGTTCAACAGTAAAAGGTGCTGCAAAAAACATGGTGCCGGAGGCGGCTTTGGTGTGGAGATTGGAGAAAAAGTCAAACAATGGCAGTGAGCAGATGTGATTCTCCCCTGCGCGGGCTGATTGTGGGTCGTTGTAAAAAAACATCGTGTAGAGGAAGATCGATGAGAAAACATTCGAACATATTTATTGGGGAAAAACGGGAAAATTGGCGTTGAGCCGGCTTCCACGAGAGAACGCCGGAAAAGGGAAAGGGAATGGGGGGGAGTGTTAGTGACGGTGACAAAATCGTACAATCTGGGAGGCTACGGAAAAGAAGCTCGAAAAGAAGCCGAGACGAATGGTGGGGGGGGTGCTCTGGTAGGAGGGCGATCAGGAAGAACAAGGAGCGCTGGTCAGGGCACGGGCTTGGGAATCTGGCTAAATTGTCTTTAAAAACTGCGGACCGGGAAAGGGAGGGTGCCGACTAACCCAGGGAAAACGCCGGTGAAAAAAACAAAAGAGAGGGCGCGACGAAAGGATTTGTTTGTTGCGTGTCATGGGATGGAGGGAGGGAGAGGGGAAGAAAATGAGGACAAAAAACGCGACAGAAAAAAACAACAAGTAAAGATCGAGCAAAAAAACCGGAGGGGCTGAAAGCGTGTATCGAGGCTGGTGAGGAGACCAGAATGGTCTTCAGAGCCAACTAAAAAGCAAAAAAGAGGGGACTTCGAGCAGCGTCCCTGTTTGTAATAAGCCCTGGCACAACCTCAAAAAGGGGTGCAATAGGGGTGTCAACAAAAGGAAGCAGTCAGCCGTACCTGATGAGGGCCTACTGGCTTTGGAAAGAACAAGGAGCGGCGCAAGCAGGGGCAACCACCCCAGAACACAAGATCAAAAAAGAATCGAGAGGTATACGCAGACGCGGGGCCACAAAGTCACACAACGCAAAAATCAAAAAAAAAAAAGTGAAGAAGGGAAGGGAACCTCTCCTCAACCATTGGAAACAAACGAAAAAGATGGAAAACGCTGAGAAACTTAAGGGAAAGAAAAGACAAAGGCCGCCCGGAAGCCGCGGAGAGATCAAAAAATTGCAGCAGACCCCGAAAGGTCACAACTGCCCAAAATCCACAAAAAAAAAAGGAGCGGGGGATGCACACCAGCGCGCAGGAGGAGAAATCCGTTGGCGATCTTGGGCACGAACTCTAGACTGAGAAGGGAAGAGAATACAACCATGTGTGTCGCTAGAAAAAAAACATCTGGCAGCCAGTCAGTGGAGTGACAACACCAGAGGGGGGATGCGTTGTTGACAAAGCTTGCTCAAGCGTAGGGAAAGGAACGATTGGGGGCCTCGAAACACTGGGCGGCCAAGGAAAAGAAGGTACGGGCAACGAGCACCTTTGGGAAAACTGTTCAACAACACCTAGGTTGGTAGAGCAAACAGATTGGATATTATGAGAAGAAGACAACGGGCCGGGAAGTCAGTCAAGGTACGGAGGGTCGAAAGTAGAAGCATTGGCGCCCAGACAAGTTCAACAAAGTCCAAAAAAATAATAAGTCCGCCAAGCCATGCCTGAAACTCGTAACCCTCGGACGGGGAACTAGGACGAACGACTCGCCAGTCTTATCCAAACTGCTAGACGAGCGCAAAGGAATCGGCTCACAAGACATGCTCTAGGCGGTCGGGACCTTGGAGAAAACGGGCGTGGGTCCCGGGAAGATATTTCTCAGGCAGCAAAAGCAACTTGGGACTAGTCATGCCGGAATCGGTACAGTGAGCGGGGAGCTGTTCCAAAAGAGAGAGGGTTAATGGTCAACTTGAAAGGGGCCTGGTGGTCATCTGTAAAAACAAAGCTTGAGAAAATAGGGGGGGCGAGTCTGGCACGGGATCGGTCCAAACGCAAAAAAGTCTGGGACTCCTGGCCCGGAGAAACACGACATCTTGGGAAGTCCGACACGACACCATAGGCCTGTTGTCACCTAGGATCGGAACGGCATAGGGTAGAAAAAAATCAACACCACATCAGGAAAGCGTGCGCACAATTCAACAGAAAAAGGGGATCGTTTTAACTGTCTCGCGGTTGGTCAAAACGGAGTAAGTTCAAAGGGATAAAGGGATAGCTTGTAACTAAAAAAACAAATTTGCGGGAGAAATTTCACCAGAAAGCAGGCAAGGGGAGACGCGAGAAAAAGTGGCAGGATTGGAAAGAGGGCAACACTTGGTAGGAGGGGGGGTGGTAATTTGCAGCGCTTACGACTGGGGGGTCATGGCTGTCAACGCCTAAAGAAATTAAAGGGGAAAAGTTAAGGGGCCCGGGGGCAAGCAAAGACAAGGAATTGGAAGGGGGACGCGGAAAACGGAACCGTGAACATCCGCACGGAGCAAAGAGCGTAAGGATGGATGCTCTCCGGTGGACCGGTCGGGTGTATTAAAAGTTTGTAAAAACGTTCCGTCGGTGTGCACGAGTTTGACGTAGTCCTAGGCGGAAGATGTAATCACGCAAGAAACTCGCTAAAGGAAGAAAAACACGCAGGGTACTAGTTGCCAAGAGGGGAACGCAGAGAAGTGGTTTCGGAGCAACGAAGTCACCAGGCGGCGGTGCTTAAAGAGGGGAGGGGGGGAATGGTGTTTGGTCAAGGCCAAAAAAAAGAGCCTCTGGGGAAAAATCAAGGGAGGGTCGAGGTAGGGGACGGATTTGAGAGGACGGGAAATGGAATGGGGGAAAGGAGCGGGCAAATGATTGAAACGTAAAAAACAAAACCAGGCCCGCACAGGAAGACGAAAAATCTGGACACACAAGCGCTGGATTTACGAAAGTTGGGGGGGGGGGGGAAGACGGCAACAGATTACTCATCGGGGCGATCTGAGGATTGGTGGTATTGTTGCGAGCAAGGGCCCTTCGCAAAGGAAGCGACTGCAAGGCAGCAGAGATGAGTGGGACAAGAGCGGGAGTTCCGCAAAGACTTTGGAAGCCGGGGTGCGAGAAGGGAAAAAGACGAACAGGGCCCAGAAAAAAGAAATAGAACGGAAAAAAGGACCAAAAAACACCATCGAGCGAGTCTGGGTGTGGTTGCGATCAAAAAAGGTGACGGCAAAAAAGGAAAAAATATTAAAAGTGCCTGAAGAAAAAGCGGTGTGCAGAATCGGAAGTTGAGTATAAGCAGAGACGCAGGTGGCAACAGCAGATATAAAGACCAAAAGGGATGCCTCAGAGGATCTGGACGAATAAGTACCGCTGGCTAAGTGATGGGTCAGCACGACGCTATGACAAGCGTGGCAACGGAGGAGAAACGGGGAACGTTGATCAAACGAAGTGTGGTGTCGGGGGTGGCTGGCAGAGACCGTTATGAGGCTCCTTATTCAGGAAAGCGACAACGGGATAAGAGTGCTCATACAACAACACGCCGGAATTAGGAGGGAGATTAATAAATCGTGCGCGGGTGACGAGAATCCAGGGGATAAAAGAACAAAAAAAAAAAAAGTGGAAGAAACAGAAAAAGAGGTAATGTGTAAACATGGGGCAGGGGTTGCCAGTTGGAAACGCACATGCGGGAACTATGGCATAAGAGGGTGGAGAAAAAAACTTGAACCACGAGGGATCGAATTCGTGCTGCCACAAGACAAAGCGTTCAGGGAAAGGAAAAAAAAGGGGGGGGGGTGGTAGAACAAACAAGAGGGGGGAAACCGGTGGGAAATCCAATATACAGATGAGGGGAAAGGGGGGGGAATACCGGGTAAAAGCGGACTGGCAAAGATGGCAAACCGCAACCCGGGGTGTGAATAGAGAAACCACCGCCCTTGAGTTTGGGTTGCGGAAGGGGAGCAGACTACGGGAAAGGATGAGGGGGCAAACGGTAAGGCACGTCTGAACGACGCGGCCACGAAAATGGCAAAAGAGAGACATCGAGCCGTGGAGTGGGGAACAAGAGGGCACTGGCCATGTTGGTCTTAGTCAAAACTAACAAAACAGAAAACTCGAACGGATGGCGGACTAAAACCAAGACACGCATAGAGGTTTTGTTACGCGGTCAAAAGGACTGGAGGGTCGACGTTGGGGGGGAAACAAGGGTGAAAACTGAACAACGCGAGCAATCATCACTAATACAATGCCAGAAAGACCGAAGTGCGGAATCCGGCTCTTGGGCGATATAGGACAACGGTTAACAAACCGGGAAGACGAACGCTGTTTGGGTTGGGCGGGCCTTAGAAATCACCTTCTGCAAAAGGTAGGCACAAATAGCAAACCGCGGCGAGGGGAAAAGGGGTTCTCGTGTTCAAACGACAAAAAAATAAAAAGAAAAGAGGGCACCCGGAAAGGCACTTAGCACAGAGGTCATAAACGACGATAGCCGCAGAGGGGGAAGGAAAAGGATAGAGTTGCAAATATGAGGGGAAAGTCACTTGCCAAGTCACTGACACGTGGAGGACGAGTTCGGGCAAAACGCCTGTGTGGTTGAGGCGCTGCGGCAACGGGCGAGAGTGCGGAAACAGAACACGAATGGGTGTGAAAGCAACCGCGGAAAGGGGGGGAACCACTGAGAAACGAGAGGAACGGAGGAAGAGGAGGGGCTATCGGGAAAAAGAACGAGAGACACGGGAGCGCCATGGTACTTGAGGAAAGGGAAAAAAAACCAAGATATAAAGAAAGGAAAACAGTTGGCGCGGACGTGTGGGCTGAAGTAGTGAAGGACAACGCCGGAAAAGACTGAAACTCGGACAAGCGGGTGAACCCTGGCAAGCAGCATACAAAAAAAAAAAACACGACAGAAGAAAAGCGCTGGACCGGGAAACAGTGAAGTAAAAAAAAACTCCGCAGTAAACGGTGAGAGGGAAGAAAGGCAAGTCAGAACTGACCAATTAAACGGGGGGAGACGCTCCACGTGTAAGAGACGGCCGCGGCAGGAAGGAAGTTCGCACAAAAAATATCAAGGAACCTGAAAAGAAAAGGGAAAGGCAGGAGCAGCGTAAGCCAGGACCGAGGCGGTAGGGAGCTGCAGACGCAGAGGGGGAGAAAAAAGCTGCAAAGGAGGGACCCAGGCGATTGTGCGTATAAACGAGCTTTTAACCTTCTAAAAAACAAAGATGGAAGGCTTGCAGAATCAAAATAGAACTCAGATAATCCAGTACGTCGACCACGGGGGGGGAATGTTGGAATTAATGTTGTAAAGTACGCATTGAGCACAAAAGTTACGATCATCGTCGGGAGTCGAGACAATCTGAAACTAAGACAAGGGTGGGGGGGGGTGCATCCTGGAAAGGGGAAGAAGAAGTTAGAAGCAAGAAGGGAAGGTCGCTACACCCAGTCGGTAACTCGGGTATTTGAGGCGTAAAAAAGACCATGCAGCCTCCCTTATCCAGTCGCAGAGGGCGGCAAAAACCAGACGCGATTGACCTCACTGGGGGGGAGCTGACGAGGAGATAAAAAAGTCAAAGGCAGGTGTAGTGAGGAAAACGAAGAGGATTTCGGGAAACACGAATCAACCTAAAAAAGCGGCTGACAGGAACAGAGTTTTGTGGAGCCAATTCGTCTGAACAGGGATGGAGGGCGCGCGGCCTAAAAACGAAAGCCAGAAAGGGGACTTGGGGGACGTTTGTGACCAGGGCAACGACAGGGAAAAAGAAGTGTGGGGGATGCCACTCGCTTCGATTGGGGAGGGTGGTTTGCGCTGGCGCAGGCGGGGGCGCTAACGCAAGTCTTTTGGGGATGAAAGGAGGAAAGTCGCGAAGAGTCGGGGGGACACTTGACCAAACGTGTCAACACACAAAAAGGAAGGGCCCCCACCGTGATAAACCAAAGAATGACGCGGAAGCAAAGAGTTTGGGTGGGGGTTATTTGAGTATTGAGAAAAAAGGCTGGGGTCAAAACAGCGCGA
>Ga0179593_1531614_pt1 | contig 10233 bp, 15 predicted proteins | sample CZODoug2_1_08_16_FD_185931 | JGI IMG/M metagenome (GOLD analysis project Ga0179593, IMG submission 185931) | Vadose zone soil fungal communities from Angelo Coast Range Reserve, California, USA - CZODoug2_1_08_16fungal (PacBio error correction) | ecosystem: Environmental > Terrestrial > Soil >...
AACGGGCAATTCAGTTCTGGAGTCGATCTCAACTGGCAAGGAAGGTAACCGAAGCCACGAGAGGGCGCGCCTTAACCGACGACTGGCCGAACGAAAAAAGGTGCCCCCGGGAATGAACGTGAGCGAAGGAGGACTGCCCACGCGCAAACAGAGAAAAGATCAACCGGTAAGGGGGAAGAAGCGACAATCCGGTTTGCTTTCGCCGGGGACAATACGGTGACCGCCTCGCCGAAGGAATGCTAGGGTGGGGGAGGGGACGGCGTGGGCTTCTTCCAACAAGGAAAACGGGAACTCAACAGGGAAAAGAGCTTTGGGAAAGGGGAAGGAAAAGCTATGTATCACAACTATCTAAGAAGCGACATACGCGAGCAGGATCATGAGACAACCTCCTACGGGGAGAGGGGAAATGGTCTGATTCAGAAAGAGCGCGATCGAAACAAGTCTCTGGGAGAAGGGGGGCACGGTCGAAAAAAAAAATTCCTCTACCAATCTCGGGGGGAAAGACTGGGTCGAAAAAAATTGGGAAGAAGAGGAGGACATGTCCAACTACAATTCCCGATGCCCAGTGATCGGTGTGGTGGGAAAGGCGAGCGAAAGGAACAGCCGAAGGGGAAAGACAGCTTGCATTTCGCCGAATGGGGAACAAGTGCTGCTGAAGGTATGACCGATTTGAAGGAAAAGAGGGGGATCGACATCCAGACTGTAAGAAAATGATCCTAGATGTCGGCAACCAGGGGAGAATGGATAGAGTCACCAGAAAAAAAAAAAGGTGTTTGAACTTACCGCTCGGTGGGGGATAAAAGAAGTTCGATTCGGAAGGCCAGGGAAGGGAGGAAGCTCTGTCAAGATTGTTAAAGAGGGACTTCGTTCGTACACGGGGGGGGAGGGATTCCGGAGGAGTCTTTATAAGTGTACTACACGTACGTCCGGCGGCGAAGTCTTTCAATGTTGAAGGGACATGCCGGGCTTTTTCTTGCAGTGAAGATTCTTCAAAAAGGTGGCGATTAGAAAATCTCCTTATCGGGAAAAAAGCCCGCGACATGAAAGGAGAGCGCATTCCGACTGCGAGAGGGCAGCGCTCTTGGAGAAGGGAAGCCACTAACAGAAGAGAGGGACCCGGGAAGGGGGTCTTCACCTGCGACAAGACCCAGCTTTGAAGAGAAAAAACAATTTGCTCTTAGACCTTTCAAGGGATTTTCTGGTATACCAAAAAGGGGAGGCCGTCGTACTCTAAGAGGAGGCCTGCGCCACTATGAGAAGGGGCAATTGAAAAACGGGGTCGGTCCATGTGCGAATCATTTGAAAAGACAGCGTCTCCTCTCCAGCGGGAAGGGGTCGCCCGTTAAGGGAGGTGACTTGTCTCTTGGAGTGGGGCCGACATTGCCACTGGGGTTCCTGAAAGAAAGAAACGTCTGGGTCTCTAAATTTCGCACTAGGACGGCAGACAGAAAAACATGTTACCTACTCCCAATCCAAGACTCTAGGGGTCCGAGAAAGAGAGACCAGTCATATAAGGTTTCAGCTGGTTGCGAAGAAAGGGGAGAGGGGAAACTACGTGAGGGGGGACCTCATTTTCTTCCTTACCAGGGAGTACCTGCAGACTCATGATCAGGGAAAGAACGAATAATTCGGGAAAAAAAAATCCAGGGTGAACCCTATCCATACTCTAAAAACCTGTCCTAATTGGGAGGCATAGCAGGTCCCCGTGGGCTTATAACAGCGAAACTGCAGGAAAGAGGCTAGCGTAGGGAAGCTCAGCATCATCTGAGAGAATACAGTTGTCGGGAAAGAGAAAGCAAAGAAGGGGTGTTCCTCCAGCACTAATAAGGCCCAGCGAACGGGTTTACGATGAGCAGCCCGAAAAGCAAAAAAGGAGAAGCGCCTGTGTCTCAGAAGAATGAGCAGGCGTGCCGGGGGAGGGAAAGCAATGAGCCGGAAAAGAGAAGCCTACCATTGGCATGATCGTCGTCTTCAGATGGAATTCCTGCAAAAGAGAGGAAAACCCGTCAACGACAAGACGAGACAAGAGACCATCGGCCATAACCGCAGAAAAAGTTCTCGGATCGCCGTCGCGGGAACACGGCGGTTGCCTACTAAGAGAAAAGGACCGTTTGACGACGAAGAACATCAAGAGCTCGAGGAGAAAGGAAGGGGGAGCATGCCTCGTTCCGGGGAACGTCGTTCTCTCATATCTGGTTGAAAAAGGAGTCACCCCAGAGAACCCGTCGGGCAAAAGGAGCCTCTAAAGGGAGAATCTAGGAGAGGGCCCTCTCCGAGCCGACCTCTACCAAAGGGATTTCGGGATCGGGAACGACATTCCTCCTCCCGGGTGCCGTCGAGCTTGGAAAAAGCGACAGGAGAAAACTTGAAGGTCTCGACTGTTGCATTGGGAAAGGGTCATTGTCAGGGGAGAGGGGGGGATCACCATCATTCACGGAAAAGCCTCGTGGGTAGAGCTGAAAGATCTGGGAAAGGAGGTTCGATTGTTTTGCAAAAAGGAGGGGTAGATCAGCAGGACAATGTCGGGGGGAAAAGTTCCATCTCCTCTATTCGAAATGGCGTCGGCTGCCGGGGAGAGGGGGCGATACAAAGAAGACCTCTGCTAAAGAGAAAAAGACCTTTAGTCGAGAAAAGTCGGGGCTGCGGAGTGTCCTCCTCTGGGAACATGTAACCGCTAGGGGGTGTAGAGGTGGGAAAAGAGAGTGGGGCTATGCTTCCTTTGGGATTGCCTCTGCCGCCGGGAAAAAAAAAAACGATTCATGAAAGAAGACAGTTCGATCGTAATCTGGGGGAAAAAAGGATAAGCAGGGAGAGAGTCGGCAAGGAAAACCTCCTCGTCGAGTAAGTTGGCGAAGCGTTTCTTGCAGAAGGGGGCGCCCATGACGAAAGGAGAGGCTTCGACCATCGCTTCCCTCCATTGAGGTCGGCTGTCGAAAGGCTGAGGAGAGAGGGACCGCTTGCTCAGACGGGCGGAGACCCTATCGCATTCTCGGTAAAAAAGAAGGTGGGTTTACAGGGGGGAAAAAGAAAAAAAAAAAACGTTGGTCCCGTCTGGAGCGTATCGCTAAAAAAAGTTAGGTGGAAAGAAAAGGGGAGGGGGTCTCGCCCTTGAAGGAGCGCGATGGCTCAGGGAGATACCTCAACCATTAGAAAAAGGCAATTTGGCCTGCCATCACGGACTGTGTCTCATGGCTCTTCAACGGGGGGGACGCCATCCACTTGCAGGAAAGAAAGCCTCAGTCGAGCGGTGAGGCGGAAGTAAGCGCTCCAACTCTCAGAGAGGGAGAAAGGCTGCGCTCCGATTGTAGAGGGGAGGTCGATCACTCAATAAGGACCCAGACTAGCGCAAGAGGGCAGGAAAAAAAATAATGTGTCGGGAGGGGAGGAAAGGGACGGGATCCTGCTAACAGGCAAGAGAAAGAGGGATATCTCGCCACACAAAAAATTATAAAGATGATTCACAGAAAAAAGGAGGTCGTGCTCGGCCGTTTCAGACTCCCGTCGTAAAAAATGCAATCCGCACGTCCACCTGAGGGGAAATCCCGCGGGGGAGGAGAGGACTGGAGCGTTATAGATTCTGGAAAATAACGCGCCCCAATTCTGCGGAATGAATCGATGCGCAGGTGCGCTAAAAAAGCGGCTCGGTCTCACTCTCAAGGGGGCGCATGTGTCGCCGTGGTGGAAATCGGGCCGGGAAAAAACCCCCAACACACAAGGGAAAAGGGCCCAGGTGATCGTCGAAGGGAGGGGGGGTCGATGCGGCGATAAAGAGAGTAGCTGATTACCTCGTCTGACAATCCGCGAGGTGGGAAAAGGAGCTCGCGGAAGAAAGCGCTGCTCACCCTAAAGGGTAGAAGTGATAGAATACTATCCCTGCGAAGGAAGGTGCAAAAACAAAGAAAAAAAAGGGAGGATGTCGCTCTTCTCCCTCTCGTATAGTCCAAGGGAAAAAAAGACAGTCCGAGACAAGAGGTTCACCAAGAGAAAGCTCGACCCGCTCGAACCAATTTTGGGGAAGGAGGGGACCCCGAAAAAAAATTTTGGAAAAAGGAAAAAAGAGCTTCATCTTTTCGTCCAAATCGCAATCAGCGTGCAAGGGGAAGGGAGTCACAGACGAGGAGGGGGGGGAGGACTCTTCCCTTGTGCACACGGAACTATATCATTGTCAGAAGGAACGCCAAAAGGGGAAAAAAAAACCTTTCTATCTACCCTAAGCCGAATGTCGGGGGAGAGGGATGAACGGAAGAAAAGTCTGCCAAGCAAAGAAAAAACCATCTACAAACGCGAGCGGCAAGAGGGGGGAAATCAGGACGAAAAAGAAAGACCTTCTCCGTGCAAAGCCGTCGAGCAGAAGATCCGCGGGAGTGAAGGTTATCTGCCAAGGGTGAAGGCTAATCCATTTTTAAGGGGGGCTCCCCTACGAATAGGAAAGAGACAATGAAAAGGATGCTTAGAGAAAGGCGCCTTCACAAAAAAGTGGTTTTCAAAGATCAGCGTGATCCGCAAGAACCCGAGGACGAGAATAGGGGATGCTTGTTATGCCTGAGTCCACTAAACTCCACAAAACGAAACCTTCCCATTTTAGAAATTCAAGAGCGGAGTCCGATAAAGGAAAGTTCCCTGGTTTACCCGTTAGATATCGGGAAAGAGGGGGGTCGTGTGCGTGTACTGCTGTTGGTAAAAGAGAAAAGGGGAGGCTGCCGGGAGGGGGTCGGCTAGGGAGAGAAGGAGTCCTTTCTAGTCTCTGGGGCCCGAGTTTTTATGGGGGGAGGGAGGAAACCAGATGGAGGAAGAAAGGAAGGCTCTTACTCTGCATGAACGCACTATGCCAAGCGACGAGAGGAACGAGGGCACGCTCTGCATTTGGCTTCGTCATTCCAACAGGGGGGCCATCTAGGGGGCAACCTCCGGGAAGGGGCTACTTTCTCGCGCAGGCACTGCTATCTCTTTAAGGGGTATGCAACTGGAGGGGCTTCTTCTTCGTCCTGGGGGCGGGATGAATAGAGGAAAAAAAATGGAGACTTAATCCTACGATCGGGGACATTCCTGTTCGGGGAAGAAGCTCTTTGGAAACCTCCAAGGGACGGCCGGGAAGAAAGTGGCTCTGGAAAGCCTGACCAGGAGGTCTTTCGAAAATCATCAGGAGGGGAGTCAATTGCGAAAAGAGGGGGAATGTGTTGCGCTTGCTTCCTCTGAAAAAAGGGAATTCGCAAAAAATTGATGAAGAAAAAAACGTCTTTCCTTCTGAGGATGAGCAATCTCCACTGGGGGGGAGGCTCACCTAATGGTGCTATTTTCTGTATGTTTTCTGAGGAGAAAAGGGAAACTCTCCCGGAGAAAATAATGAGGGGCGGTACGCCCGCGGTCCGGGCAAGTACTCGCAATTTGCAAAAAGGGGGCGCCCATGGCGCTCCCAAAAAAAAATTTTGACGAAATGCGGCATCATGCGCGAGGGGGGTCGAACAGGGGGGGGAGTAGGTATCAAGAAGTTGTCTTCTGTAAGCCTGTCTTCGTTAAATGGGGCACAGACGCGGGGGGAGCTAAATAAAAGGTAAGGTCGGAAAGTCGCCAGCGCCCAAATCCCTGAATTTCTGAAACGCCCCAGTAACTGCAGGGAGGGATCGACGACAAGAGGATCTTCACAGGTCCGCCTCCCAGGGAAGAAAAGGGGAGACATGCGTAGAATCAAGGAAAGGGAAATGTCTGCATTCCTCTCTCAAAAGGGGATTAGGAGTGCTGCGGACTCTCACAGGAAAAAGCCTGCCGGTCCGGAAAGGGCAACAAAGTACCGAAATCCATGCCCTCTGGGGGGGCAGGATCTTGTGTCTTCTGAAGACCGCTAGAAAAGTTGGAAGGAGGGGGGCAGAACTCCGCAACGCCAAGCACCAGAAGGGGGCAAGGGAAGGGAAGAAGCTTCTCGTACCTTTCTGTCAAAGGTACCAAGGGCAGCCGGGGCGATGGAGGGAGGGAGAAAAACTGGCCCATCCGCTCTTACAGCCAAAAAGGGCCAACGCAAGCAAAAAGGGGATTTGCAACTCAAAAGGAAAGAGCCCTCCTTCCGTCTATACTTAGGTATCCTACAACGACGCCTGAAGGAGGAGGGGGATTCCACCTTTCGCCAAGCCACCGTAACAAAGGGGGACAGCTTGGTCGCCGCCTTGAATCAGCCCAGCGAAGGGGTAACAAAAAGAAAGGCTTTATCTCGAAGCCAGGGCAGGTTAAAAACAGGGAGAAAGGGGCTCCATCGGTCACAAAGGGGGAAAAAAAAAAATGTTTCGGGGACACCCTGACTCAGGGGAAGAAAGAGGGTCATCAGATGTAAAAAAGGTCCTGAGTAAACGGGGGGGGGAATGTAGGGAAAAGAATTGACTGGGGGGGAAAGGAAGCTCTTGGCGCGACATGGAATAGTGAACTTCATCAGCAAAAAGGGGGGAAGCGCTTTAACTTGGAGGGGAGGGAGCGCCTCTTCGGGTCAGGAAGAGGGGGAGGTAACAAAGAAGAAGTGAGGCAAAAGGTGTTGGGAGGCTTCCTATGATCAAAGGTAGACTTCAAAAAAAATCTAGCTGGGGGGAAGAAGGGCTCCGCCAAAAGTCTTCACAACATACCTGGGAGGGGAAAAGGGGGGAGGGGAAAAATCCGGGTGTCAGGAAAAAAAAATATCTCGGTTCTTTCATCAGAAAAACCGCCGGCGTGCATGCGGGGGGAGTAAAAGAGGGGGACGTGCGCTTCAGGCGCGTGCGGGGAAGGCGTCGTTTCAAGCAATACTGTGTCGATTAAAAGGAAGTTCTTTTCCTCCGAAAGGAGGAAGAGAAAACTTCGAAAAAATCTCCACAGGGAAGGAAAACACTCACTCTCTACTTCCGTATCGGAAAGGGTAGGGCGACGCCACCTGGCATGGGCAAGAAGGAAAAACGACGAAACCATCAGGGAGGGGAGAGAAAGAGGCAACACGCGTTTTTCCGTGAGGGAACGAAGTGGATGGAAGGTGGCCGAGGTGGGAAAGAGTAGGGAGACGCTCTGGAGAGATGGAGGGGGAATTACGTCTTGGTGAAAGAAGGGACGGCCTTGAGAAGAGAAAAACACCCATCACATAAAATGAAGAAACATCTCCGAGCAACAACAAAGGAGGATTTATTGGGAGGGGGGAAAGTGCTTGTGGCGAGTACAGAAAACGTGACCGATTTAAATCTAAGGGAAAACGCTCGATCGCTGCCTTACAGAGGGGGCGAACTCCGCTCCAGGTGAGGGGGGGTACTGTGACTAATAAAATAAAGGCGGCAACGCGTGCCTTAGATAGAGCAAGCGGGTCAGAGCCGTTTCCGAGGAAGGAAAAGGGGGGGAAGGGAAGGTCGGGGACACTGCAAGGAGGAAGAAGTCTGTGCGCGCCTCTACGGGGAAAGGGAGAGGTGTGATGCTGGAGGAAGTAAAAGAAGAAAAAGGGGGAGGAGCAGGTGGCTCGGGTGATGAGAACAAGAACACCGCTACATGCAGGAGAAGGCGCAACCCGCTAAAAAGAAGGGTTGCCCGAGGGGGGCTTGAAAAACCGCCTGAAGAGGGGGAGGGAGACGCGTGAGCTCGAGGGCCACAAAAGGCGCCGTGGGGCGAAGAGGAGGGTTGCTCAAGTTTTACAAAAAAAAGAGGCCAGTAGAACCAAGGAAGTGGAGAGAAGGCCTCGTCGACAAGGGAAATCATAGGAGAGAAGAAAACATTCTGAAACAAGGATCTTTTTCTTCAAGGGAAGATAAGGCGAGGGTGACGGCTCAGTACGGAAACCGGCAATTCGATGTCCTCCAACTGCAAAGGGAAGGTCGAGGAAAAAGGATATCCGCTCCCTATTTTAAAACAGAAGGAGAAGGTGGGAGAGCCTTTCACGAAAAGAAAAAGGGAGAAATTCTATTTCTTCCCTAAGGAGCCACTCTATTGAGAGGAGGGAAAAAAGGGGATGGGGACCCACCCTGTGGGGAGTCTCCGGTTCCTTCGAGACGAGACAGGGAAAAGGTGTCCTGAGTCCGTGGGAAAAGGATCACCAGGAAAGGGAGGGGAAAGATTTACTGGGGAGGCTTCTTCGAAAGGGGCAGGATCGGAAGGAGTCTTTAACGAATTGAATTACGTCCCGGGGGAATCAGTACCTTGAAGGGGGGGGGAGAGTCTAATCACAGGGACAAGAGGTCTGAGAGTAAAGAAGAGGGGCCTATTAGCACGGAAGGAGTCCGTGACCTTCCGGGGGGGGGCCAGGGAACTCGGAAAAAAGTCTATAATAGATAAAGAAAGTAGGATCTGGCAGGGGGAGTCTGCTTGCGTTCATCCACTTAGCCAGTACGTCAGAAAAGCGGTCTTCCCCTTTTGCGACACGAGAGCAAGAAAGCCGCTCAGGGAGAGGGGTTGACTTCCTCTACATGGAAAGGGGCGATACCACCTAGCAGGAGAGGGAGACGGTATGAAAAAGAAAAAAACGTCGAGATTCGACCATGGGACTGGCAAGGGTAAAGCGTCGGGGGAAAGGATCGGCCCAGGGGCAGAGCAATGTAGGAGAAAGAGCTCCCACTTAAAATATCTACGCTATGACGGGGATGGGGAGACATTCCAAAAAAAATGGGGGTCGGGGGGGGGGAAAATCAGCTTCAGAAAAGAAATAGTCTGGGGAAGCCCATTTCCACTATGAGAGGAAAGAAAAGGATTTAACAGAAGAAAAAGGCGACCTGCCCAATTTGGAGCCTCGAAAAGATGAAGCCGTTCGCTTGTGGTCCAGGCGCCAGCAGGAATTAAAAAAGGGTCTCGTTACTGGGGAGGAAGGGAGAGGGCGTCCCGCCCGCCTCAGGAAATCATGAAGCAGATACGCCCGCGGTCCTCAGACGGAAAAGCGGAGCCACTAAAATCTAAAGGGAAAAAAGGGCGAAGTTTTTGGTCTGCTGCAGGAGCATTTAGACCGAGAACGAATACGAGAGGTCAGGGTACTCTCATCATCATGATGTTCTGCAAGGGGAAGGACCACTCGATCACTTCATTGGAAAGGGACATCTGACGAACAAAGAGAAGGTGCTCTTTCTCAGGAGCTTCTTGAGCTAAAGTCCGAAAAAAGATCTCTTTATCACGGAAGGGGAAAAAGAAGGACTCGGGACGGGAACAGGCAGTTGAAAGAGCCGGAGGGATGGATAAGGGGTCGTCCTGCACCAGAAGGAAGCACCGCCGAACACCATTACAGAAAAAAGGCATCAAGCCCGAGGGGGTCTATCCATCTATAGAAGGGAAGAGCGATCTCAGTAGAGCTTTTACAAGAAGAGAAAACACCTGCCGTTGACTACGAAAAAGGCATCGGCCCGACCGAGGGAGGGGCTCCTCAGAGGTCCTCTCCCAGAAAATCATATCTGTTTCAAGACGACAACCCTCGGAAAAAGGAAACCTCGAAACGTCCGCAGATCGTAAGGGAATAGCCGACGAAGAAAACAGGCAGAGGGTTTAATTAAAAAAACAGCAGCCACATACTAGGCCCGGGGCGCTGAAACAATGGTCAACAAATGGTAGACCGTCGACAAGCTCTTGGGGAGACGACCTCAAAATGGTCGGTCAAGGACCTGTTCGGGGCTGGAGACATAAGGAGGATTTCTGCGCCTCGGGAGAGTGCGGATCAAGAGGGGAAGTCCATCCAGATTTCTAGGGGGTTGTAAGGCGCCCGGCAAGGGGGCGATAGCAGGGGGGTACGGGAGGTGAAAGCGCCTCTTATGCGCCGGGGGAAAGCGCGCTTGGCCCGAATAAGACGTGGCAGAAAAGCGCGAGTCGCCCAAGGGGATCTGTCTCCGGGTGCTGAGGGAAGGAGGGGTTCGCAGGCTGCAAAGGACTTGCAAAAAAAGAGGGGGGAGGAATTGTTGGGAGGGGTCGTTGTTAGGTGATGTGCTCCGGACACAGAAAAAAAAGCACTGGCAGGGAAGGAGGGACGCGAAGCGGGGGGGGGAAAAAAGGTCTACTGCGATTATCGAGTCGGCCGGAGAGCCAACCGATAAATTCCTTGCAAGGGAAAGTGAAGGAGATTGTTCGCCAGGCACGGGCAAGGGAAGATCGCATGAGGGGGGGATCAGGAGAGAAGGGAAAAAAGCAGTAAACTGGGAGAGAAACTGGGTTGACAGGCGCCGGTGATCAGAGGGGACAGAGTGACTTGTCGAGACCCTAGCGCAGGAGAAAAAGACAATCCTTTCTTGAAGGAGGGGGGAAAAGGAAAAAAGGGGCGTCTATGGGTGG
>Ga0179593_1697107_pt1 | contig 10233 bp, 13 predicted proteins | sample CZODoug2_1_08_16_FD_185931 | JGI IMG/M metagenome (GOLD analysis project Ga0179593, IMG submission 185931) | Vadose zone soil fungal communities from Angelo Coast Range Reserve, California, USA - CZODoug2_1_08_16fungal (PacBio error correction) | ecosystem: Environmental > Terrestrial > Soil >...
AAGTCCTCCTTACATAAGTAATGGGTAGGCGGCGACCTCCCTAACCCTAACCAAGATAGTTGTGGCAAGGAAACCTGAGTTACAGCGCTAACAGAGGAAAAAACCCGGACACTTCCTGCAAAGGAAACTAAGCCTGTTGACGTGGTAGAGGAGGCGAGCTGTTCCTCCCAGAAGAAAAAAAGGAGAATAATAATCCGAAGGAAAAACTCGCCATTCGGCTTCCAGTGGAGTATTCGGCCCTAGCGCGTGATGGCATGAGGGGGATAAGATCCCGACTGCTTGCAGAGAAGAAAAAGCTCGTGCTTGCGGGGATGTAGATCCCCACGCGTAAGATAATGAAAAAAAAATTACCAGGGGAAGGCCCAGGAGTATTTGACACTAAAAAAATTCTTTCCTTGACTCTCCGGAGGAACGCCGGAATAGAAAAAGGGGGGTCATCGCGGTGATTCTCTGGGAGAAGCCTGGAAATACCGGAGAATCGAAATCTTGAAGGGGAGGGGAGAGCCCAGCTTTCTAAAGTAGGACGATGGCACGAAAAAAGAAAAAACCTCTTATCGGCGAGCTCGGGTAAAAGTCGGTGAAAACCGTAATGGAGTAAACCGGAGAAAATTTCGCGAAGAGAAAAGAAAGTTAGGCTCCTTTTTATGGAAAAGGGGAAGGAACGGCCGGAACGCCCGGGTCCCGCTTCGGCGGAGGAGAAAGACAGGGGTCCCCGAGAAAAAGGTTACCCGGGAAGGGTCCGAAGGAAGAGACGCCTCTGAAAGGGAAAAGAGCGGCGGATCGCCTTGTATCTCTATCTGGAGGGAAGGGAAAGGAACACGGTCACGTAAAAAGCGTGTGCCGGTACCTCCCTCACGAGGGGGGTGGCTTTGCACCACTAGCGAAAAAGTCGAAGGGGAGGGGGGAGTTAACTCGGTGCGGGGGGGTGAGGACAAGACTGAGCTACGGCCGCCTCCTTCACCCAGGCGAGAAGAGAAAGAGGCCGGACAGCGAAGGCGCCACGTCAGGCCGGCACTTCTCCACCAGTTACTGGAAGGTCCTAGACCTCCTGGACACAGAAGATACCCCAGAGAGGAAGGTATCACTATTACCTGCTTCACCAAAAAAAGAAATCCTCTTATATATACTCGTCAAGGGGAGGTGAGCTTAGAGAGAACAACACTATGGATGAGAAAAAAGAGAAAAAAAAAGGAAAGCGACTCTCCCTCCTAGACCTGAGAGAGGAAAGTTTAAGCAGTAAGGGGAAAAACTGCCTAACTCTCCCATCTTTTTTCGGGAAAGCGACTAAAACGTCTATACATAGGGAATTGAGGAAAAAAAAAAAGGTAGGGGAAAAAAGACCTACGACTATTCCGAGAAGGGGGGAAGAGGTGAGAAGGATACCTCTTTTCCTTCAACCAAGAAGGAAACGATAACTTCTTAGCGAAGAGATGTCTAGAAGAGAGGGGAAAGCTTTCGAGGGGGGAAACAGGAAAAAAAAGGAACTGCATTATATTTCCTTCACACAGGAAGGAAAAACCGGAGGAGTCCTACCATCTCGGAAAAGATCGCCGAGCTCCCAAAGAGGTTCGAAGGAAAGCCTTCTGAAAAGGGGAAAAAGGAGGAGGTCTCCTTTGACAAAAAAAAAAAAGAACTGTCCCCGGCGCCGGCTTAGAGAAAAGGCAGTATTGTAGAAAACCAGAAGTAACTTGAAGAAAGAGTGGGAAATGCCTCTCTAAATGCCGGAGCAGAGATGAATATCAACTAAAACGGTGACCGATCTCAGAAAGGGACTGGACATCGTTGCAAAGAACTCCTGGGAGGTTCTTCAATCAGAGGGGGGAAAAGGGGCTCGATATCTCCTCGGGGAGAAAAAAGAACCACCCCCCGCTTCACGCGATACGATATTCGGGACCGAGTGGGAAGAGGGGAAAAAACCCTGGTGAGAGAGAGGGGGAGGAACCGCATTTTATGCGAAAAGGAAAGCCCCGATAGACCCGAGTGAATCAAGGGAAGGGTTCTGAAAAGAGATTCGAGGGAAAAAGACTATTCCGATGGAATCCCTATCATTTCAAGGGAAAGCTCAAGAGAAAAAAAGAGTATCCCTAATCCTTATCTAACGGTCCGAACTGGCCCACCGAGAGAGCAGCTATCCGGAGTAGTGAAAAGCGTAAATCCAACAAACCTCTCAGAGACCAAACCGCGAAAAGGACTTGGTGGCATGGGAAAAAGAGTGCCATCGGCCCGGACGTTTAAGAACTGCCCGGACAATCGGCGGATGGGCAAAGCACCACGGGAAAAAAAAAGATCGAGAGGGGGAGGGTTGCGTTGAGTCGCCGCCCTGTAAGAAAAAGGGAGGAAGCCTGACGAAAAAAGTCGACTTGCCTCGAGGGCGAGCGCCAGGAGGTCCTGGTCCACTTGAGAATAAGAGGTGGGTTTGGGAAAAAGATAATCACCCCTCTTGTCAAGGGGAGGGGGTCCGGAAGAATCACTGACCTCACCTCCTGACCAAGAGGGACCTCGCCCAGGAGAAGGACTCCGGGCAGAAGGGAAGAAAAAGCCCACTCCTCAGCCCCATTAAGGGGGTGGGGGGGGCTGTTAACAGGAAAAAATGAGCATTGGGGATGGATCTTTTTTTCTATTTTTGTAATGGGGGGACTGCGCTTGGGGGAAGGTTGTCGGGGGTAAGGTTCTGGGAGGGAAGAAGAGATCTCAACAACAACAAAGGGAGGTAACCCCTCGGCATAAAAAAAAAAACATGAACCCACAGCCAAAAAAATCAAAAAAAAGTCAGTCGAAAAGACACCACCAGCTAAAAAAAAGGTAGGGAAGAAGGGCATGTTTTCCATTTCAAAAGGAGAGAAGAAATGGGAAGGGGGTGCTGCGGATAAGGAGAAAAAATGACGAACCAGGGGAGCGGGAAGAGTTATTTCCGTGAAGACGGGGAACCTCTCCTCTTGTGTGGAAAATTATCGGGAAAAAAAGAAAACTCGATCCGCTCCGTGACCATTCCCGAAAAAAAGAGACTTTCCCCTCATCAAGGGCAGTGGAAAGGGAGCTGAAGAAAGAAAAAAAAGTTACTCTTAAGGGAGAGGGAGTCTACCTAAAAGAGAGTCGTAGGAGAAGGGGAAATTTCCCGCGTTTCTGCAACGAATTTACAGCGCAAACCGTGGGGGGGACGAAGGGAAAGGAGCCTATGGCCAGAGGGGGAAGAAGGGGAGTCCAACGGGCCTATTTACGGGGGGGAAGGAGTCGAAAAAACATGCGGCTTCCTCCTTCAAAGGGGGAAGATCGTGCACCTCAAGAGGCCAAGAAGAAGTTCAACGGTAGAGAGCTCTGCTATGCATTATAGGAGAGGGATGTGGAGAAAGAAGTGCCCAGCCCGGTTCCCTGCTTAAAAGAGTGTAGTGCTCCCGCTTAAAAAGCTAGCAGGAGAATACGATCACTTCAGGGGGGAAAGGAGAGGATCGTAGTTCACCCCTTTCCAAGAGGTAGAGACTCCGATAAACAGAAAGTAGTCCAGTCCCGCCGCGTCATCAAACGGGTGGGGAGTAAGAGAAGAAGAGAAAGCCTGCGAGGGAGGACTCGATGAAATCCCATCTTTCTGGAAGGTATGAAGAGAAAATTTCCAGCCCCTGCCTTCAGGGGGCGTAAGCGTTCAGTAGGGTTGAAATTAGGAGAAAAAAGGCTGAACGTCCTTTCGCAGTCCGCAAAAAAAAAAGGATTTGATGGGGATTCAACCAAAAAGGAAAAAAACAAAGCTAATGAAAGGGAAAAGAGAAAAAGGACCCCGGAAAAGGGGAAAAGCGCTTTCCTGCCCTTCTTCCGAAAGAGAAAAGCTCGGTCGGAAAGGGAGCGATGCTTTTAAGGAAGGAAGAGAGCAAAGAGAATTTAACGACACGAAACGAAAAAAAAAGGTCCTGGGGGTCAGTTCACCTCTACCAGCTTCGTCGTAGGGGAGAAAAAGAGAGGGAATCGCGTAGGTAGGGAAGGGAGGGGTTTAGTAACCATCTGTATCCGAAAAGAACAAGAATCAAACCAGTTGAGAGCTGAGAAAGGGGGAACTCTACGTGAAAGAACAGTGAGTCAAGCCTTCACTTCTCCCCCAGGTCGTAGGAAAAACTGCTCCCTCGACCAAGAAGGCCCTTTTATCACGGTACCTTGCAGGAAGAAAAAAAAAAAAAGTCAATAGCCCGGCTCAAGTGTCCTAGTCTAAGGAAAAAGAAAAAAAACGGAGGATGGAAAAAAAAGAAAACCAGTCCCTGTACTCTCTACTCTCCCTCATGAGAGTCCTACGAGGGGAGGGGAAAGGGGAACAGTTACTCTTTCTCAAGGAAATCTCCCCTTGTCGGAGACGAAGTGAAAGGAGAAGGGTGATACTTGCAAGAGGGAAGAACGCTGTATCTTCACGTCGAAAGAAAAAGAATAAGATTATCTCCTTGGGAAGGTCTCGCGATCCACCGCTGGAAAAGTTCAAGCAAACTTGAGGAAGAGAAGCGCCGCTTGTCGGGGACGGCCTGCGGTGAAGGAAGGAGTGAGGTTGAGGGAAGGGGGAACATGATTTCCAGAAAAGAGAAGATGACAGCGATCGCGATCGGAAGAGAGTCCGCACGGAAAAAGAGGGACACGGCTCGATGGGGAAAAAAGGTAAACTTTTAAAGTTGATAAAGAAGGAGAGGGAAGACCTTCTCCTTCTTATGAAGTCCTCTAAAGAAAAAAAACGTCATCCTGCTTGGCTTCCAAAAAAAGGGGAAAGGAAGCATGATATCTTGAACATTCCACTAAAAGGAGTTTTCAAAAAAGAGCTCCGCACGAGAAAGGGACTTGAGAGGGGATTGAAAAAAGCCGTACAAAAAGAAAACAGCGCGCTGCAGAAGATGAGAGATCATCAAAAATTGGGGGTACTCCAGAAACACCCCCTCTCTCACCGCGGAAGAGGGACGTGTGAAGGTCACCCTGTGTTATCGGAGGGGAAAATCGGGTAGGGTGGTCCGGAGAAAAAGGAAACTATCGGTCTTCAAGAGTGCATCTGGGAGAGAAGGGAGATACTCTAGCTTCATGGAGTACCGGACGCTACAAATTTAAACTCCGAGAGATTCAATCCGAGAAGAGCAACCCTCCCTCAAAAGGGATAAAAGAAAGAATGGGATCGCCAAAAGACGAATAACTTGAAAAGCTGGCTAGGGGAATCTACGTCGGAAAAAAATCGGAAGAAGAAACGAGAGGAAGGGGACTCTCGCCCGTCCAAAAGAAATCGGGAGTGTGGGGGATCTGGGACAAAAAACGGGTACCGGGAAAGAAGATGTTCGCGGGGAGCGGTATTGGACCCGCCCGGGACAAAAAAGAACAAACTTCTAGAGCTCGCGTGAGGTAGGGGGGGGGGGGGAGGTCTCCTCCGTAATCCTTACGAGGGAGGCGCGGAGAGAAAAAAAGGAAGTAGAATTGCTCGAGGCACGGAGGAAGGCCTGATTGAGAGGAAAAAGAGGGGCCTTTTTTACAAAGATAAAAGTCACCCCCTCTGGCCTCACCAAGCTTTCAAAGGAAATGACCCCGCTTGACCTCAGAAAGAGGGTCTCCGTCCTAGAAAAGCTGCCCCAGTCGGGAAGAAGGTGTTTGGTGCCATTTCAATAAAGAAAAAAGTGGGTTGGAGCTGGTGGGAGTGGTTCAAGGCTTTGAGAACTGGGGGGGGGGGATTTGAGGTCGAGTGGTTCCAGAGAGAGAAAGAAACAAGGAGGATTAGGAAAAGATATAGAGAAAGGCAACTCAAAAACAGCCAAAAAAAAAGGCAACGGTCCAAAAACAGGATACCCACCAAGCGAAAAAAGGGTTATAGGTTTTTTTTCCATTTCAACAGAAGGAAGGAGGGTATTGGGGAGGGGGATTTCCGGGAAAGGGAACCCGGTAGGTTTGAAATCAGGGGGAAGGTATCTCGCTCTGAAGGAAGGACCGAGTTTTTCCGTCCATCGGGGGAGGAACACCCCTGCAAGGCAAGAGCCGCTCCGTACAAAAAGAAAAGACCATCATGGAAAGTTACCAGGGAGAGGAGATTGCGGCCGCCATTTACTCTTCAGAGAGAAAAGACTAACCTAACGGGGAAAATATAAATTTGTGGCCCTTTGGGTGAAAGCCCGCCGATTTACAGGACCATAAAAAAAAAAGGAATTTAACCAAAAAGCGTGGCAGCCCGAAAAACAGGAGAATGAAGGGGTCTCTTCTTGTCCTTCCGGGGGAGAAAAAAGGACGCGAATGCTAAAGGCTGCCTCCCTCGTCCAGAAGGGAGGAAAGGGAAACTTAGGAAAGAAAAGAGATACGCCTCCCGTACGGTATTGGTGAAGAAAAAGCTTGGACTGAGACTGCTCTGGGAAAGAGGGGGGGGTTGGTCACAAAAAAAGTCACTCTTCGCCAGACCTTTCTGCAGAAAGAGGCACTTCCCAGTAGGCCGAGTAGAGGCCACAAAGAAAGACACCCCTGCTGGGAAAAACCAGGTGTGAAAAAAAAGGAATCCAGGCCCGCCGCGGTAGAAGAAACGCGTAGTACGACTTAAGATCCTATAGAGGGGGAGGAAAGAAATTGTCCTCGATGAATCCAAAGGTGGCGTAGGGGAGCGTAGGAAGAGGAGAAAAAACGTATGTCCCAAGAATCTCGTAGTACGGATATCGCAGGCGGCGTATTTGGAGAGGGAAAGAAAGACGCTTTCGCGAGGGGCCGCCAAGAAGAGGGTGGGAAAATTGTAGGAAAAACCTTAGTCACCCATCATCCCGGAAAAAAAGAAGGGCGAGACCTTCCGGGACACGGATAAAGGATACCAGGAGACTCCTGCAGCGGTGAGCAAGAACGAGGCCCTCTACCTCTGTCAAGAGGAAAGGGAGAGAGAGATTTTAGTGAAGAACCACGGTCCCTTCCGAAAAAAAGGAGTCCGAAAAAAGAAAAGGACCTGACCTCGAAAAGAGGGAGAGGGGAGAAGAAGAGAGCAGCGCGTATAGATGAAGGGGGGGGGGCCAGCGTTAGACTCGAAGGATGAACCCAGCTATCATCTAGGAAAGTCCTCCCTCGGAAAAATTCTCCAAAAGGGGAGAAAGGAGGGAGTGCGTATACTCCTTCTCCCTCGAAGGGAGGACCCTTTAAGCAGAGGACCTCCTCTTATTGCAAGAAGGAGAAAAAGGGAGGCGCGTCGAGATGAACGGCATCGAAAGAAACAACAACAAGGGAGCCCTTACTCTCGAGAGACAGAAGAAAAAAAAGACAGGGCCTACGAGTATGTTGTGCAAGGGGGGAGGAAAAGAGAAAGGGCCGACCCAGACGATTATCCGTAGTCTACTTCACGCCGACGGGAGACCTTTAAACTGGAAGGGGCGAAAGCTGGAAGAACGAAGTCCCTATATGATCTAAGGGGAGGGGCCGTCTCTCGTGATAAAGAAAAAAATCCTCTTTCAAGACGAGTACTCGGCTAAGATAAAAAAGCCGCTTTCGAGGTGCACAGGAAAAAGGCCCGGCGGTTAAAAACGTTGCAGAGTACCGTTGCGGTCGAAGGAGGAACAGATCAGCTCTCTCAAGGTCGAGAAAAGAAGTTTCGAGGAGAAGAAGGGAGAAGCACTGCTAGAAAAAAACGGTCTCAGGGACACAGGAAGCTTTCCCCGAGAAGAGGGTTGACCTCATTCAGAAGAGACAGATCACCTTAGCCGAACTGCATTCTAGAATCGCGAAGACGTTCTGATGTAATCGGTATTATAAATCCTGAGGGAAACGAGGGGGAAACTATCTCTCCTACTACTAAAAGAGAAAATAGTTTTTTCGAGGGAACTACGACACGTAAGGCCATCTGGGAAGGAAGGAATAAGCTTCATAGGCAATAAGGATCGGAATCTCTCAACGGGGGAGAGGAAGAAAAAGAGGGAATGGTATACTTTTCCTCTTCCGGGGAAAGGAGTCCGTCCCGAAGAGGGGCACTGGGTGACCTACGACAAAAAAAAAACCCAAGTAGCTGGATGGGATCAAGGGAAGAGAGTACCGTGGAGAAACAGACCTGCCTCCCAGAAAGGGAGGGGAAACCTCTGCAACGGAAACTGAGGCGGATCCTATCCTAAAGAAGGCTCGGCCGAAGGAACCGGAAGTCATGCCGGATAGGATGAGAAAAGGAGAAGGCGTGCGTTCCGCAGAGAGAAGGAAGGGAAGCCGCACCGACAACCTTTTTGACGTGTTGTGCGGCAAAAGAAGGAGGGAGTGTGAAGTGACCAATGAACTCAGGAAGGAGCGGTCTGAATGGGAAAGAAAAAGGGCCACAACTTCTAACTTAAGTGGGAGGGTTCGTGGGGGACCCCATGACGATACTGGCTTGGAGGGAACAAAACGTTCCAAAGAAGGATACTATGGCAAAGCCGGGGGCAGTTGGAGGGAAGGCATTTCCAGGGACGTGGTGACCAAGAGAAAAAGGGAACGCTTGGCCGGCAAAGGGGAGGCGGTCCTCAAGGAAAATGCGTAAGAAACATGAACAAAGGCGGAGGGAGCCCTCCCTGGTCCTCCGGCAGAGAAAAAAGGAAAAAAACATAGCCTCCGCCCAGTCGTGATAGGGCGGTTTCAAGGAAAAACACCCAGGAAAGGGGGGTGGATCTGTGGGAGGGTAGAGGCTGGTGGTCCTGAAGGGAAGGGGGAAACGGTGGGCTGGGGGGGTCGGGGGAGTGTGGATCATCATAGAAACAAACCGGATGAGGAGGACGGCTCCCAAAGCCAACAGCCCACCTGCCCACCAGCAGGAGGGGGAACCACCAGCCTAAAAAAAAAAAAGATAAAAGGGTTTGCTGGTTGCAAAGGAAAAAAACGGAAATCACGACTGGGTCCGGAGGAGAAAGAGAAAAAGGCCGGCCGGAGGAAAAACGGGAGGGGAGCGGGCCCGGTCACAGGCCTGGATCCGGAGAATCGGTGTTTCCGGCCAGCAAGGGGGTAGCGTGTTCACCCAAAAAGGGGAAAGGCCTCTCAGGAAAAAATCATGTCGTGCCCTCGAGCCCAGAAAGAAACACGGGTGAAAATCGATCAGAAAGGTCCTCCAGTTACGAGTAAAGAGGGTCTTCTACCTCCCCTAAAAAGAAGAGGAAGAGGGGGATAATTGAAAAAAGTGAGGGCCGCATCCGCCGATGTACAGCTCTAAAATAATTACCCGGACAATGAAGGCAGTATGAAAGGGATCAGAAAAGGGAAAAGGCTTGCCTTTCAAGCGGGGAGGGGAGAGGGAAAAAATACGGCCGCCTCTCCTGTTAGAATAAAGAGCAAAGGCCATCGAAAAAAACTTTCTTAAAGGATCGTGATCAGAGGAAAGAGAAGGGTTATCATCTTGAGAAAAAAGGGAAATGCTCTGCCAAAAGAGGGCGTCCCGCTTACTCCAAAGAGAAAAACCCATTTGGCATAAAAGAGCGATCAAACAAAAGCCTATCGGGGGGGAAGGGGGGACACCTTGCCACCAAGAAGGAAAGGGATCCGATAAAACAGGAAAAAGTAGTCCGGCCCGCCGCGGTGGAGGGGAAGTGTGGGATAGTACAGAGAAAGAAAGGAAGATTTTATTGGGGGGGGGAAAGAGGGAAGAAAAGCTTGCCTTACTGCGTGAGTGGGAAGACACGAAACAGAGGGAAAAAAAAGTAGTCGTCGAGCTTCGTTCAAAGGGAACGCACGGCGTATATAGAGAAAGAGAGAATCAGGGGAAAAATACCAAGGACGAAGTTATGTTTATTGGGAAAAGGCCTAGGTCAAACGAACAGCCTTCTGCGGAAAAGGGGGACGGTGTGTCAATTAAAGGCGAAAAAAAAAACGTGTCTTCCCTTCGAAGAAGAAAAAAGGGGTGACACTCTTCTATCGAAAGGGGGAATGCCGAAGCCCTCACGAGGTAGCCCGGCTGCCAAACGACTGAAACAACACATAGTAAACTTCACGGGGGGGTAAGACAAACTCTACCATACTAATTCTCTGTGGGAAGAAGAAAAGCTCTAAGAGGGGCGTCTTTGTTGATACCATCAAAAAACGAATCACTGGCAGGCAGATCAAAAAGGACTTACCTAGAAAGGGGAAGAGGGACCCCGTCATCCCTTCCTGAGGAAAGAGGAGGCCTTAGAAAACGAAAAAGAGGAAAAACTGTCGAGGTTCGCCCGTGAGCACGAAAGAAAAACCTGGGGGAACACAACTCGGGTAGGTAGAGATTCCCGGGAAGAGGTTAGGAGGAAAAAAAAGAAAGGAAAGAGAGAAAAGTGACTAAGACTGGAGAGGCCAAAA
>Ga0179593_1700160_pt1 | contig 10233 bp, 18 predicted proteins | sample CZODoug2_1_08_16_FD_185931 | JGI IMG/M metagenome (GOLD analysis project Ga0179593, IMG submission 185931) | Vadose zone soil fungal communities from Angelo Coast Range Reserve, California, USA - CZODoug2_1_08_16fungal (PacBio error correction) | ecosystem: Environmental > Terrestrial > Soil >...
TTCTTTTTTTTTCAGTGTGGCTTCTTTTTTTGGGGGAGTTGTTCTTTGGGGTGGGGTGGGGGGTTTGTTTTTTTTTTGTTTTGGGGGGGGGGGGGTGGTTTTTTTGGGGAGGGTTCGCGCCCGGGGGGAAAAAACATGGGGGGTGGGGTGGAGAGGGGGAGAAATCGCAAGGAAAGGGTGGGCCAGCACAAAAAACAAAGGGGGAAGGCCAAAGATGAAGACTACTCCTTGACTCTGAAAGAAAAGGGAAGGATACTACTGCTATACTCTTTACCTCTAACTCCTTTAACTCTTGGGACAAAAGATACGGGGCGACGTCCTCAAAGTGTTGTTGCCAAACAAAACGGAGGGGGGGGAAGGAACACGGAAAGCAAAAGGGACAAACTTAAAAAAAAGAAAAACTCTTGGAAAAGAATAGTATAGGGGAAGACGGGGTGGAAAAGGGGTTTCCTGGAAGACCCCCAGGGGGGGGGCACATTTTAGGTTAATCGGAAAGATGAAAAAAAGAAAACTGAAAAAACTCATTGACCGCTCCCCGGGGCTAAAGGGTTTGTGGGGGGGTTTTGGTGTTTTTTTTTTTTGTGGGGTTTTGTTGGTTTTTTCTTGTTTGTTTTTTTTTGTGGTTTTTGGGTTGGATCTGTGGGGGGGGCACCTTTTTTTTTTTTTGGGGAAGGGGTTTTTTTGTTTTTTTTTCTTTTTCTGGGTGTGGGGGGTTTTGGGGGGGGGTTTTTTGGTGGGGGTACTTGTTGTTTGTGGGTGGGGGGTTTGGGTCTTTTTTTTTCTGGGGTTTTTTTTTGTTGTGTAGGGTGGGGTTGGTGGGGTTGTGGGGTTTTTCATTTTTGTGGGGGGGGGTTTAAGCCACAACCTAAAAACCTCCCCAAGGTGGGGGTTTTGGAGTGTGGTGGTTGGGTTGGGGTTTTTGTTTTGTGGGGGGGGATTTTTGGGGGGGTTTTTTTTTTTGGTTTTTGGTGTTTGGAGTTTTGGGGGTGGTTTGGTCTCTGGGGGGTTTTTTTTGGCGTTTTTTTTTCAACCTTTTTTTTTAAAAAAATGTTTTTGTGCCTACGGGGGGGATTGGTTTTTTTTTGTTCTTGGGGGGGGGAGTTTTTTTTTTTGTTGTTTTTTTTTTTTGGGGGGTTTTCTTTTTGTATCGGGGGGGGGGGGTTTTGGGGTTTTGGTTGGGGTTGGGGGGTTTTTTCTTTTTTTGTTGGGGGTTTTTTTGTCTTTTTTTTTGGGTTTTTTTTGGGGGGGTTGTGTTTCAGGGGGGTTGGTGGTTTTGGGTGGGTTTTTGGGTTTTAAAACCTTTTTTTTTTTGGTTTTTTTTTTTTGGGGGGTTTTTTGGTGTAAAGCCCCCAAGGGGATTTGTTTTTTTTTGGGGGGGGGGGGGTTTTTTTGGGGTTTTTTGGGGTTTTTTTTGGGGGGGGGGGGTTGGGCCTTGGGGGTTTTTGTTTTTTGTGGGGGGTTTTTTTTTTGCTTGTTTTTTTGGGGGGTTGTGGGCTTTTGGGGGTTCTTTGGGGGGGTTTTGGGAAGGGGGGAGCCACAACCCAAAAAAAAAGGCACCTGCCCCTGGGTGTTTTTTTGGGGGGTGGGATGGTGGTGGAGGGTTTGGGGTTTGTTGTTTGGGGGGGGGACTTTTTTTTTTGGGGTTTTTTTGGTTTTTTTTTTTTGGATTTGGGGGGGGTTGTTTTTTTTTGGGGGGTTTTGTTTTTCTTTTTTGTCTGTTTTTTTGTGGGGATTTGTGGGTTTTGGGGGGGGGGGGTCAAAACAAAATGTTCGGCGGAGGAAAATCCATAAGAGGCAGGGCGGGAATATATAAAAAAAGTAAAAAAAAAGAAAAAAAAAAAAAAAAGGATACACTACAAAAAAAAACAATAAACACCCACACATCATTTTTGACCCAAAAATAACAAACACGAGAAAACTGGACAGCCGGGGAGTGAAGACAGCAAAACCATCAGTAGGAATGCCACAAAATCCAAGGAAAAAAATGGAACCCCCAAAACACGGGACAACGTCGCAAAGTCAACACATGGACTAGCCGGACAAGAAAGAAAGTAAAAACCTTCCCCTGGGAGTGGCTAACTAATCCACCACCTTAAAGTTCCAGGCGAGTATATCTCTCAATTATAAAAAAAAAACCAAGGGGGGTGCCAAGGAATTGGTTACCTTTGAAGCATAGGGGGGCTTGGATATCCGACCCGAAAAACATACTTAGTTGGGTAAAAAAAAAAACAAAAAATAAAAAAAAAAAGGGAAAAAAAGGACACAAAACATAAAAAAAACCATAAAAAAACCCCATTACAATAAAAAAAACAACCGGAAAAAAAAACCCCCCCAGGGGCCCCACCTTCTACGGGGGGGGGGGGTTCACCCGCTTGAGCGAACCCCCCGAAAAACCCCCCCACAAAAAACAAAAAAACCAAAAAAAAAAACTAAACCCCAAACCAAAAAAAAAAAAAACCCCACCAAACAAAACCCCCTTCCGGGACAATCCGAAAACGTGAACCGCCAAAAGTCAATGACCTTGACCATTCCCAAAAACATACTGGGGGGGTAAAACCATTAACTCGACACTAAAAAACCCCCCCCCGCGCCTCAAAAAAAACCGGCCCCCCAATACGTCGCCAAAACCTAGCACGCCAAACGGGACGAATCCCTAAAAAACACCACGATACCCCACCACCCACCAAGAAAGAAGGGTACACCCTCCCAACCAACTCACTACTCGTAGGATTTGAAACCGACGCCCAAAAAAAAAAACCCAAACCGTAAGAGTTCATCCTTCAAAGTGAAAGGCCCCCCCCTTTAACCCTCAAAAAGTGGAGGGGTGGGAAGGGACACAACATAAAAAGGGGGAAACCCCGAAAAGAGAATGTATATTTCTTTTTTTGAGGGAGGAATTTCGTTGAGCGAATCAAAACCTAAACCATATGGGGGGGAACAAGGTATGGGTCCGGTAAAGGGAGAATTTTGGGCAGCTGAGTGGGAACTTATTGAGGAAAACAAAACAGGAGCCACCAGAAGATAAATCTCCAGGTCGACGGGCCGAAGAAAAAAACAATCCTAAAAAAGAAGGTCCCTAAAGGGCACGAAAAACACCAACCTCGGTGTGTGCGGGGGGGGCATAAATTTGTTTGAATAATAGACGGTCAGCTATGGGGAAAACGATCCCAAAGCCATCACCTTGAGGGCCCCTGAAAATCGGAAACCTAACACTTTCGGGGGAGCAAAGTTTTTTGCTGGGTCCGCAAGCAGCCCTAAAAACCACCGGCCACCGTTATCCGGGACCATCAATGAGGAGCAGCGTTTTTTACACATTTACTAAATAAAAAAAAGAAGAAACGAGGTAAAGGGGTTGAGGCCGTTAGCAACTGGAAACCGAAGGGGAGCCAAGAATTTGGGGAAAGGCTGACTCTGGGTAAAGGAAAAGGAAAAGTCGAAGGCTAAGAACTCCATCTCCGCAAGGAGTAACGCCTTAAACTCAGAGTTTGGGGTGGGTTTGGGGGGGGGGTGAACGTGACCAGAGAAAGAATGAAAAAGAAAGGGGGCACATTCGGATTCCGCCGCGGTCACCCACTTTCGGGGAAGTTGATGGGAATACGCGACGGTTCACCATCCTCGATAAAACATCCGTCGAAAACTAAAGGCAGAGCACTAAGGAGGAGGGGAAAAAAATATAGCAGGAAAACGGATGGATTTCCAGCTAAGTGTGCAAAAAAGGGTGGGGGGCGGCGTTTTCGAAAGCAACAGGGAAAAAGAGAGGTGTGTCGGGAAGGGAAAAAGCTACCCGTTTGGCTGAAAGGGGAAAGAAAAGAAACCATACATAAGGGAATTCAGCAACCGGGGAGGGTTGAATTCGCCGCTGCGGGAAAGCCTGTGTGGCGCAGATTCACTTCTAAAGCGAAACTACACCAAAAAAGTAAGGATCTGGGGGGCCCTGAAAGGAAGGACTTGTAGAAATTAAAAAAAATAAAAAAAATAAAACAAGTCGGCCACCACATCACAGGGGTGAAAGCAATGGTGGGAACACAAACACCCAACCATGGGGAAGGGGGAACTGGACCGAAAAACAACCTGGAACTGCCGAACACAACAAAAAAATGGGACCAAAAAACCCAAGGAGGTCGAAAAATTCCAAACGCACCTCTAAAATTACGATTCAATCCCAGTTTGAAGAGAAAAAGACTGGTGGAGTTCGAGATACTCCACACTGAAATGCCTCAAAAGAGGAGAATGGGGGAACGAGGCCACCAAATTAAGAGGGGAAGGGGACCCTGAGGGGGGAACATGAACCAAGACATTGGGGGGGACATGCCCTTCCTCGATCTCGTATACTTTACTTCCCCCATGAACACTTTATTTTTAGGGACTGGGGGGACTGAGAGGGGAGAAGGTCTGGCGGAGATCATCCTCCTCAAAAAAAACAAAACTACACACACCCCGAATGAGAAAAGGGGGGGGGACGATTTCCCAAAGGAGGGGGGGAGACTAGGAATCAAAGTCGGACTGGAATCGGGAGCCTTTTGAACCAAACAATGACTTATTTTCGTGGGGGACAAGGGAAAGCAATCGGTTCCAAAAAACCTAGCGCCATTCCCTCGATAAAGAGGGGAGCCAAGAAAGGGAAACTTCTTCCAAAGAAGCTGTATCAGGGAAGGGGTCGGTGAGGACGCGACGACGGCGGTGGTGGGGGCATCGCGGGGAGGTTTCCATTTGTTTCTGCAAAACAGTTGTTGTGTGAACCCGGAAAAGGGAATCCTGGAGGGGAAAGTCCTCACCTTACTGGGAAAACAGACAGAGAAAAAACATGGGAAATGGTGGTGTCACGAAAGGAGGAACGTAGATGCCGCCAAGTGCGGAAGGAGCAAAGCGATCACAAAAACAAACGGCACGGCCTGAAAAAAAGGAGGGGGAAGCCGTTGCATGAGGGGAGTGAAAATCCACCACGTAATCAGACGAATTTGGGCCTTCGAGAACCGATCCTCCGGTTTAGAAATGGGGAGAAGCGCACAACGGGCACCTTGGGGAAAGAGGGGGAAAGACACGAGCTCAGAAGATGAGAGAGCAAAGACGAAGGTGATAAAAGGGACGTGGTTTCAACGCCTGCGTCAGGCCGGAAGTTTTGTGGAGGACGCGGAAAAAAAAGTGGGGCCATCGCCGGAATGGGGGGAACACGCAACGCAACTCTGACAGGATGTCGTCGTCCCCCAGAAAAAGCCTTTGGAGGGCCAGGGAAGGGAGCGAATGGGGGAAGGGGGTATTATTGCATTCCTCCATTGCCAGGAGTTGGATAACACAGAGGGCGCTTCCATGCTTAAATCCGCCCGAGGAAAAGGAGCAAGAGGGGGAAACCTTGACGAGAAGACAATACAAAAAGGTTCTTGCAAGGGCACTGACCTTGTGCGTCTTATGGCGATGAAAACCAACAAGAAAACGACAGTGAAGTTACAGGGAAGGAAGGAAGGTGCAAAAGGAGGGCCACGAGGTGCATCCAAACACAATGGTACGAGGGTATTCTACCCATATGCAAACGACCAAACCGATTTTTTCGCCCGACAGTGACATTGCGAGAGGGTGGGGGGGTCGGTAGGAAAAAGGAGAGGACGGGACGAAAAGGGTTGTCAGCACTAGGGAAAATCTCCAAAAAATTACTGAAACATGTCACGTACCGAATTTTGTTCAATCTGGGGGGAAGAGCAACCCCATTTAAGGGGGGAGCAACTGAAATCCTGCTGATTGGGGAAAGGGAACCCATTTGGAGGGGGAAGGTAGGGGATGACGCCGCAGACAGGTGTGGGGTTTTGTTCTACGTTAAAAGCAAACATTCTCGATGAAAAGAGAAAACGGTGGGAAAAAAGGAGGGGGGAATTAAGAAGGGGTGGGATTGGCGGATGAAAAAAGGCACACTATGGCCGAGCACGATCTCGTCCGCAATACAGTGGAAAACGCTATCAATGGAAAATTATCGTTTCATGAAAAAAACAGGAACCAGTGGCCCCGACAGCAAAGCGGGCTTTTCCAACCCCGGAAAAGATTTTTCGTTCAGAGTAGGAAGGAGATCTTGTTTGCTGGCCAAACGTGCAAAGAAATGCTCCCACAATGATAAGAAAAAGGAAAAAAGGGGGGGCCGTTCAAAAAAGAAGCTAAGCGAAGCGGATTACAGGGGTTGTCGAGCGAAAGATAAAAAACCAACAACAAAACAACAAAAAGTAAACCCCAAACAAAACGAAAAAAAAAAAAAAAAAAAAGACCAAGACGGAACAAAAAAACGGTACAAGGGAGGGGAAAAGAGAGAGAAGAAAAGGGGAATATGAAGAGGGGATGTTGCCCACAGGGAAACCTTGGGTTTTTTTCGGTTTTTTCTTTTGGTGTGGGTCCAGCTCCGATGGGGGAGAAAAGAATCATGTTGGGGAAAGATGAAAAAAAACCGTCAAAAAGGGAAGATCGGGAAAATATGATGCCATACAGGGACGCTCTTGGGTCGGGGCCAGGTCCGGGGCCCAAGAGGGGGAGAGTCGTCGAATTGAAAAACGTCCCGCTCCCTTGGAGGGGGGTTTGGGGGAACCGGAAGGGATGATGCAGAAGGGGGACATAGGCGCATCATTGGAAAACAGCAAAGAAAAAGAACACGCTGAAAAATGCGTAATATCCCCCAGGGAAGGCGTGCCCCGAGAAAGGAAGAGGGGGAAAAGTATTTAAAAAAACGTCTCCCAAAAAAACACAACACACGACTGTCGTCGTCATCCTGAAACCCGTCAACGTGGTGTCAAGGGGGGGGGAAAAAAGAAAAGGACAAGTGTTGCGCCGAAAAAAAAGGGGGTTCGGAAGGCGTTTGAGGCGAACCGAACCAGATTGAAAAAGGAGGGGGAGTTTGACACCAAAATGGGCAGGGGAGAGTTGGGGGTGCTTGGAACACAAAAATTGCGGCTGCAGACCGAAGAGAGAGACGTGTTCCTCGAGAAAAAAAACAATCCAATCAAAAACATAGAGAAGGGAAACGAGGAAAAAACCGTTGAGGGGGGGGGGGGGTCATGTGTCATAGGGTGGAAAAGAGAAAAAAAGAACGAGGTTTCCAATTGCTTAAACCGGTGAGATTGGAAAAAATACCAGAGATCAAGCCGACAAGATCTGAAAGTCAACAAAGGAGACAAAGGTGTGCTAGCCCAGACGCACCAGAAAAACAACCAAGAACTTTGGGAGGAGGGGGACCGCAAACCTGCGGGAGCGGGTAAAGAAAGAAAAAAAAAGTGGTGAAGGGAATACTGGAAGAAGTGGGTAGTACCAATGCCGTGGAATGACTGCATAAGAATGAAAAGTCGCTGGAAGGACCTCCAAGCTTGGGAGGAGAAGGGAGGGGAAGGGCGGAAGGGGGTTGTAATTATTCCGGGAAAACTTTTTAATTGATATTTATATGGGGTGGGTCCCGCGAAAAAGGTTAAAGGCGCGAAAAGATTCACCACTGCGGGCTTTCCGGGGCAGAAAATGGCAGCGTGAATGAAAAGATGAGGGTCACGAAAAAGGGGGAATCAACCAACCTCTTCTGGAGAAGCGAGAAAAGTGGACGGAGGAGCGGAAGGGGTGGCGCCAAGTAAAGTGTGGCCAAGTTGTGGCCGGCGGGGGGAACAATGCCTCAAGAGGTTACGACGTCGAGAAAAAAAAAAAAAAAAAAAAAATCGAGGGAAAAAAAGAACGTTGGGTTTCCACAAGAAAAAATAGGAGGTCAAAACAACGGGCGGGGCCGAAGCAGTTTGAAGCTGCGAGAGGTGATGCGTCGAAAGGCGGAGAGGGGGGAGGGATCGAGGGCGAAGCGGCGGGGACAAAAAAAAAAAATGGTTGGGTTTGTTGGTTCGCTGGGTCTGAAAAACAGTACAGATGGACTTTGTAGGAAAGAAAAAACCGGCCAAAAGAAAAAAACAGGGGGAAGAAAAAGAAGGGGGGAAACTGCCCGAACGTCAACGCGAGGTACCCAAAAGCCGTCCGTCAGGAAAAGGTAAGGAAAGAAATCCTAATAAGGAAAATACGTGGGAAAAGGAAAGCGGCTCGAAACGCGAGGCCTCAAAAAGATCGGTGAGGACGATTCATGGGCTGATAGGTGAGGCGGGACCCTAAGGGGAAAAGGGCCCATTAAAAAAAAGGGTTTTTTGGGAGGAAAAACCGGCCTCGATCTCTATCCTTTCCAGGAAATTCCTTATGATGGATGGGATACTATCTCACGAAAATGGCAGGAAGAAATCGTATCATCTCTCGAAAAAAAAAAAAAGGGGAGGGGAGGAAGGGGAAGAGAATCCCAGAGGAAGCTCGAGAAAGTCTAAGGACTTCTCTGGAAGGGTACGAGAAAGACGTAGCCCTTTACTTGCCAAGCCTATTTTCTTGGGAAAAAGGGCAAGCAATAGTGGGAAAGGCCAATGAAAAGGAGATGTTAGACCGAAGCAACTCGAAACTCCCGCAATGTTTTCAACAATGGGGAACTCTGTATCATGAATCGGGCGCTACCGAGAAAAAAAAAAAAAAAAAAGGGAGGGGGGTGGGGGGGGAAAGGAAAATTCCAGTGGGGGGGTTGGGTGAAACGGCGTCACGGATGGCCGCTGGCGGTTTAAAGCTGGCTACAAGTCAGGTACTGGGTCAGACCCGAAAAACAAGGGGATGGTGGGGGAGCCCGCTGGAGAGGCCACAAGGGAGACTGCCGAAGGAAACAAAACGGATCAACGAAATCGGCCGCCGTGAGGGAAACTATTTTCTTGAACATAACGTTATTCAATCGAGATGTTAAGGCGACGTACAGAGAAGAGGGGGGTGTAAAAAAAAGAAAGGCAACACTTTCTGAAGCCGATTGGCCCCGCGCTGCGAGAAAAGCCTAGCTTCCGAGTCGCCGAAAGGGGGAGAGGGGGGGAAACGGGAAAAAGCAGAAGGGATCGGACCTAATTGGTGAAAAACTAAAAAAAGGTTGGGGAAGTAAAAGCGAGGGAAAAGAGAAGATGCCTGGAAAGCTTCGTGAAAGTTTCGGCGTCCACCGAGAACAGCATGGAAGGGCTACATTAAGGTTCCAAGGGGGTCATTACGAAGAATAACAATTCACGAATTACAGGGACTTACCGACCGCAAAAAGCTCGCATTACATGACCGGTAAAAAGGGGGAGGGAAGACAAGGGGTTAAGGGAAGGCCTGAACCAAACCAAGCAACCCAACGGGACACGGTGAGAGAGGGGACGGGGAGAGAAGGGGAAGGGAGGAGGCGAAAGAGAGTGGGGGACAAGGAAGGGAGAGAGTGGAGGAAGCGAGGCAAGGGAGGAGTGGCAGGCGGGAAGGGTCGCGAAGGCGGGAGAGCAAGTGGGGAGCGAGGCAGTGAGGGAGTAGGGGCACGGAGGGCTAGGGGGAGACGACTATGGGGCGTGGGGGAGGTGGGGGTCGTGAGGACAAGGGGGGCAGCCTAAGCCGAGAGTACCGAAAGGTAACGGATGGGGTTAGGAAAGGAGGAAGTAACGAGGGAATTGGAGAAATGGGTGCGCATGGCCCCGTGACAGCAAAAAAGCCGCATTGGTACAGTTCGATTGTGGGAGTGGGGGGGAGGAAAGCGCGGGCCGGCAATACAACCGGAGATTGTACCGCGGTCTTAAAAGGCCACCCATATAAAACAAAAACCAACCAGAAGGTTTGCGCGCCTAAAAAAAGTGACCATTGCGCTGTGGTGTCGAGGGGAAAGAAAGGAGAAGAAGATTGTTGGGGGAAAGAACTAAGTTTGGTAAAATCATCTTTTGCCAAAATGAAATGCAGAACGTCACCACCTTGGTGGGGGAAAGAGGTTTGCGCTACAACAAATGGCCGGAAAGTAAATGGAAGAGCACGGCTGGCGGTAGGAGAATTGATCACACTACCACTTTGGGGGGGGGGGGGGGGTGAAGGAATGGGGGGGGGTTTTGTGAAGTTCATGAAGGAGGGGCCACGCGGGAAGATCGGTTTGGGAAGCCGGCCCCGCAGCGTGCGGGGCGTGTGATGCCCGCAAGCCTCCCTATGCAAAAGCTGAGGCCGCAGAAAAAGGGGGGGGGGATAGCCAACAAGGTTCATTCGACGAAATCAAAGGAAAGGAAACCCAGATCGGGACCCCTTATTCCTATTTTCCGGGTGCCTCTATCTTGGTTTGGGAAAAACGTGCCGGCGCGAGGAAGCCACACACATGATCCGAACCAGAAAAAGTTCAAGGGGGAAAAAGCTGAATTAAAAAACAAGGAGGGGGGAAGA
>Ga0179593_1809558_pt1 | contig 10233 bp, 13 predicted proteins | sample CZODoug2_1_08_16_FD_185931 | JGI IMG/M metagenome (GOLD analysis project Ga0179593, IMG submission 185931) | Vadose zone soil fungal communities from Angelo Coast Range Reserve, California, USA - CZODoug2_1_08_16fungal (PacBio error correction) | ecosystem: Environmental > Terrestrial > Soil >...
TCACCGTCTTCATCAAAGGGGGGTGGAGCCGGACAGGGGCAATCTCTATGAAAAAAAGGATCTAGCGAAAAAATTTCGATCACAATGGAAAAAAGGTCCACGCAAAAAAGGGGCGCCGGTACAACGGTTTCCAGGGACTTTGGAGAACAGCTATCGCCTATTAACGGACGAGAGCGTTCCCCGCTTCTCAATGTGGGCGGAATAGAAAGGAAAAAAGAAAAAACCCTCCAAATCCGTCGGAGGATTTTGATGAAGGGGGACGGAGCAAAAAAAAAGGGGACTGATAGAGCAGCGCAACCACCAGAAGAAGAAGCTTGCCTCCTGTTTGAAAATCTTGTCGAGCCTAGGATGCAAAAGATCGAGCAGGAAGAGGGACAGGGGGAAAGAGGGTAGAAATGCTGGCCACGTCGCCGAAGGCCTCAATATCGTTACGAGTGGGATGCGGACGCGAGCGAAACAGAGAAAGAAAAAAAGGTAATAACTTCGGTCAGTATAGGGGAATCCGGTGTCCGCGAAGTCCAATACTGCTCCTGGAAGAACGTAAAAGCGCAAAGGAAAGGGGCAACACGCCTGGTCGATTGGGGGGATTAAAAGGAAAGAAAATGTAAACCGTGCAAATCCTCGGCGGGAAGAAAGCACGATGATCAAAGAAACGACTGAAGAGGTAAATAATGAACGACGCGGGGGAAAAAAGGAAAGCTCGGAACGCCGCCTCAATGACGACCGGTGGGCCGATGCTGTCGGTTCGGGGAGGGGCAACGGGAGGGGGGAAAGCCCAAGAATCGAACCTCGTCCTGATCGTGGGCCGCCGCGAGGACGAATTTCAAAGAGCTTCCTCTTCCAAGACTTGGGACGAAAAGATGGCCGTTCTTCCATTGGAATACGAGATTGCCGAAGCATCAAGAGATCCTACAGGGGGGCTAAACAGGCCTGCTTTGAAAAAAAAAGTCGAGAAAAAAAGACGAACAAAAGACTCCGGTGCACCCGCTCGGGACACTGGGGGACAGGGAAACCACTTCTACTTCCGACAGGTCGTGGGGAAAGAGGGGGAAAAGGGAACCTCGAAGAGAAAAAAAATTTGCGATACTTGAAAATACGAGTGAACAGAGGGTGCGAACATGGGCGGCACATCGCATCGTTGGAAAAGTCCTGCGGGACCTTTCAAAAATCGAGCCATAAAGTGCCGAAAAAGAAGGGGGGGACCTTTGAAAAAAAAAAAAGGGCTCTGCCCGAGCAAAAAACGGCGTTCTAAGTAAGGAAAAGCACATGAAAAAAAAAAGGAGTCACGGTCCGATCGCGGGGGCAAAAACCAGAAATTGTCAACTTTGTGTCCTGCTGAAAGGAGGAGGGAAGGTCTCCGAAAAGAAGGGGTTAGAAGAGAGAAGTCGAAGAAGGGGGAAGGAGGAACCATTTGAACTTAGGAGACACTCCAGGAAGGAAGATCACACACTCGCTCAGAAATTAAAAAATTGAAAAAAAACAAATTACGGAAGACCGGCCGATAGGGACGAAAAAGGGGGGGGAGCTTAGATAGAATGCGTCCTCGGGATGCCCCTGGGGAGGGCCACGTGGGGGGTTCCTCTCAATACTCCCACAAATAAAAAGGGGGGAACCGGTGAAAGGAACACCAGACAGTCGTTTCGCAAAACATTGCGCGGCGGCATAGCGCCAGTGGAGAATGACAGAATGTTGAAGAATCACCTGCTTTGGGAAAAAAAAAAGTGGAACATGCAACGTCGTCGGGGCGGACAAAAAATGCCAAGATCTGATTCGATCTTATACCTCGAAGCAAAAGCGCTGGAAAAATTTCGAAGGGGGGGCCAACTCTTGCTTGCAAAGAAAACCAAAAACCGGCAGGAGCTGTTGGGGTCAGCGAGCGGCAAGGCTTTCTCTCGAAAAGCCGGATGGACGAGCCTGGAGAACGGAAGGGAGCGGCAAAAGAAGGTCGACGATCATCCGGAGGCGGTCTGTGGTGCGAAAACGTAAAAGATCCAACGCCTGGGGAGTCATAAGAAAATAGGAAAAAGATAGGTTTTCCCCTATTGGAGGGCAAAAGGACGATCGCCTTTATGATTCAACAGAGGGAAGCTCTCGAAAGGCATAAGTATCTTCTGAGAGGGAAGGGAAACATCTCGGGGAAGAAAAAAATACACAATTTTCCACCTGACTTCCGGGAAGACTATTAAACTAATATTAATTCGGCGAGAGGGAAGAGGAAAAGAAGCGCTGCAAACAAAAAAAAAAGCAGTCGTATCTCAAATATCGGAACTAGTGGAAACCGAACAAAAAAGAATGGACTAATGGAAAGGAAGTCATACTAAGAGAGCTCAAAAAAAACTATATGTTCCTCGCAAACACCGCGCGGTGTTCGAATGCGCAAGAGACTGCAAAAGGGGTGGAACCTCAACAGAGCGGGGGGTGGGAAGAAAAATCAGCTACAAAAAACTCCAATCGACGGCTTCACGCCTTGCTCGTGCGAACGTCGGAAATTAATCTCGGGGCGGCCGGGGGGGCAGGTCGAAAGTTGATGTCGTATGGTTCGAAGGGGACACAACAACGGAGGAGAGTAGATAGCGGTCGGTCGACAATCGAGAAACTTACGCCGCTATGGGGAAGGAACAGTAAAAAAAAAAAAACGGGAGCGGGCACGAAGAGACACAGAACTGGGAGATGAGGCTGCGAAACACGTCGAAAACGGCAAGGGGAAAAAATGACAAAAGTAAGCGGAAAAGGGAGCTCAACCAGTCTCTACGGTTAGAAATCTAAAATTCGGCTCTGCTCTTTTTTGGCCAAACTATACAAAGGGGGGATGATTACTCAAAGTTTCTCCAAAAAACCGCGTTGCGGGAGGAAAAAAGAGTGCCGTTTTTTTCTCGAGGGGATATGCTGCCGAGCGGCAGGATGAGCCTATCGCGATTTCTAGGGAGAACTACCGCACTAGTTCCCGGTCTGCCGTCTTAGGTCGGGTCCCGGATGGGAGGAACAAGAAAGCCTATACACTATCTGCGATCAAAAGGAGTCGGCGCAGGTCAAAATTGGAACCAAACTCAAGGCGCATCTGCCGGAACAGCGGGGGGAAACGAGACGGCCGATTGCTTCGACAGGCGTTAGGGGACCAAAAAGACGCTTCGTCCGTGCTTATTAGGAAAGGAAAACGGGCAATCGAAAGTCTCGGACCGGGGAGAAAACCCACATCAGCGGAGTTCTCGAATCGAGGCGCCTGACAGATGGGAGAGCTGAGTCCTGCGGGGGGGTGACGGGCAACGGCAAGAAGTGGGGAGGGGGGGGAGGGAAAAGGAACGCCCTATTCAGGGCTGAGGATCAGATCGCGAAGAGGCAGGACAATTCCAACCAAGGGCCTTGGGTCTACGAGGGGTCCAGCTGAAGAAAAAAGAGGCGCAAACCGGAGATTCTTGCAAACGGACGCAAGGCAGTAACACGCAGGGGAAGACCATACTGGATCTGTGACAAAGAAAGGAAAAGGGGAAATGTGGTGGGCTGTGATCCCCGAAAACACGGTGGGCCGGAAGATTCAGAACAAAAATTCAGGGCCGGCTCTCCTGTGGGGAGGGGAGCGATCGGCGAAAAAGGAAGGTCTCCGGATCGGCGTATTCCTGAATGTCCGGGTTTGAGCGCGTGCGTGTGATCTTACAGGCACTCGGAGGCGGAAGGCCTACGATTCGCATCACTTGAAGACGATGGAGAGAGGGGGCCTAAAAACGAAAAGAAGTCGCGGGACTTCCACATCGCGCAGCCAAAAGTGTACAAGGTCTCGGACGGAACCTCCCTAGGGGGGGGGGAAAAGTCATTAGAAGTGGGACTTTTCCTTTATGATAAGACAGCCCCGTGAGAAAGGAGAGGATGGGGGGCGTCAAAGGAAAGATTACGGCGATCCTGAGCTCGCCGCGCGTTTCAAAGAGGGGAGGATTGAAAAGAAAAAGTATATACTTTTCAGAATCAGCCGAGGAGGCAGGGATTGGGGAGAAAAAAAATCAATACGCCATTCAAGATCGAGAGGACGAAGACAAAGTAGAAAGTCTCTGCACACTGCCAGGGCGACTGTTTTAGAAGGCAGAACACGAAAAAAAAACGTGGCTCACGGCATGGACGATAAGGACCACGGTGGTCGTCCACCCGGCGGCAAAGAGAAAGGAAGCGACGTTGCAGGGATCGAGAAGATGAAAAAGGGGGGCAAGGTCCAATAAAGCTACCTCAAGAGAAAAGGATCGCAGCTGGCCTTCGCTTGGCCGCATAAAAAAAAATCTAAAACCGGACAGACCTAGGCGGAGGTGGTCCGAAGGGAGAACAGCATTGCGGAAAGAAACAGGACATCATCAACCACAATTTCTTATCTGGGAGGTCTACCGACGTACCAGATTCCGTGGGTGTAGAGCCGTTGAAAAGGCGAAAAAAAAAATCGGCATTCGAAGAAGGGGTGGGGGGGGTTGGGTGGTAGGGGTCAATAAAACAAAAAAAAAATGCTGGCGGATCTCTACCGTAAGGGGGAGGAAGGGGGGGGGGCCCGAAACATGTCCGCGTCAGTCGTGCAACAAAGAAATTGAAGTGGGAAGGGGGGGGGGGGGTTCGCGCGGTGAAACACACTTCACAACAAAAAAAAAAAAAAAAAAAAAAGGGTGGAGCTTCGCGGAACGAAGGAACTACCTAAGCTATCGCCTCGCCCTGGTGGACGATCGCTACACTAACGGCTCACGAGAGAGTTCGGACGACCGGTGAGTCGAAGCACGTGCAGGGTCCAACCACGGCAAAATACACCTGCTGTCTCAAGCAAAGCGCGAATTTAATCAAACAGGGAGGCAAACGCAATCTTCAGGGAAAAAGCACACCCGTGTTCGCTGCAAAATCATTGGGCTGGCGCCGCGTCAGTCAAACATCATAGATGGGATTATTTGGCGCGAACTGGGCGCTTCTCGATAAGCCAGTGCAACCTCAAAAAATGAATCCTGGTGAAAAATATAAGAGACGGCTGAAAAAAAAATTGGACCGGTGGAACGGTCTTCGGCGACCAGGGAAAAGGGGAGCGTGCCCCTACGCGCTGCCTCAAGGATAGGGGAAGGCGAGGGAAAAAGTTGGGCGTCCCGAGAGACCCCAAAGACAGGGCATGACAAGAGGAATAATAAGAATCTCTAAAAAAGGGATGATAAAGGAGAAATGGCAGCGTCTGCACTGGGCGCTCAGGGCCAAAAAAAGGCGTCAATGAAAAGAGAAAGAAGTTGGGAGGCGGAAAAAAAAGGGAACAATTTCTTAAAACCATGCAAGTCGCCAAGTACAAGGCGCAAGGACTTTGAGGTGCCAATCCGCAGAGTCGAATATTGGACAAGAAAATTCAAAGCGTCGGTGAAGGCCAAGGTGGGAAAGGGGAGCGCTCGTTCGAAAGTCAAATCTTCCGGATATGATGAATGACTGACGCGGAAGCAGAATGCAAAAAATCTAGGGAGGAGCCAGCGAAAAAAAAAAATTGGTACGCAAAGGGCGATGGCGAAAGAAGGGCCTGGGGGTATCTGTCGCCCTAACTCTCTGGGTCGGGGCTTAAAGAAACGAGGGGAATCGTTCCGGAGCCTGTAGGGGGATACCTCACTGAAGAAAAAAAGAACGAAGGAAAAAAGGTTCCACAAGCCTAACGCCAGGAGGGGCGTAGCGCCCCGGCATCAGGCGGAACCCATGAGGCGTATCTGCGTTCAAGGGGCTCGGAAAAGCTTCGTTTCCGAGGAGGAATAGCGAAAAAAAGACTGAAGAAGATACGGGGGCCACGGCGTCTTCGCCGGGGGGGTTTGGGTCTTGAAATTTCAAAGGTCAGGAAAGCTAAAGGATGCGGAAAGAAGAAGAGCACAGGGGAAAGAAAGGATAATCGGAACCTGACGCGCCGTGAACGCGCGACCAAACTCTGTCCGCGAAAGTACGACAGCCAAATAAATTCCGCCTGCTGTCTCAGCCCCAGAGAGCGTCCAACAGCGCCTCGGGCGGGTAGGGAAGCGAGATGGGGACAATCGAAAGAAAGCACGGGCGGGAGAATCTCGATCTGCCGTCTGCGATACCGAATGCCGAAGTAATACATCACGGCAAGCTCGCAGAAAGCTCAAAAAATCTACAATTTCGCGCGAAAAAACAGCAAGGTAGAAGAAAAGAGAAAAGAAGAAAGAGTGCTGAAAAGAGGAGCTCAATCGAGTTTGTGAAAGGAAAGCTCTTCTAAATCCGAAAGTGAGGGTACGCAGGAACAACGAAGGCCGCGCCTTGCGTCCGCCCACATCAGAATTTGGGGACCTCAGATCTAAGGAGAAAAAAAGGGGGAGGAAATCAGAGAAAGGGGGAGCGGGGCTCAGTATGCTCCCATCTTGACTACGATCTCCAAGATATCCCGGGCGCACGCAAGTCTTTCTCTAAGGGAACAGCACCGGATCTGGGCAAAACCGCTTATCGGGGGGGATGACCTGCACACTTTTGGACCCTCTCGACCGAGGGTATATTAGAAAGAAAGATAATGGGGGGACATCAGAAATGCGTAGAAAGGGGCTGAGACAAGGTTGAATCGTAGGAGGGACCGCAACCAGGTCACAAGCACTAGCCGCATGGGAGGTCAAAAAAAACCTGAAAACATTCCTGGGGGGAGAGGCAACGAACGTGACTCTCGCGGTCTGGAGGGCGTGCTTTGGAGCCCAGCGGGGAATGGAACATGGGGGGGAAGAAAAACCCTGCTGAAAGAGCCAACCAAAAAATGCCGGGTGGAAAGTAGTCCCCGGGGGTCCCAGATATGGAGGGCGGTGCAATGCTTGCTGCAGGAAAGCCTGGCTCATAGTCTGCAGGGGGTCTAACACCCGGACGCCGCTGGAACCAAAGGTCTACCAGAAAGGGCCAACTTAACGAAACACTGCGGAGTGCCCAGCGTCTCGTAGAGAGCCCCGAAGCAGAAAAGACAGCGAGTTGACCGCCAACATTGAAAAAAAGGTAGTGTTAACAACACCAAGCAGGAGCATCTCCATGGTTGCTTAAAAGGGGATCTTAGGGAAGTCAGAAAAAAACGCGATGCGTGGGACCGTAGTCGGCAAGGAGCTGAAAACCGTAGGGAGAAAAGGCGCCAGGGGGGGACTGTTGGGGGGGTGGAAAGGGGCCAAAGCCGACCGCCTGCGCAGACGAAAAGTCGTCTCGTTTGGATACAGGTCGGGAGTGCCAGGCCAGTGAGAGGAGAGACTTGCGAATGAGGAACGGAGCTAAACGACGTCTGGTCCGAAAGGTCAGGAGGAATACCTCTCTTCTCCGACCCAGCCGCGCAAGTTCCACTAAAAGTCAAAATCTAGGGGGAGGGAAATAGAAGGCGGAGAAGCAGGAATCTGCAGACGAAAAGGGTTCGCAGAACTAAAGAAAGCCGGGCACCGCAACCGCGGGTTGAGGGAAAGTTACTTAAGAACTTGGGGATCAGATCATGGACCAAAGCAGCCGGAGAAAGTAGTTTCTTCCGCGCGCTTAACCGCGGCGCTGCGGTGGGCTCTCGCCTCGGCAAACGATGAGGTGTCTAGCCAAAGTTCGACAGTGTCCGCCGCGAAACTAACGCGCATCTTGCGACTTCTGCGCGGGGGGAAAGAAGGGACGTGAAAAGCAAAGAACAAAAGAGTGCCTCAGTCTGGTGCGGTAGGTGTCGACCGCGCTCCTAAAAAAAAAAAAGGGAAAAGGGAGCTATACGGTCGACCCCAGCAGAAGCACCAAAAAGAAAAAAAAAAAGATGGAGGAATAGCATTTGCGAACGCCGCTCGGTCACAGAGCCCTAACGCTACGGAATAAGGGATAAAGGACTACCACAGGAGGAACCAGGGGGGAGGGGGCTGAAAAAAAAGGTTTCCAGGGGGTCGAGGCGCTAACAACCTCACGCCTAAAAGGAAAGCACGCCCGGGAAATGACTGTTTGCACATGAATCGATAGGTGGGGAAATTCATTAGGACAAGTGGCGGGGAAAGAAAGGGGGGCTTGAGGTGAAGGACGTCCCGTTTTGAGTGAACGCCTACAAGGGGGGGGGTAAAAAAGAAATTCATAAGCAGGGAGCGGTGCAAAAAGGGATGCCACTCCATCTATATTAGTGCATCGAAGGATCGGCGGGCTGGAAAAGGGATTTCTGAAGAGGAGAGGAAGAGACAGCCGATAAGAGGGGGAGCTCGCGCCGAGTGCAGAAAGATCTGACCGGGGCCTGGCAAAGACCGGGGAGCAACTAGAAAAAAAACCGGCAGACTTTTAGGTGTGGGGGGCCGTGGCAGAAAAACCCGCTCGGCCAAAACGCTCATGGCCTCGAAAAGAAGAGGGGAAGTCTGGAAAAAAAAATCGTGGGGGGTCTACGAGAAACTATAAAAAGGAAACGCGGGGAAGCAACATAGAGAGCGTTGGTGTTTGCACGACATGGAAGCATAGGGGGCTTAAGAGGAGTGAGTGGAGAGGGGAGGAAAATTAAGAACAACCGACGGGCTGAAAACTTCGCCCCCACTCCGGGGAAGTCTGAAAAAAAATCGGCAATCTGAGCCAAAGTAGGTGGGGCCCACGGGGAGATTTCCCAAACGTGGGGGGGGCTAGAAAGTCAAGGCAGTCCCACTTTCTAGCTGCTCTGGTGCCCCTAACAGGTCAAAACGTTTGGCTTTGAGATAAGAACCCTTTACCATTCAAGAACAAAGGGGGAGAGGAAAAGCCGTGATCATCTAAGTAGTTTCGCCGCGAGCGGCGTTATACGGAATTTTGTCCTAAGAGAAGTAAGGGCGGAGGAGTGGAGGGGTGTCGCACTGCAAAACGCGAGAGTCACAAGACGATGTCAAAAAGCCAAAGTTGCGAATGCTCGGGTCCCACCTGAGAAAAGGAGTCCGGAGACCCGGGAAGAATATCGGAGGGGGGGGGGCGCAGGAAAAAAAGAAGTGCGGGGGACCCAGCCACGTTGGGGAAAAGGGCAGCAGGGACGTTTCTGGATGACTAAAAACGATATAGGGATAGGGTCTCCAAAAAAGCTTTGGGGGGGGCGGAGGAGAAGGTCCTGAGAAAGCCGCGGATGGGGAACCAGCCGATGGTAAGCCCCTGTTGGAAACTGGAGATTGGGGGGGCCTCAAAAAATTTAAAAAAAAAGGTAGGGAGGAGAAAGGGGGAACCGCGCATCAGATGGAGTAGGCTGAAGGAGAAAAAAAGAAAGTCAAAAGTAAGCAGTCGGCACACGGCAAGGAGCGCGGCCGTGGTCTAAGCCGGGGAGGAAAGACCCGGAAAACTTGGAAAGGTAGAGAACTTGAATTATCGACCAAAAGGGGTCTCCGCCGGCTTGCGCGGAGAGGCGAAGGATCGAGGATGCACTTCGGCAGGGACCTTTTTGAGAACTTCCCACTGGAAAAGAAGCTAGAAGGGCATAAAAAGGAGTAAGAGTGCACGCTGAGAGACCCGGAAAAAGAAACTCCCGAGACCCCGAACGTCTGTCGCAAGCAGGAAGGCAAGAACCGATCAAAAAAAAAAAAAAAAAAAAAAAAAAACGTGAAGTGATTCTATGACGGGGGGCGACATGACAGGAGAGGGGGACTCGACTGTCCCGGCCAGGAGAGGGTCGGTTCTTTGTATCATCGTGCTGGCGGAGAAAAAAATCAAGACTGTCCCGCACTTTTCAAACAGCGAAAAAAAGAAACACGGAAAAACGGGCCACGCGAGATCGTGGGGAAAAAAAAAAAAAAAAAAAAAAAAAAAAAAAAAAAAAAAAAAGAAAAAAAAAAAAAAAAAGGAAGGAGTCAGACGGAGGGTTAGTCTATACGCGGGCAATACGGTCCGGCAAGATATCGCCGAAGGGGTTCCCTAGCGCGAGGCATGCCGAGAGTCCACAAGGGTTGCCCGACGGCCAGCCCGGTTTATCCAAACCCGGGACCTTGACCCAATCGACAGCGCAGGCCGGACCGTGCGAAATTAGGACACAGGGGGCAAGCCGCATCAACCTAAAAAAAAAGGGGGGGGTAAACTTTGGCTGGAGCGGAGAGCAGGGGCTGCTCCGCAAAGTCATCACATCATATCGAATTGTAGGCCGAAAGGAGCGTCTCTGGAAAAAAGTGGCGACCGGAAAGAGACGCTGCCTGAATGAACGAGCCGTCAATAGCAACTTGGCGCCTGGGAGGTCGTACAAGGCTACCCTTGAGGGTGGACAGCGGGGGAAGCGCGCAGCAAGAAGAGTATAAGAGGCAAGCCCTTTGAGGCGGGAACGTTCAGCGCAACGAGAAGAAGAAA
>Ga0179593_1365764_pt1 | contig 10232 bp, 16 predicted proteins | sample CZODoug2_1_08_16_FD_185931 | JGI IMG/M metagenome (GOLD analysis project Ga0179593, IMG submission 185931) | Vadose zone soil fungal communities from Angelo Coast Range Reserve, California, USA - CZODoug2_1_08_16fungal (PacBio error correction) | ecosystem: Environmental > Terrestrial > Soil >...
ACGGGGCAGAGGGCAGAGTTAATAAGTTTGAAATAACAAGGTCTTAACCTCCAGAACAAAGAAACCGGGAAGGGAGTCCCACCAAATCATTTGGCAAAAACTAGACACAGTGGACATACGGGAGAGAGAACGATAGGGGAAACCGTTGTACAGCGTCAGACTGAGATTTCAAAAAAGCAAAAAAAGGCCAAACTGGGGACGGGGGGGGGGCAAAAAAAATGAAAGAAAAAAAATGTGGGGGAAAAAAAAGGGAACAGTTCAAATACCGGCGCAGAACGTGCCACCCACTAAGAAAATACAAGCAGATGGACAGTATGGTTCCGAACCCCAGGGGACTGTGCTTAACAAGGTTGAAGGAGACTGGAGTCCCTTAAAATTGGAAATGGGGGGTTGGGGGGGGAAGATTACAACAGGAAGTTGAAAGCACCCAAGTTGAAGTTTGCAACTCAAAGCATCGGAAACAAAGGTGGGACACCGCCGAGTGGGTGAAAGAGGGGGACGATGAAGAACAAAAAGACTAAAATCCGGGACAGGATGGGAGGACCCAAAAAACGAGCAGCTCGGAGAGAATCTTCTGTGTTATTCAAAGTTTTAAGAAAGGGGACTTAGGCATCAGGTTGACAAAAAACCGAACCAAAATTAGTAGTCCAAACACAAGATGCAACCCACTGGTTTCGTAAAAGAAGACTACTCAAAAAGCTTTCAAGGTCGGGATCAAGGGAAGGATAAAATGGCGTTTTCAGCCAAAAGATACTGAGAGTGGCGGGGGAAAATTGACACGATCAAAATCATATCATCAATGCTCGAATTAGAACGTGAAGGGGACCTGGGAAATAGAACCAAAGAAAGTGGGAAAGGATTCCAAGAGGGGGGATTAGGGGGCGGTTGGCGGACTCAAGGGGGAGTGTGTTGTGGTTTTAGAGGGGGGGGGGGTGGTTCCTGGACCACGAAAGAGGACAACAACGTAAAAGAAGGAAGAAACTGAATTTGTCTGCACGTTGAAAGAAGGGTGGTGGGCAAAGGGAAGAAAGGGAAATCTGGAAGAGGGAAAAAGTGATTGGTTGCTTCTTGTTGAAACAAGAACAAAGGGTAGGGAAGAAAGCAAAAGTTGGCGCAGGGGTCTGTCGCCTTCGGATAAAATAAGAACGGGGGTTGGGGGAAAACTGGGAAAAAGAGGTTGCAAAAACGGGGGACAAAAGGTGCACAACCTCCTTACTCAAAAAACGAAGTGGGAAAAAAGGAAAGCGGAAACGGTGGGTGTGGGTCACTAAGTTGGAATACAAAAAAAAAAAAAAACAAAAAAGCAAAACCGGTCTCAGCTCTTTCAAACTGCTTCCTGGAGGGAGCAAGGAAATGTTTCAAGGGATCCCGAAAGGTCGTGAGCGCCTGGGAAAAGTTTCCGGGGAGGGGGCCACTCAAGGAGCGGACGAGTTGGGTAAGGTCAAAACGTACGGAGGGATTGGAAGTAAAAGATAAAGGGGAAGGACAAAAAACGAAACCATACAGGGCCTGGAGTACACACGGGTTCAAATGGGGGGGAAGGGATACTATAAGATTAATCCACAAAACAAGAGGCAACTCCAGGAGGTTGAAAAAGGGGAAACGGGGGAACAAAAAGGGATAACTTTTTGACGGGAAATCAAAGAGAAGGGAAAATCAAGCATGGAAAAAGGGTAATTGGAAAAACCTAAAGTGTCGGTGAAGCCAAAACAGTCCTAGAACCTGCGGAGTAAGAGGAATTGGGGGGGGATCAAAAAGATGTTTTTCGCTGGAAAAAAAAGAGAGGGGGGGAAAAAGACAAAAAATTCACAAGGCGGTTGTAAGTGGCAGAGCCACTACGAACAAAAGAAAAAACACGTGCCGGTGAGCTTCCAAATGGAGAAACGAAAGGTGGGTTTTTGAAAAAGACAAATACCATGGGGGGATAATACTTGGACTAAAGGACGGGGGGCAAAATGAAGCCCGAAAAAGCAAAATCGGAGAAATTATTGGGACAAACATAGGGGAGGGGGGGGGGGACTACGTGTTCCAGCTGAATGTTTGGGATGGGGAAGGAATGCCCCCAGGTCCAAAAAACGGATGACGGGGCCGGGATAGAAAAAGAAGGGGACGAATGTTAATAGGGGGAATTAAATGGGAAATATTCTGTGGAACCTGATGGTGGTTAAATTGACAGGAGGGGGAAAGACAGGTTGGGAGGCTTTGTTTGGAAAACGCCCTTCCAAAAAAGGTAAAAACGCAAGCAGAGAGGGGGGGGGGGTGGTGACTTGGGTCAGTGCGGGGGAAAAGAGTGGGAGTCAGGGGGAAACACGTCCAAAAAAGGTCTACCCAAAAAATCTGACCGGGAGGGAGAAAAGGAACTGGGAAGGAAGACTCGAGGGGCGATTGTGAACTTGAGGGGGGGGGGAAGGACTTCCGGACACGACACAACCTCCTAACAATACAATAGAGAAAGAAAAAAACAAAAAAAAACAGGAGGAAAATCGTATCATAACGAAAAGTTTCTGGTGGGTAAGGAGGGAAACACTTAGGGTCCTGAAGTCACACAGACCCCAAAAGGGAAAAAGACGCAGAAAAAAAAAGCGGACTCTAACAACATTTGTACGGATTGGAAAAGCAAGGGGAAAAGAGACTGGGAGCAACCGCCGGGTACCACGACGTGAAGGGGAAACAACAAAAAAACAAAAGATGGTGGCCCAGACTCACTTCAAAAAAAAACAATACCCAGAAGCGCTGGGCCGGGCGTACAAAGACGGAAAAAAAGAGGGAAAGTAAGGGAAAGGGAAAACAACACCATACAACATTTGACAAACAAACAAAATAAAAAATAGGTGGGTAAAAAAACCTAAGAAGTCAGGGGGTCCTGAAGCACCCTGAGGGGGAAAGCGGCCAAGAACTTAGCGGAGGGGACAAAACGGGCCGTCCACAAAGGGGGGGACGGATCAGAAACGACACGAACATCCAGACGCTTTACGTAGTAGACAACCAAAAAATAGCGGGGGGAAACCTGATTGGTCGCGAGTCCGAATTTTGAGGGCAAGCCGAACGACAGCCCAATTCCGTCTTGGGGGAAAAAAAAAACGAAAAAATGGATGGAAAAACAACCCAAACGACAGAGACAGGGGATGGAAGAAAACCACGCAAGGGGTTCGTGTCGTGGGAAAGCCGGCAACAAAAAAAAGGAAAAAAAGTGAACTGTTGATGGGCCCTAAAAAACGGGACGAAAAAACAGGAAAAGGCAGGCTGAAGAGATTAAGGCAAGTGGGTATAAGCAACGGGGAAATGAACTGAGTTGCCCAAAGATAAAACGGGAAAGGGAGTCCCTTGAAGGAGGGGGGAAAAAAGTTTTTGCAAACGGTTTCTAAAAAGAGGAAGGGTCAAGGGTGGTCCAACCGCAGGAAGGCAGTCAGTGGTGGGGATGAAAGAACATAGAGTCTCCTAATCAGACAATACCGGAAAACGAAAAAGAAAAACTCCAAACATGGAAGGGGGATCTTTCTGAGAAACCCGAAAATAGGACGTGACGGTAGAGGACCAAGACGGTCGGGGGGGGGGAGGTGCCGGGGAAACAGTAGAAACGGCGAGTCAAAAAACGCAGGTCTTAGGACCTTTGAAAAAAAACGATCCATTCTCCAGAAGAAAAAAAAAGGGAAATGTGGGACCAAAGTCTGAAGCCCGACAGTTTTTTGTGCAGGATTTTTGTTTACAGCGGGCACAGGGGGCGAGAAGGAGTTTACAGGCGTGGTTTTCCCCAAACAAGGTCCCGTTTTGTGGACCTAGCGGCTTGGGTGGGCAAATCTAAACCACGACAAAACCCCCGGTTGATCAAGGGAGTGGAAAAAAGTGTAGGAGAAAACAATTGAAAAAAAGCAAATCTTTTTCAAAAGGGACAAGAAAACACCAGGGGAGAGTGGGAAAGGAGGACCAGTGAGCCAAAGCTTGACTGGGGGAAAAGTTGCACCAGAAAATTGAGATGGGAACAAAAAATAAAAGAAGGAGGACAAGATTCCCCGAAGTTAACGAAATTCTGCAAAGTGGGGAGTAAATTGCAAGAAAAGGGGCAAACAGCAAATTTACGGAACGGAAAGTGGGGGGGCATAAAGGTCGTTGCCAGCAAACAAAGCACAAAAAACCCCGGACTAAAAAAAAAAAAAAACCAACACACCTCCCTTGGGCCCTGGAGAAAAGCACAAACGAATCAACCAAATTCTATTGGTCAGGGTTGACTAAAAAGCGGGGGAAGGAATCCTACAGCCAGAAGTGAACTCTGATCAAAGGACCGAGCAGGTGGTAGAAGAAGCTAGGAGGGTAGCACGGAAAACAAGACGGTATAGAAATGGGGGAGGAAAAAAAAACGCCATTGCGAAGCCGGGGGGGGGTATACCGACCGCTTGCGATTTGCGCACCGGGCAATCAGGTGTTGGGAGGGGGAAAAGTGGCCCGAACAGTGGGGGGACAGAGGTGTTTGTGGGGAAAGAGACCCGTAATTTTGGTTGGGGGGTTGAAAAATCATAAAATGGGACGAAAATACGTTATAGTGGGGACGCCCCCACTGGTCATAAAGGAGATTTTTGAAAGGAAAAAAAGCGCGACGAATCCTGCAGAAGAAAAAAACGGGGGGGGGGGGACCAAAAACAGCCGCAAAAAGAAAGCCAAAAAACAAACACGCGGCGTGAACTAAAAGGGGGGGGAAAAACAAAGGCCTCAAACAAATCCAACCAGGGAAAGGGTTCAAAAAACAAAAAAAAACCAAACAGTCCAAGGCAGCTGGGGAAAGGGGCACAGGGGAAAGTCAAAAAAAAATTGGGAAAGTAATTGGGGGTAGTGAAAAACAAAAATAACTTTGAAAACCGAGGGGGAAGGAGTGCCAATCGGGTGGCAACGTCATTAGCACGCAGGAGCAAAAACCAAAAAGGGAAAAAAAAAGGGGTTTGTGTTGGAGTGGGGAAAGGTTGGGACAAAAGAAGTAGACTGTGTTTTGGAGGGGGGGGAAAGCAGGGGGATGCTGAAAAATAACCTCAGGGGGGAGGGAACACTATTCAGGGGCGACAGGAAGGAAGACGCCAAAAAATGAGAAGCCAAAATTGATTGGTACGAAAAAAATCAGCAAAAATGACGGCGAGCGGGGGGTAGCGGTTTTATTGGAAAAATAGGGTCACAGCGGAAAAAAGACGCCCTGTGAGTGAAGTGATAGAATCTCTAGAAAAAAAAACAAAAGAGAGAGAGAAATAAAAAGGATAAGTGAAGAGGGAAGAAATGGTGGGAAAGAACCATGGGGCGGAAGAAAAGGCATTCCCTGGACGAGGATACCAAAAAGTTGGGCACTATCACCAGATACGGCTACAAAAAAAAAAAAAAAAACAACAAAAAAACAACCAAAAAACAAACAAAGAACATCCGAAAACTGCTTGGAAAACAAAAAACGCTTTGGAAGATAATAATCCGGGAAAAGGGCACCCTACTTGGAAAAAAAAGTGGGGGAAAACGGTAACAAATAAAAAAGGCTGTGTTGTTTACCGGCCCAGCCCCAACCGCGTAGGGGTCAAAGCTTGCCAAAGGGAGCCATGGCACTCACGAACCCGAAGAACACGTGGGGGAAAAAGGGGGGGTTCACAATACCAAAATGTTTCACTTAACAAGAGCGAGCAGGGCTTGGGAAATGGGGGGGAAGGGGGGGGTTGGGGGGGGGGGGTTGCACCGCTACAGGGGAGCGGGAAGGGCAAAAAATCAAAAAAAAATGAAAAGTTTGAAGCGACCCGGGGAGGGGGGGTTGACATCGGGCAGGAAAAAATAAAACCTGAAAAGAGTGTCGTACACAGCACCTGATCCAATCGCTTTCAAGGGGGCAAAACAGGGGGGGAAAAAGAAAGACGAGTCCAGGGGGTTGAAAAAAAACAAAAAAAAAAAAGGAGGTAGTCCCAAAAACCAACCACGTTTCAGGGACCAATCTACGAAAGAAAACGCCTTGACGAAAAAGTCCATTCAAGGCGGACTAAAAATGGGGGGGAGAAACTCTAAAAACAGATGCGTCCAAGAAAGATAAACCCCTCGGGGGCATCATAAAGCGAGGGGACTGCTGAGGGAAGGCGTAAAAAATGGAGCGACCTAAGAAAAAAAAAAAGTGGTAAGATGCCAATGAGAAGGGGTTCCGGGCTTTTGCTTCTGGAAAAAACGTAGGGGTGGGGGGGGGTGGGGGATGAAGGGTGTCCGGGGGGACACTACAAATGGCATGCAAAAAGAGAGGGGTAAAGTACTGAATTGAAGAACATGATTATAAGGCAGCTGTTGGGAAAGGAAGGGGAATGAATCGGGACAGAATGGGGGAAATGCCAGGTGAATCTGGTGTGTAAATATTCAAATTGATTTCAACGGCCACGTGGAGCAGGGGCAGGCGCCTTCGACGAAAACAAAAGCGAAATGTTGGGGGGGGGGGTTTGTAACAGGGGAACTTAGAAAAGGTGCAACTTGTGGCCACAACGGGGAAAAACACCAGAAGTACTCTAAAACTAAGGGGGGAGAGGGGGGGAGGGAAGGAACGGTTGGGAAAAAGATGGAAATACGAATACAGAAAGCCTACCCGAAACAAAAGGGCAAGTGGGAGTGGGAAAGGGCAAAACCATCTTAATGGGGGACCGAAGAGGGAAAACGAAGAAAAGAACCCAGTGGGAAAAAGAAGGGGGGGGATAACGTCCACGGAGAGCAAAGCAGGGGAACGAGGAATTCAAAAGGACAGGACGGGAGTGTAGGCTCGACATAATTCCATCCGGCTAGTGGGGGGACTGCAGTGAGGATTTAAAGGCGATTCAAAAACACCGACGGGGGGGGGCACCGTCAAAAGGCGGTGGCGTGACAAGGAAATTGGGGACTTGGACAAATCAAACGGGAGCATCAAGGGGAACCATGTATTGGGTTAAAGGAAAGGAGTGAAGCATTGTGGCCTATACCCTTCCAAGGGAAAAGGCAAAAAAGACGGATGGGAGGAAAAAAATTTTTCCGCGGGAAGGGATCAAATCATTCGTTTTTGGATGTGTAAAGGGGCGCTATGACTCACACCCAGAAAAAGTAGGGTAGAAAAAGGACCAAATAAAGCGGGGGGTGGTTCCGACCACGAAAATTTTGGGGAGAAAAAAAAGACTGAAAAAATGGTGGAACTGTCGCGGCAGGGAAGAAGAAACGACCAAGAAGGGGGAGCAAACCCTCCAATGAAGGGGCCCAAGAGTCGATACGGGGTCAATCGTGTGTTCAGGGTATTATGGGGGGGCTCCAGTAAAAAAGACCGGGCAGGACGTCACAACGAAGCAGGTAAAAATTATGAACTAGTGTAATCAGGGGGCAGTTGAAAAAGGGAATTGGGGTAAAACTGAGGGGTTTCAGGGGGGGGAGTACTTGAAAAAATTCCCTCTTGTGGACCAAAAGAAACGTGGATCAAAAAGAAAAAGGGGGGGGTTTGAACAGGTAGCATCGTGGTCTACGGTGTGTTTAATTCACACTTCAAGGGTAAAACTGCCAAGAGAGAGAACCAGTTGACAAAAAACGAAAAGACCAGGTCAAGGTAAGGAAGAGAAAGGAAAAAGAAAGGGCGGCCTGTCATGGCACGGTAAAGGTGACTGCCGGCAACTAAGGACAAACTTCAAGAAAAAAGAGTATCCTCCACTAAAAGACACAAACACGGAGGGAAAAAAGAGAAATAGAACTATTTTAGGGGGAAGATGGGGCCTCAGGAACAAAGACAACGGACCCCCATGAAACACGCCACGCGTCAGGGAGGTCCGAGGAAAAAGGGCCGGTGTTGAAGCACGTACAGATGGGGGAGAGGCGGAGGTTTTCCCAGGACGTTTGGGAACCGAGAAAAAAACATATGGTACCCCTACACACGGGAAAAAACAGTCGGAGCGGGGGAAAGGGGGGAAGTTCAGTGTCACAAGAAAAATCGGAGGGGACACAACAAAAAAAGAAAAGATGCCCAATTATGGAAAAAATCAAAATAAATGGTTTTAACAAAAAAATACAAGAAATTGCAAAAAAACCAAGGTAACAGAGAAACTAAATGGCCCAGATGTTGTTTGAATGTCCGGGAAGCCGGGAAATGGGGCGGCCTCAAAACCCAAAAAGGAAGAAAAACGGAACGTCAGACCCACAACAGAAATACACTCCTGTGGAAAATAAGTTGGACGATAAAGAATTTGAGGGAGAAACTGGGAAAAGGAAGAAACACTCCCAACATCAACGTATATATGGATGGTCTAACACCACCTTAGAAGCCATTTTGGAGAACGCCCGGTGGTGGTTCTGGGTTTGAGTGGTAAAAGGAAGTATGACTTCCGAGGTAAAAGGGGACGTGAGGGTGGCAAATGCGACAAAAAAGACACATGGCCATCGTATTGTCATCGGTACCCATTGGGCAGGGGGGTAGGCAAAAAAACTTACAAGGGGAAAAGTGATTGCCAAAAACATCCCAGGTTCGAAATTCTACCGTGCGTTGATGGGGGGAACATAAAAAAGTTGGGGCGCCCTAAAAAGTCAAAAAATTGTTACACGAGACGGGCCATTAGGGGGGTGAATCAGGTCACAAGAGGAAAAAAGAAAAAAAAAGCAGGCAAAAGGCTCCAGACAAAAAAGAATCGTGGGGGGGGTCGAACTAAAAGGAGAAGCGGGGCGGCCCCTTAATTGTGAACTAATACTGGTATCTCGCCTTTGCGTAGGGGGGAGGCGCGACCCAGAAAGTATAAAGGCCGCATGTTGGCAAAAAAATAAGTCGAACACCAGTGAAACGAGTTCACCAGGGGGGGTGGAGAATCAAAGAAAAATTTAGGGGGTCCAGGAGGAAAGCCGCATTTTTCAGGACAGAGTTAAAAAAGGATTTGGTGTGTTTCCAAACAAAAACCGTTGGGACCGGCACTCCGCTTGAACAAACCCGACAAGAAAAGCACTGTCGGGTTGACAAAAAGCGGGTGAATGAAGGAAAAGTTAAAAGAGGAGGGGTCATTGACAAAAAAAAACCCAGTTTTCGATTGGTGATCCCGAAGGTCGGAAGACAAAGCTAGCCACAACTTGACCACTTTGCAAGGAGTAAAATGGAGCGGAAAACCAAATGGGAACAAATGAATTCAAAGCCCGGTGGAAAGGCCATGCGGGAAGTGAGTCGTCAAACATTCAGCAAAGGTCGGGGGGCGGGAAAAAAATCTTAAATTGAACGTTGGGGGGAGTGTCCATGGGAAAATCATCATGAAAAAACAACAATACTGCGGGGAAGAAGACCGAATGGAACAAAACTCCATCGGGGGGGAACAAAAACCTTTCCTACCGAGTGGGAAAAAAAAAAAAAGGGGTTCGAATGTCTCCGAACCAACCCATAAAAATCTAGTATACAATTCGATCGTTGGCTATCCTAAAAGGGGGGCAATTAGAAAGTGGACCAAAAAAGAAGAAAGGTCTGAAAAAAAACCATCCCCAAATTGGCCTAAAGTCCGGGATCCCCAGGAACTGGTCCTCGGGAAAATCGTTTGGAAAGATAGTAAAGAAAACCTGGGGGGCATCGGGGTGTTTGGGTGTTTTTTCACGAAAATGTTTGGGTGGGGGGAAAAGAACTTCCAGGCCGAACGGGAGTTAAAAACCTGAAGGAAAAGTCGAATTTTCATGATCAAAATCCCGGGAGGGGGGACGAATCCTGCACAGAGAAAAGTTGGGGGAAAAACCACAAATATTCAAAACACAGAGGGAAAGAGGCAAGAGGATAAACTTCCAACGCTATCCCTGAGAGGACAAAACAAAAAAAAAAAAAAAAGGACAGAGAGCGAGAAACTAGGAAAATTGTGAAGAGTGGAACAAGTAGGGGGGGGGGTAGGGGGAAAAGGGAACGTGTCCCACGCCTAGTTTTATGATTGGGGCCAAAAGACAAGGGGGGGGAAGTGGAGGAAAGGCACCGCATGGAAGGCCGGTAAAAAGACAAAAAAAAAAAGGGCATGGTTTTTGGCCTGGTGGGTAATGTTTGTTACAAAAAAAAAGGGTAGCAGAAGGGGTGGGGGAAGCAGATAATGGGAAAAAACCGTTCTGGTGACAAACATATTTCGAAGGGACAAACGCAGAGCGTCTGGCAAAAACAGGGGGGTAGCAAAATGAGGGGTACGAATAACGGACAGCGAGGCGGGTCGCAGTTTCTTGGGGTGTGTTGAAAAAAACAAAGGAAGCCCGAAGGGGAAAAAAAAAGAAGAAGGGTGGAGGATCGGTAAAAA
>Ga0179593_1536267_pt1 | contig 10232 bp, 10 predicted proteins | sample CZODoug2_1_08_16_FD_185931 | JGI IMG/M metagenome (GOLD analysis project Ga0179593, IMG submission 185931) | Vadose zone soil fungal communities from Angelo Coast Range Reserve, California, USA - CZODoug2_1_08_16fungal (PacBio error correction) | ecosystem: Environmental > Terrestrial > Soil >...
AAAAGAAGGGCGCCATGGTTCGCTAGGAGGAAAGAAGTAGGCTTATCACCGCGTGCGAAGATCTCAGGGGGAAAAAGGAAAAGAGGACACCTCTCGCCTCCGTGAGAGGAGGGGAAAAAGGGGGGTACACGAGGTTCGGTGATGGTAAAAGGGAGGGGGGCTTCTTATCGAGAAGAAAGGAATTAACCTCTGAAAAAAAATCAGATAAGGAAGGAGCGCTGATTCACCTGGTGAGAGGAAACTCTTTCTTCGTAGGGCGAAAGGGAGGAGCTATAGCGAAAGACGCACGTACGCGGCTCATCCTCTCCGACTATGGCGGGGAAGAGAAGTAAGAGGTACCACTCTCCGCTCCTACTCCCGGAAAGGGAAGGGAGAGGAGATTTGTCCAAGACGGGGGGCGTCTCCTCCGCCGGCCCGGAAAAGAGGAAAAGAGCGTTATCTCCTGCCGGACAAAGGGAGGGAGAAGGCCAGTTCTCTTCCGAGCTCCGCGATGTGCAGAGAGGTACGTAAAGCCTGACTGCTGCCTCCTTGCACGCCAAAAGAGACGGCGCGCCGGAGATTTCGGTCCGGTGCAGGGGGGGATATCCCTCCGTACCAAAAGGTACGGCGACGCCAAAAAAAGGGCAGGTGACGCTGCTTACCGCCGGCGTGAAAAAAAGAGGGGGAAAGAAGGTGAACTTGCTTGCGGCAGAGGAAAAGGTCTTGCGCCTGGATCGCCAACAGCCAGCTCAACTCAAGAGAGGAAAAAGGGAGAAGCCGCCCTGCACGAGGAGCTTTGAAAGGGAAAAGGGCCGGCGCGGCGCCCGACCACGTCCCGCTTCTCCTGCGCAAAATTATCTACCTGAAAGGAAGTCAGGGGAAGCGACCGAGGTCACGCTCGCAAGGGGAGAGGAAAAGGATCCCCGGCCGACGCCGTGACCGAAAAAAGAAACGCGTCCGCGCTCAGAGACGCTCTCCAAAAAAAAAGGGAAGAGCCTCGCCAGTCGCCCGCGTCTATCGCGGGAAAAAGAAAAAAAAGGAGGCAGGTAGCTGAGGTTGTGGACTACGGGGAAAAAGAGGGGGCGGGCGCTGCAGTCAGGTTAGTGCACGGAAAGCGGCCACGCCCGTCGAGAGAAGGAAAAAAGAAAGGGAAGGAGCCGATCCTCGACTCTGGAAAAAAAGAGGGCACGGCTACCCCGCGCCTACGTGCACTACCTGAGAAAAAACGTCGAGCTCACGGCCAGAGAGAACATCAAATACCTGAGAAAAAAAAAACGCGATCTACGCGGGGCTACTGGCAAAAGGGGGGACGGCGCCGCGCCGGGGGAAAAGGAAAAACAGCGCTTGAGCGCGGCCAGCAGGTCAAGAAAGAGAGGGAGCGCCACTCGTCTAGCGTGACCCCGAGGGGAAAAAAAAACTTAACGAGAAAGCGAAAGAGAGAAAGGGTCTGAAAAGAGGAATCGGCCGGCGCGCCTGGTAGGGGAAAGAGTTCATGGCTGGCTACGAAAGGAGAACGAGAAGGGAAAGGCCACTTTGCCCGAGGGAAAAAAGCCCGTCTGGCTCCAGCGCGAGTTCACCGGCGCTCGAGAAGGGGGGGGGGGGGGAGCGCGTGAAAGAAGAAAGAAAAGCTCCGCATTGGCGGTCTAAGGTAGGCGCGTGGTCCGGCGAGAGCAAAAATGCAGGCGCGCCGAGGTTCCTGCAGGAAAGAAACGAGCAGCAGTTGCGCGAGCGCAAAGTGCTAGGGAGTCAGCACCATAAGCGCGACAGTCTCCCCAGTGCCGGGCGGAGATCCAAAGAAAAAAGGGCTCAGCCGGCGCAGGGAACCACGGCCCAAGAAACGAAAGACGACTGGCCGGAAAGAAGGAGACGGCGATCATCAGCCCCAAAAAACTGAGCGCGAAGGGAGGGGGGAAAAATCCGAAAAGCAGCATCTCTCCAAGCCCTCCTCCGACAACGAAGGAAGTACGGGATCGGCCGGACGCCGGCAAGAGTGGGGGAAAATCAGCCGCCCCAGAAAAGCCGACGAGCACCATCCCCGAAAAAGACACGCTCCCCCGCAGAAAAAAGGCAGGCGAAAAGCCCTCTTTGATCATAAAAAAAGCTGGCCCCCCCCGAAGGAAAAAGACCGCGAGCACGGGGAAAAAAAAAAAGACAAGCAAAAAAAGCGGGAGATCGCGAAGAGAGGAAGAAAAAAGGGCAGCGCCTTGACTGCTATCCCGCGAGAGCGCAGAAGAACTCCGCGTCGAAAAAAGGCGGGAAGTGGTGGTTGCTAAGGAGAAAGGCGGGCTAAGAGAGGGGACAGGCCGGCCACCGAGCGAGAGGGAAAGCGACATCGAGGAAAAAAACAGAAGAGGTGCCGAACCAGGAGCCCTGCCGGGGTCCTCTACTACAAATGTCGACGAAAAAAGGGGGAGGGCGAGAAGGCCGACCGGCAGGGGAAGAGCCAGCCTAGTCAGGAAGAAGGGAGGAAGCGCCGCCGTCAGCCATGGGGAGAAGGGAAGAGAGAAACATCACGTGCCGGGGAAAGCGCCACAGAGGGAAAAAGCGAAAAAAAAAGAGCCGATCAAGCTACAGAGAGGGGAAGGCAGATTCGAAAAAAAGGGGGGAAAAGAGGCGACTAGTCGCGATCGCGGAGTCGCAAAGAAAAGAAAGGGAACTAGCTCCACAAGATTTGAACAAAAGAAGGCGGTCGCCGATAAGAGGGAGGGGGTAGGACAAAAAAAAACAGGGAGAGCCGTATCCCGCGGAAAGGAGGCGGTGCTGCGCCGCAAGGAGCTCTTGGATCTAGGGCAATAGGGGAGGAAGGGGCGGACGAAGAGAGGAAATGGCGTCGCTCATTACTGGCAGGGGAAAAAAGTGGCGGTCTCATGCTAGAAAAGGGGCGTGGACTTGAAGAAAGGGAAGAAAGACGAGGGAAGAAGCCTTTACTCTCATCGCCTCCATCAAAAAAGTGTGAGGCCGATCAGGAGGGAAACCGCTCCAACAACAACAAAGAGGGAGGGGAAGGCGCTCCTTATCTGCAGAAAAAAGGGCGCGGGTCGAGTCCGTTACGGACGGAAAGCATGACCTCTGCTTTAAGAAAGAAAAAAAAAAAAATAGCAAGGAGGAAGCAAGAAAGAAAAAAGGGCCCCTTCCTTCTCGCCGCAAAAAAAGGGACGCCTTCGCTCGTCAAGGAGACGATCCAGCGACCTCGGAGAGGGAAAGAAAAACTTTGAAAGGGAGTAAGGAAAGCCTGCTTAATCCCCGACAAGAAAAAGCATCGGACAAGGAAAAGATGTTCGCATCGGTGTGGCGCGGGGGACAAGATAGGACGAAAAGAGGCTCTCGCCTACCTCTAGCGGAGAGAAAAAAAAAAAACGAGCTTCGCCCATGCAGAGGGGGAAAAGACTGATTACCAAAGACGAATTTCTAGGGAAGAAAAGCTCCGACCTCTTTCTCGAAAAAAAAAGGAAGAGCTGCACCTGTTATGGGGGGGGGAAAAAGACGACAAGCCTTATCGGCGCGCGCCTAGGAAAAAAAAGAATGCACCGGGAGCGGACTGGAGGAGCAACCTCCTTTCGAATCTCCGCGCGAGCAAAAAAAAAGGATTCTCGCGGCCGGGAAGAGGAAGAGGCGGCACGCGCCTCGTCTCTCGGCCTAAAGAGCGATTGAAAAAGCTGGTCAAGGAAAAATGCCGGCCTTTACTTCGCCGCGAGAAAAAGCCCTTCCGTAAAAAAGTAGGGCCTTCGCCGCCCACAAACGGGACCCTCGCGCACGAGCCGCTTTTCGACCAGGAAGAGAACGTCGCCTTTCGGCAGAGGGGGGAAAAACGTCCATGCGCTGGCGAGGGGGGGCAAATTAGGCGTTCTTCAAGAAGAAAAAGACCGGCATCTCTTGTCGCGGCTCCGGGAAAAAGGAGGGGACCTCGTTTTCACCGTACGAAAAAACGTGGACCGCGTCGTTGAAGGCGCAGAGGATAGGTCCCAGCCGGAGAGAAGAGACTCTCGCCCGCCGGCCCCGCGAGAAAGAAACAGTGTCGCGGACGAGAGGGTACGCTGTGCACCGGGGGGGAGGTGTCGTCGGCGGGAAGGATCGCTCCTTTCTCTTCGACCGAAGTCCCGTCCTATCTCTCCGGATATGAGACTTCGCGCTGAGCAGGTGGGGAAAGTAAGGAAGGCAAACGGGGGGAGAAGGGCTCTTCGGCAAAGGGGGGGGGGGCGGCGCGTCTAGCGGGAAAAAGGAAGAAACGCATTCGCTCTCTCGAGCCGCGCGGCTTCTGCTCGAAAAAATCGCCCTCCTTCTCCAGGGAAAGGGGGGGACGAGCCGCTGATTAGCGAGCTGGTTACGGAATCCTTTCTGCAAAAAAAAAAGGCGTCGCCGGAAAAGGAGGGAGCCAGCCGCCCTCGCCCGCAGGGAGGGATCTCAGGGAAAGGGAAGTTTCTTTTCTACGGGGAAAGAACAAGTAGCGCCGCTTATGGGAATGGGAGGCTGGCCTACACCTCAAGAAAGCATCCAGGCAACGAGCTCATGAAAAAGCCGTCACGTCCCCCTTATACCAGAAAAAAAAAAGCGGCTCGCCGGGAGAAGGTCGGCGTCGCGAGGCGCGGGGGAAAAACCGCCTAACCCGCTCCGGAAAAAGGAAGCCACGGGAGTCTCTGGAAGGAAAAAAAGGAAGGCGTGACTCTGCTGACCGCCCTGGTCTCAATCAAGGAGAGAAAGGAAAGAAAGTGATTCTTCTCGCGCTGGAAGACGTGGCTTGCGCCTCGTATCCGCCAAAAAGAGGGAGAGATCACCTGCACCTAGAAAATCGTCCGCCAGAAGGGGGGAAAAGCGATCGACTCTTCCCCTAGGAAAAGGGAACAAAAACGTCGCCCTTCTAAGAAGGGGAAAAAAAAATGTAACTCGCCGTCCCGCTTACTCTCCTGCGCAAAGACATAAGTGATTCCTGATCACGGGGGAAAAAGAAGGGGGGGGGGGGGGGGGCGACCTCTTTCACGCGAGCAAGGAAAGGGGGGATCGGAGACGTTCTTAAAGAACGGGGAAGAGTGACCGCCGCGACTGACGCGACCACGAAAGTAGAGCGCGCGCTTAAGAAAAAAGAGAAAAGGACGCGGGCCGTCCCATACGGCTGCGGAAAAAAAAGACAAACAGACTCCCCGCGGCCGCATCGCGGCCGCGGGAAAAGAGGAAAATCACCTCAAAGTAGCTGAGGTTGTGGGAGAAAAAAAAGGGGAGCTCTCGGGCGCGCAGCAGGTGGGGGGGAGAAAGGGAGTCACGAAGCCGGGCACGGGCAGCCGTCGAGGATCGAAGAGAAGAAAAAAAGAAAAAAAGGAGAGGAGTAAAAGAGAGAGAGAGCCGGCCTCGAAGAGGACCGGGGCCCGAGGTGCGTTCACGCTAACAACAAAAAAAAAAACCTGCTGCGCTCAAAAAAAAGAAAACCAGGCGGCTGCTCACTATCACAAGAGAGAGAGGGACCTGATGGCCTCTCTGCCGAAGAGAAATCTTGGAGTGGCGGCAGGCGAACAAAGGAGGTACTTCTCCAGAGAGGGGGCGTAAGAGCGCTGACTCTCTAGCGAGGGGGAAGGAGAGACAGAAAAGCCCGTCTTTTCCATCGGCGTAGGCACGGGGTACTACGTCTCGATCAGGGAAAGGAAGAAAGAGTCCTTTCGCGGGAAAAGAAAAGAACCCCGTGCTCAAATCTCAGCGAAAAAGGGAGGGGAGGGAAAGCAGGGACTTTCACCTCCTGGTCGGCGCCGCGAAGGGAAAAAAGGGTAGGAGGAAAAGAAGAGGGGCGGGAGAGACGCCTGTTCTCCCGAGAAAAAAAAGAGAGGTACGAGCAGGTTTCTCGCGCCACTGGGACCCGAGGTTGCTGAGAAAAGAAAAAAAAAGGGGAGGCACAGCTCTAAGACGAAACGTTCCATGCGGAGAGAGCAGGTGTGCGCGCGACGCAGAGAGTTACGCAAAAGTCACTCCGGAGGAAAAAAAGCTCCCCGTTTTTCGGTGCGAAGAAAAAGAAGGGAGTTCGGCGCGTTTCCGGCTAGATAGCCTCAAGAGAAGGAGCACCGGACTCCATCTCCGGCTCGCCTAGGTCCGGCTCGCGGGAGAGGGGAGAGCATCATGCACTCTTTGCAAAAGGAGAAAGGGACGTAGAGGTGACTCTTCAGACCGCAGCACGGGGGGGGAGGACTACGGGTCTCGCCCCGTCCGTCCACTACTAGAGGTTAAGAGATTCCCCTCCTAGAGGTCGAGCTGGCGCATCCTTCGCCGGGGAGAACATTCGCGAAGGACACATTACCCACGCGGCAAAAAAAAAAAAAATTTTCCTCATCGAGGAAAGATTAAGGTGCAGAAGGGCTATTTCCTCTAAGGAGGAAAAACCGACCATCTCGGAGAAGGGAGAGAAAAAGTCGTGCGCCAGCGCCGCAATCAAGCCCAAGTAAAAGCCTACTACCCTAAAAGGAAAAGGAAAATGAAGGACTTCAACAGTTCAGAAGAAGGGGAAAAGAAAGAAAATGACGAGCTCAGTCCTTGAACGCCTCCATAACGTCAACAAAGAACCGGAAAATAAAAGCCACGCCTCAAGAAAAAAGAAAAAGAAAAACACAGCGTAAAAAGGCCCCTCGACGGCGTCTATCCAGGATCAGGGGGAGGGAGGCGGAGAAGCGTCAGCGCGAAAAAGGGATAAGCCAGCCTTCCGTGGCGACGAAGAAAGGGGGAGCCTAAAAGAATCTACTCACGTAGCTAAATCTATCAAGGGTAAAAGAAAACTGCATCGCCCCGAAAAAAAAGAATTCTGTTAGAGCGGGAGGGGGGAAAAAAAAGAAAAAACGACTGCCTTCCCTCACCGAATACGCCTTGAACGGCAAAAAAGAACGTGTCGCCGGAGCAGAGAAAGGGTCGACCCTCCTCGCCGGCCGAGGGAGGGGGAGAGAGACCGGCTCTTTTTGGAGGAAGACCGGCAACAGGCTTCCGGCAGAGGAAAAAAAGATCTTGCTTAATCCCGCAAAAAAAGAAAAAAGGAGAGGAAATAGAAAGAGGGAAAGAAAAAAGTATCTTCCAGGCCGGGCGGAAAAGAGAAGAGTTCCTACCTTTCTAAATAGCGAAAAAGGCCGCCTCTACTAAGGAAATATACCCGGCGGGGGGGAAAAATGCTGCTTGCGAGCCAACGTTTTTTGAAAACAAGGGAAAAAAGCGCGCCACCGAGTACGGAGAAGTCGGCCTTTACGAAGCTCGGGAAAAAGGGGGGGGCCTTCGCTTGTGACTTAAAGCCTGGAATCCAACAAGAAGGTGCCTTATTCGCTGAGCGAAGAACGCGTGGACCTCGAGAAAATCTGCGCCTATAAAAGAGGAAGATGCTTTACGGGGGGGGGGAAGAGAGTCTTTATTCCCTGGTCGAATCAAGCTTCTACTATCGAGAAGAAATGAGGAGTGCTCTATCAAGGAGTCCGAGCTTATGCTTAACACGGACAGAGTCTTACACACGCACTGCGAGATGCGTTTTTGGGAGGGAAGTGGCGGGAGGGGATCATCATGAAAGGGAAAGAGGCCCTATCCCGGAGAACTATCCACTCGAGAGGGTTGAGATGACAGCGCCTAGTTACAGGAAAGGGGGGAAGGGGAATCGCGCACGTTTACCACAAGGCAGGAGGAAAACGAAGGCCGGTGGGGCGGAGAAGACGGAAGGGGACAGCGCCTTTGCGTCTCATGACTATCGCAGCGCCTCGCAGGACGGACGGTCGAAAAAGAAGGGACCAGGGCTCGGCAGAAAGTCCCGTCCGTACAGCAGCTCCTCCCAGCAAGAACTGCGTTTTTGTCGACGGGAGAAAACGAGGGCAGCTGGTCGAATCTCGAAAAAAAACGGAATCGTAAAATAGAAGAGAGGTCGCCATGCGCGGCTGATCGGGGAAAAAAAAAGGAGGGGCGGCGCTTGCGAGTCAGTGGAAGACGAGCAGGGGACATGACATCGGATGTAATAGACGGGGGAAAAAAAAAAAGCGAGGGGTTGTATCTCACGGTATTAGATTATCCCCGCCAGGCGGAAAATGACCTTCCTGCTCGACGAAACCTTACTCAGCGTGTCCTCTCCGCCTCGTCGTCCCACGGACCGCAGAAAGGGACCGAGAGCGCTTGCAAAGGGAGGGACTAGTGGATCGTCGCGGGGAAAGGGGCTCGCCCAGGGGAAGAAGGATCCCCTCCATCGGATAGGAAAAAAAGCCTCCTTCGCGTGGGTAAAAAAAGAGGGTGTTTCTCTTTTCACGCTCAACGCCGAAGGAGGAAGGCCAACGACCGAGACGCGCTAGGAAGGGGGAAGAAGGAGGCCCGGTCATCGCCGAGGGAGGAAAACCTAACGCTCTTTACAGATGAAAGGCTCGATGTAACGCAGGAAGGACAGAGTGAGCGAAGGAAAGGCACCGTGATGGGTGTGGCACTGTCCGGAAAAAGCGGCGTCGCTCCGAGGGGGGGCAAGGGAAGGGAAAAGGAATCGGCTTGCTCAGAGTTTTCCCGTAAGGCGGTCGCAGGGGATCGCTACGAAAAGAAAGCGCACTGTGCCGGTCGCGGCGCCGGAGAGAGGAATACGACCCGGGAGAACGCTTGCTAGGGGGAGAAAGGAACAGAAGGGGAAGATCGTCTTGCTGCACGGTTCGAGGGCCGAGAAGGGCTGGCCGCCTGGACGAAGGGGGCGCGACTCCGACGAGAAGAGAGGGGAGAGAGAAGGCCCACTCATCTCCTGCTCGCGTCTCCAGCTTCCTCAGCAGAGGGGGGCCTGCGCTGCTTGCTCCGGAGGAGAGGAAGACTGGCTAGGCAGTAGGAAAATAGGGGTGCTTTCAGGAGTGTATTGCCTCTTCTTCGCGGACTAGGAAGAGCAAGGCGCGGCTCTTTCTATTGCAGTACGGGAAAGGAGTAGGGAGTCCCTCCTACGGGGGGGAGGGGGAGGGAGGAAGTCTCTTCTTCCTCCACGACTGTGATGATTTCACCGCGGGCGAAGGAAAGAGGAAACCCACGATCCTTCTCTACTCCTGTGCTTAGGCAGGGAGGGGGAAAAAGATGGGGAACGTTGATTTTTCTCGTCGGAGAGGGAGGGAGGAAGGAGGGGAGCTCTGACCGTATGCCGGCGTCAGTCCCGAGCCTTCTCTTCGTCCGGCGAGGGAGAGAAAGGAGAAGTCGGGCAACTCTTTCGGCGTAGGAGGAATTGGGAACTTCGGCGCGCATGAGCGAGAAAAAAGAAAAAGCTCGCTCAACTCGGACTCTTTCTGGCTGCGGGAAGGAAGGGTCAGAGGCCCTCTCCCGCCCTGCTAAGGGGAAGAAGGAGCGTCTCCTACGAGGAGATGAGAGGGGGGTCCTTTTCTTCTCGACTGGTACCTTCTCCTGCTGAGGCAAGGAGAAGGCCTCTCTCTGGGATCTAAAAGGAAAATCGAAAAAAAAGGAGGGGTTTTACTTGGCCGATCAGCGAGCTCCTCGAGGGGGGGGGGAAGGGGGGACAGAGTCCCCTCTGACGGCACAGCGGAGAAGAAGGAAGGGATTCTTCTCGCCGGCAAAGGGAAAGAGAAGAAGGACCTCTCTAGCCGGCTGGGAGGCCTTTTCTCGAGCGCGGGAGGGAGGGAGAAAGGGAACGCGCCTACCCCGCCGTAGTAAGGGGAAAGCCACTTTGAGCTTGCTGGAGGCCTTCTTGACCTCTGGGGGGCCTTCGTCCGCAGAAGGGAAAAGAGGGAACGGACGGGTGAACTTTCTTGCGGATCGCGCAAGGAAAAGGGTTTTGTTTGGCCAAAGAGAGAAAAAACTCGTTAGTGGCGCGCCGACACGGCTCAAAACGCCTCGGCCTGCCAGCGGGTGGGGGAGAGGGAGAGAGAGGGCCAAACGGAACGATTATCAGGTGAAAAACCTCGCGACCGGGAAGAAAAGGGAAAAAAGGCTCGCCGTCCGCTGCGCCGACGCAAGCCTGGGAGCTGACGTCCTGAAAACGGGGGGGAAGGGAGGGACCGCGACCGCATGTGAACGATACAAAGAGAAGGAGGGAGGCCCGGCCGAACAGGACCCGGGGAAAAAAAAGCCGCGCTCAGCGCGTCGCGCTGAACCATAAAGCTCGCGCCGGGGAAAAAGAAGAAAGTCGCCTACGCACAAGTCGCACAGCGGAGATAGGGAGGAGAAGAAGCCGCTTCCTTTAGAGGAGGGGGGGGGGAGAAAAAAAGGGCCGTGAGCTCGCGTGCGCGGCAAAGTATAAACACTTGGCGCGTGGGTAGCCGTGCCCGAAAAAAAAAAATAGAGGGAATCGATAG
>Ga0179593_1679576_pt1 | contig 10232 bp, 7 predicted proteins | sample CZODoug2_1_08_16_FD_185931 | JGI IMG/M metagenome (GOLD analysis project Ga0179593, IMG submission 185931) | Vadose zone soil fungal communities from Angelo Coast Range Reserve, California, USA - CZODoug2_1_08_16fungal (PacBio error correction) | ecosystem: Environmental > Terrestrial > Soil >...
AAGACCAGCCGGTGAGGATAGTCGTCACGAAACTAATCATTCGTCATTCGGTGCTTCGAAAGGAGGGGAGAAATGTGAAGGAGAGTAGTGGGTCTGCTCCGTAACGTTCTGTAAAAAAGAGGGGACATGAAAGGGTGGGAAAGACCTCCAGAGAAAAAGGGTGCCTCCTCATCTCCAAAAATGGGGCCACAGATGAGAAAGGCAACGATATCAGTTCGGGGGAGGGGTTTACAGTAAAAAACTAGGGATTCCCGCACAGAAACATGGTTGATTCCACGAAACTTTTGAAGCAGCCTGGTTAGCCAGGACAGAAAAAAAGCAGTTTACCATGGGAAAGGACTCGTCCCAACATGGGAAGGAAAGATCAGAAAAAAGGAAGGGGGGAAGCCGGACCTTATTCCTGACTTCGGCCCACTTGGTCCCGGGGGAACGTAGAGTAAGGGGTCAGACCTTCATTCACAGACCGAAAAAAAAAAAAAAAGGAAATGCCCTTAAGGACGCAATTAGAAAGGGGTCGTGAAAATGAAATCCGGCACTCAACCGGAAAACGAGATATTTAAGTGACAGCCATAACTTCGATTAAATTGGGGGGTCCAGGAGTATTGCCAGTCAAGGGGGAATAGAGGGGTTCCGGTCACTTCCAATCACTTTCTTCCTACTTCGGAGAAAGAGGTTTAGGGAAATCCGACTTCCTGCGCCGAGGAGGGTCTTGGGGGGAAAGAAGATGTATTAAACCTTTCAGGATAGTTGAACCTACACCAATCCACAGAGAAAAAAGCAGGGGGGCCCGCCATTTAAAACCTGGAAAAAGGCTGGGGATTTGTCGTGGCATGATGGAATACCTTCTTTGGGAGTAGGGGGGGGAGAAAAACCACTTGGACCAGCTTTTGCCCCACAAAAGAACCCCAAACCCAGCGCCGGAGGTGGGGAAAAGAGAGAGCGTCCTTGGGAGGAGTTTGGCAGTGGAAGACTTGACTAAAACCAGCTCACTCCCGGGGGAAGTCAAGGACGTGGGGAAAATCGATCGGTAACCCGCTGGACATTTCTTCTGTACCCAGTTTGGAGGAGGAGAAAGGGGGGCAAACCAGGGAGAAAAGTCAAGGAGGGAGGCGACGAAAAGTCGCGGATAGTCTTTTACTTACCGTAAGAACGAGTGGGCCAGTCGAATGAACTGGAAAACAAGAGGGGGGAGGGGGTGGGACTACATGGGAATTAACCCCACCTTGCTGCCTGAATATAAAAATACCTGCGAACATCACTAGGGGTGAATCTATGCGTAAGGGACGATTCGAGTCTCCCTGTAAAAATGTGAATGCAAACAATGAAAATGAGCCACGGAATCAAGGGTTGAAGCCGAAAAGAAGGGGCTATCGAATATCTTTTCCGTTGTGGGTGCCGTCCCAAAAAAAATGCATCGTCCTGGGAAGACTCTCAGGGACGAACGGGGGGGGGGGGGGGGGGGGGGGAGGAAGTAGAACACCGTCATGTTGTGATCAGAGACAATCCGGGGCAAAAAAAAAAGCATCAGAGGCATTGTGGATGGCTAGTTATCGGGCTGTTGAAAAAGTCGAAAACAATGTTACACAGTGGACCTTTACGTCCGTGCTTTCAGTCAGGTCTCAGGGTATCAAAAAAGGTATAAGGCACTTTGTTCCATAGGAGTATCAGAACAGAGCTGAAAGCGATGAGGTCTTTGAAGCCAAAACCGAAACTCGAAAAAGGGCGAATTCGGATCAGCAGGGGAAGAGTATGCACTGGCACGAAAGGGGCAAAGGGTTGTTTATTCATGGCTGAGTCGGACGTCAACAAAGATCCACTGGGTGCGGCACTTTGGGGCGAATATTTTGCTTCGGTGGGGGGGGGTACTACATGGTGGTTGTACCTCAAGTCGGTGAGTCGAACGGTCTTCTGGAAAATTACTATGGGTCTAGTCCCGGAAATTTTAGGGGAGGAGAAAACGGTCATGCCGTCCGGACCGGTCAATCTTGAAAATGAAAAATGAGAGGGACCGGTTGAAGGGTCCTCCTCTTCGAAACCCAGGGATTAGGTTATTTTCCAAGGTACTTAGGGTACTTGATGAGGAAAGTATGAGCAGTTTTGTCTTGCAAGATGTAATTAGATTGATAATATGTTATATCCGGTCGCCAAATCTCGGGCACGAATTATTCCAGGTGTCAAAAAAGGAGGGAAAGGGGGGTTCAGGTTTGATTCATTTGGTGCAAAAAGCATGCTCAGTTTATTTTCAGGGTACTAATGCTTGGGGGTTGCGACATAAACAGTCCTGAATTGAAAAGGAGCCAAAAGATTCTCCCTCTCCTAGGGAAATTGTTTCTTTGGTTTGGGGGGGGAAAATCATGAAGGGGCAGGGTTTATGAGATCGAAGGAAGCAGGGGGACTATGGGGGGAAGGATCCACGTGCTGAAACTTCTTCTATCACAGAAGAGAGAGGTCAAGGGGTTTGTGCAACTTTCGGAGAAAAGAAAAAGCCCCTTCAAAAATCGGGAAAGGAAAGAGCATCTCTATCCGAAAACAAAAACGTTAGGAGGACGCTCTAGACTGGGAACCAACGGGAAGTATTTTGAAGAGGTTTTGGGATAGATTTTATAAAGTTGAACACTACCGGTTCTGAAATTGTGAATACTTGCAATAGGCACCCGGATACACCCGACAAAGGAGGATAGGAAAAACCAAAAAGTATTACAACTAACCATAACAAATGAAACATCTGGGGTCTATCGCCTCTGTGGTAAGGGGTGTTTTTAATACAAGGGGGAAAAAATCCTGAAAAGAATAGACTTAGAAGTACTCTGAAAAGAAAAAGGGAGCAGGCGTTGGGTCAACTGAGCAAAACCATAGAAAATAAGTTCTTATAAGAGTGACAAGTAAAAGGGGGATTCGTGTAGTGAAGATGTGGACTGATTACATCTTGGAGATACCAGAGGAATACCAACTTCCAAGATCAGTGTTAAAAAACCAACGCTGGTGTTTTCTACAGGCGAGCCGCCAGATTTGACAAAAATCAAGAGAAGCCAGGGTTTAACTGTTGACTTAGAGGGCTTCCAGGTGATTTTCTTAAAACCAGGGGGTAATTTCAATTCCCAAAGAGCTCCCTGGAACCATACATCAAGTGAACTCATATTAACGAAAACCTTTTACCCTACCTCTATTTCCCAAACTCGGCATCCCTTGCAACATTACACAGACCCCAAGGTTAGTAAACTCCTGCTTTCTCACCATTTCGATGTTAAGGTCATACTCGAACTCATCCTGCCAATTCGCCTTCTTGAGACTCTTACCCTGCTTCTTGACCCAAACCTTCCGTCTTCGATTCCAAACTTTATTAGGGAGTCCGAAGGGGCGTGCTAGGTTTAAAGATATTAATTCAGGAAAAGGGTGGCGAAGACGGTTGCATAAGTGTCAGTGAGTGGGTGTAGGAAGAACTGCAGAATTCTTGTGAAGGGTGAGGAGCTTACTAGCAGCTCCTAAAATTTAAACGGAAGGGCTGCAATTGTGATGGAAAAGAAGGGGAAAAAACGCAAAGCCTCCCAACTCATAGTTTAAGTTGGGTGGTGAGACCCGGTCAGGAGGAAAAAACAGCCGTGTTTTAAAAAACCGTTCTCGCAAAGGAGCTGCCGGCGGCCTCTCGCCAACGATCGGGAGGTTGGGGGGGCGGGAAATCGTCCAACGGGGACAGAAGATCTTAAAAGGGATGCCCGGCATTTTCGGCATCCACCGGGGGGGTTAAGGGAGGAGCTTTGTGAGGGGGCAGATGGGGTGCAGGCAATTGAAACAGTACTGGAAATCTAATCAGGCTGTCTCACGGCAGTGATCAGGGGGGGGCCATATCGGAGGGTGTGCTGGGTATTACGGAAGTTTGTGGAAGAACAGGGAGCAAGGGAGAACAGGGCGAGGCTGTTCTTTAACTCAAACTAGTCACGCGGATGGCTGAAAGGAGAGGAACCGGTTGAAAAGAGCACCGTGAATGAGTTCCAAAATGTGACAACAAAGGGGGACTCAAAATGGGTCAAGAGCATCCAAAATCGGGGGGGAAGTAAAGGGCACAGACATAAAGTTTGGTGGGATCTCCCCTTGAAAAGCGTTGATCTTCTTTGAAGGAAAAGGGATTCCGAAACGAATCCAAAGACGGAAAAGAAGACGGATTGAATGGCTGGAGGGGGGCATTGCCAAAAAACCCAGGGAAGGGGGGAAGATCGGCTTTGCCAACTATGGGTTTGTGGGGGGATCCATCAAACCTTGACCGTATAAATGGAGCCTGGAGGTAACGGAAGCTTTCGTCGAGGAAGGGGGGGTCCCTGGGGGACCGTCGTTAAGAAACACCCTCGTACATTATAAGAAATAACCACATCTGTTGCAGCACAGAGTGAAACAACTTATACTTAAGATCCAAAGGGGGAAAGTGAAAACCGGTTCTGGGATTGATCGCGAAGTAAGGGGAAGTCTGGCAAACCAGTGGGAGAAAATACGAAGTGGGATTTGTATTTTACTGCCCGAAGAGAAAACCTGGGTGCGATTTCGTTCAAAACGGAAAGGTCTTCTTGTAAGGCCAAGGGGATTCATTCAGCGGGGGGGGCGCGTGGTGAAGTGCAGCCGGTCAAAGATGGGAGAAAAAGGAAGATCTGTGACCCATGGACGCGAGTGGCCGACTTCATCCTCAGGGGAGGGGGGTGGAGACTCCTGCTCGTTCGTTTCGGCTTAGGAACAAACGGGGGGGGGGGGGGGGCTCTTGTCCGGGCTAAAAACGCTTACCAGGCAATTCTAAGCCAGTTTTGACGTGGCAGAAAAAGTTTGGAGATATAGAGGGAGCTCTCCTGCAAGTCAATTAAAGTATCAGCTTATTTGCCGCTTTTTTCTAAAAATTATGGGAAAGGGGCCTTTCGGGGGGGGGAACAGTGAGGGGTAGAGGCTCATGGTGGACTTGAAGCGCAGAATAGGAGCCGCCAACAGAAAACTATTTAACAAAACGGACATCACTTAGCCAACAGAGTTAATAAAGAGAGGAGGGAGGAGGGGTCCTACAAAGGCCGTGTTGGAAAAGGCTCGATAAATCTCTCAAAAAGGAAGAAATCTTTCCTTTGCACCAAGACGGGGAAAATTCTAGAAGCGAAGAGCATTCAAGGGTTGAGTGAGGATTCTCCGGAAAGAGTCGAAATAGTAGGTCGGACTATAAGTTGAAATACACAGATTTAGAAGGAAAGCACTCGGTAAAAAAAGAATTGAGAAGAGGGGCTCCAGAAGTTTTGTATACACAGCTGGTCAAAAGGAGATCCAGTGCAAGGAGATTTTAGACGGCCTCCATTATAAGGAAAATCCAGAAATGGAAAGAAAAAGGGGTATCACTGGGGTGAAGCAGTGAAGGACAACGACCAGCCGGGTTCCCAGGGGATCTGTCAGAGGGGGGGCTCCAGCATCAAGGCGGAAGACCACCCAATTCGGGAAAGGGCGTTCAAGCTATCTTTTAAAGGGTCGAATCTTCACCAGAGTGCCTGAGAATTAAAAAGGCCAAACAAAGAGGGTCTTTCAAAGATAAGCCAGGTTCGTTGACAAAAGCCTTAAGGACCACTAAAACACTCAAAAAGATCGCAGCAGAAGAAGGGAAATTCAATCCATTTAGCGCTGATTGTTCGCAAATGGGGGGGATTACATTCGTCCAAAAAAAAGAGACTAAACGTGGCTGAGATCACGCAAAACGATGTGCATTAAATCAGGGGATGTAAAAAGGGCACTAAGGAAAGGAAAAAATTGGGCAACAGATGGGGTGGGGGGCCGCGATCCGGGGAACCAACGGAGGCTGAGGTGGGCCGGTAAATAACAACCAAAAGATCTGAAAAAAGGGTAAAAATCTCAGGTAATCCCGGAAAAAAAAGAAGGTGCTTGGCTTTTGCAGCAATACCAGAGAAAAAGCAGCTGGAAGAAAGACCGTGGGGCAATCGGTTTTGGCCCCCTGCAAAAAACAAATAAGCAAAGCCAGATCTTTCACAGAGAAGGGGGGGGGGGTCTTAAGGTTGGAATCCGGAGTCAAAACTCTCAAAGGAGGGAATTTGGAAAACATTCAACGTGATATCCGAAAATCCATGCTGAAGGTAGACTGAACATGTTGAGCTTAATAAATTTGGTAAATATGTTGACAACGATAAAAGTTTGTGGGACTGAGCTCGAAGGTAGAGTGTGTAAGTACGGCTCCGAGTGGGTGCCAGGTTGGGGACTGAATTAAAGAAACGATTTCCTTGATGGTCCTAGATTGGGAGGAGTAAACAGTTCCAACTAAGGAGAAAAGAATCGAGTTAAAGAAGAAATCAAGTACTTGAGTCAGACTGAAGGAAAATCTGTGTGAATTGGCAAATCTCAGAAAAAAGGGAAGCCAACACAGAGTCGGGAACTAAAAGCCGTCTAACGGGGTATCAAAATGGAAAGTTACGAGGCCGTAAAAAGTGAAATTAAGGGACACCGACGGCCTACGCAGGATCCTTTGAGAGCGGGTGCGAAACGGCTTGGTAATACAGACCTAGGGAGACAAAGATGAAACGAAATTGAGTTGCTGCGGCGTTCTTAACTCTAAGGTGAACTTACCTGTTTCCATGTGAAAAGGGAAATAAGAGGAACTTAAAGCTACTATGATCCCACCTCAAAGGGAGAGTTCCCTTTGGAACGGTCATCATCAAGCCAGAAAGATCACAGAGGGAGAATAAGGAGGTAAGATATACAATCGCTGGAAACGAGAGTATTAGTCAGTTGGGGGCGCATCATTTGGACAATACTTTCCGGAGTGCGGGTTGGTTCTAACTTTCGTCTTTCGCGAAGACGATGTCGAATGGCAAAGTGGGTCATCCAAATTTGTTTCTGGAGTTCGGTCGATCTGGTTTTTCTCTCGGGAATTGGATTCTATTCCGGTAATGTCACTTCTGATTTTTTTCCGTTCTTTCTTTTTTTACCTTTGGCAAAAAATATAAAGGGGAGATTGGGGAGACGGGGGATCCTCATCGGGTTTTACCTCAAAGTCCAGGGAAGGGAAGGATATTGTGCCCAGCAGACTTATTCATCTCTTTGCTGGCTTCCCAAGAGACGGAATTGTATGGGGGACTATAAAGAAGACGACTCTGATAACCATGATACTGGAGCAGGTTGGGGTAGTCAAGATTGGAAAAAATGGTAAGGGAGAAGGAATAGGTATTAATAGTCGCCAAATCTCGTCAGATCACTATACAGGTCTTCATTAACCACCACAATGTAAGAAATTTTCTTTTCATATTTTTTTGAGGAGAGTAATGTTTACAAAGCAGACGATGAATGGTAGGGGGAGGAAACGCTCCTTTAAATATTTTAAAAAAAATGGGGGGGAGTTCCTGTAAAAAACCTAGGACGGAAGAAAACTAAGCTGTTTCAGTGGTAGTTGGGTTGGGGAGGTGTCGGAAAGAACGTTCTCATGTGGGTGGGGGCTCAAAGGTGGGGTTTGAGGGTGTTGAAAAGTAAATTGGAGGGTACGTCCGTTCTCGCCTGGGGATTTTGAGAGATGGACCTTAAAGTGACGCTCGTCTTGTTCCAAACTTTAAGGGAAGAAGTCCTGCGGACAAAATGCTCTGCAAACTCTTGCCTCTGTCTAACCTCCTCATTCAACAAAAAAAGTTTGAAAAGAGAGAGATCATCCGAGAAAAGTTCGGCGAAAGGAAAGGTTGCATTGTCGGATATTTGGGAACAGGTCAACAAGCGCGCGAAGATGGAGTCTCAGCGGTGCGCACTCCGAACTCACGAATTGACCGAAAATCGTGGGTGACTTCCCGGATCGTAAAAACAAGAAAACCCACCCAACCACTCATAATTCCCCAACACTCAAGCAAAATCGGAATGGATCTCATACTGGGGTGGTGTTATACCAGAAACACTACGGCAGGGATAAAAAATTAAATAAAAGTATCATTAAATAAAAATCAAAGGAACACGTGAGTAAGTTTGGTCAGGGGTCAAAAGACCCTCATGATATAAAGTCTTTCCTTTGGGGACCTTTGCATTTATCTTCTTTTTCTACAATAGAGGCTTTTCCAGGGTTCAATAAAGTCATGTCATCCCCTCGTCCTTCTCCTAGGGGTTAATCAACCCCGGGCCAAATCCATTATGTCAGTCCAATTTTTCATAGCATCTTTCTCCTTCCACTCGAGGGAGCCGAGGGGAACGGTCCTGTTGTTTTGCCGTAATGCACACGCCACTACATGGACCTTGAGGATGAGGTACAGGTCTCGCGTCGAGGGAAGTTCTGGAATCTGATTTCTTAAACTCAATTCTGCGCGTAGTATCCGGATTATTTTTAAAAAAGTAGTAAAGTTATGTCACACCCGAGACAACCCAAATAACAGACGATCTTAACTTAAAGTGGGATTGTCCAAACATACGATGCTATTTCCCTCCCGGATACACAGAGTGTGACCCGGACACAAAAGTTTATAAAAGCTTGATAGAACAGTCGGTTGAAGGATAGAAAACAGATATAGACCAACCCAGGTCGCGAGTAAGGGGGCGTGAGTGCGTGCAGAAAAACCAGAAAATCGGCGGTCACGGAGGAAATGAGTTTTCTCTCGAAAGAAGAAGGTTTTCATAAGAAGATCGTGAGTGGCAGATGGAAACTTCAGAATTTGAGTGATCATAGCAGGGACGACTGGAAAAGCAAGGGGAAACGGTGATGTCCAACGCGGCTCTACACGAGACTTCCCAAGGAATGGGTTGGGTGCGCCCTCTTGGGGGGCTTCTGAAGAAAAACCAATGACGTTTACAACTTGTTATCTAAAGGAAGCTCATCGTTCCTAACACGCTAATCCAGGTTTTTGTCCTAGAGAGGGGGAACCACGGGCAGTTCGGGGGGGAAAGTTTAGGATAAGACCTAATTTCTGGACGTGGAAAAATTTGCTAGTTTGAGGACCTTGGTGAAAGGAATTAAGCAGCAATTAGATTAGGGAGGTTACTAAAGAAGGTGATCGTCCATGTAACCGTAATCTGAAAACAAACCCTTTTGGAAAAATAGGCTTTGGACCAAGGCTTCGGAAATTAAGTCATAGAATCGGGCCAACTTTGCGTGTGAAAGACTCCTCAGGTTTAAAAAAAACGTATGGAGGGGTGGGGCCACATTCGTGCCAAATGGCTAAAAACTTGGGGATAATTGGACAGGGAAAGGGTCTCCACGGAGTCATGATCACTTTTGGTGTTATAAAGATGGTGGCTTTTACAAGTGCCCAAGGCAAAAAAAATCCATGAGGACTAAATCTGGCGGGGAAAATTTGGAGATTGGCCAGGCAAACGGGGCAGGGTTGGGAGCAGAGAGCACGGCGGGACCAAAGATTTAGGTATTGGGGGGAGAGAAATGGGGAAAGCACCACCTTCAAGCGGGTTTTTCCAGGGAAAAAAAAAGACGCGATGAGAGGGGTACGAGTGGCATTGGTGGGGACCGGGAAGAAGACCTCGGGGGGAGCCTGGCTGATGACAAAGGGGATCTAATAATTAAGAAGGAGGAACGGGGTAACCGAAAAGGAATTTAAGAACTGTCGATTCATCCAGGGTGAGCTATCAGGTACAGTTATGGAAGAAATTGGCAAACAAGGAAACCAAGAAACAGGATCGTCTGACCTAACTGGATTTAAAGCAGTTCGCGAACCGGTTGATGAGGGGGGTTGCGAGAAGGGTTTTATTTTAAACGACCGGGTTAATCTGGTACAGCCGGGGATAATCGTGGTGTGGTCTTTTGAATGATCCGGGGAACAAGGATGTGAAGAGAAAATTCAAGTCGACTTGAAATTACCGAACGAAGAGTAATCCTTAGGTTTCTGGTGAGGCGGCATCGCTTTTTGAAGGCACAGTGAAGAAAAGAGGACCTTGGGATTCGGGACTATTGTGTCAGGTACCTTTATAAATTTCTAGACTCCCGGTAAGACAACAAGGGGCTTTATTGTCTGGACGATAAAGCTAGCCCTAATCTGAAAAAGGGGGGAAAATTTGTAGCAGTTTCTTCCGCTGGATAAAAAAAAATAAGGAGCAACCAGCTGCACGTGTTGCGGTCTTTTCTAAACTTGGTGTGCTTGAGGGTTCAAGGTGAAAAAAAAAAAAGGGAATATGAGAAGGCAAAATACGATTTTCCGACGAGATTTACCAACCGAGACCCTTACCCGCTGTAGAACTAGAGTCGAAGAGGGGAGGGGGACCTGAGAAGAAGGCCGGGGGGAAAAGAAGGGGAG
>Ga0179593_1274953_pt1 | contig 10231 bp, 15 predicted proteins | sample CZODoug2_1_08_16_FD_185931 | JGI IMG/M metagenome (GOLD analysis project Ga0179593, IMG submission 185931) | Vadose zone soil fungal communities from Angelo Coast Range Reserve, California, USA - CZODoug2_1_08_16fungal (PacBio error correction) | ecosystem: Environmental > Terrestrial > Soil >...
CTCTAAAGTGGCAAAGGGGGGGGGGGGGGGGGGGGACCTCTGGGGACCGATGGAGCTTGGCAACATAGTCACCTGAAGAGGTAATGGAACAGTTTCGTCAGACCAGGGGGGGAAAGGGAGGGGGGAAAAAAAGGGAACCCAGAGGATAAAAGAGGGCCAGGAAACCCGGGAAAAAAAAAAACAATGCCACGAGACAACTTGTCAAATGTTTGGGGAGGTGGGAATCAAAAACGAAGAAAGGAAAAAGTTTAAAAAAGTAGTGGACTGCGGGAAAAAATTACAACTGGACGAGAGGAGGTACTAGTCCAGGGCTGTGTAACTGAACCCCGGGGAGGGAGCCTGTCGACAGAAGAAAGAGGCTTGTTGAAAGAAAAAACTTGCGCAGTTGGGCAAAAGCGGACGGAGAAGGACTTATGCACGGGGGGAGCCCCGGAGGCAAACTTGACGGGGAAAACGGGGGTAGAAAGCTATCTAAAAGGAGAAAAGCCTGGTGAGATATCCTATATCTCTAACGACAGGGGTCACTCTATGAAGAGATCCGGGCAATACTCAAAAAGAGGGTATGCAAAAAGAAATAACAAAACGCACTTCCTAAAGAGGTAAAGGGGGGGGCCTGGCAAAAAAGGGGTGCCACAAAAACTGACATTGGCCAAAGACCAAAAAAAAAAATTCCTCTTTGTTGGGAGCTGTATCGTCAGAAAAGACAAAAATATGAAGAAGGGTCAGGAAAAGGAGTGGAAACCTCAGGGGGGAAAAAAAAAAAAACACGGGGGGCCAATCGTCGGGAGAAAAAGAGTTAAGTACATATGCCACAAAAACTTTTTGACGGTGGGAGGAAACAGCAGGAAATGAAAACCTAAATTAGAGTCAAGATCAGGGGGGACCCAAGAAGGGGAAAGCGTTTTCCATTTTGAAGAAGCAAAGAAGAAAGGGAGGGCAGATTCCACAAGTCAGAAAGCAAAAAGCGATCGAAAGTACAGGGGGGGGGGAAAAAAAGGAAAAAAGGGGGGAAGCATAAAAAAAAAAGGGGAAAACGGCAAATACGCAGGGTGGGGAAAATTTGAAGAAATTTAAATTGGCAGGCCAAAAACTGTAAAAACGGGGGAGGTCCAAAAGCTATGAAGATTGGGAAATGAAACTGGGACGTTTCGAAAGGATACTGCCACGGAGGAGGAGGGTTTGAACCGCGTTTGACTACCGGGCCCTCTACGGGGGACAATGAAAAAATTTGGACAACCATGGTGAGCCCAACTTTGGTCCAAAAGAAGGGAAGATGCGAAACAAGTGGCCGGTTATGGATCAAAAGCGTTCGAACGAAGGAAAAGAAGGGGGGGGAACCCAGAGAGGGACAGAGAAAAGCGCTAAGGGAAAAAAGAAAAATATCTACGGAAACATCCACTGGAAATGGTTCATCAATTGAAAATGTAGGAAGTTAAGTTGGGGAAGGGTACATAGAGGTCAAATGTGTCACGAAAACCTGGTACTCTATTTTATCCTCCAGCACCAAGTCGTAAGGAAAATGCAGCAGACTGCTGGTTCGCCCCGAACGTCTGGTGGTCATATCAAAGACAACCAGTTCCACAGACTCGCGGCAGGAGGCCAAGTCCGGACCAGCTCTCCAAGCATCAGGAGGGGTCAAAGATTGGTGGGGGGGGGGGGAGGAATCAAAAAGGCCATGGCGGAGAGAATTTCCAGAAGAAAAGTTTTAGAAAAAGGGGAGGCCTCAGGTGGACGTCTAAAAACTGGGGGTTAAACCGTAGGAAGAAGAATCATTTGGGAAGGAGAAAAACTGCTGAAAGAACGAATTTGGAAAGGGCTTGGAGCAGCCTGAGAGTCCATCCTAAAAACGGCCTGGGGATACGAAAAAGTAAAAAGGGAGGGGTCGGAAGAAATAAATAACGATTTTGCCACGGCCGCCCCATCAACTAAAAAAAAAAAAAGAAGGGGGGGGGGGGGGTGAATTCCCCCAGGGAAAGTAAAAAATACGAAGACAGGTTTTCAGAAGCGAGGCAAAAAAGGTTAAAAGGGGGAAAGGGGGTGCAACCCAAAAGAAAAAGAAAGGAGAAGAAGCCACATGCCACCTTCCTCTTTTAGACAAAATTACCTGAAGGGAGGGGGGAAAGCCAAAAGGAGGCCGCCGCCCGGGAACGGAGTCGTGCTGCGGAAAAAAAGGGGGGGGGGGGGGGGTGTGGGGCCTGCTTTCCTGGACGACCTTAAAGAAAAATGGAAAACGGGAGTTGGGAACGGAGCGTAAAAATGAACTGGAAATAGCACAACGTGGGTTTGGAGGAAAAAAAAGACAACTTTCAGGAACTGACCCCGTAGCCACACGTGAACAAAAGTTCAATCCACAAAGAAGTGAGAGTACCAGAAAGATGCTCTTGGTTCCCTTAAAACGAAATAAAAGGGGGGGGGGATGCGCGGGGCGAATCAGCAGCACCAAAGGGGGGGTTCATCAATTAGAAGGGGGAAGGACGGGGGGGGAGCGGAAAATTACTGTTACGAAAACTGAAAAGGTGTTTGGAGGAGAGAAGCTTGGCCACTTGGGAGGTCAACTTAAAAAATCTTGTTAGGAACGGGGAGTAAAAGATTAGGTGGGTTTCAAGCATAGGCGTAAATCATGCCCAAGGTCAGGCAACACGGGTTTGGACGATTTGGAAAAAGCTGTGGTTGCAGAAGGGAAACGGGGTGTCGTAAGGGGGGAATGCGCGGGGGGAAAAAAGCAAGCTTTGCATTTTGGTGGACTTGACGAAAAGAGAGTGCGGCACTCGGAAAGAAACAAAACGCTTTGGGTCCACATGAACGGGAAAAAAAAAACAAAAGCACATCGTAAACACACAAAATCGAGGAAGGGTTCCAAAGGGGGAAAAAGGTGTAGGCAATCTGTTAAAAAAAAGACCGGATCGGGGGGAGGTGGGGAAAAGTTGAATAAAGATGGGGGGGGGTCAACAAAGCCCCCATTCAAAGAATGGTATCATCCTCAGGGAAGGGAATGGGGCTGATGTTTTCAAAAACTTGGACACAGGGAAAACGACTTCTTGGGGAAGACATTGAGGGGAAAAAAAATACCGCGCCCAAATTGAGTGCAAAAAAAAAAAAGGGAGAGTTGGGGAAGGCCGTCGCAGGGTACAGGAAACGTTGTTATTAGATACAGGCCTTGGGTTGTGCCAGGAAGAATTCGGAAACGCGGAAACCAGACATCAGTTTCAAAGGGGGGGGGTTCAAAAGGAAGGCTCCGACAGCCCCAACCAAAGGGGGAAAAAATTCTGAGGAGGCAATACTTTTCAATGGGAGGTTGCTCAGAAAAAAAAGAGGGGTATCTGGCCCGGATGACCCCAATCAAAAAGAGAATTTTAAAGAGTTGTCCAGGGGAGGAAGGGGAAGAGCACTTTGGGTTACTGCGCCCATACAGGGAGGGAAGGACCCCAGAGGCACCTGCATCTTGAAAAACTTAACTTGGAAAAACAACGACAAGACAAGACTGGGTGGAAGTGCTCATAAACATCTTACAACGTGAACGGGGGAACACATGCGGTTCTCTTGTTGGTGGAAACCTTGGTGTAGAAGGGGAAAGAAGAGTACTCGTGGACCGAGGTTTCTGAAAAGACCCTTGAACCCCGGGGGAACATAGGTATGACAAGAAGGGGGATAATTGACCCAAAACTTTAAAGGCCTAAGAAAATAGGAACCAGAAGGGGGAGGTTCCAGGCGTTAATTGGGAGTAAGGGGGGGGGGGGGTGAGGGGAAGGGAGGAGACGGGTGTGTAAAACGGTTTTTAAGGGAGAAGTAGGCATTAGAGGCCTGGCAAGGTCCTGTGGGGGGGCAAAAAATTTGCCATCGAGAAAACGCCGAGAAAGCGGACAAAAAAAGGGGGGAGTTTACGGGTCCGCCATCAAGATGGGTCGTGTCGCCCTTATTAGGAGGGACACTGAGGGACACTACTGACCAGGGCTGGGGAGAACCTTCGCTGTAGGGGTGGCCAGGCCGTGCCTGGGTACAACATCTCACACTGTAGTCGACTCATGGCCCTCAGATCGACGGGGGGGGGGAAAAAAAGGGGCCCAGATTTTGTTTCACTAAACACTTCCAAAAAACCAAAAAAGTTTAGAGAAATTATTGGGTGGCAGCGATCACCGGCTAGGAGGGAGAAAAATTCAGAAAGAGAAAAGCCCTTCCCATAGGCAGCGCGTCAGGGGAAAGAAACGAAACCATTTAGCACGACAAAGGAATTGGAAAGAAAAAAGTTGGTATCAGAAACAAAAACAAAGAAATTAAGATATGGAGAGGCTCTGGGGGGAAAGGCATGCACCAGATGCACGAATGAAGGACTACAAAAACTTGGGGACCTGGTAGAAAGTCAACTGAGAGACAGTTTTGGGTTGTACGCATCGTTTTGAATAGGAACCCATGAAGCATAAAACCCAACTGGGGGAAGGAGGACACGCCCAATACGGGGACCCATACCCTGCGGACCTGCGTGAACATCATGGCTGGTTGATGGAAACCGAAGGAGGGGGGGGGAACATCATGAAACAAATCGGAAAAAATTGACAAACCACTTATAGCCTCTTGCAGAAGGCAAGAAAAAGGAAAAGGAGTAATAACAATCGGGTCAAAATTGGTGTACGCGCCAGACCCAACAGGGGGAAAAGAAAGAGCAATCTAAGGGGTAAGTGGGAAACACCACTTAAAGAAAAAGAAGAATTGTGGGGAGCTAATCTGAGAAGGGGAAACGGTTCAGCCTTGAAAGGTGGGGGGAAGGAAAAGTTCAAGGGAAAATTTCCGAAAAAGGACCGAGCAGGGAAGGGGGATGACCAAAGAGAAAACAGGGGTTTTGTCGTTGGGGAAGGGGAGGGGCGGGGAGGGTCACGCCCGCAGCACAAGACAGACAGAAAACCAGAAAACCTTCAAGCCTGCAGCGCCCGGTAAAAGAAGAAGACTGTATGCGCCAGTGAACGACAGAACATCGGGGGAGACCAACAAAAAAACATGACAGAAAAAAAAGTCTTCATACCCCCTTGCGCTTACTTGGAGTAAGTAGGGCAAACGATTAAATAACTAATCGCAGAGACGCATTTTGGGGGTAGGGGAAAAAGACCCTTGAACATTGAAAACAACGGAAATAAAAGGAAAAAGGGGGGGGGGAAAACTTTTCAATAGGGGGTGCTGTAGAAAAAACAAAGCAGGAAAAAAATTGGTGCCAATTTTTGGTTGGGTACGAACCCAATTCAACGAAAGGGGAAAGTGAAGCTGGCGTACTTGAAAGGTTAACAAAAAAACCATATCAACATAGGAGGAGAAACAAGCAGTTCATGGATCTCAACAAACGAAAAGGGGAGGAACGCGGGACTCGGTCAGACCATCTACAGGAGGAGGGGGGGGAGACCCGGTGCGACCGTCCGATCTGAGCAGTCCGATTCAGCGGACACCGGGCAAGTCACAAAGAAAGGAGTACAAAATCCGAAGGACCTATCTATGAGAAAAAGGAAAGATTGGGGAGATCTTCAAAGGAGAGGAGGGAACCCACTCTTATGTTGGGAGGGCATTCCCTTAAGGAAGGAAAAGACAGAAATCGAAAGGCCCCACCTCCCGTGAGCGCTTGGGGAGACTAACTAGTCCCGTGAGCGGAAAAGGGAACTTCAGGAGAAGAAAGGGTATTGGTTGTTAACCTTTTCACGGTACGACCAGCTTCCCCTGTGAACTGCAAAGGGGGAAAGAAGGCCCAAAAAAAAGTGCACAGCTGAATGTCATCTTGTTTTTTGGGGGGGTCTAAAAAAAAAAAAGATTTCACTAGGGATGCGCAGTTCGAAAGGGGGGAAAGACAAACTAAAACATTCCTTTTGGAAGGGGGGGAAAAAAACATTAAACGAAACAGCCAGGGTCTGACGCCTGGAATTTAGGTCCCAGGTAACGGTAAAAGTAAACGGAGTAAAAACCGGATGATGCCAGGCCGAGTGGAAAAGGAGAGGGGGACAAGGTTTGTCGGGGGGCGGATGCGGACCACTAGAAACCGCACAAAAACCAAATCAAGAAAGAGCAACACACCGGTCGATCAGGAAAGAGGGGGGGAGTTTTGGGAAGGAAGAGCCAAAGCGCATGGTGTGCCATAAAAAAAGACGAGAAGGGATTCATCCAGGAGAAGAACAATATCTGGGGGGATTGAACAAGAAAAGTTGAGTAGCACGTGGAAAAAAAAAAAAAGGGTTAACGGGGTCGGGCGCCGTACGCACTGACCGGGAAGGGTCAGGCAAAAACTAATGGCACATCAGAATGGGAAAAGGGCTAAGGGGGGGGGGAAACCTTTGAGATGAAATTGGGACAAAAAAGAGTTCACAAAAAACGTGACTCCAGCCTGATGTCCAAGGGTGGGGGGGCGCCGACATGTTGCGGGGCCGCTGGGGAGGGGGACGCAGCTTCGTGCCCGTTGTGGGTGGGGGACCCGAAAAGGGCTATTGAGGCCACAGTCAAATGCGAATCGACCAAACTTGGCGAAAAGGAGAAAGTTGACACAGGGACACTTGTGTGGGGGGGACGGGTCCAAGGCGAGGATGGCTGCGGAAAAAGAGACGTTACGTGGGGATTGGGGGGCGGAATAACAGAAAAAAAACAGACCCCCAGGACGCAAGCAGAACTGGGGAAAGACAGGAGAGGGGGAAGGGTTGACAAGCGGCCTATAATGCATCCTTGTCTAGTGAAGTGAACGACCGTCTGTGTTGATGGACAACACCAGGGACAAAAAGGGGGGGGGTGGTTGGTCGGTCCGTGTGGCCACCAAAATAAGTGGGGGGCAGAACACAAAGGATATCGTCTGCAAAAAGGGGGGGAGAAGAATAGGGGGGGGTTCCCAGTAAGGGGAAAACCCTAAAACACATGTACAAAACTACTCTACTTGTCTAACGAAGAAGGACGTGTGGGGGGGAGGAAAAGATACAGCAGGACGTAATATTTCCATCGGGAATCCTAAGTGAAACCATACAGAAATGGAGGGTGACTTCCCCTACTTGTGGAAAGGGCTTGTCGTTCCGCTCCTTTGTATCGAAGGCAGCACGACGGCCAAGCGGGGGTTGGCCAAAAGGGGTACCCCTTCCAGGATGATTTGGAACTCGGGGTGGAGAAGAAAGAAACACCGACTCCTGAAAAAAGGCGACAACAAGGCATTCAAATAGAACAATGCATGGAAAACGATACTACAAGCAATAAGAAAGAGAAAAAGGAGGAGGGCAGGGTGGGATGTATTCTACTGGGTCGGGGGCAAGTTTTGAATCGCCCGTGAGTAAAGAGAGGGAAAAAAAAAACCAGGACTTTTGCCCGCGTGACACGAGTCTCGGAGGGAAAGTAAAGGCCAAACTACGGCGCCGACTATTGTAAGCGCCAACACTTGCAAAACGGGGAATAGTGGGGAAAGAGGGAAAGTAAATTTGGGGGGGGGACCAAAACGGTGAACCCAGTAAAAAGGCCAAAATGAAAATAGGGGCAACAAGAAAAGCCAGGCTGCCGACGGTCCCCCAAGGTGCCGAAACGCAAAGGAGAAGGAAAAAAAAGATAGGATCGGTGGGGATACGGCAGAATGGAAAGAAGAAAGGGGTGTTCTCCAACGATCACTTCCCAAACCCACGTCGGGAAAAGCAAAAGCAATTAGAAAGGGTGGGTGGGGCTTGCTTGGTCGAACCGGGGGTTCCCAAGCATTCCAACCTGAAAAAGAAAAAAAGGGGGGGGGGGGGACCTCCGCAGAGGCCGATACTGCAAAGGCCAAAACGAATCGCATCAACGCACGGGAAAAATTTGGCCGTTAAGGATTACTCAAAACATCCATTCCACCAAGAGAAGAAAAAAAGGGGGGGACCTAATGGGAGGGGTGGCACGCCCATTCCCTGAAAAGATCGGGCCAATTGAAAAGTTAAACTCAAAAAAACTTTAACGGAGGAAAAGAATTGGGGTGAGTGCTTTGTGTCACAACGTAGTAAAATCGTAAAAAAGAGAAAGATGGTAGGAAAAAAGAGTGCCCACCCCTTGAATGAAAGGACCGGAAGCAGGAAGAATGCAGGGGGGTGCATATGGGGGGGGACCTTTTCTAAAGGGAAATCAGCGACTGTTGAGGGACGAGCCACACAACCAAGGCGTCAGGAGACCAAAAAGGGTTATGTTCACAAAGGGGGGGTGGGTACCGCGGAAAGGCCACCTCCCCTCCCAAGAAATCCAAGAAGGGCAACAACGAAACAAAACATCGTCAACAGGGAAAGGCGAAGGTGCGGGGGCTCCGAAAAAAGAAAAACGATTGTCGAATAAAAAAAAGAAATACGCACAATAGTCAGGAATAGGCAGATAATGTCCAGCGGGAAAAAAGAAACATGAAAAAAGGGGGGAAATCCATGTTTAAAACAGAAAATCAGTTTAACAAAGGGTGAAGCCAAACGACGTGTATGCGCCACGGCTTCTAGGGGAGAGACCCAGCAAAACCCCCTGTTATTCACGAGCAACCAGCGAAAACATCGTGCGAAATATAAATGGAAGTTGGCCTTTGGACTTCTGGGGTTGGGTCAAGTGGGGGGAGTTGTAATGACGAGGGGGTCATCAACCCAGGGACAAGCGAAAAACTTCCAGGAACAGGTTTACTCAGCAGGCAAAAATGATCCGGGAAAAGATTGCAGGAAAAAGAAGGCAACAACATTGAGGGAAAAAAGGAAACTCTCCGCCGTCCGATTGCAAAGCGGGCCTGACGCCCCTCACTTGGGGGAGGTAAAAGTGGGGTAGGGAAAAAGAAAGAGAAGGGGAAAGTTGTTGATGCCAGGCAGTTTCTTTTTTGGTGCCGAACAGAGACACCCGTGAAAAAACAGTGCCATAGACGTCGAAACATGCTGCGGGGTTTGAGTGTCGAGAGCAACAAGCCCTCATGGTTGGGATGGGGGGGGGAAAAAAAACAAATCGAAGGGAATGGATAGGGCATTTTTGGAGGGGGGAAAAGAAGCCCACACGGATAGGGGGGGTCTCAAGGCTGATCCCGCAAAAGCGGAAACAAAATTCGTCAAGGGTGGGTTAGAGGGAAAAGAGAAGTGCGCCCCGTCCGCGGGAGAAAAGAAAAATCAGGAAAACGAACAGAACGGCTCATGGCGACTGATACAGAATGACTCCAGGGGAAGAGGGCTCACTCAGGACGCCTAAAAAAAAAAAAAGGAAGGGAATGACAAGCTGGAGCTGTCTGTGCCGGTGTAAATTAACAAATCGGGGAGACTAAAAGAAAAGAAAAGGTGACTGGATCCCTATGGGATGGGAGAACTAGGATATCAACCCCTGATCAAAACCTAGTAGTGCATACGTTGTGATCGAAAAAAAAATGAACAAGACCCAATGCCTCAATAGCAAGGCAGCCTTGGGTCACATGAAGGGCAATGTAAGCACTCACCAGGGGGGAGAGAAATTACCAGGGTTGCTTTGTAGGGCGATATGTTCGTCCCTCGAACGTCTTTTGAAGCCCCCCTACGACCGCCAGCCTGCCTTTAGACGCAACACTGAGAAGCGGGCCGGAGCCCTAACTTAGGAAAACTGAACCGCAAGAAGAACCGGGTAAACACTGATGGGTGGAACAGCAAAGGGACCTGGACAATTTGCATGGACTTTATGTTTGTATCACCGAGTCGTGTGTTCTGTGAAGGGGAACAAGGGGGAACCAGGGGAAAAAACAAGACGGATAAACGCACGGTATTGTGGCCGGAAGGGTGTTGGCCCCAATCCAGCAAAACAGTGAGGGGGGAACAAAACTCGTGGGGGGAGCCAGCTGTCCAGTTTGAAAGGGGCGGGTCATGCAGAAAGGGAAAAAAAAAAAAAAAAACGTGAAAGTTGACAGCCTTCTGCAGAGCGGGTAATTGAACCAAGTAGATCGAAAGAATTTTTAGAAAATGGGGGTAAAAGGCACTCAACGCGAATTTGGAGGGAAAGGGGGGGGTCACAGCTGTCCCAACACCCAACAGTAAAACAGTCTTGGGTCAAAAGGAAGGTTTCGGTGGGGATCAAATGGAAGGGAAGGGTTTACGAGAAAATTGCCCCACCGTGGCTGGCTTACCTGTGGAGCATCGGGAAGAAAAAAAAAGAAACGGGGACCGTCTTTCCACCGAAAAAAAAAACCCCCCTTAAGAGAAGGGGGCTGGAAGAAAGGGTCTTTCCCAACTCAGAAAACTAGCAATCTAAGACACTGTTCGCAAGCCAGGGAAAGATCAACCCAGGGTAATGGGTCCTG
>Ga0179593_1282740_pt1 | contig 10231 bp, 12 predicted proteins | sample CZODoug2_1_08_16_FD_185931 | JGI IMG/M metagenome (GOLD analysis project Ga0179593, IMG submission 185931) | Vadose zone soil fungal communities from Angelo Coast Range Reserve, California, USA - CZODoug2_1_08_16fungal (PacBio error correction) | ecosystem: Environmental > Terrestrial > Soil >...
CGAAAAAGAGAAAAACAGATAAAAATCCAAAAGAACATAGAGACAGAAACCCGCGAAAAGAATAAGGTGAAGGAAACAAACAACATTTCTGAACAGATTGGGAAAACAGAAGAGAGGAAAGACGACAAAGGGGAAAAAAGAACGGACGAGAAGGTAAACTAACTCAAGCCAACAAAGATAGGACAAACAAGGGGGGAAAGACGCATGTGCTTAGGGAGCACACGAAAAAAAAAACAGGAAAAAGAGAACAAAAAGGAAGAGAAAAGATTTGACGGGAGAAATGCAGAAGAACCAAAAGAGAGGTAAGTGAAAACGAAATGGGGGGAGAAAAAAAATTCGTATTATGGGGAAAACCAGTCGCTCGAAACGAAATGTGCAGGTGATGAGAAGGGGAGTCCAGCGTAGAAAAGGGGGGGGGAGGGATGGAAGGTGGGAATGCTTTCGTGTAGGGGTGGGGAAGGGACTCACAGCACTAGAAACCAGACTCAACGGAAAAGGACAGCGCCACCTCAACAAACACTCGCGACACCCCACAGGCAGCAAAATCAAAAAGCCGATACACTTGAAAAGATACAAAACTAGGTAAAGATCAGCACCACAAAATCTCGCATGCCGCTAGAGAACGCGGGGGGGAGGATCCCTCCTGGTAAAAAAAAAAATTCAACCAGTCGGAAATTCGAGTGGCCTAAAGAAAGACATAACAGGAGCCTCCGCTACACAAGCCTTCATCAGACATGAAAGGGACCAGGACAAAAAGCAAAAGTGGAAGTCCCAAACCTCTTCACCCCCTACGGGACTGGCACACCGGAAACCAAAGCGAAACGCCCGAGTAGAAGCGGGAAAAACACAACACCTTGTAACTCCAACAAACGAACTAAAGATGCGAGGAGCGCGCCTAAACTCTAATCAATCCTAGGACCCACACAGCAAAGGAACCCCGATAGATGAGGAGGGGCGTATGGTCAGGAAACAGGTAGAAGGCAGGAAAATTCAGCACAGGGGAACTGCGAAAGACCCCGGCCACATAGGTACGGTACCTAGGTACAAAGAAGGGGGCGGGAAAGTTGAAAAGCAGAAAACCAACCACTGGGAACAACACTCATGCCCCCTACGTGGAAAAAAGCGGGGAAAGATTGAGAATGAAACTGTTGCAAGGAATCGTCCAAGAAGAAGAGAAGAACGAAGGCGAAGAGGAAAATAAACGGAATCACGGCAGGGAGTTAGAAATCAAAAAGAGTATCCACAACAAAAATCTAAAGGGGATGAATTACTCACAAGAGGGAGGGGTTGAGGCGCCTTTCCCACTATGCTCACCAACGATAACGTCTAAAACACAATCCACCGTGAACGGGGAACCGTCAAGCGGGAGATAAGAAGGCAAGCGCGGGGGGACGGAGGAAGGTCTAACGGCTGTTGCAAGGGGTTGAAATAGGGAAAGCAAGGTCAACTTCAGAAATTTTGGTGAACCATGGGTTATGGCGGGAAAGGAAAGCTAATAGGACATAGAACACAGGTCGGGGGGGGGGGGGGGGGGGGGGGGGGGGGGGGGGGGGGGGGGTGGGGGGGGGGGGGGCGGGGCGGGGGAGGTGGTGGTGTGGGGGGGGGGGGGGGGGGGGGGTGGGGGTGGGTCGGGCTCTGGGGGGGGGGGCGCGGTGGGGGGGGGGGGGGTGTGGGGGGGTGGGGGGGGGGGGGGGCGGCTGTCTGCTGGTGGACCCGCCCGTGGGGGGGGTGGGGCGGGGGCGGAGATGTTCCTCTCCCGTCATTGATACCATCTTTCGGAAACGAAAAACCCAGTCATTGAAGAACCCATGAGGTCAAGGTTTGAGTATTCCACTGTGACTCACTTTCCCACCCAAGCGTATCAGAAAAAAAGGGAGTTCACCTTCGAAAGCTTGGCAGTAAGGGGCTGGGGAGGGCGCTGGCAGATACAAGCATCCGGGCAATTTTGGGTCAAGAACAGAGCAGGGAGTGTATGTTGGGGATTCTGGTTTTGGCTGGTACCGTTGCCATTAAGGCGTGCAAAGAAAGTGGCGATAGAAGAAGGGAAGGGAACGTCAGCATAGCGTTTTTAACGTGGAGACATACTATAAAAAAAAAAAAAGGAAAAAACAGCTAACAAGGAGGGCTGGAGAATAAAGAGACTGGTGATATCTGTCAACGGAAACAGAGGACTAGGGGGACCACGTCCCAATGAAGAAAGCTCTTGGGACAGAGTGGACTCTAACGTGACGGGCAGGTATGGGAGAACCATGAGGAAAAAGGGCGGATGGCGAAAAGAGTGCCCTATGGGTACCATAGGCCTGTAATCAGACGAAACAGGGCGAGGCAGTGAACCCTCGTCGAGGGGAAAGAGGTAAGGAAAACGATAACAAACTGCAACCAATCCATCATCGATAACACACAAAACCACGAAGGCAGGCCAAGATGATGCTACACGTTTATACGGGAAGGGCGGGGAGGGGGAGACAAATACGGGGGGGCAACGGCAGACCATGAATGCCACGAGGGAACACGTGAAGGGGGGAATTTACCCTTTTATCACAGCAACTAAAGGGGGGGGCAACTTGAAGCCAGACAAATCATATTGTCGGAAAAAAGAAGACAGGGGAGGAAACACAGCGGACGCACCGCATCTGGGCGTACACACTGAAAGGACCACCGGGACCCGGGCGAAAAAACAGAAAGCTAAAGTGAAGGCGCTCTGAGGAATCAACCAAAGAAGTGCTGAACCGAGAGCCCTTTCTGGCCTACAAACCCAGGGTGGTTAGAACGTAAAAAAAAAAAGCAGCGCCTGGTACTGGAAAAACTCCCTGCAAAATGGGGAGCAGAAAGAATTAAAGACAACATCAAAAAACGATCTGAGAAAGTAAAAGACGCCATCTAAAGTGGGGGTCAAAAGGGGACAAGGGGGAGCAGGGTGGATAGAACCGATATTGGACGGGGGAAGGTGTTGTGGGGGGGGGGGGAAAAGGAAGGGAATGAAAGTTAAGAGTCAGGTGTAAGAAGACCCCCTTGAGTGTTTGGCAGGTGCGCAATGAGCTTGACTACCAGGAGCAGCGAAACGGCCTAATTTGGGTCCGTGAACCGGAAGGAAGCAATCTCAAAAGGGAAAAAAAATCAGGAAGTTTGATAATTTTTGTTCAAATTGGTACCAAAAACTCAAAAATGATCAACCGCACCGTGACAACCCCCGCGCATGGATCAACGGAAAGACTGAAGCCACCTAACGATCCCGGAGCTTATAAAAACAACAAAGACATTGACGTGGGGAAAAAGGGCGTACAACATGGTGTGGGGGGACGGGAAACGAAAGACAGCTCCTCCAGAAAACATCCCCGAAAAATCCAGCACGGGAGTGGTAGACCAAGGTTTTTTTTTGGGGGGGTGTGGGGGGAAGGGGGGGGGTACTACTGCGATGAGGGAGACAACGAGAGAAGGAAAGGAGGGAGAAGGAAGTAGTGGGGGAGCAGATGGCACTTGGATAGTCATGGAGACGCACGCGGATCTAAAAATAATAGTAATGGCGCATGCTTAGTTCAAAAGGGACCGATAGAGGGGGAAGGTGAGGGGACTATGGGACCGGGGAAGACATAAAGTCGCAAACTACAAAGATCGGGGGGGGGGGGGGATGCTATGAACAGGGTTGCTGAAGGTGGGGGGTGGGGGGGAAACACACGAACCGAGAGTGGGAAAGAATAGGAGATTTTGCATCAAGAAACAATAGAGCAGCGAACGAAACTGGGGAAACAGTAAAACAATGCCCCTCTGGCGGGGGCTGAAGACGGGAGTAGCTCTATGTAAAACAAGGGCGCCGACGATGCAAATGCTTTTCAAAGGGCAGGGGCCAGATGAAAGGGAGGAAAAGAGATGATCTCGCACACCACGGGATATTGCCAAAAAAGATAGTGAGGCAAAAAATCCAAAAGCCGGGAGGATTTCTCGATGAAGTGAAGGGAGGTTATGGAATAACGTGGTGATAGTTCCGGAGGATGGGGGTACTAGGGGCGCATCATGAAGAAAAAGCTTTGGAAAATGCCGGGGAAGAAGACACTGCGCCATGAAGCGCATCCCAAAAAAAAAGACAAAAAAAGGGAGGGGAGAAGAGAGGGGCGAAAGCCTCGCAGGCGTTTGCTATCTAAGGACGAAGGCAGATTGGTTGTTGGGAAATGCGAGGGCGTCCGTGAGGACTCACTCCCCCGAACCAATTCGGAGCGCGGGGTTGGTGGGTGCAGGTAAAGGGCCGATATCAGCGAAAGCGAGCGTTCGAGGAGGCACGACAGATTACTGGTTCATCGCAAAAAAAACCCCACAAGACAAACGGGGCGAGTCTTGCCTCCGCGGAGAAAATGTGGGTGTGAGGCAAAAAGTCATTGTGAAGCGAGGGGGGGGATATAGGCTTGCTGGGTGAAAGCCGTGAAGATAAACGGAGGAGGGGGGGTAGAATGGGAGAGGGGCCGCAGGAACGGAACGCGAGCAGTCTCGTTGGTGACTGAAATGTTGTCTAACGGGTGTAGAAAGATGAGCGGATGCATCACTCCTAATTGAAGCCAATACAAAAGATGCCCCATGATGGCCAGAAGAGGAGTTCATTAGAACTCTGGCAACGATGGTCAATGAGTAGAGGGAGAAACTAGTCGTTGAAGAAGCATAGGGAAACAGGAAAAACGACAGGTCCAAGACGAGGAATCTGATGTAGTTTATAAGAAAGGAATTCTACACGGAAAAGGGGAAAAACTATCAAGAATCGTGTAAGAGGACAAAATGGGGCTAGGACAATTGGGGGAGAGTGGCTTGAGGGGGTCAAAACCTGCATCCCAAAGTAAAAGTTTTGAAAAAGGGGGGAGTCTAAAACTTGAAGTAAGGGGCGAATAATTATATCTGACAACAAAAATTCAATTGTTGGTTCCAAATGGTAAATCTCCTTGCAAAGGAAGGAAACAGGGGAGCAATAAGGCTTTGGGAGGAGAGTCAGTATAAACAGTAAAGCGGCTGAAACTGGGACACTGGCAAATCTGCGTCTCTGAAGGCCAAGGAGCCGTGTCAGGGTCGGGGAAATACTAGGCATTTTCACCACTGACAAAAGGACGAAAAGGGGGAGTTCGAAAAAGTGCATACCCAACTCGTACCCGGAAAACACTAACCAAAGGGGGCATAGTTTGAAAACTTGGTGGTTAGCTGATTGTCTTTTGGAAAAACGCATCGGGGCGAGGCGGACGTACATAAGAACGGACCTCTTCGCGGGACCACGATACGTGCATCTACCCCAAAGAGGGAACAGAGTCAGATCACTCTCGAAAGCTAGAAGCATCAGAGGAAGACCGTCTTCACGAAAGAACTCGGGGATGCGCAAGCATGGAGGGAACAAAAAATTGAAATTTCTTTAGCAAAAAATCGTCTGGCGGGGTGGCAATACAAGTCGTCAGAGGAAGTGGGAGGGAAAAGGAACGGAATTTGCTAAGGACATAGCGAACGCTACGGCCAGCTTGGGAAAGGGTAATCTAGACAAGCAGGTTGACCTAGGAAAGAGACAGCGATAGGGGGTGTATTAGTAGGCATACTACAAAAGACACGCTTCTCTCGACGAAATTTTGCGGCAAATTGAACACAAATTGACCACGGGGGTGGGGGAATATATGGAGAAGCACGGGGAGGCAGTTGTCCACAACGATCATCTAAAAAACAATGGAAAAACACTTTATGCCCTGCACAGGGTTGGTAGGGACCCCTCTTAATAACCTTGCTGACAGAAAGCACATAAGAAGTTACATAAGATACTTGAGTGCATCGAGGTTGTTAAACGTCAGTAATAGAAGCGTGCAAAAGATTACGGGTCTTTACGGCTTCGCAATCTATCAAACAAAGAAAAATATAGAAGGGTAAAAGTCCCTGCGAAAAAGGGGAACAGAAAAGACCGATGAGGAGCGTTCTTTGACTGCTCAGGTATTGCTTCAAACGGGGTCGGTGTGATCGACTCCATCGGGTTACCAAGTCGCCATCATCACAATAGAGACCCGGAAGGAGTCAGAGGAAGGAAGCGTGCTCGGTCTTGCAGTAAGACACCAGCCAATAAGGATCACGGGAAGAAAAGCTCGGGAGAGAACACAACATCATAACCGCTGGATACCAACACAAAAACGGGTTGACAGTAAGCAAGAAACAGTCACATGATGGCGCCTCTGTGCGTACAATAGGAAGGGATGGGCTAGTGTCGCGAAAAAGTGGGGGAAAAAAAAGAGAAAGGGGAAGAGGGGGGAAGAGACACTCGGCGCGCTAAGAATCACCAGGGAAGAAGGCAGGGCGCTGGTCTGGCCGCAAAAGCATGCGGGTGGGGGCCAAGTCGATGTCGCGTCAAGTTGGTCGCTAGACAACGGTTACCGGCGTGCAACGCTAACGGGGGGGTCGGGGGGGGATTAGTATAGGGTGCTGGGGGGTAATCACCTAAGATTTACGTGCAGTATGTGAACAAAGGGAGTGAGACGGAAAAAAGAAGAGGAAAACGGAAGTGGACAAGTAGAGCTAAGGGAATTGAGGGAATGCGCACACAGACAAAGTCTAAGAGCAGGTAAGAAACAAAGAAAAACGACCACCAGGGGGGACCCCAACCACTGCGCAAAGTAAGAATAGTAGATAGTAAAAAACGTAGCTAGGAGTGCGCGAAGAACGCCAACAGACTATTAGAATCTTGGAAGGAATGAATTCCACAAAGGGTAAGGCTAACAACGCATCGAACCAATAGAGAAAGACTAAAAAAGAGCTAATCCAAAAGCACAAACAACGACACGCAAAGAAAATTGTAATAAGTGGCGACTGTCCGAGGGGGTGCGGGTGTGTGCAGTGGGTGGGGGGGGGGGGGGGGGAGAGCGCGCTGGGGGTGTGCATGTAGCGTGTCGGGTCTGTGGTGTCTGAAGGTCAAAGGGGGGCGCTTGGGGTGCGCGTGGGGTGGTGCGTGGGGGGGGGCGCGCGGTGGGGGGGGGGGGGCGGGGGGTGGAGCGTCGTGGGGTGGTGTGGGTGAGCTGGGGGGTGGAGGGGGGAGAGAAAACCAAACTATCAAAGGGGGCCAAGTATCAAGGGGGGGCGGGTGTCATTCTGCGGGGGTGGTAGAAGGAAGGACCAGGTCAAAAGGAAGGTAATCTTGGCGGGTGGGATGGGGTTGGAATGAAGTAAAAAGGGAAAGGGAGCGCGAGCTATGGGAAACGGCGCAAATCTCACCTAACTAAAAGGGCCTGTACTGAAAGGAAGCGGCATGCGCGGAGTTCGGCGTAGGACATTGGATGAAAAAAATAAAGGAAACGAAGGAAGGTAGCACAACAAGTCCGTGACGCGGAAGGACAGAAGGACGATCACTGGGCGGAAAAAGTGCTAAGCGGGTGGGGGAAAACTCAGGAACTTAAGGCGCTCCAGGCCAACCTAGCAAAAAACAAAGAACTCGTGTATGGAACACAAAGAATTGAAAATTGTCCAGGGGGGGGGGGGGGGGGACATGGAAGGGGGGGGGCAAACAAGAAGCCCCAAAATTTAACGGGTATTTTGGTACGTGAAAGGAAGTATGTATTGGTGAGGTACTCGAACGCCGAACCATTGAAAGAAGAAACTCAAGAAGACTACGACTGTAGGTGGAAGGAGAAACTCCATGTATAAAAAAAAGCAGTGCGCTATCCCAAAAACTAAAGATGTAGTGAAGGACGGAAAGGGGGGTTTTAATTGTGCGGCGGGAAAGTTTGCACCAAACACGAGGGGACGGAACCGTCATGGAGGGGATAAGCAGGGCTATGGCGCAAGGTGGCGAGGGAAGAAAGTGTGAAACTGTTGAAGTGAGCAATTGAACGTAGGTAGTTCACTCGGCTGGGGGAAGGGGGGTGCGGGCGTCCTGGCCAAAAGATATGACTTCAGGGACCCAGCGGGAAAACTTCGAACGGCACTGGGGAAAGCGCTAGCGCTTAAAATCAGGGATTTACCAGGATAAGTAAAGGATACGTTCAAGCACAACTATCTTGAAGATGATCCAACCAAAAGCTTGCCTGACAACTAAGCCATTATGGACAAGATGGGGATGTCTACGTTCGCACAGCTCGTCGTCACCAGTGGATTACACATCGAGGAAGGAGGAGGTGGTTGGTAAATGGATTCAGATTGGGGCATTGCCTTGACCATTCCGGTCCGTTTCCTGGGGTGGGCCAGCACAACGATGTACAGTTCATGAGGCCGGGGGGGTGAAGGGATAAGGTGTAAGGGGTGCTCGAGAGGCAGTCATACTTCTCCACAAGTCAAGGGAAAATCTTGTAACAAACCAGTTAACCGTGACACCAGCGAAAAGAGTGGATACATAAAGGGAAATTGAAATTAGATAAGCCAACTGCAATGAAAACAATGTCTATCCGGGGGGGGGGGGGGGACCAACGCAACACAACAATCCTGGCGCAGGAAATTCCCCAGGAAAGGGTAATTGAGAGCATTCATGGTGAAGAACGGCAGGGGAAGGTTTGAAGAAAACACGTGGGGTCCCTCTCTGTGGAAGAACTAGTACAAACCATACAGGTGTGAAACAGATAAGGGATTGCATTGGGGCTAAAGGAGGAGGATTGAGTAGAGGGCCACTCGACGGTCACACAAAATAAAAAAGACTCCTCTATCTGGGGTGGGCAAAATGGATAAATTGGGGTGCAAGAAATGGGTAAGTGAATCGGATGAAAAAAAAAGAGTCGCGAAATTTATGAAGGGAGACGTCGTCGGCAAAAGAGAGGTTGGGGTTTCAAAGTGTTATAAAAAGAAGAGAATTAAAGTTTTGGTCATCAGACTGGGAGAGTGAAAAGCAAAGGGGCGGAACAGCATGGGTCGTGACCAAAGAAATTTTCAAATAAGAAGGCGCAAGGTTGTAAACCTTCATGTCTGTGTGGGAAAAGGGGGAGATCGGAAAAGCAGAAAATCTCAGAGAAAAAAGCTGGAGAACGGCCGACTGGGTCGTCCTCTCCCACTTAAGGTCGCCTGCTCTCCCTTTTTGTGAATAAACAACACTCTGCTGTGTGAGAGTGAGGGGTGAAGGTGTGGCAGATACAATATATACTAGTGGTGTCGTACTACAGTGGGTGGGGTCAAAAGGGCAACGGTGGGGGTTGTGTCTGGTGTGTGGTGACAAGAGTTGGAATGGCCACCACCGGGGGAGAAGATGAAAAAGGAAAAAGAAAGGTAAGGTGGAAGTGATAATTGGAAAGAAAAGTGGAAAAGCCGGGGGGGGGATGGTGTAATGTTTGAGAGAAAAGTGCGAAAAAAGGGGAAACAGAAAAGGAAGAAATAAGGATTTAAATAAGGAGGTAAAAACGCTGGGTGTGGGGGAGGAAGAAGGGTTAAAGGGCGAAAGAAGCAGAGATGTTTGGTTGGGGAGTGTGTGCAGGAGGGAGAAAGGAGTAAAGATGGCCAGAGTAGCAATAAAAAAGCCATTGCTAGGGGAAGAAATATCAAAATATATGAGGAGGAGGAAGGAAGAAACGGTAGGGACAAATAACAAGGGTCTTAGAAAGCATTGGCAAAAGACCGTTCCGAAGAAGTTGGTTTTTGATAGAAGGGCTTTCGGTAGAAAAGAAAAGTTAGCGATTAGATTTGGGCTGGGAGGCCGATCAAGGTCGAGGTTCCTATGTGAATCACAGGGACTTGGGGCATAAAGAAGGTGACGGACGTTGGGGTAAATTTTCGCCGACGAAAAAAACAAATGCAGGTTCAAACGGAACGCAATAGCCGAGAGAGACGGCGCGGCTCAAGAGAAGGTTTGGCCAAGCGAAGGAGAGCGGAGACAAAACAAAAATACTTGGTCCTACACTTCGAGGCAAAAATAAGGAAAGTAAGCGTGTCGTGGTTGGTCATATCAGAAGGCACCGGGGGAATGAGGGTGGTGCGCACGCATGTTCCGGACGAGTTTTAACAAGGAGTGAACACATCAAAAAGAAACTGAACAGCAGTGAGAGCGGAAAAAGGTCCGCGCCAGATGGAGTTCAGCAAGGCAAACAAAGGTGCGGGGGAGAATCACTACAGGGAGGTCGTGCGGTCCTCAATCGGAAGAGCGGTGGGCAGAGGGAAGCGCCAAGTCAAAGCCGGCGGCCGCCGGCACTTTGGTGAAGGCGCGCGGACCGACGGAATGATGCGAAAACAGGGGCTCTACCTCAAAGGCGTTCTGCTTTCAATTCTGACTGACAAGAGTGTGGACAGCGGAGGGGGCATGAGGGGATCGGACGTGGAGAAA
>Ga0179593_1418759_pt1 | contig 10231 bp, 9 predicted proteins | sample CZODoug2_1_08_16_FD_185931 | JGI IMG/M metagenome (GOLD analysis project Ga0179593, IMG submission 185931) | Vadose zone soil fungal communities from Angelo Coast Range Reserve, California, USA - CZODoug2_1_08_16fungal (PacBio error correction) | ecosystem: Environmental > Terrestrial > Soil >...
GGGGTGGGGGGGGGGGGGGATGTCCGGCTCCAAAAACGTTTTCGGGGGGGGGGAAGTCCAATAAGCAATGCCAGGGGGACGGTATTCCATCAAAGATGGGCGGAGGCGAACACAAAAAAATTGTGTTTAAAACAAAAAAAAAGGGGGAAAGGACCCAATTAATTCTAGCAAAATGAAAGTGTCGTAAAGGTGTTGCTGCGGATGACTAAAAGGAAAGGGGTGTGGTAATCAGGGGGGGGGGTTCGGTGCAGTAAGAATAATGAACGTTGAAATCCGAGAAATCAGACTTCACAGATTAATATTCCCCCAGCTTCCGCAGAAGGGGGGGCCATTTCATGCACGAAAGCAAAAGATGAAAGAGGAGGCTTAAAGGAAAGAGAAGGGTGTCCGTAATAAGGAGGAAAAGGAACGAGGGGCAGATGGTGGGCGTCTAAGATATTCCTGTTGGAATGGTCGGAAGGGGGGGGGGGGCTGACCGACTTATTCATTTGGCTGGGAATAACGGGTGGAAAGCACCGAAAAACAGAACGTCACCTCAAATTGGGGGCAGAAGAAGCATAAGGGAGGGAAAACCAGGATACCACCGTAATCAAAGAAAGAAAAAGACGGAAATAAGACTACCTGGGAGGAGTTTTCGGCCTTCGAGGGTGAGGCTAACGGGGAGACGTGTGACAATCGCGAAACTCAAACCAGGCGGGCAAGCTCGAAGACGGAAGGGAGGGCTTTAAACAAAATGGGGTTTGTTCTGACGCCAAAGACGACGTCTGCTTGAAAAGAGAGCCATCCCTCGAAAAGTTGACGCTTTGGTGAACACGACACGGGTTCAAACAGTAGCTTACGGTCGGAGCAAATGGCCTCGTAAGAACAAGACGGCAGAAGGAAATGATAAAGCGCAGTTTGATGGGGAAGGATGCAATTGGAACACATGGTTAGCGTTAGAGAAGGGGAAAAAAAGGGGTTAGGAACCGCGGTGGTGTGCTGATAATCTGACGGTCCCGGTTGCCAAGTAAAATAATGAACCCAGGAGCAATTCCACAAGAGTTAGGAGTTGAGAGAAGAGGATTAGCAAAGGAACGTAGAAACTTGACACTCGAAGGGGAAATAATACCTATATCTTAGAGGAGGTTGATACGCGAAGTGAGTCTTAAAAGCACTTAATTTGGGGGGGACCGATGGACTAGGAGCGGCTTGAGCAAAACGCAAGGGAGCCAAAAGGAAGCTAGCTCAGGGGATCTCAGGAAGCGGCTATAAGCAGGGCTATGGAACAGGTAGAACAATCGATGGGATAAGCGGGGAAGTAGGGGAATAAAAATTGGGGCGGAGATCTCAACGAAGAAGAAAGAAAAACCAACCCTCCAAAACAAAAAAGCCCTTGGTATCGCAAGTTTACCGGGGTTGTGTATGCGAATCGGAGGAAAAAGAGTAGATCAGTCTTCTCCCCACAGAGCGGGGGGGCCTGCCCCTCGCTACATGGAGGAAAGAAGGGAGAATTGGATGCTATAGAGGGGGAGCATCTCTTAACAGTGCCATCATACTCAAACGAAATAGAAGAAACGAAGGAAACATGCAAGTCGACCTCTCGGGGGCTCCGATCACTGGAAAAGGGCCGAAAGGTGCAAGGTTCTGAAAAACTCCCTGCAGAGGCAAGCATCGAGGGTGCATTGAAAAAAAAAAAAAAAAAGAAAAATAAATAAAAAAAAAAAAAAAAAAAAAAAAAAGAAAAAAAAAAAAAAAAAGAAGGGTGAACAGCTCCTTGTCCTTGAAACTTTGACCAAGGGGAATGATCCTGACGAAGTTTACTTGCATCCCATCCGGCACGCCGATTTCGGGTAACGCCTAAAGGGAACCGGTAGGTTGGCCGCATTAAAGAAAAGTACTCGTGCCAATGGAAGGCTTAGGACAGGGATCTTTTCACAGAGGGTCGCGTCCGGTCCAAGAGTATAGCTCCGAAGCTTATCGAAGAAGAATCGGGGTGTCAATGGAATGAAGGGGAAAGCTTTCGGTGACCTGGGACTACGGAAAACGCATGGGGTGCGAGGCCAAATCGAAATCGACGTGGGAAACCGATTCAATCGGGGTTACATCCATGGGGGGGGTCAAAGGAAAGGCAATGATGACGAAAGAGGAAAAGGTTTAGCAACCGGGCGAACGGCAGACACGGATGGAAGAGATGAGATTCGGGGCTGTCGGGGATTAATAGCGGGCTTCGGATCAGAAAAAAAAGAAAAAAGCAGGAAAGGCCGTCGATACACTGGCACAGAAGGAAGGGCAATATGGAAATGAAAGCCCCTTCGCATAACCTTAAAGGGGAAGCTAAGAGGACTCTGGTGAAACCACGGTGGTGGGGGAGGATGAAAGAATCCGGCCAAGCTCTAGAGGGAAAAATGAGGGTTGGCCTCAATCAAAAGAAGCAAAGGTAGTTGAGCCTTTGTTTGGAAAAACTGGAATAATAAAGTCCTTTACGGTGGTTTTGGCGGTTGGGGAGTGGGGGAGGCTCCCCTATCACAAGGGTGAAGGTGAGAAAGGACTCGGAGGGTAAAGAGGGGGGGACTACAAATATGCATATTTCGGCCAGGGGAAAATTAGCCAAGAAAACAGCCGGAGTATGTGGGGAGAAGGTGGAAATAGCGATGACAACCGAGTTCAAAGACGGAGAAAGGAAATTTGAGACCGTCTAGTGGGAAAGAGGTTTCATTACTGCAAAATTAAAGCATTGGAAAAGACGAAAGGTAGGGGATAAAATTGTGAACCAGACCGTTAACTCGAGAGGACAGATCCAGTAAGTGTACGTGATATACAAAAGAGCAATTCAAAAAATCAACGTTGGAGTTAGGCCGCAGGCCGGGGAAATTGCTAGTATAGAAGGGGCATCTCGCTAAAAAGGGACAGGGGGGGTAATGGAAGCATCCTCTACGAAATTACATCACTAAACATGAAAAGGTAAATGAAATTGGCAACACCCCGGAAAGTTGTTAGGGGGGTGGGGGTTAAAATAAGCCAATTTACAAAGGAAGGGTCTGAATGAGGAGAGAGGCATCGGACCCTCGTGGGGGGAAACTAAAAGTTAATCGGATGGGGGGGATGGAAGACCAAGCTTGAGTAACGCTTCTGCTCTCAAATTACTGATAGAGGCACTTTTCGGCTGACTCACCATAAGGACGCAGGAAGGTGAATAGGACTAGGGCCTCATGGATGGTTGAAGGCGGCGGTGTGATCTCGGATCTGCCCCCAAAAAAAATGTATGGAAGGTAACGCCAGCTGCGCCAAAACGCCCTACAACAGGAGAAGGCGGACAGCCGATTGTTGGGAAAAGAAATAAAGCGAGATCAACACTGCGGGTATAGAAATGGTAAAATGTCATATGTGTCTGTCAGGGAAGTGTGCTTCGTGAATATAGTGAATGAAGATCTCAAGCCCACTACTGCCGCACGAAAAAGGAAAAGAGGGACAAAACAACTAGTTAAAAAAGATAGAGAGGTTTTTCGTGGCCGAGGGGGGGGGAAAATCTTCAGTAATATATCCGACCCCCGCGACGCACCGAAGAGGGAGAAAAAGGAGATGACGGGAAAAGGGATTAAGGAAGTAGACAAGAGGTCCAAAAGCATTGTCTCGATACAAGATATTACTAGAGGGGCTTTGGAGGCGTCGGAGGGCTTCAATAACAATAATGGGAGAACACGCGTGGGGAGAGATCCGCAACAGGACGGCTCGGAAAATAAAATGAGACGAGTCCTATGCTTCAAGTAATGGCCGAGGTAGATGAAAACGGCGAAATAAGAAGAGGGAGGAAGTAGGTATCGCAAATCGTCTCAAGAATGGGAAGTAGGAAAACAGGCCTCGAGGGGTGGACTGCGGGTGAAAAGAGGGTACCGATTCTATCTCAAAGAAAAAAGCCCTTTGTATTTGTGGCAGACACCACCACGAAAGGTCGACGATGGTGTTTCAAGTTCAGGGAATGGTTAGGAGATTCATTGACATGGAGGAGCTGGAAAGAGGGGACGAAATATTTGAAAAATGAGGCGGGAGTAGCTGACCGACAAACCCTAGGTGGAGGACCGGGACAAAACGCACAACCGTTTTTCTGCGGTGTTTTTCGATGGGGGAGAAAGAAGTGTCAAGACCGGGCGAGGTCCCGGAGGGGGGGGGAAAAAGGGGGAGCAACTGTGCGAGTTGGGGAAAAAGGCAGGGGGGGTCTTAGTCACGAACTCTTTAATAGGAAAGAGAGTCAGAAACGGTCTAATGATGCACATGGAAATGGGGAATCGGTAGAAAACAGACGCGGAGGGGGGTCGTTAGTCGATGCGCATAGGTGGGGGAGGGAAAGCGTCAGATGGTTGGGGGAGAAAACACATCATGGGTTGAAGGAGAACAGGTCGAAACTGCCACCGCTGATATGTGTAGTAAGCCACAAAACAGAAACCATGGTATTTGGAAAATTCAAGTGAATTGGGAAAACACGGCTCAAAAAGCTTCTTGCCAGAGAGGGCCAACATAAGTTCCGCATATCTGGCCGGATTACTTCTGGATCTCCGACAAAAAAAGGTTGTGGGTCTGACCAGTTGGAGGGTAAGAACAGCTGTCGCGCTTCCTTGGACGGTTGAAAAGGGGCCTTCTGAATGCACGTAGGGGAAAAAAAAAAGTGGCCGTCCTACTTGGACAAGTAGTAAGACTGAATGAACCGAGAAGTAGTCTTTAAGATAGGGACGAGAAAAGGAAAAATCTTAAAGATCGACGCCCAGAATCTAATCGCAATCAAAAGTCCGCCTGTGCTGAAGGCGAACCGGATTACAGAAGGGGGGATCAGTGCGATGGTTTCACCATTATATACGGTAACCCCCGGGCAGCGGTTTAAAAAGCGAGCGTAGTAGGGTTTAAGCAATGCTGTTGAAAAGGTGTGGGGGAAACGGTAGGTAAGTACCAAAGGCACAGAGGAAACCCGAGAAATTTCAGGAGATAAGGCGCACTGACCTAGCCTCTGGACGGAAAGAAAATGACGTCAGGAAAAGAAAAAGGAACCGGCTGAGCAAATAAAATCAGGGTTTGGAGTGTATCAAGAGCCACCGAAAGCAGTGAAAGTGATTGAAGGGGAAAAGGATCGATCAAGGAAGGAAATGGATACCATAAAAAAGGTCGTGTGGACAGTTCAGGCCCAAGTGGCCAAGAGGTAACATTAAACGCGGAACCTTCGGGTCCAAGTCCTCCCCAGCGAGGCTTGCATATAAGGAGGGGGGAGTATTGTTACCTAACAGGGGAAGGAAAATTACGAGCTCCAAGACGGATAAGAAGGTGACGACGCTGAAGAAACATACGAAGGTGGTTTAAGGATAGGAAGACCAACCGAGTCAAAATGCTCCGCAAGTGATGAGATGGGGGGCAGGAAGAGCGCTCTTTGGAGAAACTGAAGAGAAAAAAAAGGAACTGACCATTTGGAGTGGGGAGGGGGGCAAGTACAAAGGAGAGGAGTACAAAACTTTTGGGCGATAAAAACACTGGCGGTCGAAGAGTGAGTTTGATTGCAAGGAGGAGTAAAAGAGGCTGGAAAGAAGGAAGGGACAACGCTCTCGGATGAAATTCAGAGGTTGTCGAATGGTTCTGCGGGATAGAGAGGTCCTTATAGAACATGCGCGAGATCCGGGCACGGGTGAGAAAACTCTTGAGGCAGATTGAGAAATAGGAAAAAGAGAAGTGAGTGGAAAATTGCAAACGTCGGCGGGAAAACACAAAGCAGCGGCAGATTGGGGAACTGATGGCTAACGGAGGAAGGTAATTGTTGATACTCGTGCGAGCAAAGAAGCTTCAGTCAGGGAGGGGAGGCTCATTGTGGCCTTTGGATGAACAAATGGATAACCCGGAGAGCACCGCTGTGGTTAAGAACCATTGCACAAGGTCTCTCCGCTACATTTCGAAAAAAAGGCGGGGAAGAAAATCCAAACTTGAGCAGACTACAGTTAAGGGGAGAAATTCTCAAGAGCGGTTTAACTCTGCCATTCGCGAACAGACCGTTTCAAATCGAAGAAGTCGTGGTAACTTGAAAATAGGGAATGGTCAGGCGGATTGTTGAAGGAGATTGGGGGGGGTTTGAAGAGACTGGTCTGCGAGGGAGGTCAACACCTGGTAATGACCGTCAAAAAGGATTACTCTCCTGACCGCCGGCTTCCTAAGGGGGGGGAAAAAGCCGATGGGAACACGGCGCAGAAGGGGCCCGAAACCAAAGTCCAAACAAAGGAATGTAGTTCAGCTATGAGGTCGAGGGGTGAACGTTGAAAAGGCAAGGGGGAATCAATGAGGTGAAAAAAAGCCGGGATTGATTGCTGACACTTGAAGTGGCATAGGTCGCTGAAGGCTAGTGGCGGTGAGGAAATCCTTTCACCTGGGTCTTAGTAAAAGTGCTGATCAATAAGAGGTGTTAAGCACAACAAGGGAGAACCAAGAATCAAGAAAATCTCCCTCATGGATCTTACTGTACGCCCTGTCACAGATGAGAAAGGGGAGGTACGTAAAATCTTGGGTGGATTTACGTGGACCCTGAAATTTCCATTGCGCGCGGAAAGAAGTGGGGTTATCGAATCTCCGTTGGGAGAGTTATTTCTCTTATGCAAAGACAGGGATTAGCTGGAAGCAAGCTCCCAAAACAGGGGAAATACTAAAAAGGAAATTCTGGTTAGTTGTAAAATCAGCGAAAAACAGGAACGTGCAGCCACGAAGTTGGCTAGGAAAGAAAAGGTGGGAAGTTAGGAAAATTGGTGTTACCCCATCTTTGTCCGACATCAACGCACACTGGGGGGGGGGAAACAGAAAAAGCAACTCGGAGCGAAAATTTTTCTGCCTGGGAGAGAAGATAGAGATGCAAGTAGGAGGAGATAGGTTGGTAAAGCCCAGGCTCCAAACTTTGTCGGAAGTCCGAGGACGGAGCCGGTAGTAAAAGAAAAAAGTTCAATTCAGGAAAAAAGGGTGGGTTGAACACCAAATTTACGTAAAAGGAAAAAAGTAATACTAGAACGCCTGTGATTTGTCGGGGACGCATTAAGGCCAAAGAACCTGGTGTAGGGAGGAGGTGGGGAGCTTGAGTCAGGGAAGAGGATCATGAGACTGGTGCAGAAAAAAAAAAACAATAAAAAAGGGTCGAATGCCAACGCGGGGGAAGTCCCCGGGAGCAGGGCCTTGATGACGAAAAAAGATGAGAGGAGAAACACACGAACACCGTCGTAATGGGCCGACGGTACCAGAGCGGTCCAGAGTGTCGATAAAGATTCCCGGTGGGGAATGGAAGACAGTGGGGGCTAAACCGATTTATGAGTCAAAAGGGGGAGTTAGGGAAAAGGGGTATAAGACCCCAGTAACTCGCTTCTGGCACCAAGAAATTTGCCACAAAGAAAAAAATCAATACGGGTGAAGTTCAAAAAAAAAACTAACCAGACAGCGAAATCAAAAGCACTCAGTATCTGACCTAAATGACAGATTTGTTTACGGAAGGAGAATTTAAAGGACAACTGGGGCGAGAAACGTGTTCAAGCATCGGAAAGGGGGGACAAACAGACAGACGGGCATCGCCGAAGTTAAAGTCGGGGTCCGAAAAAAAATGTGGTTAACTTACGCCAGAGAAGAACTAGTGACAAGCATAAACACATCCCTCCTAACATTGCGGGAATTTTTTCAGGGGATTAAAAAACTGGAAGAATGGGGTACCCTGTGTCTGAGCGACAGAAGAGCGTGACGCAAGAGACTGCGGAACTGTTTAGGAGAGGGATTGAGTCCGATTAAGGGAGGTTCTCCCATGTTGAGGACTGAGTGGGGGGAAAAAAAAGCGTGAGGAGATAGCCGGGAGAAAAAAATACACTTACCCGGGTGCAACGTCAGAAAAAAACAATTTTCTACCCCAGAGGGAAGTAGGATGCAATCGCTTAACGACAGTACAGAATGTGCAAGTTTCATCGTCAACGACCTACCAGTATATTCTGAGGCAATGATTGAGTGGGTGGGGCAGACAAACTACGTGCAAGGGCGGCGAAAAACGCCGGAGCTTGCCTAGGGAAAAAATGATGGCAAGGGGATACAGCGGGGGAGCTCGCGAGGTGTGAGAGAGACGCTATATACGCGAAAAGGGATGGAAAAACGATTGGTCATAACGAGGAAGGTTCACGAGGGAAGTAGTTGGCAATACATACCTTGGGGGGAATAGACGACTAAAAACTTCAAAAACACACGAAGAGCCGTCAACAGTGGTATCGCAAAGGTTTGATCACTTTGGCAAAAGGGGGTGGGCGGCTTGACAAAAAAGAAAGTGGGCAGTCAAGAGAGGCAAGAATTCTTCTAAAAAACAAAATAGCGCGTCACGACTAATTATGGGGAGCGTGATAAGTTCATCATCGGTCAAAGTCCAGAGCATAACCGTCGAATATGAGGAAGAGAGGTACGAAAAGTCGACCCCTTCTAGGTCACGATCATGGAGCAAAAGGGCAGTCTTAAAGCCCTTGCTTAGAGGCACATAAGGGGAGGAGGGCAAAAGGTGAAAGCTGAGTAAACTGGTGGGGAAATCGGGGGGACAAAATGGAACTTCATCCTGACCAGAGGATGGGGAAAAGACCTGCGGGAGATCAGAAAAAGGTAGTGGGGGAACGCTCCTGTAAGTAGGGCGGATTCACTAAAAAAGTACGCTGGGAACATGTCGGGAGGAGTTCCATTTCGACATTTGAAGGAGGGTTCGCTGCAGGAAAAGGCTGGTCCGGCACTGAAAAAAACGAAACTGGGTCCGGGGGGTGTAATAAAGGGGGCTGGAGAAGGGAATAACGTGACCTGGAAAGAACATGAAAACTCATTCTATTGCACAATAGAAAGCGAATCTACCTTTTGAAAGGGGGACCGGGGGAAGAACTGGAGATTCCGGTACCTCACAACAAAGCGTAACGAATCGAAAGTGGGTCCACGGTTCGAAGGAAGACAGGGATGGGAGCAGTGGCGAGGAGTATTATTTGCTGTCGAGGAGGGGGTCAGCGGAGGACTATGTCGAAGCCCTTAACAGGAACTTCCGTCGTAGAACAGGTCCAGAGGAAAGGAACTCTTTTGGAAAGGAAATCAAACCCTTAGGGGGGGAGAAAATTTCAAGAGGAGAGAAAGATGTTTAAACTACTATGTTTATAACAACATTGTGTGTGTCGGCAAGAACAGAATAATCCAGGCCAGCTATAATATCATTGGGCAGGCGGGACAAGAGAAGCGTTGAGCCTTGGGGGAAAAGTGGGCCAAAAAAAAATGATCAATCCTTTACGGAGGTGGGCGTTTGGGGGGGGGGGGAGCCTACGGGGGGGGGGGGGGGGGGGACAATCAGCGTTTTGGGGGAAGTTTCGAGAATCGAGTAACCCGGATTTGTCTACCAAAAGGATGACGCTGGTCAGAACTTCACCCACGGATGCGCATCGAGCTCGAAACACCGCCGCGGGCTGGGGGTTTGGAGGCAAAGTAGGGTCCTATCCAAGTTCCAAGATGGAAAAGACGGAAAGAGGAAGAGAGCAGTGGGCCTGAAAACCCGGAATTGTAAAAAACTCCTAAAGGAGTTATAATTTGGACCAGGAACGGGGAAATCTCGCGAAAGCAGAGAACAAGAAAACCTTTGGTAGGGAGGTGAGATAAATCGCAAAACACCCCGACAAGGGTGTGGGAGTAAACCCAAATGGAAGGTACCGGAAATTTTAGGGTATGGCGCCCCGGCATATAGCTCAAATGAGGGAGAGGGCCTATGGCCGAAAGAGGCTCACTGAAAGGGGAAATCGAAGGAAAAATTTCAAAGGGGACGGGGGAAAACTCGTGGAGACCTGGAAAAGGGGTTATACTTACAAAGAGCATGGAGCAAGATATGCAGAGGACAAGACTTGGTTGGAAAAATGGACCGGGGGGGGGAAAGAACTCCCAGCGGGGGAAAAATCTCTTCGCTATCAATTACGGGAAGGAAAGCTGTCCTGCGCTGACAGATAAGGAGACACGTTCCTATGGCTCTTCTCAGGGTGAAGACGGAGTTGGTATCTCCAGGGACTCAACATGGGTATAAGGGAGAGATGACAGCACAACTCTACTCCGGGAGGGGAGAAGAAGGAGAAGGGCGACAGATGGAGGTGGCAATGGGGGATAGAGAGCATAAAGCAAAATCCTTTATTAGCCCGTTGTCGGCTTCGAGGAGAGGGGTGGACTGGAGCGGTTACTGGAGAAAAAAACACGAAGAACAAAAAAATGGAATCTA